>Ga0114994_10001117_pt1 | contig 19035 bp, 16 predicted proteins | sample ArcticOcean_MG_C_9_FD_87043 | JGI IMG/M metagenome (GOLD analysis project Ga0114994, IMG submission 87043) | Marine microbial communities from western Arctic Ocean - ArcticOcean_MG_CB2_152 | ecosystem: Environmental > Aquatic > Marine > Oceanic | place: Arctic Ocean: Canada Basin | collected...
CTGAGATGCTCAGTAAATACGCCAGACGCGCCCGTTCCCGCCAAACGTCGTTGGTGCTCTTGTCCGAATACACGACACCGCGAGTGTGACGTCGCGTGGCGTCGGTCGTTTGCAATGCGCGCAGCACGCGTCGCTCATAGTCGACGGGAGTGCTTTTTTGCTGGATATTCAGATAGCAAAGAACAAGGGCAGGCTAGTAGGAAAATCACTTGCCCGAACACGTATGTGCTCTGCCCGTCATGCTTAATGCATTGGTAACGGTAGCTTTCCACACATCAGTGTGAACTACAACAGTTGGTCAGAGCGCTGGACTTTTAATCCAGTGGTCGTGGGTTCAAGTCCCACCTCGGGTGCTTTCCTTTTTGCCATTTTGAGACAAGACACGACACGCCTCCCACAATGCCGTGCCAGCCGTCGACTCCGGGACCCGGTAATGACCCGGTACACCAAGGCAAGCGAGAGACGGTGGGAGATTACTTAAACTAAAAAACGAACAGGGTCACCGTGGCGGCCCGGCCTGCAGCATCTGCATCTGCTGCTGTTGCCGCAACTGCGCCTTCCGGATGATCGCCGCGGCCTGCCCGCGCGCCTGGCCCACGGCCGGCTTCCGTTTCGAGTTGTTCCGCTTCCAGTCCCGCACGCGCTTGAACATGGGCGCCTTCTTCAGCATGTTCGGAAACACGAAGAACGCGATCTGCGACCCGCGCAGGAAGATGTGCTCGACCGCCGTTTTGTTGCCTTTGGCGTCCGTCCGCGTGGCGTCCTTCAAAATGCAGTTCATGTTGTCCTCCGTCTCGTCAAGGAAGCCCCGATACGTGTCGCCGTTCTTGCATTCCACGGTGACGATCGTGCCCTCCCCGTCGTGCATCAAAATCACGGGCACGCCGACGCCGCGCTTGCCCGTCACCGACATGGCGGCGCGTCGATGGCGTCGTGCAACGGCGCGTCGATGGCGTGTCGCGCTGCGTCGCGCGGCGGCGCGATTTTAAGCGCAGCTCACTTTAGGGCTTGCTGCTCCCAGGGGCGGCCGTCTTGCGCCTGGCGCGCTTGCTGCAAGCTATGCTGTTTCTGGCACGAAGCGACGCGGCTCTGCCGTGCTTGAATGGATGCGGAACGGCTGCGATGGGTCGGCTTTTGCGCGCGGCGATTTGCGCGATACGGGTTTTCCGCACGGGTTTCTCACCACATGCAACAAAAAAGAGTCACAAAACACCCGGAGCTCTTCTGGACGTTAGAACTGCGGCGCTGCAAGGACATATCACTTCAGTTCTGGACAAGCTACATATCAATACATACCAAGACGATGCCGCGTGTAGCCGCCGCATTGATGCTCGCAGTCAGCGCAGCAGCCTTCACCCTGCCCGCACGGCACCGCGCGACGGCGCTCCGGCCGCGGGCGGCCGACGACGACGCCGCCGCGGACGCCGCGCCGGCCGCCGCCGCCGCCGACGACGACGCCAGCGTCGCGGCGTCGCTCGAGGCGAAGCTCAAGAGCTTCGAGGCGACAGAGGAGGAGCAGCGGGCCGCCACGCTGGGCGGCCTGATCCCCGGGTCCTCGGGCGCCGACGCCTTCGACGTGTCCCTGTACCTGGCGGCGATCCCGCTCTTCGGCAGCCTCGCGCTCTTCCTCTTCTTTCCGCTCCTGGCGCCGAAGCTCGCCGAGTCGGGGTTGTTGGGGAGCGACATCCCGCCGCCGGGCGCCTTCTAGGCGTCGGGTTAAAATTACTTCTGACGTGGTTGGGCGCGGCGCTTGCAAGCGCGACGGGCGGCGGGTAGCTAGTCCACAATTGCGCGACTAGCCACACCACCTGCCCGTGGGCTCCAGCTTCCGAGAGGGTCCGCTGGAGTCGCGGCTGGACGGATAGCAGGCATGGTCAATTCGGGTTACCCTCACCGCATATTTGACCCAAAACTGCTCGCAAGTGCATCTGCACAGCTAAAACTTGCGCACAGAGCAAGCACGGTTCTAAAATTGCAGCAGAACGAGCAGCACAGCTCTAAAACTGCAGCAGTACAGAGCAAAGGCAACTGAGCACCACAGAGCAAGGCACAGCCCTACAGCTGCAGCTGAGCAGCAGCGGCGCAATACGATGCCCAACAAGAAGAGTACGAGCGGGCTCTTCCCGGAAACGACGGCCTTCTTCCGCGGCCTCTTCCACATGCCGCCGCCGCCGCTGCGGACCGTGCGCGAACTGCGGCGCGCCATCGCGGCAGCGGGCCTGCGCCACGACGACTGCGTCGAGCGGTCCGAGCTCGAGCGGTGGTATGATGATGCAATAATTATAAAGAGGGACGCGCCGGCCGACACGGAGATCGAGCTTGCGTTAGTCACCGCGGGCGCCGCCGTGCTGGCGGTCATCGACGGGGTCCGGTGCCTCTGCGTCGGGTCGGTCACCCCGGAGTTGGTGGTCGTGATCTACCACGGCTACGGCGCGCACGGCGTCGAATTCGCCCAATTGGCCGCGCTGCTCTGCGAGCGCGTGCTGCCGCGGCGTTTGCAAATCGTGCTGCCGCAGTGCCCCAAGGGCCGGAGCTGGTTCGATTTAGACGTGACCAAGTACCTCTACGCGCAAATGGTCGGCGACGCGGCCAAGGCGCGGGTGGTGAGAGCCACGCCCAAGGGCGTCCCCGAGATGCGCCGCCAGCAGCAGCGGTTCCTCGCGGCGGTCTGCCGGTGGGCCCACATACGGTTCTCGCAGCTCTGCCTCGCGGGCTTCTCCCAGGGCGCCATGGTCGCGGTCGACGTGGCCTTGGACGCGCCCGAGACTTGCGCGGGCGTCGTCGCTTTGTCAGGCTTCGTCATGTGCGTCGAGGACTGGGCGCGCAAGTGTCAGCGGCACCAGGGGCTACGCGTCTTGCAGCTCCACGGCCTCGAGGACCGCACGATCCCCTACTACACGGCGCCGTGGCTGCGGGACCTGCTGGCGACGAACGGCGCCTCCGTCACGTTCCTGCCGCACGCGGGCGGCCACGAGTCCGGGCCGACCAACCCCATCCTGGGATTCATCGCGGGGCTGTTACCCGGACGGTGCCATTAACGCGGCGGGCGCGTGACTTGGACCCGGGCGTGTTGTGTGGTGTATAAGTATGTGATTAACCGACCGGGTTCATGAGCGCCGGCCGCGCCGCCGCCCCGAAGCGGCAGCTCGGCTCCGACCGGAGCTTCGAGGACGGCTGCCGCCCCAGGGACGTCCGGCCCTCGTAGTCCGAGGGCCCCGGCGTCCGTTCGATGGGCTTGGCCGCGCGCGTGCCCGTCGTGAAGACGGGGACCGTCGGGCTCTTCATCGTGCTGATGGGCTGCTTCCCCGTCGTGCTGGGGAGGGAGTACGCGCCGGGGCCCGGGCGCGCGTGGTCCTTCTCGTAGAAGGACAGCTCCTCGCTCACGCTCCCGACGACGGACTGGTTCGCGCTGGCGTCCGCGCTGAGCTTCCGGTCGTTCATGAAGCGGCGCGAGGTCCCCACTGTCGCCCCGCCTTTTGTAACTAGCGTCGACGGCATACTGGTCCAGGCCGACCCGGGCCCCGGCGAGCAGGACGCCAGGATGTCCCGCTTGTTCTGGGCGAAGCGATCCGCCGTCGAAGCACCGAAGGCCGAGGCCGACTTCGTACCTAGTGAGCTGTTCGGGTTTGTGTAGGCGTGCACCAGACTGCCCTGGTACCGCTTTCTACTTCCTCTTTTCCCCATGTTGAACGTGACCCTCCCTGCACTTTTTTTGGTGGATAAAGTTTGATCACCGACAGCGGGATTCAATGCATAAACGCCGGGGCCCGGCGAGAGCGTGTCGTGCGCGTTTTTGCGAAACCGAACCGCCAGCCCCACCTTGTTCCCACCGCTCCGCCGGAACTTGGTCGTCACGTCCGTGGGCGTGTTCAGGACGTCGTAGGCCCCGGGCCCCGGCGTCCGGTGGGGCCGCGGCTTTGTTCGCCGCGCGTGGGGCTCGACGGCGGCGCAGGCGCCGAAGTCGACGGGCGTGGTCATCGTGCCGGGTCCGTGGTCGTCGACGCAGGTGGCTTGGCACTCCTGTCTGCTGCGTGTTTCGGGCAGCTACCTCTGCACTACTTGTGCCGCGGCAGCCCCACTGATGCGCTGCGGCTGCTCCTCGGTGTGTCTGTGCGCTGTTGGCGCGATGCTCGAGCACTGATCGTCTCACGTCGATGGCGTGCTAAAATCTCGCGCCACAGCCCGTGTGTGCTCGTAGCGCGCTGTAAACAAAACCCAGACCCAGAGAGCAAGCCACTAGGCCCACTTGCGAGCGGCCCGATGAAGGACAAAAGACCCAAGGAGTAGACTAGGCCTCCACCGAACGAGAGTGCTCCTAGAGCACGCTTACTCAAAGCGACCTGCCGCCGCGCGAGCGAGGTGAGCCACCACAGGGCATCACCTATGGCCACGTCGGAATCACAGAAGCACCCCTTACGCCCGCCCCCCACTCCGCCGGCTGCCGCGCCCCCGGTGCCGCGCATGCGCCGGACCCCCCGCCACGTGCACCAAATCCCGCAAAAAAGCCTGGACCCGCCCGACGTCCTGGACCTCCAGGAAGCCGCGCTCGTACAGGTCCACGAAGAGGTGCTCCACCGCCGACACGAGCGATTTGTCGGCCGGGCACGCCCACGCCCCGAGGTACGCCACGAGGGCCCCGGCCTCCTCGTATAGCGGCCGCTCCGACATAAAATCCCCCATGTAGTCGTGGGCGTTCCGGTCCTGCTCGACGACGGGCGGACTAAATGCTAGCGAAAGGCCCTGGCACCGGAACGCCGCCTGGGTGACATAACTGCGCCAGATGTCCGAGACGCGGCCATGTACGGTGGTCGGTAAATAGAGAGCGGCGAAGGCGCCGTGGAACCAGAGCGTCGCCTGGGCGTTGAAGGGCGCCATCGTTTGTGGCGAGAGGGCGATCAAGTTCTCCTTTACAGACTTTGGCTCGAAGAAGAACGGCAGCGCCAGCGCGCTCCGCGGCGCTAATCGATAAATCGCATCCACGTCGGGGTCGTGCTGCGCCAGGCCCTGGATCGCACCTAACGTTACGGATGTCTTGGGCCCAATGGACGCGTTATGATCATTCAGCGAATCCAAAGGAAGCCCGCGCGGCCAGGCCTTCGGCGCGCCGAACCAGGGGTAGGGGTTCACGGGGCCCGTGCCAAGCGCCAGGCGGACCGGTGTCGACGGGGTCAAGCCGTCCAAGGACGTCGGCGCGAGTAGCGCGTTGTCGTCGTCGAAGTCGAAGATTTGCGTCGCTCCGGCGTGGACGGCGTAAATATACCCCACGTTCTTCCGCCCGAAGTGCCGCTCGGGCATGGCCTTGGCGGTCTCGTAGGGGAGCTTGTGTTGGTCCTCGAGACTCAAGTATACTACAAAATCTGGTTTTTGCCTCGCTAAATTTCTATACTCTTTTTCTGGAGTGATGGCGTCGCCTACGATAATCAAACACCAGTCCGAGGCGTTCGCCACGAGCTCGATGGGCGCAGCTAATGCGTTGATCGTGGTGCAGACGGCGGCCCGTGCACAGGTCAGCCGCGGCCGCGGCCAGTGCGGCCGGTCGACATTTGTTATGCCGATTACACCATCAAAGGTCCGCGTCTTCTCCACCTTCCAGCGCTGGCCGCTCGTGGCGCTCGTCGAGACCCCTGCCAACGATCGCTGCGCGCCTGCCGCGGCGACGAGGAGGAGGCTGCCCCAGCGTGGAGGGCCCATCGCGGCCCTTCTGAGGTTATGTGACAGCCGCTGAGACAGCGTCGAACGAGTAGCGTCCGGGCGCAGTGATCCGGCGCGCGAATGTCCACCACTGCGCGGGTCGAACTAGCTTCCGGCGCAAAAAATTGCTGATTATATTTGCCGGGTTTTGCGAGCAGTAGCGTTGGATTTAGTTTTCACGAGGGCCGCGCAATAGGTACCGCTAGTCACAAACCAATGCTTTGTTTGTTTCGTTTGAAAGTTTAAAATCACGGGTTTTTGAGGCTCGCGGCGCGGCGCTCAGTGGCCTACTGCCTTGCTTGCGCGGTTACGTGCCTTTCCTGTGGCCTGTCGTGCTCCTAGGACGTATTGCACAGCGCAGGCAAACCGCTGGGACACTCGCGCTGCACCGCACGTAGCCCAACAGATAAACTAGCAAAAACCAAACATAAGCCATGGCTGACGACGACGACCAGCCCCCGCCGTCCTCGCCGCCGGCGCGCGTCGCCGGGTCGCCGGCGCCGCGCCGGTCGCCGCGCCTGCGGTCGCCGCCCGCGACGCCCGGCAGCGCCGCGGCCTCGCCGGCGCCGCGGCGGTCGGCGCGGCGCTCGCAAGCGAGCGCGGCCTCGCCCGCGAAGCGGCGCCGGGCCTCGCCCGGCGCCGCCGCGCCGGCCTCGCCGGCCGCCGCGTCGCCCGCGCGCCGCCGGTCGCCCCGGTCACCGGCCTCGCCCTTCGTGCCGGCGACGCCCCAGAGCCCCGGCGCGATGCCGGACGTGCTGGCGCCGGGCACGCCCGTGTCCAGTTTAAGGGCGCCGTCCTCGTCCGGCCGGAGCCCCTCGGCCAGCGGCTCCATGCCCCCGACGCCGACGCTGGGCGACTCGCCGTCCGTCACGCGGCGGCGGCCGGTGCCTCGAGGTGGTTTAGGATTAACAAACGTGGGCCGCACGATCGTGGGCGCGACGCCCGAGAAGGAAGCGCCGACTGAAGTCCCGGAAGAAGCGGAAGAAACCGCAAAAGCATTGATTTGGGGCACCACGGTGAATGTGGAGGACGTCATGGACGACTTCTGTCGGTTTTTAAGAACTTACGCACCGAGACGGGACGCGGGCAAGGCCCACCAGGACCCGTACTACGTCCGAGGCTTGAAGGCTGCGCACGCGAACGGGACCGCCCTAGATGTGAACTGCCGGCACCTCCACGCTCATAGTGCCGATTTATATCGCAATTTAGTGCAGTACCCCCAGGAGGTCGTCCCCATCATGGATTTAGTGGCCACCGAAGAGTTGAGTCGAGTGGTCCTGGAAACCGCGTTGGACACGAACGCCGAAAGCTTAGTGCAAGAACCGCCTAGAATCCAGTGCCGGCCGTACAACCTGCGGGAGGTGCACGACTTGCGGGATCTGGACCCGGAGAACATCGATCAATTGGTGGCGGTGGCGGGGATGGTTACAAGGACATCATCGGTGGTGCCGGACTTAAAGCAGGCCCACTATCGATGCGTCGTTTGTGGCGGTTCGGTGGACGTTTTAGTGGATCGCGGGCGCGTGGACGAGCCCTCCAAGTGCGCGAGGCCCGGCTGCGGCGCCAAAGGCGCGATGGAGCTGATCCACAACCGGTGCTTGTTTACCGACAGACAAATAGTGAGATTACAAGAGTCCCCGTCCCAGATCCCCGAGGGCGAGACGCCGACGACGACCACATTATTTGCTTTTGATGATGTGGTAGACGCCGTGCGGCCCGGAGATCGAGTGGAGGTCACGGGCATTTTTAGAGCGATACCCCGGAGGGTCCACCCTAGAGTGAGGACCTGCAAAGCTCTGTTTAGGACCTACATCGACGCCATCCATTTCCGGAAGAAAGGAGATGAACGGGACGACGTCGCGGACGTGATAGATGATGATCCATCGAAACCCACGGGGCCCCAGTTCTCGTCCGATCGGATCCGGCAGATCGAACGGTTCGCCCGAGACGGCGAGCCGGCCTACGAGAAACTCGTGAAAGCCTTAGCTCCGACGATCTATGGGATGGAGGACGTGAAGAGAGGCGTGCTATGCATGCTGATGGGCGGCTGCGCTCGATTAAGGGAAGCGAGGAAGGAGGACGGGCCTAGAGATGGCGCTGTAGCAAGGACGGGCACGACGCCCGGCGCCCGCACTAGAGGTGACATTAACATCCTCATGTGCGGGGACCCGGGCACGGCCAAGTCCCAATTGCTGTCGTACGTGCACAAGATCGCACCTAGAGGTGTGTACACGTCCGGGAAGGGTTCTTCCGCCGTTGGTCTCACCGCTTCGGTCCAAAGGGACCCGGAAACGAGAGAGTTGGTTCTAGAGTCAGGCGCGGTCGTCCTGTCGGATCTGGGGATCTGCTGCATCGACGAGTTCGACAAGATGAGCGACATGACGCGCGCTGTCTTGCACGAGGCCATGGAGCAGCAGACCATTTCCATGGCGAAAGCGGGCATCGTGGCGACCTTGAACGCGCGGGCGTCCATCTTCGCGGCGGCGAACCCCGTCGATTCGAGGTATAACCCGCGGTTGTCCGTGGTGGAGAACATCCAGTTGCCTCCTACATTATTATCGCGGTTCGACCTGATCTATTTGATCTTGGACAATCCTGATAGGGACGCGGATCGGCGGATGGCCCAGCACATTGTTAAATTATATTTGCCGCCCGCGGACCGCCCGGCGGAGCCGGAGGAGAAACCCGTGGATGAACGGTTTCTAAGGGATTACGTGGCCTTTGCGCGGGCGCGGATCCACCCCGAGTTGGGGCCGGAGGCCCGGACGGAACTAGTGGAGGCCTATGTGCGGATGCGCGGCGGTGGCAGTGGCAGACCAAACAGAGGTCGAGCGATCACGGCGACACCTAGGCAATTAGAAGGTATGATCCGCATCGCCGAAGCGTTAACTAGGATGCGTTTGGAGACGAACGTGACCAAGGCCGACGTGAGCGAGGCTGTCAGATTGATGCAGGTCGCGACCTTAGCGGCGGCCACGGACGCCTCCACCGGGTTGATCGACATGGACGCGATCACGACGGGCCGGACGGCCTCGGACCGCGCGCTCCACGACTCGCTGTGCAAGGACTTGCGGAAGGCCATGGAGTCGCGGCCCCGCGGCGTCGCGGTGAGCATCGCCGAACTTAGGGACGAGATCCAGCGCGCGAACGACGAGACCCTGGACCAGCTGGCCTTTCTTGCTGCATTACGGTCGCTGGCGGCGGAGGACGCGCTCATGTACAACGAGCGCGCCGCGACGGTCGTGCGGCGCTAGGTTGCATAAGGGCACTATCATTATTCTTGTTGGCGCGAGTTCTGTCGGGACCAGCGTTAGCGTCGTGCTTATTAGGCGGTCACAGGGGCACTCGCGACTCGGACGGGCCGCGTCGACGCGAGCAGCTGGCAGAGGTAGGGGTGGCCGTCGTCGTCGGGCGTGCCAGTGGTGGCGTGCTGGTCGACGATGTTGTCCATGAGTAGGCCCTCCCACCACGCGCATAGGTTGCAAGTCAAATCGTAGCGCCCCGTAGTGGAGTACCACATCTGTACCGTGTCACCATGATCACTGACCATGTGATCCATGTTACCGTAGTAAGCTCCGACGTTCCACTCCATCGACATTGCGAGATTCATGTTATTAATAATGATTTTGAGAGATACAAAGGGTCCTGTTGTTGCAAAATGGCTGTTTTGGCTGCCCGCGCAAGTCTGCAATGCGCCCATCCTCCAGATGTCAGTGCCCGCAACGACGAAAATATCCTGCCTCGTTTTTGTCTCTGCGGCTTGGCACATGTCCTGGCAAAGAGAGCGGACGTTTGGATCCGTCTCGCCGGACTGCACATCGAGGTGAACCATGGCCGGGAGCGACAGAGCATCTTGAATGCTCCGCTTCGTGTCACCGCTCCGTAGTAGACTCCCAACAGCTTCAAGGGGGAGCTCAACGTGCCAACTTGGTACCCCAAACTGGCCATCATCGGTCGGATCCGCGACGTCCGCCATGCTGCGGTGCCCGAATAGAAGCGGCCGATGCGTTAAGGCCGTCTCGCCGCGAACGGAGAGCTGGCCCGCGAGAATCACGGTGTCGCGTAGCGGCAGGGCGCGGCCTTCGCCGTCGCGCGAAGCCGACGGGAGCAGCGAACCACGGGACCGGCCCGCGCGGTGCGGCGGCTCCGGGGGCGGAGGGGTCGCGGTGAGCAATCCTTTGACGAGGGACTTCGCATCGACCAGCGGGACCGCGAATGCCGGCAGTGCCGCCAGGCACGGGAAGCGCCGCGAGAAGACGCCAGCCCACGCGGTCCCAAGCATTTTGGAGGTGCTGCATGCTTTGGTCGCCTGGGAGACGGCGACCAGCATCGATGTGTCGTAGTAATGCGCGGCGAGTTCTAAAGGCAGCGATGGCGCCGATGCGGTCGGCTGCCGCGTTGCTGCGCTGCTCTTGCGAGAGACCATTATTACTCGCGCTGCAAAGGCGGCGTACACTGCGCTGCGAGATGCAAATCGGTGTGCTTCTAATCGCCAGCTATGTCTATCTTCCGAGGCTCTGCGCGTTTTGATGCCGGAGAGCTGCGAAACCCGTGCAGTACTTTTGTACCGAGTCGAGCTCCACTGCTCAAGATCCACCGCCGCCCAACGCGACAGCGCTGCTGGTGTAGGTTGATAAAGTTAAGGTGTTAAATACACTATGCACAAAGGACCAGAGAAAGGGCCACCCGCCCGCGCCCTTGGCAGCGCGGCGCGGCCGAAAGCCACGGCGCTAGCTGTCGGCCTTGGCCGCGGCCGCGCCCGCCTTCGGGGGCACGACGTCGATGAGGTCGATGCGGACCCAGGCGCAGACGCGGTTGTCCGGCGCGATGATGTGGCCGTAGTAGCGCTCCCAGTCGGGGAAGCAGCCGCCGCAGGCCTGCGCGTGGAAGAGCGTCATGATTGCCATCGCTGCGGCGCTTTATTCCATCGCTGCGCCGAACGCGCGCCGGGAAATTATTATGGGACGCAGGCACGCACCGGACACTCGAGCGCGCCGTTCTCCAGCGCGATGGGCGGCAGGCTCGCGCGCGTCACGCGCGGCGAGACGATGACCACATTATCCGCCTCCACGGTGACCAGCTCCGGTCTGGGCACGGGCTCGGCCGGGCCCGCGTCGGCCGCGAGCATGCTGGCGCAGCCTGGCCGAGGTAGCGAGCGAGATAAACCGAGCTCGTGATCACTGCCTTCAAACCGTATTGCACCCGCTGCTGTCTGTCCTATACCGATCGAGCTCGAGCTCGAGCACACGTGGGAACGCGCGGGTTCCTGGGGTGCGCGGAGCCTGGTTGACGCGCGCGCAAAGTCGCCCTCCCCGGCGCCGCCCGAGCCTTCGACCGACACTTGGATAGGTTAATACGGGAGACGCCCCCCGGCCGCGGAGCCGCGGCGCACCGCCAAGCGAGGGGCAGCGAAACCAATACAGCCAAGCAGCGGGGGGCATAGTTCAAATCAAGTTACATGAGACAGCTCGAACGCCGCGACGACCGGCCGTAAGAAGCCGCGCGCCCCGCGCAGGACCGCCCCGTGGGCTGTGAGAGCGTGGGCATGCGGCCAGCGCGCATATAACCGAGCGTGCGCGACGTAGGCCACGCCGCCGACGACCGCGTCGAACCTAATCCCGTCCCAGAGCCGGTCGAGGACCTCGTGGCCCGCGGGAAGCATCGTCCACGTGCCGTTTATAGACACGCCGTCCGGCAATAAGACCTCGCAGGCGCCGCTCTCGTCGAGCACCAGCACGCCGCGGATCGCTGCTGATCCCCGTGGTTGGCACTCGACGCGGAGCGGCGTGTTCGCGATGTTGTCCAGGATGCGGCGCGGGAGCAGCGGCACCGGCGCGAGCGATGCTGGTGCGCTCGCGGCGATGACGTAGTGCAGCACTGCTGCGCGTAGCAGTGCTGTGTGCCGGCACATGGCTCAGCGGTGGTGATCGCAGCCTGTGGCGCCGATGGCTCAGCAGTGGTGATCGCAGCCTGCGGCACCGCACGAGTGGAGAATTGAGTTGTCTTGCAAAGAGCTCTCTTCAAAAGAGGTAATGCGGCCTCTCGCCAGCTCGTAGGCTGGCGGCTGCGTCCTGACCAATCGAAAACCCGTACTTACCTAAAACCCGTTTTGCGATTAGATTTTAATTTGAACTTTTTGGATCAAAGGCTGTCGTACGCGGCTCGTACGCGTTTGAGACTACATCCGTAACGGCCGCAGCACCTCTTGGAGCCACATCGCTGCGCGTCACCAAAAAAACGGCCGTGTAGCCACGCAAAATCACCTCAAAGCAGCCATGGAGCCCGCCCCCCCGGCGCCGCCCCAGGCCCCGAGCATCGAGGCCGTCCAGGCCGCCGCGCGCGCCCAGGCCCTGGACGCCACGCTCGAGAAGCCGCTGGACTTCGAGCCGCCGGCCGCCTGCATCACCCGGATCGTGAAGAGCGCGGTCCCCGACAACATCCAGGTCACGAAAGAGGCCAAGGCGGCCTTCGCCAAGGCCGCGGGCATCTTCATCATCTATTTGACGACCTGCGCCAACGATTTATGCAGAGACAAGAAGAAGCAGACCGTATCAGCGCAGGACATCCTGGCCGCCTGCGGTGAATTAGACATGCCCGAGCTGAAGGCAGAGCTCGAGGAGTTCCTGGTCGTGTTACGGGCGCACGAGAGCGGCAAGCGCAAGGCGGCGCAGGAGCCCGACGAGCCGGCGAAGCGCCAGGCCGTGGAGGCGCCGGTCGAAGCGGAGGAGGAGGACTCGGACGACGCGCCGCTCGAGTCGCTCGTGACCGTGGCGGCGGCCGAGTAAAAACACATATTTACACCTTGTCGAAGCCCCGGGGCTTCTTCCGCAGGGGCCGCAGCTCGACCTCCTTCTTCCTCACCACTGGAGAAAGGGACTCACGCAGCTTCGCCGCCGACGCGGGCACGTCGTGCGGCGCGGCGAAGAACCAGAGGACCGACACGCCGACCACGGCCACAAACGCGTAGGTGAAGACGTCGCCATTTGTGGACCCTTGGGGCTCGAACCAGAAGCGGAAGAAGTGGAGCCGCTTTAGCGACGTGAATCTTGTTGAAGCGTCGGTGTAGGCCGCGTAGTCCGCGAAGGCGTGCGTCGAGAACTCGACGACCGGTCCACTACAGAACCCGACGAGCGCCGTGTTGAAGAGGAAGGCATTGAGATACGTGCCGTTGCGCTTCATCGGGTGCAACTTGATGCAGAAGCACCGCGTCCCGAACTTCAAGCAACCGTGCACGCAGCACCACAGCAAGTAAAGCGCGAAGAAGGCGCATCCCACACTTCCGAAGAGCGGGTACCACGTCGAGAACTGGTGCAGGTACGCGTTCAGGAAATGGGTAGGCGGGTCCGAGGGCAGGACGTAGATTGCAATATGGAGAAACCACAAGCAACTATGTACGGCGGCGATGACGCCAATAACCAAGTACAGGACGTACACGAGGGGCTCGTAGTCCTTGGCCGTGCCCGAGCCTGCGCGATTCGCGTAAAGCCGCGCCGATGGCGTAACGTCGACGCGGGCCCGCACATATCTCGAGCTCCTCGACGTCGCCCTCTAGAATCATGGCCATATGGCTGAGCTTGTTCACGCGCACCTGGTCCGCGGCCTCGTGGCGCCGCCGCGCGAGCCAGCCGGGCCGGGGCCCCGCGCCGTACGCCGCGCGCTCGCCCTGGAGCTGCCGTCCTAGATCCAGGAGCTCCGCCGTTCGCCGTTGCACACTTAACCGTAGATCCGCTAATTCCCGAGCGTCCAACGGCACCGGTCTATAAAAATAAGCCAGCACGTAGTCGACCGGCAGCGAGACTAGGCCGATGCCCCCCCAGAGCACGAAGAGGAACCAGCCGAGCCAGGAGAAGACTCTCGGGGCGTAATTCAGGAAGCTCACGCTGTAGTGGAGCACGGCCGACGACCTCGCGGACACCGCCACATCGAGGTCGCCCATCTCTACGAACGAACTCGCGTCGCCCGCGTACGTTTTTACATCAAAAGCACGTAACCTCCCCTTGTACGCGACGACGGGCCGTAGCACATCATTCATTTCTTTCGAGAAGTACATGGGCAGGCAGACGGCCACGAACACGACCAATACACCGAGTACCGAACAAACACCGCCTCGTATTAAAGAAGAGCAGTCCGTCGTGTGATCCACGTCGTCGTAGGCTTCATAAGCGAAGAGGAAGCCGGGGAGCAAACATAAAGCGCAGGCCATCTGCAACCAACTGACGGCGACCCAGTATCCGCGCATGTCCAGGCCGCCGCATTGCGAGGAGTCGCCTCCCGCAGCGCAGTCCCGCGCCCCGCCGTTATTGGCCACGTCGAGCGGTAGTCCTATTATGACTAATTCGGACATGAGCATGGACAGCACCACAATGATCTTCGCGCTGAACCAGGCGTTTCTATCGTCCGGGTGGCGCCACTGCCACACGACATACGCATTGAAGGCCAGCAAGATGAGCACGCCGATCAAGAGAAAGCAGAGGTTCAGGACGCCCAGGGCCTCGTAGGCCGGGGCCGCGGCCATGGCTTGTGTTGTTTGGTTTCAAGCTTGTACTGCTCGGCGGCGTACGTGGTGCAGCCAGGGGTGCTCGACGGCGCGGTCCGCGTAGGCTGCGTCGTTTGCGTCCTCGGCCGCACGGGCTGTCCTTGCTGCGTCGGCGCGCTTGGCTTTGTTTTGATGGGCTATAAACCCGCACGCGTGGTTTTTCGTCCCTCTTGCTCGCTGCTCGCGCGATCAGCCCCTGGCTTGAAATATGTATAGCGGCTCCCGGATGTTTGGACTTTTGCCAATTCAGCTAATTGACTTTTGCTCCTGCGTAAGACAGTGTAAACGCCGCCGCATCGGACGCACGGCTGGACGACATTGCGATACGCATCCAGTACGACACGTACGCACCGCCAGCCATCGCTGGACCGAAGGCGCGGCCGAGAGAACGCGTTGGTGCAGCGGAGAGCAGACTAGCGCAAGCAGGAGAGACCGATGCGCGCGCGCGCCATGCTCCTCGCCGGCGTCCTGCGCGCCGCGCGCGCCCTCGCGCCGGCGCCACGGGCGCTGCGGCCGAGGGCGCTCACGGTATTAAATCATATGCCGACGACTCAAGAGGAGATCGAGGCCGCGAAGCTGCCCACCAACAAGGACGACGGCATGGTGGCCCTGCGGCACTCGGCGAGCCACGTCATGGCGTTGGCCGTGAAACGCGTCTTTGAAGGGGAGGTCCAGGTCACGATCGGCCCCTGGATCGAGAACGGTTATTACTACGACTTCCACAAGCCTTCTGGCGAGCCTATTACCGATAAGGACCTTAAAAGAATAAAGAAGGAGATGGACAAGATCATTAAGAAGGACCTGCCCATCATCCGGGAAGTGATGCCGCGGGCGGAGGCGCGGCAGTTCCTAGTGGACGAGGGCGAAACGTTCAAGGTCGAAGTGGTGGATAACCTGCCGGACGAGGCGGAGATTTCGTTTTACCGCATCGGGGACGAGTGGTGGGACCTCTGCGCCGGGCCGCACCTCGAAAGTACGGGCGCCATCCCGGCCAAGGCGGTGGCTCTGGAGTCCGTCGCGGGCGCGTACTGGCGCGGCGACGAGAACCGGGAGATGCTCACGCGCATCTACGGCACGGCCTGGCCCGAGGCCTGGCAGCTCAAGGAGCATAAACGGAGGATGGAGGAGGCCAAGAAGCGCGACCACCGGCTCCTGGGCAAGAAATTGGATTTGTTCAGTATTCAGGAACAGGCCGGCGGCGGCCTGTGCTTCTGGCACCCGCGGGGCGCCCGGGTGCGGGGCCTCATGGAGCAGACCTGGAAGGACGCGCACGAGACGGGGGGCTACGAACTGCTCTACACGCCGCACATCGCGAACGTCGAGCTCTGGAAGACGTCGGGCCACTTCGACTTCTACGCGGACGGCATGTTCGACCAGATGGACGTGGAGAAGGAGCAGTACCAGCTCAAGCCCATGAACTGCCCCTTCCACTGCCTGGTGTTCAAGGACCAGTTACGCAGTTACCGGGACCTGCCGTACCGGTGGGCGGAGCTGGGCACAGTGTACCGGTATGAGCGGAGTGGCACGCTCCAAGGGTTGATGCGGGTCCGCGGCTTCACGCAGGACGACGCGCACATCTTCTGCACGCCCGAACAGTTAGAGGACGAGATCGTGGACGTGTTGGAGCTCACGCAGGAAATCCTCACGAAGTTCGGCTTCACGGACTACGAATTGATGCTGAGCACGCGGCCCGAGAAGGCGGTGGGCTCGGACGAGATCTGGGAGAAGGCGACGAACGCGCTGGAGGGCGCTCTCAAGCGGAAGCAGTGGGACTACGGCATCGACGAGGGCGGCGGCGCCTTCTACGGGCCCAAAATCGACTTAAAAATCAAGGACGCGATCGGCCGCCAGTGGCAGTGCTCCACGGTGCAGTGCGACTTCAATTTGCCGGACCGGTTCGACCTCAGATACAGGGACAACGAGGGGAAGGACGTGCGGCCCATCATGGTGCACCGGGCCATCTTCGGCTCCTTGGAGCGGTTCTTCGCCATCTTGCTGGAGAGTGTGGGAGGCGACCTGCCGTTGTGGTTGGCCCCGATGCAGCTGCGCTTGCTCCCCGTGACGGACGAGGCGCGGGAGTATTGCAAGGAGATCATGGCCAAGGCCAAGAAGCGCGGCCTCCGGTGCGAAGTCGATCCCGGGAAGGACCGCCTCAACAAGCAGATCCGGAACGCGGAGCAGCAGCGCGTGCCGCTGATGTGCGTCGTCGGCGAGCAGGAGACTTCGACAGGCAAGCTCGCCGTGCGCGCGCGCGGGCGCGGCGACCTGGGAAAGATCGACGTCGACACGCTCTTCGACATGCTGGGGGAAGTCGAGGAGATCTCGGCGCTCGACGTGGACGCCTTCGAGAAGCCGCCCGCGCCGGTGGACGTGCCGGTCGCCGAGGAGGCGTAATGTAGCTTATTCTACTCTTCAAGTTACACAATCAGACGTTCTACTCACACGTAGGCCCCGTACACCATCGCCGCGCGCGCCCCATACACGGGCGCTCCGTGGGCGTCCTCGTAGACGTCACAAAAGGTTTCCACGGTCCCGTCCGCGAGCGCGGCCCGTCACGCGCGACCGACCTCGTCGTGATCAGGATCGTCGACGAGGAGCACGTGGTGGCCGGGCCGGGCCGCCGCGCGCAGGTTTCGCAGGTCCGAAAGCGCTGCGGCGTAGTGATGATCTGTGTGGAAACCCAACCAGTGAGACGCAGTTGCGGCATAACATCGCGTCGATGCGCGGGGCGCCTTGAAATTAGATTTCCACACAGTTGTCGACCCCCGTCCACAAAAGTCAAATCACAAAACTCGGGCGGCGACGACGAGTTAAAGGCAGCTGCAAAGGTCGGGAGTGTCTCCTGCGAGTCGCCGAACACGACGTCTACGCGACCCGGGCCATAGACTTCGTCGAAGAAGCCCACGACGTGCTTCGAGTACCAGTGGATGCCAAGATCGAACGCCCGCACGCGCACGCGCGGGTCTTCTATGAGCCACAGGAGCGTCGAGTGGCCCGCGTTGAAGCCCACCTCGCAGACCTCTACGTGCTTCTGTGTTACGCGGTCCCGCAGGACTTGGCCAAGGAGATTCTTCATCGCGTGGAATTTGAACGGGTAGGAGTAGGTCCCGCCCTCAAATAACGCCACGCACGTCTCGCCCGCGGGGCACTCGTAGCGTGGTACCAGGTACTCCTCGAGCTGGCGGCGCATCTGGCCGAAGCCCGCCGGTAGCGCGTTGTAGGCGCCGCGCAGACGGTGGATCTCGGCCGCCGCCTCGGCCTCGCAGTCCTCCGCCGAGTGGAGCAGGGCCAGCGAGCCATCGAGCGCGGCGCACGACCGTCTCGCGGCGAAGGCCACGGCCTCGCCGCGACGCGCGGTGATCTTCGTCAAGCGGTTCAGGGGCACGAGGTCGAACGCGACGTCGGGCCGCAGCGCGGACCAAGCCCGGGCGTCGATGTCTTCGAACCGCACCCGGGCCGAAAAGGCCGGGGACCGCCGCCGCTGCTTCGCCGCGAATAAAACCTCGACGAGCGCCTTGACGGCGTCGTTTTTTTTCAAGACATCCTGCAGGTCGCTCTCGATGGAGATGTCGACGAGGCCCGACGCGTTCAGAAAGACTCTTGCGTGCTGCCGGTGCACCTCACCGTCGGCATCAGCGTCGAAGCAGAGCTTGGCGAGGGCGCCGTTCGCCAGGATCAGCGCGTCGAGCCGTCGTGGCGAGGCGTGCATCTCGGGCCAGAACTGCGCGTGGCAGTCCAAGGCAGCGGCCGCGCCGGCGAGCAGCAGCACCGATGTGCCCAGCATATTTGGCACTAGCGCTCGATGCAAGCAGAAAAACGAGAAATGCAAGGACGTAGGCCGCCTGCGTGCTGCCCTTTGCGGTGCGCGGCGCTTCGGCACACTGATTTTGAAGCGTTTGGGCTGCCCGCAGAGCCTTTTTTGATCCATGTCTTTGAGAAGCAGACTCAGAGTATTTCGCCGGGCTCATGTACCTGGCCCCCGAGGCTTCCTGTAAGCCTCTAACCAGAGCGCCTGTTCAATTATCTTGATCGTGCGGGTTAACGTATTCGAGCAACAGCGCGCGCCACAGCGCACAGAGGCTGCCCATCGCAGCGACAGCGTGGCGGCGGCGTAGGAGCAACTCGACGCGAGTGCTCTCGAGAGCACTATATTCGCCCAGCACGCCATCGACCCGACGGGATAGGCGCAGCCTGTACAGGAAGAGCCAATGAGCAGGAACCGCTACGGCAAGCATGCCGGCTGGGAGGACCCCGCGGCGGAGCGCGAGCGGGACCAACTGCTGAAGGACGACGACCGCCGGCGGCGTGACGGTCGTCGCCGCGCGCGTGCGGTTGCGGAGCGCGACGAGTTCCTGAGCCTGGAGATCGCGAAAGCGGAGCTGCGGACGCGGTTCCAGAAGCCAACGTCGCGGTTCCAGGACCCGGGGCCGGCGCCGTCCCAAGAGCGGCCGCTCCTGCCGCGGATCGAGACGCTGCCGTCCACGGACATGAGAGGCGGGCCCGAATATTTGGGGGGAAGGCCCGACTACGTCCACCGCGTGGACGGCCGGCGGACGCGCGCCGCGCGGCCCGTGGACCGCTTCGGCCTGCCGAACCCGGCCTACTTCGAGAGGCTGCTGGCCGGACCTGCGGACGCGGCGGCGCTGCTTCGACCGCTCGCCTTCCCGGCGCCCGTCGCGCGGTCGCCCCAGCGCTTCGAAGGGGCGCCGTCGCCGACGGACTGGATCGCCGCGCTGGGTTCGGGCGACGGAGCCTCCCAGACGCTCGGGCGGCGCCCCCGCCGGCGACGAGCCGCGGCGCCCCAGAGC
>Ga0114994_10001122_pt1 | contig 19023 bp, 18 predicted proteins | sample ArcticOcean_MG_C_9_FD_87043 | JGI IMG/M metagenome (GOLD analysis project Ga0114994, IMG submission 87043) | Marine microbial communities from western Arctic Ocean - ArcticOcean_MG_CB2_152 | ecosystem: Environmental > Aquatic > Marine > Oceanic | place: Arctic Ocean: Canada Basin | collected...
CCAAGACTAGCCCAATTACTAAATATATCTGTAGCTTTATTTAACATAATAATTATCGATAATAGTTTAATGTACCTGAAGCAGCTATTCCAATACTTATAAAGTATAGGACTCCTGAAATTTCATCTGGAAGACTAAAATATGAATCAGCAGTAATAACCGTACCGCCTGCTACTCCCATCCAAAAGAACATAACTAAAAATTTCTTAAAATTTAAAAGCATTATAAATAAGTAGACCAAATTAAAAGATAATAAAAAAGTACATAGACTAAAAAAGATACTACTATTGCTCGTATTAAATATTTTCTCAACATTTATTGAAGCTGATCTGCTATTTTTAAAATATCTATAATGGTATGATCTTCATCATAATCTAAATCTCCAGCCCACCATTCAAAATCAGATAAAACATTTTCAGAACCAAGACTAGATAATAGTAACGAAAGGTCAATAAGTGTTAAACTACCATCACTGTTAAAGTCTCCTTTAATATTTATAATTTGAAAATTTGACATTACTTCAAATCCAGTTAGTAAGCAAGTTATCGCAGCGGAAGAATGCCCACCAACTGCTTCAGAAAAGAGCATAAGGTTAACATCAGAAGAACCATTATCTAGGAAAGCATCATAAGCAATTTGAGAATTCGCATAAGGGATGATATCATCCCCCATTCCATGATAAAGATATGTTGGACTATTTGGAGACCAATCCAACAAAGTATTTTCTAATAAACTCTGGCGAAAAAAATAGTTTTCATTATTTTCAAATTCTTCTAGAATCTCTGGAAGTAAAATTTCTAATGGGTTATCTGGCATCATTTGATTTATGACTGAAGATGAATGAGTACCGTCGAACAATGAGGGTAATGTATCGGACCAAAAAGGTGTGAAATAATCAGAAAATTCAACATCAGGACCTTGATATGTCCAAAGATGGCTTGTTAGTACATATGGGACATAATACGGGTTCGAATAAGTAGGGATAGATAGAAAGTAATCAACCATCGTTCCAGCAAGATCATAAGGACCGGCCATAGGGAATGATGCCGTTACAGAAAATTCATCAGAGTTCATTAATTGCATTCCTCTTTGAGCAGCTAATGTTGCATATCCTCCTTCAGAGTAGCCTAATAAAAACAATTGATTATTATACTGAAAATCTTGATTTTCAAGAAGTTCAAAAGATAAACTTCTTACTGCACGTATCATATTTGTCACAGCATGTGTGTATGAATCAGCAACAATATAAGGATGAAAAGAGCTCTCATCACCAAGACCTTCGTAATCCGGAAAAATAGATATATATCCTGAAGAAGAAGCGATAAGACCAATTAGTGTGGTCTCATAATTATTTAAACTCATTCCTGTAATGGATGGAGCATTCTCATCCAGTATTTCGGTACCATGTTGATAACTTAGAATTGGAAATGCTTCTAGGGGGGATTCTGGAATACTGACTAAACCGGCTAAAGTATCTAAGATTCCATCTTGATTAATCGACTCATATTGAATATCATAAACATTGATTGGATATATTATTTCGGAAGAGTTAATGCCAACGGAATTAACAAGAGCATTTATCAGGTTAATCGATATTCTATCTTGAAAATTATATTTAACTATATCACCCGAATCAGTTTTTGCTATTGATACTAATAAAAAGAGAGAGAGAGATCTTTTAAGCCCTCGTATAAAATATCTTTTATTGAACATTATTAAAATAAGGTTAAAAATATTTCTGAAGGCATTTTTTTTTAATATTATTGGCACAATATTATTTTTTTTAAATAGAAAAAAGAATATAGTTTTGAAGGATCATAATTAATTATCGATAGTATTCAAAGATTGTTAAAGTAAAAAAAGAGACCTAGAATAAAACAATTCATAATAAAACCTTACTTTTGTTTTTTAAGATTGTTCTAAAATCACTAAAACAAGAGATCTAATTTATTATAAATCAAGGCTGTTTATTTAGTAGAAATTTGAAGTTGAGTATGTAGTCTCATGATTTTTATTTTCGATAGGTAATTTAAAAAGGTTAAAAGCTAAAGAAATTCGATCAAAAGAACTTCTATTTATATCAACAGCATGACTCAAAGAAGAATTAAATAATACCATCTTACCTTCTTCAGGTTCTATCTGAAGTAAGTCTAGAAGACCTTGATTACTACTTCTAAATTTTAAATTCCCAGATAGTTTTTTAGTTTGTAAATAGTAAACACAGGAAAAAAATGATTTTTGTTTATGATCATGCCATCCGGTTGATTCACCAGGCTTTGCGATATTAAACCAAAATTCATTTTCTAGAAAACCTAATTCTTTACAAGGTACTATAGAGAATTCATCATAACTATTTTTTATAGCTTTATAAGCAAAATTAAATAGTGATTTAATTAAAATGACATGATGAAGATCTAAATACTGATTCTCCAAACGATTATTAATTTTATGAGAATACGTAATACTATTAATCGATTTTTCTAAATTTTCAATTACGAGTAAACGGTTTTTTCTTGAAAATTTAGGATAAAGTTCTAAAATTGAATTAAAATCAGATTTCAAATTTATTATTATATATTTTATCTAAGGTTTAAGATTTGAGAATCCGAATGTTTGATGAAGTACAGAAAAAACAAATGCCAAAACAATTAATTTTTGAGAAACTACCTGGAATATTAATGCAGAGTTATTTAAATGTGCTGAAGGACCAAAATGAAGAACACCAACATAGAAAAAAATTGATAGAAAAAAGAAAGCATATCCTAAAGAATATTTTTTCTTAATTGAGCTAGATCTAAAAATAACGATTGTGTAAAGGAATGCTGTTATCAGAAAGCAATGAAATATATTGTTTGCAAAAAAAATATGAGCATCCAGGACAAGATCTGAAGGGGTTAGACCTGTTCCGATTAAACAAATAGACCCTCCAAAAGCACTTAATGTCCCAAATAGTGCGATCGAATAATTAATTTTATTATCTTTAAAAAGAAATGGTAGAGTAGAATAATATAAAATAAAAGTTAATCCAACAATGGTTAAAGAAAATGAGAACATAATCATTGATAAATAATTTGGTTCACCATTTCTTGAAGCATAAGCACCCATATCTGAAAAAAAATTCTCTGTAAATGTATACCCTATTGAAGCTTTATTAAACATTGTACCTCCTGGGTACAATAACATCCCCACGATTTGAAATAAAATGAATAAAAAAATGGAAAGGCGAGGTATATAAACGAGTTTTGCATATTTACTAAAAATAGTATCAGCAGATATAAGATTCATGCATGAACTTGACACAAATTAAGGATGTAAAATACAATTTAATAATTATTAGTAAATAATTTATTTTTTGAGTGGATCGCTATTTGGTAGGTTAAAAATCATTTTTGATCCTATCACAGCCGATATTATTATAATTATATGTATAAAAAAGTTTTTTTGAGCTAAAGCAAAAAATAATGCAAAAACTACAAACCCCCACATGCAGCTAATCGAAATTAATTTTGCTTTTACGGGCATTCCTTTTCCTTCTCTGTAATTTTTTACATGCATCCCAAAATATTTTTGATTGATAACCCAATTATAAAGCACCTGGGAACTTTTAAAATAGCAGGCCGCTGCTAATATCATAAAGATTGTAGTTGGTAAGCCTGGAACAATAATACCAATTAGCCCAATAGCCGTTAAGAAGAGTCCTCCTATCAACCAGAGCCCGCGAATAAAAAGATTACTCGATAAAAAGACACTATGTTTCTTTTCAAACAATTATAGTTGGAAGAATTGGAATGAAAGAATACCAGCTGTATAATCTAGGAACTGTACTTTATATGTTGTGTGTCCAATGTATTCATAAATAATAAATACATCAGTTGGCTTTTCTATACTTGCAACGTGTGTTGTCATATTATAGCTTATAATTTCATCTTCACCACCATACTCCACCACACTATTATCTTGATACCATGGTGAAGTCTGACCTGGAGGTATTGTTACTTCAGAATAGGTACTATCCGAAAGTTGTGCATAAACATCGCCAAAAAATATACTTGGCATTCCAAATAATTGCCCCGCAAACTCAACCTGTTTACTTTTAGCTGAGAAATGCCATATCGATGTGGAATCCACTATTGATTGAGTTACGAAATTATAATAAAAGTTAGAATCCATTATATCATTTGTAACTATTTCTATAGTATTGGCAACTTCATTTTCATTTGTAAGTTGTTCGTCTTCACAACCCACAAAGAAAAAAAGAGGTAGAACAAAAATTAAAAGTACTTTTTTCATTTTATTTTCCTTAGTTATTAAATGTTTTTTGTATTTCAAAATAGCTTACTCTTCCAATATATGGTCCGTAAGAGCTGTTCGTATGATTACCTAGATTTTTTAAACCAAACAAAATTTTATATTCAAATCCTATCTTATACTGAATCATTAAATCCGTAATTAAATAGGGTTTTATGCTCTTTTTTGAAGATTTATAATCTCCTAAATCAGGATCAAACTCTTGAGGGAAGTAGCTACCTACCAATTTGTTGTTTATCGATAGCAAAATATATTTTTTAAATAAAGAAGATGAAACTTTAGAACTAAAAGAATGAGGAATTGTATTAGGAATTTTGATACCATCACCATCAACATTTTCAACATAATTATAAGTAGAACTTAAAGAAATCTTAGAACCAATCGCCCATTTAGATGTCAACTCAATACCACTAAATGTAGCGACATTAATATTTTTGTAACTCAATAAGCCAGGCTCTAAAGAATAATCTTCTATTAAATTTTTAAATCTATTTTGATATAATAGGGCACTAAATTGAAAATTATCATTATTTGTATATTCCGCTCCAAGAGTCATCCCTCTAGAGACTTCGGGTTTTAAATTGGGATTACCTACTACTTTGTAACCAAACTGAATATGTTCCCAATCTATAAGTGATTCCATGAAGGAGGGCGATCTAAAGCCAAATCCATATGCACCTCTAAATTTCCAATATTTATTCATTTTGTAAGAGACAGCCAAGCGAGGACTTACAACAACTGTATCTTTCAAATGATCAACACGTAAACCTGTTACAAAATCAATATCATTTAAGATATCAATATCGGTTTGAATAAAAACCCCATTTTGATGCAATGATTGTTCACCCCCTTTTATTCTATCACTTGTATACTCAGGTCGAGAAAACTCCATTCCATAGACAAGGTTAAAACGAGGGTATATTTTTGTGTACATAACTTCATATTCTAAATCTTTCTCTTTAGTAATGTCTTTTTTATTTAATTGATTATTGATATCTGTCACTAAATAATTTCTTGAATAACTCGAAATCCTTAATGATTGCTCTAGTGTGGCATGATCTGAATAATTCCAATTATATCTAATTGAAGCTTGTGACCTTCTAATTTTGGTGGAGTTATTAAAGAGCACATCATCAAAAGCTGAACGTGTAGCACCATCGTCATTTTGATTATATGTCTGAAAATTCAAAAAAAATGAATGACCCGTATTAATTAACCACTTAATATCTGTATTTGTATTTATTTTATTAATATAATCAGCACTTATGTATTCAAATTCTTGACCTTTTGAAAAGTTTTGATATGTTAGATCAGAATAAATTAATAGTTTATTAATTGGTAAAGAAATACTAGATGAAAACATATTATTTAATGGCTCTTTCTGAGCTTTTTTAAAGTCACTTCCAAAACTTGTTCCTCTATATATAATATTATATATCTTATCTTTACTTTTATTATCAGTAATAATATTGATAATACCACCCATTGCATCCGTACCATATAATGCTGAACCAGGGCCTTTTGTAATTTCAATTTTTTCTACCCGATTTATACTTATATGACTAAGGTCCACTCGATTATTAAATTTTCCAGTGATCGGCTGACCATCTTTTAATATTAATATATAACGTGAATCCAGCCCTAGAAGGTTTAAACTCGATCCTCCATCTATATTAGCAACACTAGAAATACCAGCACGCTGACTTAACAAATCATTAATTGTAACCGCGCCTGAACCTAAAATATCTTTTTTACCTATTACCTCGGTTGAGACTGGAACATCTCTCAACAAATATCCACTACGCATACTAGTTACAACTACATCTTCCATTTGCAACAATGATTCTTTGAGACTGATAACAATCGAAGTATCATTGTTGTTTAGAGTATGATACTTACTCTCATACGCAATATGATTGAATACTAATTTTGCACTTTTTATTTCATCAATCTCGATCTCAAACTGCCCTAGGTCATTTGATGTCGTGCCTAAATTAGTTTTTAAAATATAAATTTGGACATCACTAATTGGTTTTCTTGAATTTTCATTAACTATTACACCTGATACTTTTGCAAAGACAGAAGAAAAAGCAAATAAATATAAAATTAAAATTTTCGGCATAAAATTTATATTCGGATTTTAAGAGTAATTTATTTCCCGTTATGGGGATCTGTTATTAGCTGATTTAACAACTTTTCAATTTCTTTTTTAGATATTGGGTTTTTTCTATCACCCATAAAAACTAACCCCATAAAAAGACCTCCAAGCGCTTTAAACATTAATTGAGGATTAATTTTCGGAAATTCACCAGCCTTAATACCATCTTCAAGTAAACCCTGAATAACAGTGTATAATCTATTCTGGTATTCTTTCCATAACTGTTCTTCTAATTTCACCGCTTTGGGTGCGTTAAATAAGAACTCAAATAAACCAGGACGTCTTTGTGCATTTTCAGCAATTTTCATAAGGAGATTAACAAACGTTTTTCTTGGAGATTCTTCGCTTGCTATTACAGGTTCTAATGATTCCCAAATTTTGATCCAACCTTCATTTAAAATCGCGGAGAAAACATCCTCTTTTGATTTAAAATAATAGTATAAAGTAGCCTTCCCGAATCCAGCAGAATTAGCAATTTCATCCATTTTAGCACCCTCTAAACCTTTTTCTTTAAAGACTTTTAAGGCACCTTCTAAAATACGATCTTTTCGCATTTGTCTTTCTTCTAATTGACGTTCTGAAATTGACATTTCTATCTTTTTATTTTGTTATTCGAATCAGTGGTCGAAAATTAAAACAAACTATTTATTTTTACAAAATGAATTTATAAAATATAGATTTTTTTTTTAAATTTAATATATACTGAGAATTATAAACTTATATTTAAAAGGCAAAAAAAATGAATCAAAAAAAAGTGATAGAATCATTAAATAATATATTAGAACTCGAACTAGCTGGTGTTGTTAGGTATACTCACTATGCTTTCATGGTTCAAGGACCTTATAGATTATCCGTAGTCCAATGGCTAAGAGAGCAGGCCTTAGAATCCTTAACCCATGCAGAAGCTGTTGGAGAACATATTACAAGCCTTGGAGAACATCCAACCCTGAAAATTAGCGATTTACTTGAAACACATAAACATTCTACTGAAGATATATTAAATGAATGCCTTGAGCATGAAAGAGAAGCTATCAAAGCATATTATCGATTATTAAAATCCGTTGAGGGTGGCTCAATAATGCTTGAAGAATATGCAAGAAACCAGATTGCTATGGAAGAAATGCATGAAGCAGAACTAAAAAAAATGCTAAGGGATAATTTTTAATTTTAAAAAATGAAAATTCTCTAAAAAAAAGAAATTCAATTTGTATCTGTTTTTTTATTCTATCATAAATGAACAAAGCAGAATCAGAAGGAAAACTTTCTAGAAATCCATACTCTCTTAAAATAGATTCTATCTGTAGAGACAGTCCAGATTGATAATAATAGACAAGGTAATCTAATTCACTGATGCTTTCAGAACTTTCTTTATACTTTTTAATACGACTGGCTGCATTTTTTACAGGTATTAACTCATCATTATTAATTTGAGATAATCCTATTATGAGTTCTTTATATGCAATCTCACCATCGCCTTCTTCTTCGTCAATCATTATATGTAATTGATGGTGGTAAGCATTAAGAAAACTAAATGCTTCTATTTTTTTTAAAAGTAATTCTCTTTCTCCAAGAATTTGATTTCAGTACTTAATAAAATCTGGTTAAGGGAGAATAAAGACTTTCACCAAAATTTAGCGAAACCTATTAGTCTATAATTTCAATTAACCGTTTTAATTATTTGTTCAATCAATAGATTTGCATTCTTAAATATATTATGTGTGTGAGTGTATTTGAACTCGGCATTTCTACCTGCTAAATATAAATTTTTAAAAGTTTTTAAATATTTAAAAACGGGTTCTAATTGACTCTCAATATCAGTACTAATAATAGGATAAGCTTTTGGCATATTTATGATTGTATGATCAAAAATATCGACTTCATTTATTAATTTATTTTGTATTAATGAACTACTTACCATATTAAATAAATCGCTGTCTTCTAGTCTAGAAATCATATCACCTTTTGAGCATGGAACTTCTACTACAATGCATGTTTTTTTTTCTGGTGCTAATTTGACACTCCTATTTTTTGGCTCATAAATCCGTGTGAAAGGAAATTTTATATCGGGATAATACATGGATGCATTCTTTGTGAAAAAAGGCTTATCTAGATAAAGAACACATAATTTTAGATCTCTGAAATTAAGTTTACTAATGATTTCTAATATCTGATCTGGCGCGATAGGATCCAAAGATTTCACCAAAGTTGTCAATGGTAAAGTACTAATCAATAGATCTGCTTTCGTAAAATTATTATTCCCAAATCCAAGATTTAAGACACGAGATTTATCATGTTCAAGGGTATTAATTGGTGAATTAAAACTGAATTTCTCAAGCCCTATATTATCTCTCAATGAATTGAAAATTTCGCCAAAACCATTTACTGGATAATAAAACACTCCATCTAAATGATTTGCTTCATTATTTTTTTTTTGAAAAAGACCTTTTAATAAAGAAGTCAAATTATGATTTCTCAACCGACCTCCCGAAATATTAACAGAAAGGTTTTCAGCTTTATCCCCCCATAACTTTTCTGTATAGTTTATTAAAAATAATTCAGAAAGAGTCTTCCCATAACTTGAATAGGCTAAATCTTTAAAATTCTCTGAGGCATGTACTGGTTTAAGAGAATTAAATAAAACTTCTTTTATGATTGTACTTAACTGTAAAAAATTAATTTCTCTAAGGGTGCTTGCAATATCTAGTGGAAAGTTAATCATAGAACCATTGTAATAAATTTGGCTAGGTGCTTCAACTTTTATTATTTCTTTATTTAATAATTTTTTAATCAAAGAAGTCACATCGTTATACTTATCGTGCAATCGATGTGCTCCGGTATCAAATTTAAACTCACCATGAATTATTGTTTTACAATTCCCACCGACTTCACTTGTACTCTCGTATATTTTAATTGGAATCTTATTTTTATTAGCATAAAAGCCAGTTGTTAATCCAGCAGGTCCTGCACCTAAAATTTGTATGGAAAGATCCTTATTCAACTTCAAATCCTTTTTCAAGAACCCTATATTTTTTTATAATTGGCCACATTTTATTGACATAAGGATTATGAAAAAAAACATCATCTTCAGTAAAAGAATATTTTTCGGAGTATGTATTATTAAAATTTCCAATTAAAAGTACTTTTTGGGGATTCTCAAATTTAAAACTTTTAAAGTCTGCAACGGTTTCTACATTAATAAAATTCGCTTTTAAACCGTGTGTTTGAAGATAAAAATTAATTAAAGGAATACTGACGATGGTATGCTGGCCAGGCAACTCACTAATTGAATTATTTAATTGAGCTATTGCACTTGGCTTTTTGTGCTGCAAAATCAGATTAGTTGAAATTGAAATAGACGAAATAAAATAAATGCATAAAACTGAATTCAAAATAATACTATTAGGGTTTGAAACATATTTTTGCCCTAAGACCAAAATAATAAAGACAATCATTAAGACAGGTAATATATGTCTACTTTTATGTATAATATTTTGAAAGAAAAATATCCAAATAAGATAAACAAATACAGAGAAAATTATTAATTTCAAATTATCATCAAACTTATAATATTTTTTCAATCCAGTAAATCCTAGCTTCATTAAATAAACTAAGCAAATGGATAAGACGACTGTTTGCCAAGACCTACCAATCCAATAACCCGCAAGGCCATCTCCCCAAAGCCCTTTGAATAGGCTGATAAACCTTAGTAACCAATTCGATTCTGTGATGAATGTTCCTCCAAAATTTGTAAAATGTCCCTTTGTATGAATCGTGGCTGCTTCATATAAAGGGCCAATTCCGGAAACCCAAATAAGTGGAATAATCCAAATTAGACATCCAATAGAAAGTGATAAAAATAAAGAGGCTCTATTTTTATTCGAGTAAAGTTGGTAAATCAATGGAATGAATAATATGGGTAAATATGACAACCTTGTACCAGCTAAGATGCCAGCAAGAAAATAACCTCTTTTTAAATATCTAATTTTATTATTTTTTTCTATGAGGTAATAAATTGCAGAAACTGCGACTGAAAGTCCAAATAAATCTGGCATATATCTATTGCTCATCAACCAAATTAAAGGATTTAAAAAAACGGTAACTGAACAAAAAAGACCAATTCGTGTGTTTAGGTCAACTTTGCATATTTTTATGATAAAATGAATTATTATAAAAACAGACAGACCTCCAATAATTGAAAAAGTCATCCCCATACTATTAGTGAAAAAATATATTATTTTTGCTAAAAAACAAAAAATAGCATAACCAGGAAAGTGTGGTTGTAATTTTATAACATTAAAATCTTGAAGGCTTAGAGCAAACCTAAGACTATCAATGTCTTCAATATAATATATACTAGTGAATGCTCTTGATAAGAGGCATAAGGTCAAAAGTAAAAGATATGATTGTTTTTTGTTTAACATTATTTTTCAAAAAAATAATAGATAAAAAATAAGGGATCTTAATTTATAAGACCCCTTATTTGTATTCGGTATATATTATTAGGTCAATTTACCAATTAGCCATATGCTCATCTGAAAATCCATATGCTTGCTGTAAAATACTTTTAGCAGTTGCTAATAAATTCCCATGATAAGTATAGAAAGCAAATTCACCTACTTCTGGATAGACAGGAGCGGTTCCCATTGTAGTAAGAACAGTATTTAAATCTGCGTCACTTATTAATTTGAAATCATTATAAAGTAGACCATTTGCATATCCTCTCATTTCCCCCCAATGATTATTCAAATCAGCAGAAGCTTCGGATAATGGACCTGCAGTAGCATCGGCTGGATATAAAGCAGCCATATCTGCAGCCACATCATTTATGTAATGAATAGTAACAGCAGCAACTACTTTTTCCCATGTATGAAGGATTATATCTCTCTGCACTATAATATCATCAAGTGAACCTTGATTTACAATTAGAGTTCTACCTTCTAGGTATGCATCAAAAATAGTTTTTGTGAAGTCATAGTCTGTAGATGCTTCAACAATATCTCTTTTTGCTGCGGTTACAGCCCATCCACTATTGTACTCTGATTTAAAATCAATTTCTCCATCACTGTTACTATCAGAATAAGGATCAGATTTTCTATCAGTGTCATCTATATAGCCAGTATTATAATCTCTTGCAGCACCAAAATATCCAAATGATTCATCCCAATGATGCTCCATCGCTGTGTATGGATCTGTTCCATCTGCCATTGTATTATCATCTGCCGGTATTTTACTCATATATTTTGAAGTCCCCTGCCAGTAAGAGACAGCACCCCAAAGAGTTTTTTGTGCTAATTGGTCTAAACGCAACCCATCTGCATTTGTAGTAGCATCGGTTTCAAGAGTTCCTAACTCTGTTACCCAGTTACCTAAGAGTGTACCCGCGTTTACTTCCCAGCCCGGTATTATATAGTCAGCTACTGCAGTAAGCCTGTCATTTAAGTGACTAGTTGAAATATCGTGATAAAGAGTTTGAGTCGTTGTACCAGCAGAGGTAGCGATAGTTGCTGTTGCATCATCATTAGCCATCAAGCTCAACACTTTTTCTCCATTACCGCCTTTAAACTCACTTTTAACATCATTAATTAACAAGTTACGTGCAACTTGTCCACTGTAGGACACGCTACTTTCACCAGCATTAAATCTACTCTCAAATACGAAAGATGTAGGAGTTTCTATTGAGTTATCAACAACGGAATCGACCATATCTTCACATCCAAAGACTCCCAAGATGAGAAATGATGCAAGTGTGATAAACATGTTTTTTATTTTCATGGTAATTCCTTTTTTGTTAAATAAACTTTTATAAAAGTTTCTAGAATGAATACTCTAAACCAACATTAATTTGTCTTCTAGCACCAGGTAGAATACCTGAACTTATATTTGCATCTTTCATTCCTGGGTTTGAATGCAACCTAGAACCAATGTAAATCTCATCTGTTATATTTTTACCTGAAAAAGATAAAGACAGACTAGAGTTAATATTATACATAGCCGATAGGTTGTAAATAGTGTAAGCAGGCACACTACCTCTTATACCTTTATTTTGTGTTGTTTCTATATTTTCAAAGTCAGTATAAACTTGACTTACGTATTTAAGGTCTGCTCTGAAGGAGATTTTTTCACTAGCAATACTTTCAATGCCAATGTTAAGTGTATTTTGTGGTGCATAAGGTAAATCGTTTCCTTTTAAATTTGCTATTCCTGAGTTTATATTTGAATTTATTTCACCATCTGTTATCTCAGTTGATAAAAAAGTATACGAAAAGTTTAGGTTCGGCAAAAGCCTGGTTAAGTTTGAAAAATGGAGTTTCCCATTTAATTCTAATCCTAGGTTGGTAACCTTACCTAAGTTTTTAAATGCAGTTCCTCTTCCTGCAGCAACTAGGTTTTCAATACCTATGTGAAACCCAGCTAATTCAAATTTTAAGATAGAGACAGTACCTCTTAGGCCAAATTCTTTATTCCAACTTTTCTCAGACTTAAGGTCTAAACCTGTAGCATCACTATTCTCTCCAAAATTTAATATTTTAAGTGCTCCACTCGATGGAGGAGTATATCCTCTGTGAAGTCCACCAAATAACTTTAATCCAAGAATGTTTTGCGAAAATCCAACTCCAGGTAAAACAACATACTCCGTTTTATCTAAATAAGTTGAGCCTCTTAAACGGTCGACTCTTTCTTGCTCAAAGATCTCGAACCTAAGGCCTGGCCTCAAGTTTAATTGGCCAATTTGAATTGATTCTGTTATAAAACTCGACAAGGCTGTTGTCTCATAGTGATGACTCTGCTGCCCCTCCGTAATTACAGGCTCATCAACAGTTCCTGAATAGTAATATCCTTCTCTATCATCAACTGAATCACCCGCTTTTCTGTCATCAATAAATCTCTCCCAATATCCTCTTACTCCAATTTCCATTTTTGATTCGTGAGTCAAAACTGAATGGTCAATCGAATAAGATCGCTCTATTCCAGCAACATAAAACGTTCTTAATATTCCAAAATTATTTAATCCATTACCTGTACGTACTAGATCACTATACGTATTATTTGGATCAATTGACGTCGGCGTAGATGTACCTAAGCTATCCGCAAGGATATAAATATCATTTTCACGCCACCACCTTCTATCAAAATAGCTACCAAATATTGTCGTGTTTTCTGTGACTTTTGAATTTAATTTTTCAGTTTGGATCAAATCTACAGCGTTACGAAAAACTTTAAAATTATCATTTTCTTTTGGATTAAACCTCGGATCCTTTTCGAAAGACCACTCCGTTAGTCCTGTATAAGTAGCCTCTGAATCTTCATAATTCAAATTAGCCTTTAGATAAATATTTTTATTTTTTGACTGTCTATAGTTTAGCTTAAAAGTAGCGTTAACCTGCTGGAAAGTATTATTCTCTCTAAAACCGTCACCTTTTTTAACCAAAAATTGGATTTCGGGTTTAAGTTTATTATTCCCCCAACCTCCTACTTCTGCAAATAGACTCCCATAACCATTCTCCCCTCCAATCACTTTTAAAAGGCCACCAAAAGAATTTCGAGGTCTTTTCGTATAATAATTAATAACACCTCCCATAGTTTGAGGACCATAATTAATTGAAGCACTACCTTTAATCACCTCTATCTCATCTAGGCGCTCTGCTGGAGGATTATAATACATATTTGGATAGACGTACAATGCTGGCTGGATTGGGACCCCATCTTCTAATATTAGAACTCTTGAACTTCTTCTAGGATTTAACCCCCTGATACCAATACTAATACGAGAATTACCAATACCATCATCCGAAAAACCGTTAACACCTGGCACATATTCTAACATTTCTTGGGTACCAATAGGGCTTATCAACTTAAGAGCTTGTTTACTTAAAACAGTTGCTGCTCCAGGTAAATTCTGATACTGAGATTCAGCATCGCTCAAGATTTCTAGTTTTGCCATTAGAATAGGCTGAACATCAAGTCGAACATTAATTTTAAAAGTTTTTTTCAAACCGATGTCTATTTTTTGTTGATGATCTTCGAAACCTATATGGCTAACGATAAAACTGTAATCACCTTTTGGCACGGGTCCAATTGTAAAGAAACCATTACGATCCGTGGAAACGCCATATTCTTCATTTTGATTTTTTATAGTTATGTTTGCTCCTGCAAGAGAGTCTCCATTTTTACCACCTGAAACGGCCCCAGAAACAATTGCTTGAGAATAGAGATTTGATAAAAAAAATATTGATAGAAGATTTAATAAGTTATTTTTCATATTTATTTTTATTGTTAAAACAATTCAGGATTGCTCAGAACATCATTTGCTTCTTCATCACCGATCAGTAGTAGAAGTCCATAACTGCCAGCATCTTCAGAAGTAGTCTGAGGAGATAGCAGAGGATCATCTTCACAGCCAACAAAAAAGAGGAGACCCATTAAAGAGATAAGAATTAGCGGTAATATTTTATTTTTCATGATAAAAACCTTTTGGAAGGAGAAAAAATTAAAGTTAGAAGAGAGTTCACTAGCTTCATCCGTTTTTATGACACATAATTTTTAGAATAAATAAAAAAAGAGGCACTCTACTCAAAAAGTGTTTTTTAAGAACGACAGCAAATTGATTTATTATATTAATCATATTTTTTACAAAATTTGGGGGCTCTAAAGCTAACTTGGAAAATCACACCTTAGATTTCGGAACTAAGAATTGAAGGTCTTAGAGCCCCCGGAGTACATATCTAGTTTATTGGTAATGAGACTTATTCTCAATAAAAATTAAGTAATTCAATTCCCACTTGTCAACAAAGAATATAAAAGATTTTGAAATAAAAGTTATGGTTAGTAATTTCAGACTGACCGGTCAGTTTAAGTATGAAAGAGAACCTTAAAAACAAAAGAGAAAAACAAATTATTCATTCGGCACTACATGTCGCTCTAAATAAAGGGTTTGAAAATAGTAGAATGGATGATATTGTTAAACACTCTAATCTGTCAAAGGGTACAATCTATTACTACTATCGGTCAAAAAAAGATCTGTACCTTAGTCTTGTTGATCACTGGTTCATTGAATATAGTACTGGTGTTTTAGATACTATCAATAAAAAGAATACCGCTTCGAATCAACTGAAAGCACTGTTTGCCTATTTTATTGATCAATATAAAAAAAACCCTTCTACTTTTAAAATTATGATTGAATTCTGGCGTATGTCTAGACTAGATAAAGACTTTAATACAAAACTTCAAAAAATATATTCTCAATTTTTGGATTACATCACTGAAATTATATTATCTGGCATTGAGGATAATGAATTTATTGATGTAAACCCTCGAATAACTGCATTATCTATTTTGATAAATATTGAAGGAATAAAATGGTTTACAATCTTTGAGAATTCGGATGTCGAAGCACACGAATATATGGATACAATTACAGATTTTATTTTGAACGGACTTAAAAAAAAGAGTAATGAATGAATATACAAGATATTTTAAAAATGAAGACAGGTGGGCGGTGGCTAATAAGCTCAAACTCAAAGGAGAAAATATTCTGCCGAGAATCATTTACCGATGAACACAAAGAAATTGAAAAAATGGTTTTTAAGTTTACGAAAGATAGAATTTACCCAAATGTTCAACAGTTAGATACTTTTGATCAAGAACTCAGCCAAACTCTTTTAAAAGAAATGGGTTCTCTAGGCTTACTAGGGATTGATACTCCTGAAAAGTACGGTGGAACGGAATTAGATAAGATAACAGCAATTATTGTTGCTGAGGCTGTTGGACACGGTGGTTCCGCTTCTTTTGGGTGCACTTTTGGAGTCCAAACCGGGATTGGTACTTTAGGAATTGTTTTTTTTGGATCGGATAAACAAAAAGAAAAATATTTACCTGGACTAATAACGGGTGAAAAAATAGCAGCTTATGGATTAACAGAACCATCTGCAGGTTCTGATGCCCTTTCAGCAAAAACATCTGCAATACTATCTGAGGATGGGAAAAATTATATTTTAAATGGTGAAAAACAATTTATCAGCAATGGTGGATGGGCAGATACCTACACGATTTTAGCTCAAATCGATGGTAGTAAATTTTCAGGATTCATCGTTGAGCGAGATACGGAAGGTTTTACTATCGGTCCTGAGGAAAAAAAAATGGGTATGAAAGGCTCATCTACAACATCTTTAAAATTCACCAATGCGGTAATACCAATAGAGAACCTTTTGTCTAATATAGGAGATGGCGCTTCAATAGCATTCAGTGCATTAAATATTGGGAGGTATAAGCTCGGCGCCTCATGCGTTGGAGGTTCTAAACTCGCAATTACAGAATCAATTAAATATGCACATGAAAGAAAGCAATTTGGTCAAAATTTAGCAAAATTTGACTCTATTTCTGGTAAAATAACTGATTCTACAATTAGGACTTATTTAGCCGATACAATGCTCTACAGAACGGTTGGAATGATTCAAGATGCCATTGATGACTTAGACCCAAATGATAGTAATTATTATTTAAAAATAAGCGAAGTAACCGAAAGGTTTGCTGTTGAAGCATCCATGGTAAAAGTATACGGAAGCGAAACCTCTAGTCTAATAGTAGACACATGCTTACAAATATTTGGGGGATACGGCTTTATTGAGGATTACCCAATGGCAATGCCATATCGAGATGATAGGATTAATCAAATCTGGGAAGGAACAAACGAAATTAACAGAGCTATTATAACTGGATATATGATGAAAAAAGTTTTAATGGAAGAAATCTCTCTTCGCGAATATCTAAAAAATACACCTCAAATAGAAGCCCAAGCGGATGATGACCATAAACTACTTATGAATGAAATAAAAGCCTTAGATGCCTCTAAATTACTTTCGGCTCATATTTTCCAAGAGGCACTATGCGAATATGGTCAAGATTTAAAGCATCAGCAGCAATTAAGTGAAAAAATAGCTGACATCTTTATAGAAATATTTACTCTCGAATCAGCAATTTTACGTATTAAACAAACATTCAATTCAAGTGAGAAATCTGAGATGATTCTAATTATAACACAAATTGCGACCTATGAATCCATGACTAAGATTAGAAGCTTAGGTGAGGTCTGCTTACGTAAGGTTTTTCCAAATCCTATTCCTAAAAAAATTAGCGAAAAGATCAATGACCTCAAAAGTATAATGTTTTTAGATACTGATATTATTTCGCTCAAACAAACTCTCGGAGAATTCATACTTAAACAACCAACCTTCCCATTTTAAAGGAAATACCAATGAAAAAATATATTATCAAAAAGAAGCCTAAAAAGAAAATCAGAAAAATTCAAAATATTGATATTTCAGATTTTAATCTTGAGACTTTTCTATTCAAACCTAGTTCCCGTAAATAGGAGTGTTTGATGCCTAAATCTGTAATAATTGATGCTTTACGTTCTCCGATTGGCTTAAAAAATGGTCAGCTTGTAGGTCTGCGACCAGATGATTTATCGGCTCAAATTATCATTGGCCTCCTAAAGAGGACTCCTAACCTTGACCCTAAATTAATTGAGGATTTAATATTTGGTTGTGCTTTTCCGGAAGGCCCTCAAGGTATGCTCATTTCTAAAGGGATCTCAATATTAGCAGGGCTACCAGAGACAACGGCTGGATCTGTTGTTAATCGTTTTTGTGGATCTTCAATGGATGCACTTCATCAAGTAAGTAGTAAGATTGAATGTGGTGATATAGAAGTTGGTATTGCTGGAGGTGTCGAAGATATGTTTTCAGTCCCAATGGGTGGATTCAACCCTGACTTTCATCCAGACCTAGCAGATCAAGAATATTATATTGGTATGGGGGAGACAGCAGAAACGCTAGCGTTAGAAGGAAAAATTTCTAGACAAGAACAAGAAGATTTCGCACTAAACTCACATGAAAAAGCACTTCATGCTCAGTCAAATGGTCATTTTGATAATGAGATTATATCTATAGATTACTATGGTGAGCATACTGTAGAAAAAGATGAAGGTCCTCGATCCCCGGACCTCGAAAAAATGAAAAATCTTAGTCCAGCTTTTATAGAACATGGAAGTATAACCGCAGCAACTTCAAGCCCCATTTCAATCGGTGCATCTGCAACCCTTATCACAAGTGAAGATTTTGCAAAAGATCATGGATTAAAAATAAAGGCTTATATAAAAGGGCGATCTGTTGCTGGAGTTGATTGGCGTAGAATGGGTATGGGACCACTTCCTGCAACTGAGAAAGTCTTAAAAAGAACAAACTTAACAATGAAAGATATTGATATTATAGAATTGAATGAAGCTTTTGCAGCACAGGCTCTATATGTAATTAATTCAGGTTCTTGGGATAAATCAAAAATCAATAAAAATGGTGGATCCATTGCCCTTGGCCACCCTCTAGGATGCTCCGGTACTCGAATCATCACCACACTTTTAAATGTAATGGAGCAACAAGATGTTAAAACGGGATTAGCCACCATGTGCATTGGTACAGGCCAAGGAATCGCTACCGTATTAGAGAGAGCTTAAATTATGAAAAATAAAATAAAAAAAGTTGCCGTTTTAGGATCAGGTGTCA
>Ga0114994_10001123_pt1 | contig 19019 bp, 34 predicted proteins | sample ArcticOcean_MG_C_9_FD_87043 | JGI IMG/M metagenome (GOLD analysis project Ga0114994, IMG submission 87043) | Marine microbial communities from western Arctic Ocean - ArcticOcean_MG_CB2_152 | ecosystem: Environmental > Aquatic > Marine > Oceanic | place: Arctic Ocean: Canada Basin | collected...
GCCTTGGCAGCAAATGTAACTGCTACAGGAGTTGCAGTTAATGGTGCTAACATTGCAACTAAAATCTTTACAGTTTCTTTACGGGGCTTAGCAACAGCTATAGCTACAACAGGTATAGGTCTTTTAGTTATTGGAGTAGCAGAGTTAGCTGCAGGCTTTTTCTTTGCCGCTAGTGCAGAAGAAAAATTAGCTGCCGTTACAGATGAATATGGAAGGTCTATTGTAGGTATAGTAGATAAAGAGAAAACCTTAGATGATATTAGAAAAGGTGCAGAAGCTACAGATTCAAAAAAAATCACCATGATTGATGAACTAATAAAGAAATTTGATGACGAAACAACTTCTTTAGAGGATCAAGAAAAAATACTTAAAAAATTAAATAAAATTAATCCTGACTTTTTCTCTGAACTTGATGCAGGCAAGGCTACTTTTGAAGGTTTAACAGCAGCAGCAGATGATTACAAAGATAAATTATTAGAACTTGCTACATTTGAATTATCAGTTACAAAAAAGGCTGAAAATGATCTTAATTTAAAAGATTTAGAAAGGCAATTAGAAAAAAACGAGAAGGTTATATCTAAGTATAAAAAAAGTTTAGAAGGTGAGTTTTCAGCTGCAGAAATTGCGTTTGGTGTAGGTCTACAGAAAGCTGCTGCTGAGAAAGGAGTTGAAACAGGAGATAATAAGGAAGTATTTGAAGCATTTCAAAAAATATCGTTAATAAAAAAAGAAATAAAAGAAGCTAATTCTATTGCTAAAGAATTGCAAAAGACTATTGATGCTGCTGATGTAGATGACCTATTAGATGAGGGTGGTACAGGAGGTGGGAGTGCTGATAAAGAAGGACAAAAATCAGCTAAATATGATTTAATGCTCACCAATAAACAAAACGCTCTTAGACAAAGACAGCTTGATGGTCTTGAAACTATAGAGGTAACTTCTATGAAAATGATAGAGGCAAGTATGCAGGTAAACAGACAAGAATTTGCAACATTAAAAGAGAGTGAACTAAATGGTAAAAGAGGAGCTGATTTGCGGTCTCAATTTTTAACTGATCAGCTTAAATTAAATGATTTAATAGAAAAAAAGGGTTTAGATGCTTCTAAATTAAATTTTGATACAAAAATTATGTTCTTAAAAGAACAATTAAAACTAGAAGAAATTACAAAATCAGAATATGACACACAAGTTTTAAATCTTGAAAAAGAGAAAATAGAAAATGAACAAGACCTTTTACGAAAAAGATTTGATGATCAACTAATTACATATGCTGAATATAATGAAGAATTTATTAGGCTAAGAAGTAAACTTGTCAGTAAGGAGTTAGATATTGAGAAAAATAGCATTAAATTGCAAGAAAAAGCTTTAGATGATCAATTTGAAAAAGATAAGATAGCTTTAAAATCAGAAGAATCATTAACTATGATGAGCCAGATTGATTTTAATTTAAAAATGTTAGAAATAGAAAAAGCTTATTTATTAGATAAAGCTGGTTTGCATGAAGGTAACGCTTTAAAACTTATAGGTATTCAAAATGATATAAGTGAAAATGATATTAAAACAAATAAAGCTGCAAGAGACCTTCTTAATGAGCAAGTTTCTTCAATGAAAAATGTAGGTGATGCAATGGTAAGTTTAGCAGGGGATAATGAGAATCTAAATAAAGTAAAAGAAGTAGGAAATAAAATCTCTCAAGCTGCAAATGTAATTACTACCATTAGTACAACACTAAAACATTTACAAACTTTAGGCATACTTACTAAAGTAGGTGCTGAAAATGCAGAAACAATATCTCAAGGTAAAAATACAGCATCAACTATTTATCAAACTATTGCAGATAAGGTAAGTTTAATACCTAAAGCTATTAAGTCTGTTTTAAAGTCAGCAGGAGGACCTCTTGGTATTTTCGGTGCAATAGCTATGCTTTTATTTGTCAAAAAATTAATGAAAACAAAGTTTTCTGATGGAGGGGTTGTAAATGAAGATAACAAATATGCAAAAGGGGGTATGGTTCATGGAGCAAGTCATGCAAATGGTGGAGTTAAGTTTTCAGCAGGAGGTAGAGTGAATGAATTAGAAGGTGGCGAAGCTGTTATAAATAAAAGAAGCACAGCCATGTTTAGAAATCAATTATCAGATATGAATCAAGCAGGTGGTGGTGTTAAGTTTGCTGATGGTGGGTTACTGAGTAGCCCTGCTTTTTCAGAAGCACAATTTAATGCTAATAATCAAAATAAAATGATGGGAGCTATGAGTGGTCAAAGAAAAGTAATAGTAGTTGAGTCTGACATTACTAATAGTCAGACAAATGTTAGTGTAATTCAGTCTAATGCCTCATTTTAAAATATAAACAAATGTTTGTTAATAAGAAAGTAAAAAAAGATAGGCTAGATACCTGTAAAAAGTGCGACTTTTACAGAAACTTTGCAATGCTAAAATATCCTAAATGGAATAAAGGAGCAAGATGTGGTAAGTGTAGTTGCTTCTTAGATGCTAAGACAACTCTTACTAAAGAGTTTTTTGGAGAGTGTCCTTTAGATAAATGGAAAGAATAATAACTAAACTTTATAAATATGGATTATGAATCAATAATTAAACTTTACGATCAGGAAAAGAAAGATAAAATTCTTAGCTTGTCAATAGTAAATAAAGAAAAAATGCATCAAGACAATCAATATGATGGTCAAGCATTAAATTACTTTTTTATATTATGGCAACAACAATTTCCAAATGTAAGACAAAGCAAAACCTGCACAGGATGCAGAAAGTCAGTTTGTCATTTTTTTCATAAAATAGCTGATTATATAAATACTGAGAATGTTAAAAAAGAAAACGAAAAAATAAAAAAAGAAAAATTAGTTAAATATTTAGAGAAAGCTAATAAGAAATTAAAAACTACAAAGAGTAAAAAAAAATTGTCTAAAAAATAAACTATGGCTAAAAGACAAAACGATATAATTGTTGTTGAAGAATATATAGATTTATTAGAGAAAGAAGTAGTTAAAAGATTTGAATCACCATTGACTAAAGATACTATAAGGCATCTTATTGAGAAGGGTATTATAGCTCCTAAAATTTTAAGGAACTATATGATAATATATGATTTTGATTGTCTGTTGAAATTTAATGATGGTCATAGATCACATACTTTTATGGACTTATCTATAAAATATAATATAACTGAAAGACAAGCACAAACTATAGTTTACAAGGAAAGAATAAAGCAAAGTATTACCCAAAATATTACTTGGTAAATTTTATTCCAAAAACTTCGTAATAATACCAAAGTATAGGTATATTTTCGCTTCTATGAATAAAAACTGGTATAATATAAAATCAAAAGCATCTAAAGAGATAGTAGATGTTTACATATTTGACGAGATAGGAGCTTATGGATTAAATGCTAAATCCTTCATTGAAGAAATTAAAGGATATAAAAAGAAGCCAATGAATATTCACATTAATTGTGTTGGTGGAGATGTATTTGATGGAATGGCTATTTATAATATTATCAAGAAAAGAACCGCTACAACTACTGTTTACATTGAAGGAATTGCTGCTAGTATGGGAAGTGTTATCGCTTTAGCTGCTGACAATGTAATTATGGCTGAAAATTCTTTATTTATGATTCACAATGCTTGGGGTGGAGCAATGGGGGAGGCTAAAGAAATGAAAAAAACAGCAAAACTTTTAGATAAAATAAGTGGTGAAATTGCTGACATATACGTTAAGAAAACTAAATTACCTTATGATAAGGTTAAAGATATGATGGATGAAGAAACTTGGTTAAATGCTGATGAAGCACTTGAGCTAGGATTTATAGATTCTGTCTCGGATGCTATTAAGGTAGCAGCCAAATATGATGTTTCTAAGTTTAAAAATATAACAAGCGAAGAAATCAAAAACAAATTAAATATTAATCTAAAAAGTAAAAAAATGACTAATGAGTTAAAAGCTTGGTTTAATGGAAAGGTTGAAGATATTATCGCTAGAGTTAAAAGTGATAATGGAGATACTGATTCTAAATCAAATGTTGAGGTTACTGTAGCTGATGAAGCTGAAATTTTAAATAAATTTTCAGATTTAGAGGGTAAAATAACTGAAGTTAATGGGTCTGTAACTGAATTAGAAGGAGAAAAAGAAACTCTTACTATGGAAGTTGAAAGACTAACAGCTTTATTAAGTAAAGCAAATGCAAAGGGTACTGAAATTTCTACAGATGGAGACCCTTCAGTAGTAGTAGAGAATAATGTAGAAAATAAAGATACTCAATTTTGGAATGGAATAGTATCAAAAATGAATTTAAAATAATAATTAAAAAAATACAAAAATGGCAAATGTAGCATTAGATGGAATTGGAGCAGGGTATTTAGGTACTTATGCATCAAAAATTTTATTAGAGCCTATGTTCCACTCAGATGATATTATGAGAAATTATACTATTTATCCTGCTGTGAAATATAGACAAAATATAACAATGGCACCTCAGTTAAAAAGCATTACAGCAGTACATACAGGTTGTGGTGTTACTAACACTTGTGATCCTGCAGGTTTTACCGTAACTCAGAAGCATATTATGGTAGAAAATGTTTCAGTTAAACAAACTCAATGTTGGGATGAGTTTAAAGATCAAGTAATTGTTGAATCTTATAAGAATGGTGTAAATATGCCTGACCTTACTGGTACTCAATTAGCTGACGTTATCATTAACAGAGTTAGAAATGGTATTCAGCATGATATGGTTAGAAATATGTGGGCAGGAGACAATGCAGCAGCAGTAGTTGCTATTGATTGTACTTATGCTTCAATGGGAGATGGACTTTGGGTAACATTATCAGCAGGAGCAGCAATTAACGGAACTCAAATGAGAGAAGTACAAGGAACTTTAGGTGTAGCAGCACCTGCGTATGTTACTGTAGGAGCTACTTTACCTTCAGCAGATGCTATCTTAATCTTAGAAGATGTATATAATACTGCTTCAGCAGAATTACACTCAGTACCTGCATCAGAGAAAAGAATTTTCTGTAATCCAAATATCTATAATGCATGGTATAGTGCATTAACTCAAGTTGCTTCAGCAGGTTCAGTTGATTACGGACATTCAGAAGCTCAAGTAGGAAAACAAAGATTATACTTCAGAGGAGTAGAATTAGTACCTATGTACGAATGGGATGACGCTTTAACTGCTTTAGCAGGAGCTACTTTCCCTGCATTATTTACAGCAGCAGGAGCAGCGATTGATGCAACTGCAGGATGTATATATGCAGCTAAAGCTAACTTATTTATTGGTACTGATGTAACAAATCCAGAAAATGAGCTTAAAATGTTTTATGATGAGGTTACTGAAAATATGTATGTTAGAGCAGGATTTACTATGGGCTTCCAGTACGGATGGAACTCTTTAGTTAATGGTGCTGTATTAGTAGACTAAATATATTGTAAATAGGGTGGGAGAAATCTCACCCTAAATACTTTTTAACTTTTAAAAAATAAAACAATGGCAATAACTAAAGGAGTAAATATTGGCTGTGGAGACTTACAGTCATCAGGAGGTATAAGAAATATTCTTATAAGGTCTTGTGTAGCAGGTGATGCGGTTACATATACTAATAGTGCTACAGCTCATGCTATTTCTAGTATAGTAGATACTGGAGGGTCAATAGCTACATGGCATAATTATGAGTTCAAGAATGAAATTCCTACTCTTAGCGTAGCAGCAACTAGAGAGAATGGGTCTACTGCTTATGAGTCTACTTTAACTTTTATGATGCCTGAAATGGATTCAGCTAAAGGAGCAGCTATACAAGCATTGATGGACACTTGTATGATGGCAATAGCAGTAGGTAATAATGGCAAATACTATGTATTAGGATTAAGTCAAAAATACGAAAACGAAGGGGTTAATCCTTTGCGTAATCAAACTTATTTAAGCATGACAAGTGCTGAAGGAGCATCAGGAGCAGGAGTAAATGATGATAATGGGTGGACAGTAACTCTTGCTTGTAAGCAGTATGAAGCTTTAAGAGAATATACAGGTAATTTGAATTTATACACAGCTTCTGATCCAGGACAATCTACTACATCATAATTAATAATCTAATAAAAAAATAAAATAATATGGCAATAGCAGATGGAATGGCAATAAATTGTTCTGACCTACAAGCAGTAGGAGGGACAAGGCTAATAGCAATTAGAGAATGGGTAAGTACAGATATAGTGGTTTTTAATGATACACCTCATGATATAACTTCAATACAAGGAGTAGGTCCTGTAGCAGCAAATTGGGGGGTTTTTGAAAGTAGAATTGAATCTTCTTCTTTAACTGTAGCAGCTACAAATGAAGGCAAAGAGTTTACTACTTTTGAGTCTACAGTTTCTTGGTTTATACCAGGTCTTACTGCAGCTCAATTTAAAGGGCTTCATGACTTTGAAGGAGGTAAATGTTTAATGGTTATGGTAATAGATAACAATGATGCTACATCAGGAACAACAACTCCTTCAGCAGCTTTTGCAAGTAATAAAGTGATTGGACTTTCTCATACTTTATATAATGATGATAATGCTGCAAGAACTCAACAGTATGCTACTTTAGCTTCTATAGATGGAGGTACAGGTACAGCTTTTTCTGATGAGATAGGAGTTACAGTTACTATTACTTGTAGATCATTTGAAACACCTAGAAACTATGCAGGGACAATAGCTCTTGATGCAGATGGTTTAGGTCTTACAACAACAGTATAATTATTTAGATAAAATAAGAGAGTGTTAGTTAATAACACTTTCTTATTAATATCTTTTTTAATATGTGTGATTGTAATAAAGAAAATAATGTAGTTTTGATAAATATATATTTAGAAATGGCAGAATACAAATTAAACAGTAAGGTTGTTAAAGGAGTTAGACTAGCAGGAAAGAAAAGTGTAGATTTTAGAACCGAATTAAGTCAAGCTGATTTAGCTTACGCTTACGAGGAATTGAATATAACTGATTGTATAGACAAAATAGATAAAACTAATGAAAAAATCAACACCGAAAAGCCTGGAAAAGAAAGTAAAGAAAAGTCAGGTAAAAAGAAACACTCAAAAGAGTAATACCTTTGAGTTTGGAGTATTTGATTTAACTGTACCTCCTAGTATAACAGAAGTAAAAGACCTTAAAACCCTTAATAATGATTGGGTTCCTTTCGGAGATGACAACTTATTTCCTCAGTATCTAGCTGAATTAAAAAGAAAGTCATCTACACATAGAAGTGTGTTGGCTCAAAAAACAGTATTTACAAGTGGTGCAAAATTTGTTTGTGAAGATGAATCTCTAAGAGAATTTATTGAAGATGTAAATGCTGATAAAGAATCTTTAAGAGATGTTTTTAAGAAATTAGCTGATGATTACTATACTTTTGGTAATGCTTATATGGAGTGTGTTGTTTATGATGGAGGTGTAAATCTTTATCATTTAGATGCTACTACTGTAAGAATGTCAAAAAGCAAAAAAGAGGTTTATGTAAACCCTGATTGGTGTAAATACTGGAATCAAGATAAAAAAATAAAAAGACTACCTATATATCCTAGAGTAGCACATAACAAGTTTGTAATTCACTATAAGGATTACGAGCCTACATTTAACTTTTACGGACTTCCTGACTATGTGGCTGCACTAGAGCATATCTGTGTTGATTACGAGATTGGTAAATGGAATCATACTAAATTCTTAAATGGATTTCAGCCATCTGCAATCGTTGAGATTAGTGGAGATATGGGAGAGGAGGAAGCTCAGAAAATGGTACATGAAGCTCAGAAAAAGTTTGTAGGAGAAGGTAATAATGGTAAGATATTATTTATAGTAAAGAATGGAGATACATCTCCTGCAAATGTTCAAATCATTAAAGATGACCAAGAGGGTAGTTGGATTGATTTGCAGCAAATTACTGACCAAAATATCATTACTGCTAACAGATGGCAACCATCATTATCAGGTATTGTTAGTTCAGGGAAAATGAACAACACAGGAAGTGAGATTAGAATTGCTTATGACTTGGTAATGACTACAGTTATCAGAGATACTTCAGAGTTAATTCTAAATGGAATAAGAACAGTTCTTTATAATGAAATGGGTTATGACCCTAGTGATTTAAAGATACATTATGATCCACCAATCTCTTATGCTAATGATGTTGATATTAAGCAGATTCTAACTATAAACGAACAGAGAGCTTTAATTGATGAGGACTTACCAATGTTGGAGGATGGAGATATGTTTGTTGCTGATAGAGAGATTATAGTAACACAGAGAGATGATGATGGAGATGGAGATTTTGATGATGAAAAAGAAATAACTATAGAACAATAAGATATGGGTAATACAAGACAATATATAACGCTAGTATCTGCAGGAGAAGTAATTGAAAAGACCTTTACTAATAAGAATACTGACCCCATATTAGTTTCAGAAAACACTATTGTTTTGTCTGAACTAGCTCACATAAGACCATTACTAGGAGAAAAGTTTTATGCAGAATTAAAACTACAACACAATAACGGAACATTAACTGTTGATAATCAGGCTTTTATGACTTACTATCTTGAGGATTGCTTATCTTGGTTTGTTAGATTTGAAGTGGTTAATGATATTATGAGTAATATATCATCTAGTGGTGTTGTTAATAATATAGATGAATTTTCAAGGATAATAAGTCAAGATACATACAATACATTTAAACAAGACACATATAGAAAGGCAGAAATATTTGCTAATGATATGATGGATTTTTTGAATGGAACTGACCAAACAGGATTATACCCTACATTTGCTAGTAATAGACCTAAGAGCATGAGTGATACATATAAAAATCATGGTATGATATTTTATGATAGTATATATGGTTATAATGGAATAGATGGTTGTTTTAGTTGTGGTAATCCTTATTTAAGAGGAGAGTCAAACTGTAATTGTTAAAATAAAATAAAATGGCTGCAAACGAACATAAAAATTTATCAAGTGCTAATAGACACCTTCCTAAAGGATTTGAATCTGCTAGTAATGAGACAGTATTAACTAAAGGTATTGGTACTCCTGGTTTTAATGATGGTAATTTAGAGTGGACATCTAATGTTAATATTGGTGTTACTTATTATAAGATGCAGGGATTTTTAACAGGAATATTAAATTATCAATTTGGTGAAGATATTGCAGATACTAAATCACCTTACGAAATAGCAAAAGATTATGGTTTCACTACTGTTCCTGCAGGTATTGTTAGTGTTACTAATGCTTTTAGAATGGGTCAAGGTCATCTTATTACTGCTAATACTAATGTTACTTCTATTAGTGGTTGGATTACTAGTAGTGGTGGAAATACTGTAACTATTGCTCTTTGTAAAATAACTCCTGCAGAGGGAGTAACAACTAATCTTGTACCTACCATTGTAAGTGAGGTTACAGTTACAGGGCTTTCTAATAATAATAAGATGGTTAGAGTGCTTGATACTACTATTACAACACCTGCTTTATTAGCAGGAGACATTATATTCCCTATGGTAAAGGAAGGGGTAGCAGGATCAGACATATTTATGAATATAGAAATACTAACATCTAGTTTTTAAGATAATGAAAAACACAATGAAAGATACAACAGAGGTTTTGATTGCAAATGGGGGTGTATTGGGATTAAGTTTAAGTGAGTGTAATGACTATCTTTTATTTATCTCCACCTCTTTAGCTATAGTTTTTACAATATATAAGTTTTACAAGCTATCAAAAAAGAAGTAAGATGGCTAAAATTAATACTTCTTTTAATTCAAATAGCACTAAAAAAAGGAAGGGGATTCATTCAAAAAATGCCTCAAAAAGACAAAATGGATATAGAAAAAAATACAGAGGGCAAGGAAGGTAAATGGTATAATGATAGACTTAGAAACATGAATATTAAACATTTTAAATTATCAGAATTTGACTGTCCTAGTGATAGTGGCTCAGGGGAAAATATGTGTCTTTCATTCTTGGCTAAACTAGATGAGGCTAGGGAGTTAGCAGGAGTACCTTTTAAAATAAACTCAGGTTATAGGACACCTAAACATAATACTAAGGTAGGTGGTGTTAAAAACTCATCTCACACAAATATTCCTTGTAATGCGGCAGATATACACATTAAAGATTCATCTTGCAGATACAAAATAATTCAATCTGCAATAAAAGTAGGGTTCAAAAGAATTGGTATTGGTAAAAATTTCATACATTTGGACACAGATAAAAATAAGAGTCAAGATATTATTTGGCACTATTATTAATTTAAAAAAAGAAAAATGAAAAATTGGTTAATTAAACAAATGTTAAAAAGTAAAAAGTTTTGGTATGCAATTAGTGCTGTAGTAGTTCCTGCATTAGTTCAGCTAATGGGAGTTTCAATAGCAACAGCAGAAGATTTATATCACGCAATCCTCGTCCTAATTTTAGGTCAAGGAATAGCTGATGCATCAAAAAAATAGTGTATGTTTGTAGTCCTTCTATGAGTGTTTTCATTGTTGGATAGTTAGTAGTTAAGAGTGAGAGGTTAATAACTTCTCACTTTTTTTTTGTATCTATAGTAATTTTTATTAAATTTGAATATGAAAGAATATGGAAGAAGGTTAAGACTATCTACAGATGAAGAAAATCTGATATATAAGAATAGAGCAAGTTCAGTAGATAACATAAATAACAATACAGCTTTAGATATACACTTATTAGAGAGAGGTATAGAAAAGAAAGATGTTGTTTCTGTAAAGCATTGGCAATCAGCTAGTGGTGATTTAAGGTTTTCAATAGTAACAAAAGAAGATTGCGGATTAGATGAAAATCAAATATTTGATAATGTAAATAAATTTATAGAAGGATATTCTCCTGACTATGAAAAAATCAAAAGAAAAAAAGGAAATCATTTACTTGTAATAAATCCTGCAGATATTCATATTGGGAAATATGCTAGTGCATTAGAAACAGGAGAAGAATATGACTGTGAAACTGCTGTTATGCGTGTTTTAGAGGGGGTACAAGGGCTTATAAAAAAGGCTGAAGGTTTTGATATAGATAAAGTGTTATTCTGTATTGGTAATGATATACTTCACACCGATAATGTGATGTCAAGTACAACAAGAGGTACATTTCAAGATACAGATGGTAAGTGGTGGGAGCATTATGAGATTGCTTTAATGCTTTATGTTAAATGCGTAGAGATGTTAAGAGAAATTGCTCCTGTAGATGTGTTACATAGTATGAGTAATCACGATTATCAAAGTGGATTTCACTTAGCTCACACATTAAAATCTTGGTTCAGAAAAGCTGATGATGTTAAGTTTGATGTTAGTGTTTCAGCTCGTAAATATTATGTCTACGGATTGAATTTAATAGGATTAGAGCATGGAGATGGTGCTAAAATGGATAAATTACCTTTGTTAATGGCTAATGAAAAGCCAAAAGAATGGTCAGAAACAACTCATAGGTATTGGTATCTGCATCATTTACATCATAAAATTAAACACAAATACTTAGATGCTAAAGATTATATAGGTGTTACAGTTGAATATATGAGAAGTCCATCTTCTGCAGATTCATGGCACTCAGGAAAAGGATTCTGCGGAGTACCTAGAGCTTGTGAAGCTTTCGTTCACGATAAAGAAAGCGGTCAAGTAGCAAGATTAACACATTATTTTTAGAATATGATTGTAGTTATTTGGCCTTAATTTAAACCCTTAACAAACCCTTTATAAACCCTTATCTAATGGTATTATATACCATTAAAGATAAAGCTAAAGCTAAAGTTAAAGTTATGGTTAAAGATAAAAACTAGGTTAAATATCAACTTTTCTAACATTATTTTAAAAAAACATTGTAAATATTTTGGTGGGTTAATAAATTAATTGTTTATTTGCATAGAATTTAAGAAAGACTAACTACTAACTAAAATTAAAACACGATGTTAAAAACACAAACGAGTGATATTCTACAACACTTAAAAAATGGTAGAAGGCTAACACAAAAAGAAGCCATTAATGAATATGGTGCTTACAGATTATCAAGCATAATTTATTCTCTCAAAAAACAAGGTCATAGGATAGAATCTAAACCATTAGATGTGCCTACTAGGTACAAGAAATCAGATGGGACTACTAAAAATGCCAATATTGTAGAGTACAAGATTATCAAAGGAGATGAAACAAACTTTGATTCTAGGATAAACAATTTTATTAACTCAATAATACAATAGCTATGGGAAGAATGAAAGAAGAATTTATCAAAATGCAAGAAGAAATGCAATATAACTTAGAACCAAAAGAGAGTATTAACCAAATCAATAATAAAGTGAAAAAAGTAAATGTAGAAGAAGCAGTAATGGTAAAAGAAACCAAAGAAGAAACTCTAAAAAGATTATTCCTAGCGAATGGTTTAGTTAAGGAGGATGTACATAAAGACCCAAGAGGTTTTGTAATTATTAAAAGGTCAGGAATAGATAAGATTGTTTCAAGACAAAACATTCAGGTAGCTTATGAGCCTGTTACAATGACTCCTGAGTGGGTGGTTCTAAGAGCTACTGCTAGTATGAGAACAGGTAAAGGAGAACATGATGTTAGAAATATGATGAGCTTTGGTGAGGCTGCAGATAATAACTTAATGGGAGGAGCTAAGAAGTTCCCTGTTGCTATGGCTGAGAAAAGAGCTATGTCAAGAGTTGTTCTAAAGATTGCAGGATTCTATGAGCAAGGAGTATTCGGACAAGATGAAATGGCTGACTAATGGATTGGATGGATGAGGTTCTTGATGGAAAACCATTGGAAGCAGAGATGTGGAAGATAGGATATATTGAGAACCTCTTACATTACACTTCAATTCCTAATTGGGAACAGAATGAAATACTTAACTCTTTAGATATTCTTCACGATATAGATGCAGATAAAATCATTAGGCATATAAAAGAAAATGAAGTTCACTCTGACCCAAAGCACCAATACGAAGCTATGAGAAAAAATGGAATGTTTAACGAAAAAAAATATTAAAATGAAAAATGATTATGAAAAAGTAAGGACTTCAAGAAATGAACTTGAAGCAATATTAAGGATTAGAGGAATATCTAAGCAGAGTTTTGGAAGGATATTAAATATTAAAGGATCAACAATAGAGAAGTATTTAGATAACCCTTATCATTTAAGGTATTATCAAATGCAGAGATTATCTACATTTTTAAATATAGGAGTCAAAGATATTATTGATATTATAGAAATAGATTTGAAAGATGAGCTTATTGTACTTGATGGAGAATCTAATTTTAAAGTAGTTGAATCTTTAGGAGGGAATCATCATGAATAGATATAAACTAGAGCATACTAAAGAAAGAGATGATCAAGTAATACATGAGATATGCTCTAGGTATAATGTTAAGTGGACTTCTATACTGTCTAAGAGTAGGAAAAGAGTTATAATAGACCCTAGAAGGCTTTATTGTGGAATATTAAGAAATGTTTTTGGATTAACATTTCATCAAATAGGAAAAATACTTAATAAAAACCATGCAACAATAGTTCATAATACTAAAATTCACGATAACTTTGTAAGGATTTTAAAATCTTATAAAAATAATTATGAAGAAATAGAATCTATGTTTTATTTAAATGAAAATTATTACGAACATGAAGTTCTTTCAGTTGAAAGAAAAATGGATTTATTATCCGCAAGACTTAATAGTTTAATAGAAAAGAAAAACGAATACAAATTAAAAATTAAAAAACAAAAACATGGCAGACAAAAATTATGTAGTAAGTAGTATCAAAAAGGTAACTACTCAGTATGGAGAATTATTTAATGCAAGCTTCAAGATGGATGATTTGCAAAAGATGTCTAAAAGAGGTTGGGTAAATATTACAATAGCAGAAAGGAGAGAGCCTTCAGAGAAAGGAGCAACTCACTATGCCTATGAAAATACTTATGAGCCACCAAAAAACGTAACAGCAGACAAGCCAAAGGTAGATGATGATTTACCTTTCTAAATATTAAATACAGGTTGGGGTAGTAGTAATGGCAGCCTATAATAGAGTGAGTTCAAGTCTCACAACTGCTACTCCTTCCTTTTACAACTAACTATAAATCAAAACACAATGGCAAAGAGATTGACCGATTCAGACAAATGGAAGAAAGGCTTTATAAGAGGATTATCTCCTAAGTATAAACTATTTTGGTTATACATATTAGATGACTGTACCCATGCAGGTATATGGGAAACTGATTTTGAGGTAGCATCAATAAGAATAGGAAGTAAGATAACTGAAGCTGAAGCTGTAACTGTAATGGCTAGTCATATAGTAATATTTGATGGTGGAAACAAATGGTTTATTCCAAGCTTTATTGACTTTCAATATGTAAATCTAAACGAAAACTCAAGAGTACATCAGTCAGTTATAAAATCACTAGACAAATATGATGTGTATAATATTAAAGGAATTGATCCTAATGATGTAGAGGGAGTGTCTTTATTAGACAAGGATGGTATAGTCGTCAAGAAGCCTATTATAAAGCGTTTTAAGCAACCTACAGCAGATGAGGTATATGAATACTGCACAGATAGAAATAATAAAGTATGCCCTGATACATTTATAGATTTTTATGAAAGCAAAGGTTGGATGGTAGGAAAGGTAAAGATGAAAGATTGGAAGGCTTGTGTAAGGACTTGGGAGAAAAACTCAGTTAAGGATAATACAGGTAGAAAACAATTAGCTAATAAAGATTATAATAAATTTTAATATGAGAACATTAGAAGAAACATTAAAGAACGCAACTCATATAAAAGTTAGGGATTATCAGAGATATAGCTTTGGGACTTATGAGGAGTGCTTGTCTTTATTTAAAGAAGCGTTTATGTTAGTAGATAAAACTATTGATAAATATCAGCACCTACCTGAATATGATACTATTGCACATTGGCTATCTGACACTAAGGGAAAGGGATTGTTTCTAATTGGTAATTGTGGCAGAGGGAAGTCAGTAATCATCACAGGTGTATTGCCATTAATCTTTAATGCTAAGAAAGGAAAGATACTTAAACCTATACCTGCTAGGAAGTTACATAAGATTACAGAATACAAAACACCATTCATTGTAGTTGATGATATAGGCACAGAAGAAATAATAAATGACTATGGAACTAAGATAGATGCAGTAGAAAATGCTATATTTGAAGCTGAAGATCATTTAAAATTATTATTACTTACTTCTAATTTAGATGCTAATGCTATTAAAGAAAGATATGGAGAGAGGATATACGACAGGATAAAAAGACTATGTTTAGTTGTATTTATGAAGGGTAAAAGTCTAAGGAAATGAAGATATTAACAATAGTATGGGGAATAATTATAATATTATGTATCTTAGAAGCATATTTTTGTACTACATTTGATGAAAATAAATGACTAAATTAATTATTATGGAAATTATTATTGTACTGGTTGCACTCTTTTTGTTTTTAGAATTAAAGTTTGTTAAAGATTTTATAAAATTAAAAATTATAAAGGATAGAAATAAAAATCTAAAAGATAACATAAAGAAACATGAGACTAGAACAGGAGCTTTAGAAAATGATAGGATTAATGAAAGACCATAGAATACCACACTACTACATAGGTAACAATGGGTACGAAGCAAGAAAGGTTGTTTCAGGATTTGACTTATCCTATAATATCGGTACAGCCACAACATATTTACTCCGTTGTGAAAAAAAACACGCATCTCCTGTGGAGTGTATTACAAAAGCAATAGCTCATTTAGAGTTTGAGTTAGAGAAAATAGAGGAACTAAAGAATAAATAATATGGTGGAAAGAACATACAAAACAATCAAGTGGGTATTAAGAGGACACATCAAGAACAATGTAAATTCCTTATGGATATGGGAAGATGATAACTTTACTTGTATCTATAATGAATATGCAGGAGATGAAAGGATATATACTTCAAGCCAATTACTAAGACTATTAACATAATAACTAAAAGGATGATTGAGAAAGAAAAACTAAAAGAGTTTGTCTAGCCCTATCTTTAGGGTTATAGTAGAGTATGGCTATCGTAAGAAAAATTCAGCTAGACCTTATAAATATTTAAAAATTGATACATTTGTTTTGACTAATGACATAGAGATAATAAAGAAAGATAAATCACTACATGAAAAAATGTTAAGGCAGGCTAAGTCAAAGCAAAAAGAGATGGATATAACATTTAAAAACATTTACATTCAAGGTCAATATGGAAACACTAATTATTAAAAAATAAAATTATGGAAATTATATTATTTTCAGTTGCGTTGTTATACTGCATATACCTAAACCTAATGCTAAGAGAAGCTCAAGAAGAAATAATTGAACTTGGATTAGATATTGGAGAGTTAGAAATCAAAGTCTATAATAAAATTATGGATATTCGTAAAGAAATTAAACAATCAATTAACACTAAGAAAATTGAGAAATCAAGAAGAAGAAGTACAAAAAAGCGTAGTCAAGTACCTAAAGCTTAAATACCCTAAGGCAATGTACTGTGCTAGTTTAGGCGGTATAAGAACCTCATTCAAGCAAGCTGTTAAAGCTAAAGCTACTGGATATGTAAAAGGATTTCCTGATCTCCAAATTTGCGTTCCTATGGAGAGGGGAGTAGATGGGATGGAGGGGGAGGGGGGTACTAGGAGGGGGGGGGGGGATCATGGATTATTCCTTGAAATAAAAAAGGATAAGAAATCATACCCAACTAAAGAACAGAAAGAATGGATAGCATACCTTAACGAACAGGGCTATTGTGCTAGAGTTACCAAAGGGTTAGATGAATCATTGGCAGTAATAGATGCCTACTTTAATAAAACAATATGAGTGTAAATTTATACGACAGGAAGGACAGGAGAGGTGGTGGCTATGCTAAGAGGAAGTTCACCTTAGAGGAAGCAGGGCTTATTAGATTAGAGTACGCTAAGGGACTTTATACTCAGCATCAGTTAGCTATTAATTATAAGGTAAGCCAATCAATTATAAATAAGATACTAAGACTAAAGACCTACCTAAAGTAATTCCTAAAGGCTGATTAAGATTCTTATTCGGCTCACTACAATTACATAACAATGCAACTGCAATTTATTTCCTATTAATAGGCTAGGGTATCTACCTGATACTCATATTGTAATAGGACTCCTTGTCTTTTAAATTGATGGATAAACAAGACAATTTTATTTTATTTTATTTTTAAAAACTTTTTTTTTATTTTTTTTTATAAACTTTTCTTTATTTTAAAGAATATTTTTTTCGTGTTGAAAATGCCTTGAAACTGTTGAGTCTGCTTGAAACTGTTGAGTCTGCTATTTAAGGCGACTTTATAAAAGAAATAAATAGTGTTTTTCTTTTTTTTAAAATTATTTGATATAATATAATTGTTAATAAATTTAATCTTTTTTATATTGTCAATTCAAAAATTTTGTTATTACGTGCGGGCGTTCCTATATATTGTAATATTATAAGGTCTTATTTAGAATCATTATAAACTACAATATATTTATATATTTGTTGCAAATAATTTGCATGTAGGTTTTTTTATTGTATCTTTGTCAAAGAATTAATCTACTAACTAAAACTAAAAAAACATTATGTCAAAATTACTCAACACTTTAACAACTTTAATTTATACGGGCGGATTCATTTCCTTATTAAGCTTTACCATTTACCAAATTATTAATAAATAAATAAAAATAAAACTATGTCAAAAGAATTAAAAAGTATTAAGGGAACCTTTCAAAGCGAAAGCACAAACCAAATGAGAGGAATAGAACTATCTTTAAGTAGTTTCTGGGGAGGTAAAGAGGTAAAAAAATTATCTTTAAATATTAGTAATTTTGACCAGAGCAACAGCTTCTCGCATATAACGATAAACAAAGAACAAATAAAAGAATTAATAAAAGAATTGCAAAATAACTTTAACCTTTAACAATTAATAAAACTATGAACACAAAAACACAAAACACAGAAACAACAAAAGAAAATATTTTTAATATTATTTATTTGTTAAGCTTACCCGCTGCAATAATAATATATTTTATTAACCTTTAAAAAAACAAAATGCAAAATTATAAAATCACAAATCTAAAAACAAAATCTAGTATTTACTTAAACAAAGAAGAAAAAGAAAGATTTTTTATAAAAAATAATTACTTTCAAGAGGGGAAATATAATTACAAAGTTCAAAACATTAAGGACATAAGACACAAAAGAACAGAGAATATACTCTTTACTATTATAACTTTATGTATTATGACTGCCCTTTACATTGGCTTATGCGAACTATTCCCCTTCATAGATACAATAACAATAAATTAATTAACTAACTAAAAACAAATAAAATGGACACACACACACAGCAGGACCCAAGCAACCCGATAAATTGGAAAGAATCAGAAGCGGACAGAGAACACGCAAAAAACGAACTAATGCGGGACACTCTCAAAGCGTTAAGCCTTGAGCATCTAGGAGAAGATGCAACCGAATACCTTGGTTGCCCTGATGAGTTAGGAGACTATGACGCCGACCAAATACAGGAAGAATTGCAGGATAACGGATTTTTTGATGTTGAAATAATATACTATTATAGAGCTATGGAATACTTAAAAAAACATGATACAAGCCTAGCCGAATCAATAGAGATTGCAAACGAATACGGCTACACCTTAGAGAATTTAAACTCTGAAACTCTAGCAAGTTTACACGCATCAAGAAAAAAAGAGGATGATTTTTATACATATATAGCGCCTGAACTAGATAAAATATTTAACTAAATACATAATAAGATGATAAAAGAACAAATTAAAACTAAATTAATAAGTATGACAATAGGAGAACACAAAGACATTAAAATTCTATTATCTACAAAGGAAGTACTAAGGCTCAAAGATAATGAGTGGGAAATTAACTGCTTCGTTGATGGATGGGAAACATACAACTTAAATTTAAAGGAAGCAATAAAATACTTTAATTATGAA
>Ga0114994_10001130_pt1 | contig 18984 bp, 12 predicted proteins | sample ArcticOcean_MG_C_9_FD_87043 | JGI IMG/M metagenome (GOLD analysis project Ga0114994, IMG submission 87043) | Marine microbial communities from western Arctic Ocean - ArcticOcean_MG_CB2_152 | ecosystem: Environmental > Aquatic > Marine > Oceanic | place: Arctic Ocean: Canada Basin | collected...
CGTCGGGCACGCCCGCGGCGCGCGTATGCGTCGTCGGGCCCCGTAACTTATCACCCGATGCTTTGGGCGTGGCCACGCCCAGTAGCGCACTTAAAACACAGAGCGACTCCTTCTGGCGCTCCAGCGTCCCGACGAAGGCGTACTGCGTCCTCATATTATGTCGCGCCGTCGTTAAGGCCGAACCGTCCACCGGCACGGGCGCATCGTGGTATTCCCCCCCGGCGACCATGCGACACGCGTAGTTGTCGTCGAGCGTGTACTCGAGCCAGTTCGGGTGGAAGGTCTGCGCGTTCAGGACCGACGCCCGGCGCGCCAGATCGAGCTTGGACGGCGCGAAGCTCGCGTACTTGCGCTGCCTTGCTTTATAGAAGTTGAGGATTTTGGACCCGCCGTGGACCTGGTACGGCGCCGTGTGGCACTTGTCCCTAGAATACTTGTCGCAGTAGGCGAACCACGACGCCATGCGCGCCAAGGGCTGTCTCAGCATAGTAATGTAGACGTAGGGCCGGTCCTCGCCCAGCAGCTCATGGGCCCCAAAGGGGCAGTGGCGCCAGACCAGGGGTGCTTCTGCTAATTGCCTCTTGTAGAGCCGTCTCAATGGATGCGCTAAGCGCTGCAGCCGCGCCAGGGCCCCCTCCTTGCAGAGCAAGGGAGCGCTGCCCAGGCGTTTGGCGTGCGGCTTTAAGAGGGCGTCTTCCACAAAGGAGCCGCCGCACCGCCGCAGGTGCGTGAAGAGCACAATAGCTTTCGGAGCTGGGCCTAGTAATGCGGTGCGCGTCGGGCGCTTGGTCTGGAGCCGTCGGTGCGCGGTGGTGTTGAGCGCTGCGGCCCCGCTTATGAGGCTGCCCCACCACCACATAGTGCTTGTGTATCGCTTCTCTTCAGGGCAGCTTCCTTAGGATCTGTGCGACCAGGACGTGCGGCGCCCGCCCTCCCTCGTGCGATCCGCGCGGCTGGCACGAGCTCCCGAGGGAATAAAACCCGTGGGGCCCCGGATTTTGGGTTTGCACGACGACACTCCACGCGTGCACGACACGCTAGGACATCCACAAAGATCACATTCGTGATACCAGATCCTCAGCATGCCTTGTAGATAACCAACCGTGTGCCAAAAGCTGAAAAATGGACTCTGCACCGAACTGCACACGCTCTCTCTTTGGTGACCGCTGTGTAGCTCAGCCGCGCTTCCAGGTCGGCGACGTAGCTGTGTGCGAGGCCTGCGCTACATTTGCTGTGACCGGCCTGGGCGAACCGGTCGTCACGACACCGCTCAAACCGTTCGTCTGCGGCATCGCGACGCTCGCGGCGAGCGGCCTCTGCGCCGACGTGTTCGCCGCGACGGCGCCAGCCACCGCGTGCGCGCCGGCCGCCGGCGAGGCGGCGCTCCAAAAGGCGATCGACCAGCAGCGCACCGCGCCGGCGCCCAACGCGGCCAAGATCGCGGGAGTCCTGCAACGGTGTCGCGCGACGCGGGCCGCGCACGAGGACGCTCTACTTTTGAACGACGTGCGCGGCCTGCTGCCGCTGGACTTGCTGCGGGCGCGGGCCCGGGCAAGAAGCGACCCCATCCCCGACGGCGACGACAAGGCCGCCGCATTCGCCGCGGCCACGGCGAAGCACTACGGGTCCGCCAGCTCGGAACCGTCGGACGCGTTGCTCGGCGAACTCGCCGCGTACTTCAAGGGTCCCCAGTTCTTCACGTGGGTCAAGAAGCCGCCCTGCCCCCGCTGCGGCGGCGGCACAACGGGTGCGGGCCCCGGCACGCCCAACGAGGAAGAACGGCGCAAGTTGGCCAACCGCGTGGAATTGTACCGCTGCCAGTGCGGCGGCGAGGCGCGCTTCCCGCGCTACAACTGTCCCCGAACCCTGTTATTCGAGTCGCGGACGGGCCGCTGCGGCGAGTTCGCCAACGCCTTCGTGCCGTGCTTACGGGCGTGCGGCTTTGAGGCGCGCTACGTGTGGGATTCAACAGACCACGTCTGGGCCGAGGCCTGGTCGGCGGCGCAGGCCCGGTGGCTGCATGTGGACCCCTGCGAGCGCGCCGTGGACCGGCCGCGCATGTACGAACGGGGTTGGGGGAAGAAACTGGCGTGTATCCTAGCGTTCGGGCGCGACGAGGTCGTGGACGTGACGCGGCGCTACACGCGCGATATTGGGGCGTGCCTGGCTCGCCGGACCGAGGAGCACGGCTGGCATGCCACTCCAGAGGCCAGCGTCCAAGCGGCCATCGCGGCCGCCGACGCGCTGGCGAAGAGCCTCGCCGTCGACGACGCGTGGGCTCAGTCTCGCGATGAGAGGCGCGCCGCGGAAGCGCGCGAGCTTGTCGACGCGTGCTGGGCGGTCGACGCCAGCGAGGCGACCGTGAGCAGAACTAGCGGGGATGCTAAGTGGATCAGGTCCCGCGGCGAGGGCGGCGGTTTACTGCCCGGTGGCTCGTGGGCGAATAGCGCCGAGGACCCGCGCGCGACGGAAAAGGGCGGGTCGATCCGGCTCGAGGCGAAGCTGCGCGCCTGCGATGGGTCCCTAAAGGACGCGACCGTGACGTTCGGAGCCGGTGAGCGCTTTGGGAACTGCGACGGGCGCTTCGAGCGGGAAGAGGGCTGCGATGTTGTGGGGGCGCTGAACGCGCTGCGGCGGCGGTCGGCAACCCCATCTCTCGCGGAACTAGCGGTGGCGTTACGTAGCGACGCGGTAGCCTGCCTGGCGTCGGCCGAGGACGTGGCCGAGTGCCGGCGCCGCCACGTGCGCATCTTGGAGAATCTAAAGGACCGCGGTCTAGAAGACGAGCGCGTGCGCCGTTTAAAGGTGGAGAACGCAATCGTTTCGAAATGCATCCTCGCTCCGGTGCACGCGGCGGTGCCGTGGCTTTACGCCGCAGCGGGCTTCGACGCCGCGGAGGTCGATGGCGACGGTGCAGCGGCGGCGTTCGTTGCTCCCGCGCCGCCGTGGCGGGTGCTAGCCGCCATGGCGGCGTTGGAGGAGGGTTGGCCTAATTAGTTTTGTGTAGTATACAGTCTTTTGATATTTCAGATCCAGTCCGCGCGCGGCGTCCGTTCAGCCTTCGGAAACGCGAGCGGGCGCGCCATGAACCGCCGGCGCGACGCTCCGTGGGGGAGCGGGCCCGGGCCGCGGAACGCTGCTCCAGGTTATCTCGGAGTCCTTGCGTAGGAACTCACAAATTTGATAGTCCTGGGACTCGTGAGGCTCCAACGCACCGTATTGGAACGAGAGTGTGTTGCTGCTATCCCACAACACTTCCTCGTACATTGCATCTTCGTGGTTTCGCCGTCTAGGGAAGTTCATGCGGCAAATATGGTGCCGCTTGGATCGCACGATGTATTTGACGTGGAGGCCAGATAGCTGGACACCACGTAACGGGACATGTCCAGTGTTCTTGTAAGGTCCAATCTTCGTACCGTCATTAAGGACAAGCACGCTTGAATGCGCTTCCTGGAGATCGCCTTCGCCGTGTGCTTCCACTACTGCAGAAAGCTCGCCCGTGATGTTATCGAACGCTATGCGCAGGATCCGACCCTCGTAGCCTCCGCTAATGGAGAGGGGGTTGCTCATCGGCCGCGAGATGCCTTCGACGTCGAGGCACCATAGCCCGATCGTCTTAGCGTCGTCGATGACGAGTTCACGCCATCTCCGGTACACGTAGCCCACGTCGGCGAGCAGGTCACGCGCGTGTTCAGCGCTCTGGTCAAACTGAATTTTAAGCGTTCCCCTCTCATTGGCAGCATAATGTGATAGACGTTTGAGCTCCTTCCGCGCCAACCTCATCGCAAGGAATGCCGTCGTCACGGCTGCGGGCGTCTTCGCCACTCCGCCCGCGACACCCCGCTGGATGACCCATTCCGGGTAGCGTCCGCGCGCGTGGCGCGTGCAGGCGGCTTCCAAAGCAGAGTGGCACCGCCGCGACGTTGAGGCGAACCCACCATCATCGAGCAAAAGAAGACAAACAACACCGGTGGTATCTTCAGGGAGATCGAAGAGCCGCTTCATACCGTCGGATAAGCTAAGTCGACCCGCGTCTAAGGCCTTCGAGTCAGACGAGTCCATTTGGCGAGCTGGTTGTGTGCAGAGTGCTAGCTGACTTCTAGACTGAAGAGGAAGCGAAACGCGCCTTTTTAAACCCGTGCAATAGGAGCTGTCCGAAGATGCTTGACTATACTCTGTTATTCGCGCACTATATACACGACGCACCGTTCGTTTGAGCGGCACATCAGGACTGCGGCGGCGGCGGATGCCTCGGCGGCGGCGGCGGCGAGCATCCCGTCGCGACGGCGTGCGCCGGCGACGGCCGGTCCGGCTCGACGGAGGTGCCCTCCGAGCCGCGGCAGCGCGTGGGGAGCCGGTGCAGGTAGCCGTGCGCGACGTCCGCGCCGAGGCAGCCGTCGCCGCCCCACTGGTACGTGGGGACGACGACCGCGACGCGCACCTCGTCCGAGTCCACGTTGTACACGTAGACCTCGATGGCGGCGTCTGGATGGAGTTGGCACTCGTCCAGGAGCGCGTCGGCGTCGGAGAAGACCCGCTCGGCCGTGCCGAGCAGGTAGTCCGCGCCCGCGATGAAGCCGGCCGCTTGCGCGGGCGAGCCGTCGGCCACCGAGAGCACGCGCACGAGGCACTCGTCCGCTTTGTAGTAGGTGTCGAAGCGGATGGTCACGCCGAGCATGCCCTGGCCGCCCCAGTTGCGCGTCGGAGTGATCGAGATGTCGCGCGTCCGCCGGCTCTTCAGATTGTACACGCTGCACGGCAGCGGCACGTCCTCGCTGCCCTTGATCTTGTCTATAAATGTCGAGTCGAGCTCGCGCAGCTCGATGCCGTCGACGGCGACCACGAAGTCGAAGAAGGAGACCAAACCGACCGCGCTCGCGGGGCTCCCGGGCTGCACGCCCAGCACGCGGTAGCCCGTGGCGTCGGCCTCCTCCTGCGACGCGCCCTGGCCCATGGCTGGTTGTCAACAAGTACGTCGCGCGGCAAACGCTGTTTATGGTTGTCAATAGGACGTCGCGCGGCAAACGCTGTTTATGGCGTTATTGACTCGGTATGGCGCTCCTCGCTTTGTAGGGCTCAGTTCCGTAGCCGTGCGCAGCGCTCGGAGCTGTAGTGGACAACGTTCGACGGTCGTTGCGCTCTTTAGCGCGGACAAAAGCCTTGCCGCAAAAACGCCTCAAAATGAGGCACGGGTTTTATTTTTGTGCGCGGGTTTCGCTGCGGACGCGCAAACCAGCCTCTGAGACGCGTACGTATTTGTTTACAGCCTGGAAGGGAGACGTATTACTCGGACGAAGCTTTGTCACGAGACATAACGCTTGACACGGCTCATACAACAGCGCATAAAGCATGTCCCGCTGGGTGCGCCCCGGCGGCCAGCAGTACGCCCAGCAGCAGGCGCCAAGGCAGCACCAAGGCGCCAGGGACCGCGCCTTTTACCTAGCGCAAGCAAGGCAGCGCTCGAAGCAGCAGCGCGACTACTTCGACGACGACGAGGAAGACGAGGAGGATGAGTTACTCAGGGAGACGGCGGCGCCGGTTCAAAACGACGACGACGACGTCGACCCGCTCGACGCCTTCATGGCCGGCATCGCCGCCGAGGCGCCGCCGAAGAAGAAGCCGCGGCCCGAACGGTTGGACGAGGCGGCGCGCGACGCGGTCGACGACGACCAGCACGCCACGGTCCTGCGGGAGCAGGCGTCGAAGGAGCGCGACGACGACGGCGACGGCGAGGGCGAGGGCGTGTCCTACGTCGACGGGCGCGCGGTCGTGGACCGGTCCCAGAAGAAGAGAATGGCGAAGCTGGCGCCGGCGGACCACCGGCGGAGCTACGCGTCCGTGGAGTCCTGTTTCGTGGATGGCGGTTTGGAGGCCTGGAACGTGTCCCACGAAGCCGCGCCAGCGGTCAGTGGCTCGGCGACGGCGCCGAGCGGCAAGGCCATAAAGCCGGCCCCGTCCTTCGCGGCCATGTTCGCTTCACCAAAAACAAGCTGGCTCCTCAAGGGGGCGGCCCGGGCGGGCTTGGAGCGGCCCACGGCCGTGCAGGCCCTCACGGTCCCGGCAGCTTTGTGCGGGTGCGACGTGCTGGCCGTGGCCGAGACGGGCTCAGGAAAAACTTTAGCGTTTGGCTGGCCCCTTTTGGCGCACGTGGCCGCCCAGGAGGCGTCGCGGGGCGGCGAGCCGGTGGCTCTGGTGGTCGTGCCGACGCGGGAGCTCTGCGAGCAGGTCTACCGCGAGCTCGGCAGGCACGCGAAGTACGCGCCGCGAAGTGTAGGCACGGTCGCGGTCTTCGGCGGCGCCGGCAAGTGGGAGATGGCCCGGGAGCTTAAAAAAGTGGGGTCCGACGTCGTCGTCGCGACGCCGGGCCGCATGATGGAGTTCGTGGCCGAGGAAGTTGCGGATTTACAAGCTAGGTGTTCGTTCCTGGTGGTCGATGAAGCGGACAGGATGTTCGAGCTCGGGTTCCAGGACCAGTTGACGTCGCTGGCGCAGCGTATCCGACCCTCCAGACAAGCGATCTTCACGACGGCGACGCTGCCGCACAAGGTGGACGGCCTCGTGCGGTCCGCCTTATGCCGAGAGCGCCTGGCGCGCATTGTCGTGGGCGCCTACTCCACATCATCGGCCCCGGCCGCCACGGAGAACGTCCTGCAGAAGACGCACATTCTACCGGGCCGCGACGCGCGCCTGCAGTGGCTCTTATATGCGCTGCCTGCTCTCATCCAGAAGGGCCGCGTCGTCGTCTTCTGCGGAAGACGGACGGAGTGCGAAATGGTGACGGGCGCGCTGCGCCAGCGGCGCGTCGCGCCGTGGACCGCGGCCCTGCACGGCGACGTCGACGGTGCAAAGCGGTCCACGGTGTTAACCGACTTCCGCAACGCGCGCGGGGGCGTGCTCGTGGCCACGGACGTGGCCGCGCGCGGCGTCGACGTCAAGGGCGTCGCGGCCGTCGTCAACTACGATATCCCGTCTTCGATGGCCCAGTACGTGCACCGCGTGGGCCGGACGGCGCGGGCCGTGGCGGGCGACGACGACGTGTCCTACGGCGAGGCGCACACGTTGTTGTGTCGGGGGTCCCGGGACGACGAGGCCTTTTCGAAGCAGTTGGTGAACTCGTTGCAGGGTTCCACGCGATCCCCTCCGGATGGAGACTTGTACAAATTTGCGAAGATGAAGCCGATAGTAGCGGCGGCGTTTTCCCGGCTGGCGGCCGCGGCGGCGCCATCAGCGTTCTCCATGCCTCTGGCTGTGGCGCCGGTCGTGTGGAACCCGTTGTTCGCGCCACCGGCGGCGTCAACGGCGTTCGCGCCGCCGCCGACGTTCTACGCGCCGCCGCCGACGTTCGCGCCGCCCGCTGCCGGCGGGGAGCTCGCGGCCGCCGTCGAGGCGGCGCGGCGGATAAAGGCGCGGCTCGCCGGGGGTGGGTCCTAAGTAGGTTTAGTGAAATGCGGTATCAAACTAAGTATCCTTAGCCCCGCCGCCGCCGCGGCCGGGGAAACAACCCGACAATGCCTATTGGCGCTGCACGCTACGCTGCTGCTGGATCAGCGCGCAGACCGCGAGCACGGGGTACGCCTTCAGCGCGAAGGGCGACGTGAGCGAGGGGATGACCGAGCCCATGATGTCGACGTCGCTGGACGGGATATCGATGTTCAGGATCTTGAACTGTGGGTTCGAGCCCGGCACGGCGGACTCGGCGAGCACGGCGAAGAGGCCCACCATGGCCAGGCGGCCGTTGTTCACCTCGGCGAACAGGCCCTTCTGGCGCTCCTGGGGCGACTTGTCGCGGAAGCCGAAGCCGAGCGGGTCGTAGAGGTCCAGGAGGATCTGCTTGAAGGGGCCGCCCTTGCCCTTGATGGGCGGGTAGTAGCCCGGCTGGCCGCCCTTGGTGTAGTGCGTGTACTGGTCCGGGAAGCCGGCGCCCTCGCCGTACGACTCGAGCATGCCCACGAGGGTCAGGATCTGGAGCTTGCCGGCCATGGGGATGTTGGCCCACTGCTCCTGGGGCGTGCAGCCCGCCACGTAGCCCCGGTAGGGCAGGATGGCGTGCTCGCCGCTCACGATGGGCAGCGACTGCACGAGGAAGCCGAGGAAGCCGGCCATGGCGATGCGGCCGTGCTTGATCTCAGCGTGGCGCAGGTAGCCGATGGTGGCCTCGTTGCCCTGGCCCCAGAAGTCGAAGTCCGCGCAGCCGAGCGGGTCCCAGATGCCGTTCTCGAGCGTGGGCACGACCGTCGGGTTCTCGGCGCAGAGGCGCGCGAGGTCCGCCTTGGTCTCCTGCATCACGACCGTCGCGCGCGGCGCGGCCGGCGCGACGAGCGCGGACGCGCCGGTTAACGCGAGGGCTGCTACGATCTTCTGCCTGCGAGGATTAAGGGCGGTGAGCGCTCGGTCCCCAGCTGATCTCTCTCGTTCGTAGCTGTGTGACCAACAAGCGCTGCTGAGCCATCCAGCGATGCCTCAGAGACAGCGACGGACTTTCCGCCGCCGAAAACGGGCGCCGCGGGTCTCTGCCCTCTTCTTGCAGTGTTTTTGCTCTCGTAGCCGTCCAGCCAGCACTCGTGAGCCGCGGTGGCAGCGTGGCAGCGGTGGCCACTGCGCCGCGCTCAAACAAGGCGGAGTAGGGGCTGATATCTAATCAACTACATCTCGGCGAAGGAGCAGCGCTGCGGTACAAAAAGAGCACCGGGAACGTCTCCTGGCGCGCGAGAGGCAACGTGTATGAAGGCTATCTTGCTGTGGCTGCGCTGTGTGCTGACATCTTGCTTTGATTGATGTCGAATAGTAAAATATCGAGCAGCAAAGCCGCGACGACCTCCCTCTCAAAGGGACGCAAAAAGAGCCGGAAGGTGTGCCGGAGAGCATGCCCGGAGATATGCGGGCGCCGTTGGACATTCCGCTCGGATGCACGGGTTTTTGGCAGAGCTGCGCCCAGCTGCACCGGACCAAGCGATCTCGCATCACAATGTCCAAAATGGCATCGGTCGGTGCACGGAAGTCTCTGCTCCTGCTCGCCGCAGGAGCCCAGATCGTGCAGCACACCGCCGCCTTCTCGACGCCGACGCTCGTCGCGCGCCCTAGCCTCCAGACGCCATCGCTGCGACCACGGCCCAAAGCAGCAGCAGCCGTCGTTTTACATGCCGCCGATGCGGGCACGCCGGCCGACGGCGCCGTCGAGGCGGACGAGCCGACGGGCCTGCGCGCGCGGCTCAAGAGGGCGACGTCCTTCAAGAAGGCCGACCTGGCCAAGCTGGGCGTGTCGGCGTTCTTTGCGTACGGGTTCGTGTCCAACGTGAACAGCGTGCTCCTCCTTAGCTTCACGTGGGCGACGTACCGACGCGCAAACCCCCTGCTATCGCCCCTCGCGCCCGCGGCCGTGGTCATGAACCCGCTGACGTGGCTGCCGCTGAAGAAGGGCTTCCTGGCCTACTACCTGGGCTACTACGCCACCATCGGGTCCATCCTGCGACCATTTAGGTTCGCGATCGCCGTCGGCCTCGCGCCCAAGTTCGAGGAGACGTACAAGAAGCTCTCGGACAAGCTCGGCGTGCCGCGGGCCGTGTCCATCTTCCTCGTGACCATCGCGACGAACGTCGTGTTCACCGTCGGGCTGCTGCTCGTGGCGGTGAACGTGTTCTGCGCGGCGCTGCGCGTGGCGCCGGTGCCGCTCTAGTAGTAACGTAGTACAAGAACAAGGTGGCTTAGTATGCCTCGCGTCGAAGGGTGCGCCAGCCTCGACGCCATCGATCATAAGCGGTATAGAAGCAGCCCGCGTTAGAGCCCGCGTCAGAAGCCGACCATCTTCAGCAAGACGGAGAACGCCGTCACGCCGAGCGAGACGCCGATGCCAAGAGTAAAATGCGTCTTCATCGTCGAGCCGAAGGTCGGCGGCTCCTCGCGCAGCTGCTGGTGCTGCTGCATGTGATTCTGCGGCCGCAGCGGCGGCGGCGGCGGCGCGTAGTTTGCGGGCAGCGGTGGCGGCGGCGGCGGCGGCGCTGGCGGTCGCGGCGGCTGGCCTCCGGCAGAAGCGAAGCCCCGCGGTGCGCCTGGCTTCTTGTTGTGTGCTGCACCGCGCATGGTTCGTGCGGCTGTGGACGGTGCTGCACCGCGCATGGTCCGTGCGGCTGTGGACGGTGCTGCGCTGCGCATGGTCCGTGCGGCCGCCGCGGACGGGGCCGCGCCGCGCGCGGCCACGCGTCCGTGCCGGAGCAAGGAGCGACTGCTCCGGGCTAGCATTGCTGATTAATGGAATGACCGCGGTTCCTGTCCCCCTTGACGGGACTGCTGCAAAGCGCTGTGCAGCGGAGTCTGCTTGTGTACTGCACCCTCAGAAGTCCCGAGGCAGACCAGCAATGTTTGTAGCGGCTTATTATAAGACCTCAGAGAGTCCAGATAGGGCTCTACGGCCCACGAAACGGCTACAGCGGTTCAAGCCGCGCGAGGCTCAGGCTTGCGTCGGGTTGGCTGCGCAATTCGGGTTTGCTACAAATCAGTGCAGTGCAGCTCAAAGTACAGCTCATAAGAGCTTAGTAGTGCTGCAAGACAGCGCGTCGCGAGCACCAGCAGCCTCATACGCCCGTCGCCGCGACTCGATGCCGCTCCCAGCCCTCGAAAAGCACCAGCGCCTCGCCCTGGCGGCCGCCGCCGGCCTCGCGGCGGCGGCCTACGTGAGAAGAAAGCTCAAGACGAAAATCCGGGCCGCGTTTGACATCGGTAGCGGTGAGCACAAACTCGTCGTCGCGGCGGTCCACGGCACGACCGTGCGCGTGTTACATAGCGAGGTCTCCACGGTCTTGCTGGCGCAGGACCTGACGCGGCCGGGCGGCGACGGTGCGCTGAGCGCCGGGGCGCTAAGAGCGTCGAAGGAGGCTCTGGGCGACCTGGCGGACAGGGCGACGGCCTATGGCGCCACGGAGCGCGCCGGCGTCGCGACGGCTGTTTTTAGAAGAGCGAAGAACGGCACCGAGCACCTGACGAAATGTTCTGAAGCTCTCGCGTTGAATTTGAAGATCGTCCCGCAGAGCCTCGAGGGCGAGCTGGGCTTCCTCACGGCCTGCGCGGCGGCGGGGCGCGAGGTCGCGTGCGCCTGGGACTCGGGGGGCGGCTCGTTCCAGCTGTCCGCTAGAGTTGGGGGCGGCGGCGTGCGCGTCTACGCCGGGCCCGTGGGCAACGCCGACGCCTTTGCTCAATTGCGGGACCTGGGCGGCGCCACGGCGCCGGCGGTGAAGGCATGTATTGCCGCGCTGACCGAAGCCCTGCCCCAGGCGCCGGCGTGGCTCGCCGCCGCCCTCCGCGAGGGCCCGGCCGTCGCGTTCGGCCACCGGTCGTCGTGCTTCCGCGTGGCATGCGACGCCGTCGGGGCGTCGAGCTTCGGGCCCGAGGACGTGGCCCGCGCCACGGCCAAGCTCTGCGCGCTGGGCGACGACGGGGCGCGCGCCGACTGGTTCCAGTACGTCGCGGCGGGCCACGCGCACGTCGTGGCCCCCCTCGCGGACCGCGCGGCGCTCGACGAGCCGTACCCGGAGCCGCACCTGGCCATCGCCAAGCTGGTGCTCGTGGCGGCTGTCATGGCCAAATTGAACGTGGCGCGCGTCAAGTACCACGAGACGAACGGGTCCTGCTTGGGGGTGCTGTTGCACGAGCCGTTCTGGGAGGAAGCTAAGTAAGGGGATGATTTTTAAGTCAGGGAGGGGGGGGGGAGTCGGTGGACACCGGAGCGACCCTGTGGGCGATCCGCGGGCGCCGTCGTCGCGGGCGCCATCCTCCGACGCGGGCCAAAGGCCCGCTTAGCGGCCGCAGAGCTTGCGGTGCGTCTGGAGCTCCGCGGAGATGCTCGTCTCCTCCTACGCGGTGAGGCGGCGGAAGAAGTCGCAGTCGAATTCGCAGCAACCCTGAGACCCCACGTCCGCGGGGCCAAAGCGGAGGTTGCGGCGTTGCCCGCAGTCCGCCCGCCAGATGCAATAGTCTGCATCTGTCCCCTCGCAACTGTTTTGGGTCATCGATGTGCAATCGGCCAATTGGGCGGCAGTGCCAGCGGCGAGCGCTAGGATCATAGCGACGACACGCATACTGGTGCCTGCGTGGGGTCACAGTGCGTTCCGGCGCGAAGCCGCGCGACCTCATCTCGGCCGCTTCGGTCGGAAACCGCTATCACGCGAGCTTGGGCCCAGGAAAGGCAGAGAGGTTCCCGGGTCACAGCGGCGCCACGGCGCGCGGCGGGGCGGAGAGACTCGATTCACGCGGCGCGGGTCCACTGTGGGCTCACGGTTGACTCAGCGGACGTACCTTGGTTCTATGCGCGATAGCAGACAGGAGAGCTCGACGTGACCTTGGATTTTATTTTCCTTCTCTCGGGCGAGATGCGCGCGCGGGTATGATGATCCACGACGTCTCTGTCAGCCCTTGAAACCTCAAATAGGCTGAACATAGAAGTCGGGGAATTTCTCGAGCTCCCACTATCGCGCGGGTTTTTCAATCTGCGGCGACGCGCACCAACCACTGCCACTGCTGCTTGCTTGCGTCAAACGCTTGCCATTTGTAAGCTACCGCAAGCCGCTGCTTAACTGGACGCCGCAGCGCTGATCGCACTCGTCCGCGTGTGCTTCACAAGGGCACACCACTGTGAGAGCACGCCATCGCCGCAGCAATATGAATGCATTAGTAGAGTCACTCCTAGCACCCGCGCCCGAGGTCGACCCCGAGGACGCCACGAACTTCGACGACGGCACCGCAGCGCGCACGTCGACGGGCTTCAAGGCGGGCGACGACTTGGACGTAATTCCTAAACGGCGGCTGGTCATAGACGCCGGCGAGGACGTGGACGCCAGCCTCGCGAAGTCGTCGCGGGCAGAACTCTTCGGCGATGGACTAGGCGACGCTGATGAGGTTGTGGCGGATAGCGGCGACGATGACGTCGCAGCTGACGACTACGACGATGTATCGGAGGAGGAGGACCAGGCGTCAGAGGTCCAAGATTATGAAAGCGACGCCGAACAGCAGCACACGCTTCAGAGGAGCGTGTTCGCCGCGACCAACGACGGCGTTGATGACCTACTGAACGACTTCGACGCAGAGGATCAAATCGGAGTGGCCAAGGCTCAGGAGAAGGCGCCGGCCAAGACGCGCGCGGCGCGGTGTGCGCGCGCGCACGCCGACCTCGAGTCCGACGTTTTGGAGTTCAGAGTGCTCCTCGAGGGGGCCCTCCGAGCCGCAGCGAAGATAGAGCCCGGCCAAGGTGATCCGGACGCGGCGGCGGCGTGCCAGCAATTGTGTGCCGCCTTCTTAGACTTGCGGGATGCGTCGTCGGGCGTAGAAGAGCGCGAGCGAGACATTGCGGACGCCGACGCCTTGTGGGAGGACCTCGATGCGGGCCACCGCCAAAAGCGGCCGAAGTGGGAGGCCGCGGCCGAGACGTGGCGGCGGAAGACGCATCTGGGCGCGGCACAGGCTAGTATGGGATTGAAAGCGACCAATTTGGGCCCGTTTGAGCAGGCTCGGCTGGCGGCCCAGGACGACGAACGGGCTCGGGAGAAGATGTACGCCAAACGGCCTGACGGGTCAGCGGACGTCGAAATGTACGACGACACGGGATTATATAAAGCGTGGCTCCGCGACTACGCGTCCCGCGGCGTGCGCAGCGGCGACGCCTCGGCGCCCAAGCAACGTCAGTCCGGCGCCGGCGTGTGCCGCGGCTCCAAGGGCCGGGGCTTGCGCTTCAAACCTCACGAGAAACTGACGAACTTTATGTATCCTGAGCCGCGGGCGGCGCCACCCGTAGACGTGGACATGCTGGTGAGCAGTCTGTTTAAATAATAAGTACCGTGTTACGAATTTGTCTCCTCCGCGGCAATCACATGCGCTGCGACGGCGGCGTTACGGTCGATCACGGAGTGGCGTGGTTGAATAGACGGGTTTTTCGATTAAGGGCGCCACACTTTTTAACACACGACCGCTGGGGCGAGCGTTGAGCCGCGAAGTGCGGTTTCGTCTTACGTCAAGAGGACCAAAGATGCTCACAGTTCCCGAGGGTCTCCTCGCTTTGGCCATCGTCTTTCTTAGTTCCTATCTCCTGTCCAAGGCATTCACATATATCTCTGGCGACCCAGAGACAGCCAGCTTGACGCCGCCCACGTACCCACTCGGCACCGCGGTCACGCTGGTTGGTCTGAAGACAGCTTCGCTCAACGGAGAGACGGGTCACGTGTCCAAGGCGCTGGACGCTACGGGCCGTATCGGCATCAACCTTAGCACGGGACAAAAAATCTTGGCCAGGCCGTCGAACGTCGAGCGCTGCGAACAGATTCAACCGGTCTGGTGGCCCGCGGCGCCGGCGCCGCGCAAGGTGTACGCTAAAGGAGACCGCATCGTCGTGACGGCGGGCAGCGAAAAGGGTCGCCACGGGAAAGTCATTGTGAGGAACGAAGACGTCATTGCCAGTGTTAGGGAGGACACCCGCGCGCGCGCCCGTCGAGAACTCGACGGCCTCTTTGCCGCGCGATTGGACGAGAAGCAGGACCTCCACCTTCTTCTTTCTGGGAGCCTCGAGTTCGAGCCGGATCTGTCGGACTTACGGCGGCCATGGACGGTGGAGGAGGCGGGAGATTTATGTAATTCCTTCGCGAGCGCCGGCTCAACTGCAAGAGTGATACGAAAATGTGTCCTAAGACAGAAGGACACGCCTCTTGATCGCGAAGCGGCGCGGACGTATGAGCTCCTGGAGCATATTAAGGAATCACAGCTGTGGGCGCCCGTCGATTACGCGCCGGAGCTGAAGGCGTACCTAAAGCGCGGCGAGGCCGCACCACTCATGCAATCGTACATCGCTGGTTTGCCGATGATGGTACGCATGGCGATGCCAGATTTCGATTCTCGCGGCATGCCGGTGTTTAAAAACGTGCCGGACAGCTGGTCCATGGACATGCCGCCCTGGGTCCATCCAAGCAAGGGCGGCAGCATGGTAGCGTTCTTTGAATACGAACGTGAGATGGAAGCAGACATGGCCCGCGGAACGGCGAGCCCCTCCATGGAGACCCTCGTCCGCGTCTACGAATACGCGGCTTGGAGACGGGCGCTGCGTCGGCGTCCGGGCGGGCGCCATCGTGTTCGCACGGCGCGAGTGAATGATGCGGTAGAGGAGGGCCACGAGGACCCCTATCGGATGTACCGCGAGTGAGTGGCTAAAAAATCTATTGTATGAATACCTAAAACTAATGCACGCGTAGCGCCGAACCCCCCCCCTCCCAAGCTCGCTGGACCCAGGGGGGGCGAAACCCGAAACCCGATTTTTACCGGCTCGATGCTCTCGCAAAAAGCGGTCTTTCAGCGAGCGCCCTACAGCCCGGGCGCGGATCGTAGAGCACCGAGACGCTTGACACGACTACCACCGCACAACTGCAACCGCTTCGGCTCGAACCGGCCCGCGAGGGCCTCTCCAGCATACAAGCTCTCAGCAGCAGCATACTCAGCAGCACAAAGCCCACCGCACCAGCAATACGCTCCAGCAGGACGCTCTTTGCAGTAGTAATACCATGGGCAAGCGCCCCCGCGGCGGCGCGACCTCTGGGCAGAGTACATTCTCCAGCCCAAGCACGGCGAAATGCTTCATCGGCGGCCTGAGCCAAATGACCGACTCCGACAAGCTCGTGCACTATTTTGAGACTAAATACGCGCCCTATAAAGTATATATGTGCGAGGTGATGTACGATAAAGACACCACGCGGTCCAGAGGCTTTGGCTTCGTCACAATGGACGTGCGCGCGGTGGCCGCGGCCGTCGACGACCAAGCGAGAGATCGTTTTTGTCATCAGTTAGATGGGAAGAACTTCGAAGTGCGGCCAGCGACTCCCGTTGGGGCCAGCCCACCGCCCGCGCCGCCCGGCGTAGGGATCGTGAATCGGCCCGTGAACGACCTGGACGCATTACTTATGGGCGCGGCGCCGGCCCGCGCGCCGTTTCACCAAACGGGCGCGGCACCGGCCCGCGCGCCGGCGTTCCGGCCCAGCGCGCCCAGATCTGGCGGCTACACGATGCCACCAAACGGTGCGCCAGCGTTTCACCCGAACGCGCCCCGTCCTGGCGGCTATAATCTACCACCAAACGGTCCCGGCGGCTACAATATGTCGCCGCCGAACGGTGCTGGCTACAATATGCCGCCACCAAACGCCGCCATGTACGCGCCACCGCCGGCCAACTTCAGCTTGAAGGACATATGCCGTGACTTCACGAACGGCCGGTGCACGCGGGGCGACGGCTGCAAGTACGTCCACGCGGGCAACGCGGGCGCGCCGCCGCCCGGTGCGCATCAATCCGGCTGGATGCCTCCCGGTCCACCGCAGAATGGATGGCGCCAGCCCGATGGCCCACCGCCAAACAATTGGCAGCAGCCTGACGTCGGGTGGTGGCCGCCTGACGCCGGACCACCGATGAACGGAGGATGGCGGCCACCCGACGTGGGCCCCCCGCTCGGCGGCGGCTTCGGCGGTGGGTCGCACGCGGGCCGCGGCGGCTCGTTCGATCCGCCACCGCAATCAGGGCCGAGCGATGCCGCGTCAGCGGCGCTTACGACAATGCGCGCCATCGAGACCGGCATGAAACGGCAGCGCGTGCAACCCGCGGCGCCGACGATGCCGTACGTGGCGTCGCCGGAGCAGCGGTGCAACGATTGGATCGCATCGACGGGCGTCGATAGCGCCGCGTCGAGTTTGTTCAACGAGTCGCCGCTCGCGGTAAAGCTCGCCGCGATGGACACGGGGCCCGTCACTGGGAAGAACCCGTCGGCGTGCCTCGTGGCGCGCGTTATACGCCTGAAGAGAGCACATCGCGAAGGAGGCCTTCCTCATAGGGATTTTTAATTGAAATTAGCTAAGCTGCGGCCCACCGCCGCTTCGCGCGCCGGAAGTCCCCGTCGACGTGGGAACACAGGTGCACGCGCGTCGCCGCTTTGTACTTCACGTCGAGCTCCTTCAGAAACAAAGAGTAGAGCGCGTCCACGCCCGAGTGCGTCTGGTACGAATTGAGCCACTCCTGCTTCGACCCGGAGCGGGGGTGCGGCACGTGGATCAGGAAGTGCCGGGGCAACACCGCGAAGAGGTGGCCCATCCGCCGCAGGTGCGACACGTGCTGGATCTTGTTCTTGCCATAACCCGCGAAGCGCTCGTCGTACGAGGGCATCCGCGCCATGGCGACGACCACGTACGGCTCGTAGCGATTGGACCGAAAGCACGTGATGGGCCGCACGGTCTCGTCGCCCTCCAGCCACCGCGAGCTGTCCGTCGTGCCGTGCGACTGGGCGCTGTTATCGCCCTGGAAGACTAAACAGTCCTTCTCGCGGAGGCAGCGCGCCAGCTGGCCGAAGCGGCCCGGGACGGTCTCCGCGAGGGGCTCCAGGCGCTCGCGGCAGCTCTCGAGCGTCTTGCACCGGCCGCCCTTGCGCTGGAACGCCGGGATCACGAGCGCCAGCTTCTCGTTCGCGAGCCACCGCGCCTTCGCCCGGATCGCATCCCTCAAACCGCGCGACGGCAAAAAATCCGCGTCCGAGACCAGCACGTGCGACGTGTTCACTTTACGTAAACCGAGGTTGCGCAGCCGGTTCACGGGGTACGCCTCGCGCTCCGATCGTTGGACTTCCACGTTGACCGCCACGCTCCCGCCGTCCGTCGCGTCGGCGCAGCTGCGCGCGGCCTGCGTCGCCGCGGCGGTGGCCTGCGCCACTAATTCCTTATCCGGCACCCACATCGACAACACGAGCGGCCCGCGCCAGCGCTCGCAGAGCTCCGGCAGGAGCCACAGCTTCTCGACAGTCGCTTGCGTGACGAGCGTGACGTCGTGGGACTTCCCCGCCGCGGTGACGGCGGCGAGCGCGGTGAGCCACGCTGGCCGGTATCGCGTCGGCATCGCTGCGTTGCGTGCGCGCAGCTTGCGGCTGTATATGGCGCTGCTGTGCTTTTTTTGCTCGGCCAATTTGTAGCTATGCGTCGCTATCGATGCACGTATCGTAGGCGCGACCGCGCGCACAGCTATGTGCGGTGCTACTAGAAGTCTACAGTTTCGTGCGAGCGCACTACTAGCCGCAGTGAGCCTGTCGTCGGCGTTTTTGCGGCTTTTGATTTGCGGAGTGCAAAACGGGTTTTCATGGTGGGGCCAGAGCGCTCTTTAGAGGGGCTAACTACACAAGCTGGTTCTTTAAAGAACCAGCTTGAGGGTGGTTCTGCACAGAACCACCGGGAATGAAACATACTAGGAATGGTAGGGTAGGCCTAGGGGGGGGTTCGGTAGACCAGTGAATCTAACCCCATCGGCGTTCTGAACACATTCCGCACATCACCACTCGCGGTCGGCCATGGGAACATTCGGGTCCACCCACGTGGTCGGCCTAAGAACCTTCGGGTTCGCCCACGCGGTATGGTCCATGAGAACCTTCGGGTTCGCCCACGCGGTATGGTCCATGAGAACCCCGTATTCGTCCACGCGGTATGGTCCATGAGAACCTTCGGCCCACCCAGGCGGTATGGTCCGTGAGAACCCCCGGGTCGCCAAAGTGGCATTCCACAGAGACCCCCTAGCCCCCTGAAAAAAACCCGCCCGGGGAACATTCCTTTAAAACTCCAGCTAACAAGCCTAGCTAGGATAACTACTCCAGGCGGAATAACTTTCTAGAAAATCATTTCGAGCGCAATGAGTAAGATGACGCCGCAGAGAATGAACACGCCCCGCACCGCCCGACTCGTCTTCTTCGACAATTTATGTTCCTCGCACAAGCACCAGATGTCGCCGCAGTCGCGGTAGTCGTCGCCGCAGCACCAGGTCACCACGCCCTGCACAACGCCCGTCGCACCCAGTACCTCGGCCTCTTCGCTGCGTGCTGGCGCCTCCCGCTCCGCCACTATAAGCGACGGCGCGTGCTCTTCTTCGGGCACGACCGCCGCCATGACCTCCGCAGAGAGGCGGCTGCCCTCCGCACGACAACGCGAGCTGGCGCTCCCTCCC
>Ga0114994_10001132_pt1 | contig 18979 bp, 16 predicted proteins | sample ArcticOcean_MG_C_9_FD_87043 | JGI IMG/M metagenome (GOLD analysis project Ga0114994, IMG submission 87043) | Marine microbial communities from western Arctic Ocean - ArcticOcean_MG_CB2_152 | ecosystem: Environmental > Aquatic > Marine > Oceanic | place: Arctic Ocean: Canada Basin | collected...
AGCCCGTGTTTCCGCTTTCGGCGGGCCTGGCGACGTCGTTCGGCGGGGATCCTGCCCGCGACCTGCTGTCGGCCACCGGGATGCTCACCGCCGCCGAGTGCGGTGAGGCCGGCGACGTGTTCATGGGGGTGTTCGGCGGCTACATGTACCTGAACCTCTCCGTGCCGCGGGTGCTGGCCATCCGTACGCCCGGCACGACACCGCTGGAGGCTGACGCCACGTTCCTCGGATCCGAATCCCTCGCTCCGCCCCACGTGGCGAGCCGTGGGGACTCGAACCTGTTGGCGACCCTGCGCGGCCTCCGGTACGGGTGGAGGGTCCTGACAGCGACCGACCTTCCGGACCTGGATGCCGGTATCCGGGAGGTCGACCGGTGGCGTGCCACCCTCCCCGACGTGGCGACGGCCACCGACGAGGAGTTGGCCGCTGCGGCGGTCGAAGCGCTTCCGATGCTGAGCCGGCTCTTCACCGTGCACCTGGCCATAACCGGCGGCTCGGGCATCGGACTGGACGTCCTGCGACAGTTCTGCCGTCGGCGGCTGGGTGATCCCTCCCGGGCATTGGCGCTGCTCGGCGGCCTGGGCGGGGTGGACTCCGCCGACCCGTCCTTCGCCCTGTGGGACCTCAGCCGCATCGTGCGGTCTGACCCACGACTCGGCGCGTTGTTCGACGGTGGGGTACACGGACTGGTCGATCGGCTGACGATCGCCAGCAGCGCCGAGGCATTCCTCTCGGCCTTCGACGGGTTCCTGGCGACCCACGGGGCTCGGGGGCCCAACGAGTGGGAGATGGCATGTGAGGTATGGGGTACCGACCCGTCGTTGCCGCTGGCCATCATCGATCGCATGCGTCACGCCGGCGAGGACCACGATCCGGGCGCCCGTTCGGCGGCCCGGGCCGCAGAACGCGAGGCGGCCACGGCCGACGTGCGTCACCGGATCCGGCCCGGAGAGCGTTGGCTGTTCGACCGGGCCCTTCGGTGCGCTGTGCTGAACACCCGGGGGCGGGAACGCTGCAAGACGCTCCTGGTGGGCGCCATCCACGATGGTCGCCTCCGGATGCGGGAGCTGGGACTACGCCTCGCCGCCCGGACCGACGAGGGGCGGCCGGATGACCTCTGGTACGTGACCCTTGAAGAATTCGCCGAGTATCGGCGGGACCCGGGGGCATTCACAGAGGTGGTGGCGCAGCGTCGGGCCGTTCGTGATCGGCTCCTGGAACTCGAGCCGCCGTTCACGTTCGACGGTGTGCTGCCTCCTGTAGGGACATGGCGGCGACGCGACGCCCCGGGCGGTCCGCCGGCGGCGGTCGGATCTGTCCTGACGGGACTCGCCGGTTGCCCGGGTGTCGTGCGAGGTCGGGCCCGGATCGTCGTGGATCCATCCGATCCGGGAGACCTGGGACCTGGTGACGTCCTGGTGGCGCCGCTCACCGATCCCAGCTGGACGCCGCTGTTCGTGCCCGTCGAGGCCGTCGTGGTCGACGTCGGGGGTCAGATGAGCCACGCGGTGATCGTCTCGCGTGAACTCGGCCTGCCGTGCATCGTGGCCGTCACCGGCGCCACGACGTCCATTCCGGACGGGGCGCTCGTCGAGGTCGACGGTTCGGCCGGCACGGTGACCCTGTTGGAGGGCCCGTAGTTGGGGCCCGGACCAGACCGGAGACTGACGGCGGCGGGCCCTGTCGGCCCTGCCGGGAGCGGTCAGGAGTTGGCGGCCCTGAAAGAACCCATGAAGTCCACCAGGACCTCGACGCTGGCGACCGGCATGGCGTTGTAGACGCTGGCCCGGATCCCACCCACACTGCGGTGGCCCTTCAGGTTGACCATGCCGGCGTCGGCGGCCTCGGCCACGAAGCGCTTCTCGAGATCCTCGTCGGGCAGGCGGAACACGATGTTCATGTGCGACCTGCTGGCGTCGTCCACGGGGCTCGTGTACCAGCCGTCGCTTCCGTCGATGGCGCCGTAGACGAGGGAGGCCCGCTCGGCAGACCGGCGCTCGAACTCGCCCAGACCGCCCTCGGCCTTCATCCAGCGCAGGACCTTGCCCATGACGTAGATGGCGAACATGGGAGGCGTGTTGGCCATCGAGTCGTTCGCATCGTGGGTGGCGTAGTCCAGGTACGAGGCGAGGCTGCGCCCGTGGGTGGACAGGCGGTCCCGGCGCACGACCACGATGGCCAGTCCGGCCGGCCCCAGGTTCTTCTGGGCGCCGCCGTAGACCAGGTCGTGCACGTCCCAGTCGATTCCCCGGCTGAGGAAATCGGAGCTCATGTCCGACACCAGCGGCACGTCGGCGGTGGGTAGTTCCGGGAGTCGGATGCCGCCGATGGTCTCATTCGTGGTGACGTGGAGGTAACGGGCGTCTGAGCGCACGTCGATCTCGTCGGTGGTCGGCATTCGCATGAAGGATCCATCGGCACCGGACCATGCCTCGTATACCGGGGCGACCTTCACGGCGTCGCCGAGGGCCTTCCCGCCCCACGTTCCGGTGTTCAGGTAGCCGGCGGTCTGGCCCTCGGCAAGCAGGTTCATCGGTACCTGGGCGAACTGCAGCGAGGCGCCGCCCCCCACGAAGAGGACGGTGAAGTCATCGGGAATGGCAGCCAGCGACCGGAAGTCGGCGAGGGCATCCATGTGCACGGCGTCGTAGGCGTCGTCACGGTGGCTGGCCTCGATGATCGACATGCCGGTGCCGTCGAAGTCGAGGAGTTCGTCACGGACCTCTTCGAGGACCGGCACCGGAAGGGTGCACGGGCCCGCGCAGAAGTTGTGGACACGGGTGGACGTGGTCATGGGGTTTCTCCCTCAGTCGAGCCCGGGCCGGCCTTGGCGGACGCCGGGGTCGTCGGTAGACCTGCGCATCCTACCGGAGTGCCCATCGGGGGGTAAGGCCCCACACCACTTCGGTCCCCGGTCCCCGGCCTTACGGATCGGCGGTGGAATCGCCGCCACCGTCAGCCGGCCGTGAACTGCAGGCGCCTCAACTCGGGTTCGACCACCGCCGCGGTCCTCGCAGCCGACTCGATCAGTAGCGCCGGGTCCACCTGTGCCGGGTCATCGATGCCGATCGGCACGATCTCGTATGCGTGGTCCCGGTCCACCCAGGTCGGGACGTAACCGACGTCCACCACGCTGGGACCGTCGACGCCGTCTGCCACGGCGAACCAGGCGATCATCCCGTCCTGCGTGGAGGGCGGGCAGGGGCCGCAGGGGTTCGCCTCGTCGCCCGGTTGGTTGGTGAGGAAGTTGCCGAGGCCTATGACCGCCGCCTTGCCGTCCCGGACTACCACCGGCTGGATCACGTGGGCGTGGTGGCCCAGCACCAGGTCCACCTCTGGCATGGCGAGTAGGCGGTCGACCAGCACTGCCTGCCGGTCGGTCGGCTGGACCCGGTACTCCTCGCCCCAGTGGAGGCTCACGACCACGAACTCGGCGCCGTCGGCGACAGCTGCGGCGACGTCGGCCTCGACGCCCGCCGGATCCAGGTGGCCGACCAGCCATGGGGGATCGGTCGGCAGGTCGCGGCCGTTCATGAGGTCCGTGTAGGAGAGGTGGGCAACCCGGATTCCACCCGGCTCGTACCAGGCGGGCCCGGCGGCCTCAGGGGTGTCGGCCATGCCGGCGGTGCCCAGGCCGACACGCCGGAGGTGGTGGAGGGTGGCGTCCACGCTGGACCGACCGGAGTCCAGCGCGTGGTTGGATGCCAGGGAGCAGCCGTCGTAGCCGGCGGAGGCAATGGCATCGGCCAGCGAGGATGGAACCCGGAAGGTGCCGCTGAAGCTGAGGTCCCCGTCGTCCATTGAAAGCGGGCTCTCAAGGTGGCAGAGGGCCAGGTCGGCTCCGGCCAGGATCGGACGGACCCGGCGGAACATCTCCGAGTAGTCCCAGCCCTCGTCCACGTTGGCGTCGGCCCGTTCTGCCACCGCCCCGTGGCTGATGATGTCGCCGGTGGCCATGAGGGTGAAGGTCCGCACCGGGACTGTGGTGGAGGTCGCCCCGATCGCCGGCAGCGCCGGCTCAGATGCAGCGGGTGACGGATCCCTGTCGGTCTGGTCTGCCTGTCCGACGGCCTCCGCCTGCGTGGACGGCGTAGACGGCGCGGCAGTTTCCACGCTGGCTGCCGGTTCCACCTGTCCGGGGTCCAACACGTCATCGACCAGCACCAGCAGGATCCCCAGGACCAGCAGGGCCTGGATTATCCGGCCCAGACGACGTTCGGACCGGTTCAGGTGGTGGATGCGGTCCGTCATGCGGACCCGCTCAGGATCGGTACCCCCGGGCGGACCGACTGATCGGTCACTCCGGCGGAGCGCACCACCTGGCCGCCCACCAGTAAATGGTGTACACCGACCGACTCCAGCCAGGTCTGCTCGATGGTGGAGCGGTCTGAGATGGTCACCGGGTCGAAAACGGTCAAGTCGGCGGCCATCCCGGCCTGGAGGCGGCCCCGGCGGGCCATGGCCGGACTCCGGGACTCCAGGAGTCGGGCCGGGAGGATGGTCATCTTGGCGAGCGCCTCGGGAAGCGTGAGGACGCCGCGCTCCCGGACGTAGTGCCCGAGTACCCGGCTGAAGCATCCGGCCGCCCTGGGGTGGTTGTTGTGTGGCCGTTCCAGGATCGCATCGGAGCCGACCATCACCCAGGGGGTGGACAGCGACGTGTCGATGTCGTCGTCGGACATGGCGAACGCAGCCGTCAGCCTGTTGTCGGCTTTCGCCTTCCGCCAGCTGGCCTCGTCCAGGCGGTTGGGCGTGCCGGCCACCTGGAGGTCGCCGTACGAGATGCCGTACTTCTGCTGGAAGTCCCGGAACCGGGCGGTGCCGGCGTTGGTGGCCCAGAACCTGTACGGGTAGGTGCATGCCGTGATGGCCAGGCCCTCAGAACGGGCGGCATCGATCTGGGCGACGGCCTCGCCCATTCGGCCTGTACCGCCGGTCGAATTGATGTGTTCGATGTGGACGGCACACCCGGTACGGCTGGCGACGGCGATCGCCTCGGCGACCGCCTCCTCCTGGGTGCCGGGCGTGAGGTTCTCCGAGTAGCGCAGGTGCAGGCACAGCGGGACGCCGTGTGTCGCAGCCAGCTCGCCGTGGCGGAGCATCTCGTCGAGGGTGACGCCGATGTTGTACTCGGGCTGCTGGTGGATGCCCAGGGCGCCGGCCCGGAGGTCCACGTCGGCGAGACGCACCAGCTCGGCGATCTGCGGGTCGCTGGCGTAGTCGATGCCTACGCCGAGGGCGATTCGGTGGCTGGACTGGTCGGTGGCTCCGCCGTAGTTGACCGGGGGCCGGAGCTCGGCCATCCGGCTCAGGAACCGGCCCATCGAATCGTCGATGCCGTGCATGCACAGGTTGGTGGTGACCCCGTCGGCGATCTTGTGCCACTCGCCGTAGCCGTTCGGGGGATACGAGAGGACGTCGATGAAGCCCGGGGCCACGACCAGGCCCCTCGCGTCCAGCGTCGTGGAGCCGACCAGGGGGTCCAGGCTGATGCGGCTGACGGTGTCGCCGTCGATTCCGACGTGGGCCACTGCGTCGAAGCCGGTCTCCGGGTCGATGACCCGTCCGCCTGCCACGACGACGTCGTGGACACGGTCGTCGGGTGCCACGACGGACCGGTCCAGGGACGGCTGGACGTCCGGCACGCCGGTCGTCGGGGTCGGCGGCACGGTGCTGGAACGCGGAACGGCCGGCAGCGTCGTCGGACCGGCCGTACCCGCTGTGCCCGTGGGGGTCGGGAGGCGCCGCAGGAAGGCGATCGTGGCTGCGCCGAAGCCCAGGCCCAGGACGAAGCGTCGCCTCGACACGGCTGAGGGCTGGAGGTCGTCGGGGAGACGCTGCACCGTGGAGCCCTGCCCCCCGGTATCGGCGTACGTGGGTTCGTCGTGGTTGGCGGGCCCGGGACCGTCGGGCGGCGGGGTGTCGGTCGGGTCGCCCTCGCCGATAGTCGATTCGTCCATCGTGGCGGACGCTAGTGGTGGGGTAGCGGGCCCCGGCGCCGGGCCGCCCCGGCCGGATCTCCACTACTGGCTACCGTTGGCCCGTGCCACTGGGACGATCCCGTAACGTCATGATCCTCACTGGATCTGTGCTGCTCCTCGGCGTTCTCGGTGTTTTAGGTGTCGTCGTCTCCGACACCCCGGACCGGTACGTGCTTCGCGTCGTCGGTGAACCCCTGGCCTCCGTCGAGGTCCGTCTCATGGTCGATGCACCGGTGTCCCGGACGCTGGATCCATACCGGGGGCTGGGAACCTGGGTGGACTCCTACGACTTCGACCCTGCCTACGTCCCCGGCGGCATCACCGTGGCGCCGGCCGACCTGGTCGACATGGCCGACCATGGGGTGCGGACGGTGTTCATCCAGTCCTCCCGCTCGGATCGTCGAGCAACCGGCCTCGTGTCGGATCCGTGGCTACTGGCCGAGTTCCTCCTGGCTGCCGACCGGACCGGCCTGGCGGTGGTTGCCTGGTACCTGCCGAAGTGGACCCACGACGACGAGGACCTGGATCGCCTCCTGGCTATCGACCGCTTCTCGGTTCTGGGCCGGCGCTTCGACGGCCTGGCCATGGACATCGAGTGGAACCGGGACGGTCTGGGCGCCATCGAGCGTTCACGCCGCCTCGTGAACCTCTCCGATCGCCTGCGGAGGACCGTGGGTGATGATCCGCTGGGGGCCATCGTGATGCCACCGGTCATAACCGACGAGATCAACCTCGCCTTCTGGCCCGGTTTCCCGTGGGCGGAGCTGGCGCCGCTGTACGACGTCTGGTTGCCGATGGCCTACTGGTCGTTCCGTACCGAGGAGCATGCCGAGCCCGGGTTCTACGTTTCCCAGAACATCCGACGCCTCCGGGCCAACCTGGGTGATCCGGAGGCGATGGTGCATGCCATAGGCGGTATCGGTGCGGCTGACGGTTCCGCCATTGTGGATCCCGGCGAGCCGTTGGCGACCATCGACGACCTGGCGCCGTTCGTCGCGGCGCTGGTAGCCGAGGGGGCGGTGGGTGGTTCCATCTACGACTGGGCGACCATGGGTTCCAGGTCGCGCAGTCTTTTGGCCGATCTCATGGCTGGTTCTACGGTCGGTGCGGCGGGTCACTGAGCGCGAGGAGCCGGCAGCAGAGGTCGTAAAGCGGCCCATGGCTGTCGAAGGCTGAGAACGGTGGGCCACCTTCCAGGGACAGCCGGGTGACGTGGCGCCCGTCGCGTCCTACCAGGTGGAGCATCCGGCCGTCGAGAGCGGTTTCAGAGCGGGTTACCCCGACGTCCACAAGAAGTCCGACCGCCCGCCAGCAGAGCGGCACCGGAGACAGGTCGAGGTCGTCGATCGAGGTGAGCGGCCTGAGCACGGGACGGACCCTCCGATACCGCATGACCAGACCCACCAGGGTGGGAACCCGGATGTTCGGGTCTTCGAGGAGATGGTCGAGTCGCTCATGGAGGGGGTGGACGGATGGCCGGATTGACGGACGCACTGTTGCTCCCGAAGGTGGGTGGGTGCGGCGTCCGGGAGCCGGTCGCGATTCTGTTCCGAACCGATCCTGCCAGCCTCCGGTGACAACGCGACCCCGGGCACGCCGGGCCCGGACTGCTGCCCGGAACCAGTAGCCGACGCCGGGTCCGAAACACGTGCAATTGGCCAGCGCGCGCGGGGCCCCTAACATGGAGGGGTGGCGCCGTTCATCCGGGGCGCCCGGGCGGAGCGGGGGTGACCACATGACTCAACGGCGCGGCGCGACCTCTACCACGGCGTTCGGCGTGGGGCGACGCGAGAACCACGACTCCTCATCCTTCTATTCCCGCTTCACCGCTCCGGTCCTCTCCGACGACGATCTCGTGGTCCAGGCCCCGGATCTGGGCGACGGATGCCTGAACGGCGACGCCAGGGACATGCACCAGCTGCCGGACTCCTCGGTGGCCCTGGTCGTCACCTCGCCCCCGTACTTCGTTGGCAAGGACTACGAGTTGGAGATGGAACGCGACGGCGTGCCCACGTCGTACCTCGAATACCTCGAGATGCTCCGCGACGTATTTGCCGAATGCGTGCGGGTCCTGGAGCCGGGGGGCCGCATTGCCGTGAACGTGGCGAACCTGGGTCGCAAGCCGTACCGAAGCCTGTCCGCCGACGTCATCCGGATCCTCCAGGACGAGCTGGGCCTGCTGCTACGCGGAGAGGTCGTCTGGCAGAAGGCGGAGGGCGCCACCGGATCGGTGGCGTGGGGATCATTCCGGCGGGCCGCCAACCCCGTGCTACGAGATATGACCGAGAGGGTCATCATCGCCAGCAAGGGTCGATTCGACCGTGCACGCACCCCGGCACAGCGACTCTCCGACGGCCTCCCCTCGGAGAGCACGATCACCACCGACGAGTTCATGGAGGCCACCCTCGATGTCTGGCGCATCGACGCCGAACAGGCCTCCAGGGTGGGTCATCCCGCGCCGTTCCCGGTGGAGCTGCCCCGCAGGCTGATCGACCTCTACACCTACCGCGACGACATGGTCCTGGATCCGTTCCTGGGTTCCGGCACGACGCTCGTGGCCGCACAGAGGTCGGGTCGCAGAGGGGTCGGTTACGACCTCGACCCCACGTACGTGACGTTGGCCAAGCAGCGCGTCGAGGAGGAACGCCGCCGCCTCGAGGAGGTCCAGCCGGAGGCGTGGCGACGCCGCGACCTGACCGGCGACTCGGCAACCCAGGGCGGCCTGTTCGAGACCATGGAGGGCCCCACCGGCGAGGGGCAGCGGGCCATGGACCACGTGCTCACCCGTGCCACGGCATCGGGCAAGAAGGTGGCCGACATTGCCGAGGCGCTGCTCGTGGAGGCCGGCTTCGAGGTGGTGAAGGCAGGCGTGGCCCGACGTGACCTGGGCCTGCAGTTCCCGTTCCTGGTCACGGATGCCGCCATGGGTCGGCAGTGGTACGTGGACGTGGCCGGGGCATTCACCAATGCCCGTCCGGGCATGCGCCGGACCGACGTGCTCTGGCGGACCCTCGGCAGGGCCCACGTTCTGGCCACCGGCCACGCCGGGGACGAGCAGCGGGACCGGCCCCGACTCCTGATCCTCACCCCGCGCCTGCCGAAGACGGGCGCCGAGGGCGACCGGGCTCTGCGGGCCGCCGGTGGCAGTGGCTTCTTCGACGCTGTGGAGATGTTCGACGACGAGGCGCTGGTGCGGCTGCGCCACTATGCCGGGACGTCACCGGACAGGCCCTCAGTCGGGTTCTGGACGCAGGACGAGATCGAGGCCAGGTTCGCCTGACCGGTCGCGACTACCGGGCTGATCAGTCGGTCGGGGCGGGTTCGAACACCACCTCGAAGAGCACCGGCCACCGCTTGCCGGTGAGCAGGAAACGGCCCGAGTCCGGGTCATGGGCGATGCCGTTCAGCACATCGCCTTTCCTGAATCCCGACCGGTCGGTTACCAGCCCGGAGGCATCCACCACGGCGACCACAAGGCCGGTGGTGGGGTCGATCGCCACGATCCGGTCGGTCTGCCAGACATTGGCCCAGATGGTGCCGTCCACGCATTCCAGCTCGTTGAGACGCTCGACAGGTTCCCCGTCGAGCGTCACCCGTACTCGCTCCAGGCGCCGGAATCCAGCGGGCTCCCGCAGGGTCAGGGTGTCTGTGCCATCGGACATCACGAGGGTCTCGGCGTCGAGGAGGCAGAGCCCCCAGCCCTGTCCGCCGTATGCGAAGGTGCCGACAACGTCGAAGGTGGCGAGGTCCCAGACGACCGCCCGACCGGACTTCCAGGTGAGCTGCACGGCCCTACCGTCACCCATCGACGTGAAACCCTCCCCGAACCAGGTGTCGTCCAACGGAGCTGACCTCAGGACACGGCCCGTGGCCCTGTCCACCTCCCTGATGCCTGAGGCCGCATTCAGACCGGTGGTCTCGTAGAGCCGACCTCCAACCAGTTCCAGACCCTGGGTGAAGGCAGCGGGGTCATGCGGGTGGGTGGCCACCACACGCGCCACCAACTGTCGGACCGCGGCCGGTGCCGGATCGGCCTCTCTGCCACCACAGGCCCCCAGCAGCAGGCAGAGGGCCAGCACCGCCCACGCCGGGTGCCTTCCTCGGATTGGCTTCTCGTGCATGGGTGCCGACTTCTCGTCTCGTCACAGGGCTGGGTGGTCAGCGAGACTGCCGCCCATGGCAACCCCGTGCCCCCCCGATGATCGTAGGACGTGCCACCGGTGACCGATTCGCCCATCGCCGGGCGGGTTGCCAGCGACGGCCTGGGTATCGCCTACCTGGACTGGGGCGGTACGGGCCCACCGCTCCTCCTGCTGCATCCGAACGGGTTCTGCGCCGGCGTGTACGACCCTCTGGCCCGTGGGCTGGTCGGCCGTTGCAGGGTTGTCGGCGTCGACCTCCGCGGGCACGGCAGCAGCGACGACATCACGGATTCCGGTCTCCTCGGCAATGACGCCATAGCCATGGATGTGCTGGCCGTTGCCGACCATTTCGGCATGGACCGATTCGCCATCCTGGGGGTGTCGTTCGGTGGGGCCGTGGGTATCGAGGTCGCTGTCGCAGCACCGGAACGCGTTGGGGCCCTGGTGCTCTGCGAGGCCATCGCCATCGAGGCCGGGGCCCGCGAGGAGCAGCATTTCGGTGCCGCCGGAGACGACCACCCGCTGGCCATCGGCGCCCGGCGCCGCCGCGACGTGTGGGACGACCGGGCGGCGGCGCTGGCCTCCTACGGTTCGCGGCCGCCCATGGATGCGCTGGATCCGGAGGCCCTCGCCGGCTACGTGCGATGGGGTTTTCGGGACACCGGCGACGGAGTGGTCGAGCTGGCGTGTCGGCCCGAGACCGAGGCGCTCATCTTCGGTTCGGAACGCTCCCACGGTCCGGTCGAGGCCTTCGAGGCGCTGCACCGTGTGACCAGCCCGGCGGCGGTGATGGCCGGAACCCACACCGACCTGGACCCGTCGTGGTTCGTGGCCCAGGCCGGTGCCCTGGGTGTGGACCTCCAACTGGTGGAGGGCGGCCACTTCTGCCTGTTCGAGGACACCGACAGGGCGGTCAGGCTGGTGGATGGCAACCTGCGGGCGCTCGGGTACCTGCAATGACGCGGGTGGTCGCAATACTTCGAAACACATTCCTGAGATGAGGGAAGCACCATGAGTGGACCATCGATGCATCCAGTGGACGTAGCTAACCGGGTCATCGACTCGGGTGTGGCAGAGGCACCGCACAACCGTGTCACCCACCAGCTGTCGGTCATCGACGACGACCTGGCGGTGGTCGAGTCGTTCTCCCACTGCTGGATAATCAGGACCGACGAGGGCCTGGTCTGTTTTGACGCCGGCGGGGTGAGACATGGCGCCGACGTGGTGGCGGCCCTCAGGTCCTGGAGCGACCAGCCGATCCACAGCCTCGTCTACACCCACGGTCACCTCGACCATGTCGGTGGTAGTGGCGCCTTCGTGGCCGATGCCGCCGACAGGGGCCACGCTGCTCCCAGGTTTCTGGCGCATGAGGCGTTGCCGGCCCGCTTCGAGCGTTACAGGACCACCAGCGACTGGAATATCATGATCAACCGCCGGCAGTTCGGTGGGGTCCGCAACCGTCAGGACCTCGGCATTGCCGGGAACGGTCCGAAGTTCCTGCCTGACGACGTGGCGGAACCCGACCAGGTGTTCAGGGACAAGATGACGTTGGAGGTCGGTGGGCGGACAATCCAGCTCCGGCACGCCCGCGGCGAGACCGATGACCACGCCTGGGGCTGGGACGCTGAGAACCGGGCCGCCTTCACCGGTGACTTCACCTCATGGGTATTCCCCAATGCCGGTAACCCCCAGAAGGTCCAGCGCTACCCGATCGAGTGGGCGGCGGCAATGCGCGAGATGCTGGCTCTGGGCGTCGAGCGGGTCTACCCGGCCCACGGCCTGCCGATCGTCGGCCGCCAGCGTGTCGAGGTGGTGCTGGGCGACATCGCCGAGGCCCTGGAGCACCTGGCCGGACGGACCCTTGAGCTCATGAACGAGGGTGCCACCATCGACACGATCATCCACGAGGTGCGCGTGCCCGAGCACCTGGCGGACCGTCCATGGCTGGCTCCGCAGTACGACGAGCCGGAGTTCGTGGTGCGCAACGTGTACCGGCAGTTCGGCGGCTGGTGGGACGGCAACGCGGCCAACCTGAAGCCAGCACGTGAGTCGGAACTGGCCTCCGAGGTGGTGGCGTTGGCCGGCTCCGTCGAGGCGTTGACCGACCGTGCCAGGGAGTTGGCCGAGGCGGGCGACCTGCGCCTCGCATGCCACCTGGTGGAGATGGCGGCATCTGCCGAGCCAATGCACGAGGGCGCCCAGCGTGCCCGGGCCGAGGTCTACTGGCTTCGTCGGGCCGCCGAACGATCCCTCATGTCGAAGGGGATCTTCGCGGCCGCAGCCCGGGAGTCTGAGGCGGCGCTCGGCGGGGAGGTCTCCGGTGACAACCTGGGGACCTCGATCAGCGGGTCGCTGGGATAGGGCTCAGCCCAGCAGTAGTTCGCCGTTGACCGGCAGGAACGGTGTGGCGACGTCGACGGCCAGCAGGGAGGCCGTGGCCAGCCCGGGGGCGGGGTCCACGGCGCCGATGGCGGATGCCAGGTGGGCGGCGGCACGGATGCCGACAGAGCTCTCCAGCAGCGACGTCACCACGACGTTCATTCCGGCGTCGCGGACTATGGCAGCAGCCCTGGCGGCCTCGGACGGCCCGCCGATCGCCGAAGGCTTCAGGACGACCAGGTCGGCGGCGCCCGTCTCGACGGCACGGCTGATGTCTTCGACCGTTGGGGCTGACTCGTCCACGGCGATGGGCACCGGTGAAGAGATACGCACCAAAGCCAGATTCTCGATGCCCGCCACCGGCTCCTCCAGGAACTCGATGTCGAACTCGGCCAGCCGGTCCAGGTGCCGGAGGGCCTCGGGGACTCCCCATGCGCCGTTGGCGTCCAGCCTCAGCCGCACGTCCGGGCCTATACGGGATCGCACCGCCGACACCCGGTCGAGGTCGCCGTTCATCCCATGGGTTCCGACCTTGATCTTGACCGTGCCGTGGCCGGAGGCGACGGCAGCGGCCGCTGATGCGGCGATGGCTTCGACCGATGCGCCGGTGGCGAGGGCTGAGACGGCCAGGCGGTCGGGACTCCCGGGGGCGAGGAGCCAGTGGACGGACGTGGCGGCGATCCGGGCTGCAAGGTCCAGTAGGGCCGAGTCGACGGCGGCCCTGGCTGTCACCGAGGCGGGCGGGTCGCCGCCGCCGGCCTGGTCCGCAGCCCACCGGCGCAGCGCGCTCTCGGCTATCTCGACGGTGTCGGGCGTGAAGCCGGCCAGCGGTGCGGCTTCACCCAGTCCGATGTTGCCGTTCTCGTCGACGAGGGTCAGCAGGACCATCCAGCGGTCGGCGATGGTGCCGTGGGCCGTGGTGATCGGGGAGTGGTAGCGAAGTAGGCGGCGTTCCACCCTGGCCTCGACGATCCTCACCGGCTCCACCCCCGGCCGTCAGCGGCCTGCCGGTCCTCGTCCAGGTCGGCGAGGAACCCGAGGATCACATCCGCGGTGCTGTCCAGGTTCTCCAGGTGAGGGGCGTGTCCGGCTTCCGCCACGACTGAGATCGTGGAATCCGGTAGCCCCGCCGCCATGCGCATTGCGATGGCCCTGAACTTCGAATCCTCGTCGCCCACCACCAGCAGAGTCGGCACCTCCACCCCGCCCAGGTCCTGCCAGTACGACGGCTGCCTGCCCGACCCGGTGCCGCGGAGGCTGCCGGCGAGGCCCTCCGGGTCGTTGTCCATGCGCTGGGCGCGGGAATCGGCCAGTGCATCGGGACCCAGGCGCACCTGGGAGGCGAAGAGGGGGCTGGCCATCCAGCGGTCCACGAACATTTCCAGCCCGTGGTCCAGGAGGTCCTCGGCCAGGTCATCGTCGGAGCGGCGTCGGGCTGAACGTTCGACCGGATCGGAGATGCCGGCCGAGGCACCGATGAGCGAAAGGGAGGCCACATGCTCCGGGTGGCGTACTGCCAGGCCCAGGGCGAGCCGCCCGCCCATGGAATAGCCGACGACATCGGCTGGCACGTGGTCGCGTTTGTCCAGCAGGCGCGCCAGTGCATCAACGGTCTCCTCGAAGCCGAACAGTTGAGGGTCAGCCGGCATGCCGCTGCGTCCGTGTCCGGGGAGGTCCACAGAGGCGACCTGGCGGACGTCGGCGAGCCTCCGGCCCAGGGGTTCCATGGTCCGCGCTCCACCCGTGAAACCGTGCAAAAGGAGCAGCGCTGGTCCGTCACCGTCCATCTTGACGTGCAGCTCCTTGGACCGTTCGGGTGCCACGTCAGGCCCCGCTACCGACCAGGGCAAGCTGCACGGCGGCAGCAGCAGAGCGATGGAGCCCCACGTTGGTCGTGGCGTCCACGGCGATGCGTATGAGGTCCAGACCGGGGCTACCCAGGGCCGAACCGAGGGCCTCCTCCAGGGTGGTCGCAGTGGTGGGTTCGTGGAGACGCCCCCCGGCGAGCGCTGCGATGCCACCCAGGTCCAGCCCGTGCGGCGTGTGGAACAGGCGATGGTGGTCGACGTGGCCGCTCTCGGCGATGGGCAGGAACGAGAAGATCCCGCCACCGTCGTTGTCGACCAGCACGACCGTCAGGTCCAGTCCCAGACGGCGGGCGGCCAGCAGCCCACCCAGGTCATGGAGGAGGGCCAGGTCGCCGGTGAACAGGACGGTCGGTCCAGACGAGCCTGCTGCCACGCCGAGGGCAGTGGACGCCATGCCGTCTATTCCGTTGGCTCCCCGGTTGGCGAGTATCCGGAGCGGGCGTTCGTCGGTCGGGAGGAACGCGTCCAGGTCACGGATCGGCATGGAGTTGGCCACCACCAGGTTCGCCCCGGCGGGAAGGCTCCGGTGCAGGACGGCAACGACTCCCGGTTCGTCGAAGGGCCCGTCGTCGGCAATCGCCTGCGCGCTCGACATGGCGACCGAGTCGGCGTCGGTCCACGTGGTCGTCCACGGTCCGTTGCGTCCGGGGCCTTCGAGGTGGTCGAGGAGCCCGGCTGCCAGGCGTCCCGGTTCGGCCGCCACCCGGTCGGTGACCCGGTGGGCGGCGTCCGGGAAACGGCTCAGGTGGTCTACGGCCACGAGCCGGTCGGTTCCAACCCGGTCCAGCCACAGGCGGTAGCCCTTGCTGGTGGGCATGGCTCCCATCTGGACGACCACCTCGGGACGCTGCCCGTCCGCCCAGGTGGAACGCAGAAGGTGGTCGCCTCCGGCCACCACCGGGGTCTGCGAAGTGTGCGGGCCGCGGCGCAACCCGGATGCCGGGTCTGCGAGTATCGGCCAGCCGGTACGGCGTGAGAGTTCGGCAATGGCTTCCACGCCCCGATCATCGAGATCCATGGATCCGGCGACCAGCAGGCCCCGCTCGGTGTCCAGTAGCCCGGGGAGCGGTCCCGGCTCGACCGTGGCGTGCTTCGGTGGCATGGGAAGCAGGCCGACCGGTGGCGGGTCCTGGGTCGGGGGCTCGAGTGGCTCCCGCAGACCGATGTTGACGTGTACCGGGCCCGGTGCCTGGCGGGTGGCACGCACCACCGCCTGGTGTGCCAACGAGGCTGCCTCGCCCGGGGCCTCGCTCCCGGCTGTGGCGACGTTGGCGGCCCACCGGGTGTGGGTGCCGTAGAGGGCGACCTGGTCAATGGCCTGGGGGGCACCGACTCCGAGTAGTTCAGGAGGGCGGTCCGTCGTGAGCACCAGAAGCGGCACACCCGAGTGGAATGCCTCGATGACCGCCGGCAGGTAGTTGGCAGCGGCGGTTCCGGATGTGCACAACACCGCTACGGGGCGTCGCGTCGCCCGGGCCAGGCCCAGGGCGAAGAACCCTCCGGACCGTTCGTCCAGATGCATGGTGAGCTCCAGGCCATCGGTGCGATCGGCGGCGACGGTCATCGGCGTGGAGCGCGAGCCCGGCGACACGGCTACATGCTGCACGCCGCAGGCCACCAGTTGGGCGAGGAACGCCCGGCACCAGGCCTGCGTGGCCATCGGGTCCGATGCTGGCAGCGTGGTGGTGCTCACCTGTTCTTCGACGTGGCTACAACGGGGCCGAGCAGCGCCCCGAGCTTCACGTCGGTCTCGAGCAGCTCGCGTGACGGGTCCGAGCCACGCACGACGCCGGCCCCGGCGTAGAGGGTGGTGTCGACGTCGGTGATCAGGGCGGATCGCAGCGCCACCCTGAACTCGCCGTCTCCCGAGGAGTCCAACCAGCCGACCGGGCTGGCGAACCAGCCCCTGTCCATGCCCTCATGCGTTGAGCGCAGTTCTGCGGACCTGCCGCCCGGGTGACCCGCCACCGCAGGTGTCGGATGCAGGCCGTCGACCACGTCGAAGAGTCCAATTCCCCGGGGCATCTCGGCTTCGATCGGGGTGTGGAGGTGCTGGATGCCGTGAAGGCGCAGGAGCGTCGGGTCGGCGGGGTGGCGGTCGACGACGCCGAGTTCCCTGAGTGCGTGATCGATGGCGTCGACGACGACCGCATGTTCGGAGCGTTCCTTGGGGCTCGTCAGGAGACCCTGTCCGAGGGCGGCGTCGATGGCCGGGTCGGCGTGGCGTGGAGCGGAGCCGGCCAGTGCAGCGGTGTGGAGGCGATCGCCCTGGACGGCTACGAGGCGTTCCGGGGTGGCCGCCACGAAGGAGGTTGTGCCGATCGACACGCCGACGGTTGCGCACGCCGGATAGGTGTGGCGCAGGGTGGCGAGTAGGCGGGCCACGTCGGGGCGACGCTCCAGGCGCAGGGATCGGCATGGCACCGCTTTCACCAGCTCGCCGCGGTCGATGGCCTCCAGGGCCAGCTCCACGAGGTGCCGGTAGTGGGACCGTGAGATCTCGTCAGCCCAGTCGGCGGCGTCGACCTCGACGGGTTCCGCCGGACCGGGTGCCACCACGACCGGCGTTGGTCGGTCATGCCCATCGATGCGGATCACCCAGGTCCGCCCAGACCGGCGGAGCACCTGGACGGCGGGAAGGACCAGTCGTCCGTCGCCGAAGGGCGCCCACGGCCCGGACTGTGCAGTGTCGTCGAAGGCGAAGCCGGCGGCGAGACGGGGGAGCGGAGCGTCGGCGGGTCCGGTCACCCGGAGTAGGTCGAGGAGCCGGTCGGCCTGGTCTGCCGCCTCGTCGAAGCGACCGGGACCGGATGTCGCGATGGTTGCGGCGCTGCCGATGCCCACCCAGGCTGTGTCGTCCTCGGGGACCTCCCAGTACCAGCGCTCGTCGGTGTGTGGTGTCGTGGCGAGCCACGCCAGTGGATCCAGCGCCGGTCCGTTGCGGACCTCGGTGATCGTTGCCGACATGGGCCGTGCGGGTTTCGGAACCATCTCGTTCAGGGCCATCGGCAGATCACCTCCAGACGGTCGGCGTCGGCGGCGGCCAGGGCATCTGCAAGGGTCCGTCGGTCGCTGTCAGCCACCCGGTCCAGTGCCCGGTTCACCAGCGTCCGGTTGAAGTGCTGGGCGACCAGGCGGGTCACGGCCGGGAGCAGGGATCGGACCACGTCGACGAGGGCGTCGTCCGAGCCGTCGGTGCCGACCGTGATGTGGTCCTCGAACAGGGCTATTGCACGGTCCACGACCTGGTCCACGTTGGCACTGTGGTCGGCTGCCAGGGCGACCAGCTCGTCGAGGGGTACGCCGGCGGCGCTGATGGCCAGGCCGGCCCTGACCATCGGGACGGCGCTCTCGTCGTAGAGCGGTTCGCCGTCGACGGTGATCGGCTCGAGGATCCCGTTGTCGCTCAGCAGCGAGACGAGTCCCTCCGGCACACAGGCCAGGTCTGCCACCTCGTGGCGGGTCAGCCTGTTGGAACTGGTCGCATCGGCGAGGCGGCCGAGGGTGCCGCTCCGGGAGGATGCGTCCAGGGTGGCGATCTGGGATAGGGAGAAGCCCTCGTCGGCGAGGTGGCGGATCTCGGCCAGCCTCTCCAGGTGGGCCTGGGAGTAGAGGGCCCGGCGTCCCTTCCTGGCTGGGGCTTCCAGGAGGCCGAGGCGCTGGTAGTAGCGGATGGTGTCCACGCCGAGGCCGCTGATGGCGGCCACCCGGTCGACGGTCAACGGCTCGACGGTCAGCGGATCGCCGCCGGGGAGTCCTGTAGCTGCGGCCATCCGATGATTGTAGGAGTGGCAACTCTCAGTGTCCATCCTCTCATGGTCAGCCCACTGACCGGTCGAGCGAGCCGATCTCGTGCCTGACCCAAGACGCATGCGGGTGCCGTGGCACCATTGGACCGTGGACGCCAGCACTCCGGTCGATTACATCGCCCTCACCCGAGCCCAGTACGACGAGCTGGGCTATCCGCCGTACCAGTGGGCCGAGCGGCCCGACACCCCGCCATGGACCCCGCTGCGGGCGCCCCTGGCCGAGTCCAAGGTGGCCCTCATCGGATCCGGTGGCGCCTACCTGAGTGGCCAGGTGGCGTTCCACTGGAAGGACGACACCGGCATCCGTCGCATCCCGACGTCGGAACCGGCGACCGACATCCGGGTCACCCACTTCGCCTACGACCTGGTACCGGCTCGCGAGGACGCCAACATCGTCTTCCCGGTGGACCGCCTCCGCGAGCTGGTGGACGAAGGCGTCATCGGTGGGTTGGCGCCGACGGCCATCGGCTGCATGGGAGGCATCTACTCGGCTCGACGGACGGTCGAGGAACTGGCCCCGGCCATCGTCGCCGAGGTGCTGGCCATGCGTGACGCCGGTGAGGCCGACGTGGCGCTGCTGGTGCCCGTCTGACCGGTCTGCCACCAGACCGTGGGTCTGGTAGCGAGGGCGTTGGAGGAGGCGGGGGTGCCGACGATCTGCCTCACCGCCGCCTACAGCATCACGGCATCGGTGAACCCGCCCCGGGCAACCTTCGTGGACCTGCCGCTGGGCAACACGGCCGGCCGGCCCCATGACCCGGAGTTCCAGCGCGACCTCCTTCGGAGGGCGTTCGCTGCAG
>Ga0114994_10001133_pt1 | contig 18976 bp, 14 predicted proteins | sample ArcticOcean_MG_C_9_FD_87043 | JGI IMG/M metagenome (GOLD analysis project Ga0114994, IMG submission 87043) | Marine microbial communities from western Arctic Ocean - ArcticOcean_MG_CB2_152 | ecosystem: Environmental > Aquatic > Marine > Oceanic | place: Arctic Ocean: Canada Basin | collected...
AGACCTTGTTGCGGGCCGAGGTCGTGCTGGTGGCGTTAGAGGAAGTGGAGGGCTCCGACGAACGGTTAGCGCCGCCGCGCCTCGTGTCCTTCCGGGCGGATGCGCTGAAGGACCGGGGGCCCAAGCCGGGAGACCCCATCTATGTGGACCCGGAGCCGGGGGAGTAATTTATTTCGGTGGACCTGGGCGATCGCGTGTGGAGTGTCGCGGCCTGTTTTTCATGCCAGTCTGGAAAACCCGTCCAATTTTTGGATTTCCTCGCAAGGCGTCCGGGGAGGCTTCTTTTGGGATCGTGGAGTTACACTTCCATGGTTCACGCTTCAAAAGTTTATGAAAAACATACGAGGCGCGTGCACGAGAGAAGGCCTAGCAAACTTTGCTCGTTTCTGCCGTCGACAGACGACAGATCGGCTCCGTCGGTTCACGCGACCACCCGACAACGGAGCTTCGATCGCTCTCATCGTCCGCGTCCGCCGTCCGTGCAACGCGTGTAAAGACAGCGGCCTCGAAACCGCAAAACAGGACCAGGCGACACCCGGCGGTCAAATTCAATTTATGTCGTCGACTGAGTCTCGGTCGACGTCGAGCATGAGTCGAGGCGTCCCGCGCAGGTCTCTCGCCATGGCACGCCTCGTCGTCGCGCTCACGCTCGCGCTCGCCGCGGCCGAGCAAAAGATAAACGGCTATCCGTGCAATTTTAACCAGAACGAGTGCCCCAACGACTCCTGCTGCGAAATGCAAAGCGACTACCCCTGCTGCTACGCGTCGGGACCCACGGGCCTCATCGAGGACAAGGGGCGCAAGTGCTACGCGACAGACAACGAGGGCGACGGCAAGGGCCAGTGCACCGGCAACAAGCACGACTCCGACGCCGCGCCCCGCATCGGCGCCGGTGCCGCCCTGCTCGTGCTCGGGGCATCCGTCGTCTTCGCGGCCTAAACTTAGCACATGCTCACTTACTCAAACTCAGAACAGAACTCGGAATCAGAACACAAACGGCACCAACGCCCGCCTACTAACCGGGTAGTCGTCGAAATGCTCGCGGTATTACGCGTGGTGCGACACCGCCCGTGGTCCCAGATTGAACACGACGCAGGCCCAAAAAATGTGGGCCGCCCGATTCCGGCCAGCGATGGCAAACCCGGCCCACTCTAGCATCTCGCAGAGGTAGTTGGCGCCCGAAACGAACTCGAACAGCCCGCCGCGTGGAATCGAGTAGCCCCTTGGTCCCCGGCGCGCGCAGGGAGCGCAGTAACGCGTCGTGATACATGTTGCCCAGCGCGCCCATAGCAAAGAGCAGTGCGCCGCTATAAAAGGCCGCGTCGCCCGGTACTTCCTCCGCCCAGGGCCCGCACAACGCGCCCATTTGCAGGTAGCCGTTGACAGACGTGAAGGCCGCCGCGGAGGCCATGACGTAGAGCGGCGTCGGGGCGCCGTCTCGAATTTTGAAGGGGTAGACCAGGGCTCGGTTCGCGTAGTGGGCCAGGAAACCGAGGAGCAGGAGCCCGTTGGTCGCGTGGACCGGCCCCCAGCCCGGGCGTAGGAGGCAGACCAGCGGGACGAGCAAACTCGGCAGCTCCTGCAAGCACCAGGCCACCGGCGCGGGGATCTTGGGCCCCCAGTCCCGAATACCCAGCGCCGCGACGTTCGCGTAGCGGCCGTAGGGGGCCACGGCGCCGAGGCTTAAGGCCGCACACGCCGCCGCCATCGCCGTAAAGAGCGCGTAGCCGAGGGCTGCGTGAAAGTGCTGCTCGCCCTGCCACCAGGGCGGGCCCTCGCCCAGCCGATCATCGATACTCGTGCGGCTCACGAGGCCAAGCGTCGTCAGGCCGAAGAGCGAGCCGGGGCGCATCGTTTTTCGGTGCGCTTGAGCTTTGAGCGCAGGACTACAATGAGTGGACGGTCCGCGGAGCGTCCGGAGCCACCGTGGCACTGAATAGTAAGCTGCAACGGACCCGTGGAGACGTGTAAGGCCTTTGGCGGCCCGCGGTGCGCTCAGAGTACCAGAAGCAAGCTGCTCCTGTGTCGCGAGGTGTGCCGAACGGATGGCTCTGAGCAATTCAAGCGCAGCGCACGGCAACACTGAGTAGCTCACGACGCGTGCGGTGGCTTTACACGCCGCACAGCGCACTTAACATGCAAAACACAGCGTCTCGAAAAACCCATCTCAAAAACCCGTGTACTTGCCGCGCTGACTTTTGTCGACCAGCTAGCGCCCACAGCGCCGGCGCTACGCCACCGGTGCACTCACAGACGCACGACCGCGTTTCGCAGCCCTCCACAGCTCCACCAATGTCCCTATTGCCCAGCGCCCCCTCACCAAGCCTGCTCACTTCATATGTGTCTTTGCAGGCGCGAAGCCCGCGCACCCACGCCCGCGCCCCCCCTCGACACCCCCGCGCGCCCCCACAGATCCGCAGGTAAAGCACCTACACACATTTGAGCCATGGACGTCGTCCGCGGCGAGCTGAGCGACGCCGTCACTAAACTAAGGAAGGCCCTCCGGTCGCCGAAGGCGGCCTTCGTGGCCATCGACGAGGAGTTCACGGGCATCTCCTTCAACAACGCCTCCTTCCAGGAGTGCAACCCGCTGAGCGATAGCGCGTCCTCGCGGTACGCCAAGATGCGGCGCGTGGCGCAGTCCTTCGGCCTCATGCAATTAGGGATTGCCGTCTTCGAGAAGGACGGGGACACATATCGCAGTTCCGTGTTCAACTGCTACGTGTTCGCGGCGGAGGTGCCAGGCGGCCGGGACGTGAACCTAAGTACGGGAGCCATAAGTTTCCTGCGGAAGAACTCCATGGACTTTGGGACGTGGCTGACGCAGGGCATCCCCTACGTGGACGCCGCCGGCGAGGCGCGTTTACTGCAGGAGGCACGGGACCCGCCGCCCCGGAACACGTTCGAGCTCAGGGACGCGTCGTCGAAAGTCTTTGCCGACGCCGAGCTGGCCAAGGTGGAAGTCCTCAGTAACCAGACGGCCGTGAAGCAGATGGACTTACAACCGCACCAGGCCGCCGTGGTGAGGAAGTACCTGCACCAAGAAATCGAACGGCGGTTTCCCTTCATCGCCACCGAAAAAGGCCCGCTGAAGCATCAAATACGGTGCGTGCTACTCACGGAGAGTGAAAAGGAGCGCCGGGACCAAGTATCAATGCAGCGCCGGCTGGATGACGTCAAGGAGCACAAGATCGGCGCCCGCGCGCTGTTCGTGGAGTTGCGGGACGCGTGTCGAGATAGAAAATTACCGTTGGTGGGCCACAACTGCCTGTATGATTTGTTGTTTTTATTAGAACACTTCGAGCAGCCCCTGCCCGAGGCGTGGGCCGACTTCAAGACCCTTGTGTCTACTAATTTCCCCATAATTGTCGACACGAAGGCCTTTGCGCCTCGAGCGGGCTTTCCGGAAAGAAGAACGGCCTTAGATCAGTGTTATGAAGCGGTCCAGGCCTCGCAAGGTGCCCAGGTACGCTTCGCGCGCGGCTTCGGCAAGTACGGCCCCGAGGAGAGTTCTTCTTCGGACGACTCCGAGGACGGCGAGGTCAACGACGAAGCGCGCACGACCGCCTTCCGGGCGGCCTTAGATGCCCCTCGTAGAGACCCGCGCACTTCCCAAAGGTTCCACGAAGCCGGGTGGGACGCGTATACGACCGGCGTGGTCTACCTCCGCTTGTTGGAGAAGACTACGGAAAGGTGCGAGAACCGCCTGCACTTCATGCGGTCGTGCTACGAGATCGATTTGGGTTTGGGCGACGCGGTGGAGCCCATCCACCCGGTCTTGAAGGGCGCGGCCTACCACGTGCGCGTGGAGACGAACGCCCAGCCGGACGACATTAGAACGTTCGTCACGACCTTGGGTGCGTCGGACATCTATTACGTCCAGCGCGCGTCGGACGACGGCCGCGAGTGGTGCGTCGACGTCGCGGGCGAGTTGCAAGAAGGGACTGTGAAGGGCTCCGCCGTGCCCTGGCTGTGCTTCGAGGCGGAGCGCGGCGCTCTATTGACCCAGGAGCCCGCGTCCACGGGCTCGTGGTCAAAGAAGGCCGCGAAGAAGCTGCGGACCTGGCTCGCGAAGCGCCTCGGCATGAACCCGGCGTCGCCCTCGCGCAAGCGGCCGGCGCGCGCCGCGTCGCCGGCCGCCAAGCGGCAAAAATAGACGATGTGACTACGATACCCTCGGTTCGGACTTCGCCGTTTTTCGGGACTGCGATAACATATCCCGTCGACGGGATATGTTAGCGAAGGTAAGACGTTGGTGTTGCACTTGTCTCTTTACTAGTGTAGTATCCCCCACGCGATGGCGTGTCAACAATAAGGCTTACGCTCGGGGTCCTTCTACACCGGATCCAAGTGCTTCTTCAGTACGGGTTGTGTGCCGATTGGGGCGCCGAAGTCTACGAGCCGGAAATTTGGCTTGCTCGGCTTTGCGCCCACGATCGTGCCTGTCTTTCCGAGCAGGCCAGCTTGGCTGGCGATTGGGTTTTCACTGCGCTTGACCCAGGTTCCCACTGCGAGGTCCGAGCTGGTCCGCCGCTTCTTCTCGGGCTCGTCGGCGGCGTCCACGTCGAGGGCGCGCTTCATCGCCTCCGAGTCCCGCTCTTGCGCCGTCTGGACGCCTGCGACCTCGATTTCGCTCGGTAGCGTCTTGAACTTCGTCGGGGGCGACTCGGGACCAAAGCCGAAGGCGTTGTGCGCGCGGACGCTGACCGAGTACTCGGTGTTCGGAGCCAGGCCTTGGACATGCACAGATGTGGATCTTAACAAACACGGTTCTTTGTTGTAGTTAGCATCGGCCGGACTTATGAGTCTGTGGTCGCTTCTATTGTAGTAGAGCACCGGACCGCCGGGGAAGCGCATCACAACGGTGATACTAGGAACTGTAACATATCCCGTCGACGCATCGTCGGCGGCGGGCGCACTCGTGAGAATGACGCAGACTCTATCATCTTCAATCCTCGATAACGTAGGTGCGGCCGGGGCGACCGGCACGTGATCCAATAATCTCACTTTCGTCGTCGGGCCAAAGTCTGACCAGGCAACACCATTAAACGCCGCCACACTGACCCTGTATACGACGTCGCTGGCGGGTAGAATCAACTTAACAGGCGACATTTGTCCGTTCTCCTTGGCTTTCAATTGCACTGGAGCATTTAGCGGACTCAACAGTCCCGGAGCTTTTCGAATTATGGACTGAATCTGGTTCTACCATAGCACAATCATTGCTTACGAATAACCTTACAATGCCGAGTCCTCCTGCTCCTATACCATCGGTTTCTTTAACGAATGTAACATTAGATGCTAAAGCAAGATACGATGTGTGCTGCGGCCGGCGCTCGGCGCGATAGATGGTGTCCCCATCCTCGACCTTGATGGAGGCCTTGGCGCTGAAGGCGGGCAGAGCAATTGAGAGCGTGACTTGATCTTTCGCAATGGGCGTCACGCGTGGCGCGCACTTTGCCACGGGGCGCGCGAGTTCGAGTGTGTTGCTTCGAGCGCTTTCAAGGCCATACGCAAACGCGTTCGTTGCCCGATAACAAATCGTCGCGCTCACCTTGCCTTCCGTGAGCCCCACCTCGATGAGGACCTTCCATGGACGACCGGCCCCAGGAGGCAACGATAGCATCGAACCGGATTCGCCGGCCGGGAGAAAGGTCCTGGCGGTGGCGCAATAAAAACGTTTGGCGCCACCTTCGTCTTGTAGATGTAGCGCGGCGTTCGTGGCGTCATTGGGCGGCGTGAACGACACGACGAGGCAGCTCGCGCTGATCTCGAGCTTCGGCTGCGCAGGTAGTACTTGCGGGCTGGTCATGGTCGTCTCTGGGCCGGCGCAGCGTAGATATAGAGTTGGCGTAGACCGCTCGGTCGGGTCACTCGAGAGTCAGATTTTCTCGGAGGCCACTGGCAAGCACGTCTTTAGACCAGTGACGACGCGGACGCGCAGGTATTTTCGAAGCGTGAGCCGCGAGTCACACTACAGCCTCCTGGGCGTGGCGCGTAGGTTGACTTGGCGGCGGCGCGGCGGACGATCTGCGCACGCGGGTTTTGACGAGTTGTCGAGCTAGCGTTTTCACCAGCGTTGTCGGATACTTGGCCACACATGCCATACACACACGGCAGGTAATACAGCACTAAATTACACTATCAAGCCCGACGTTCGAAGAAGCCGTCCGGCGACACGTCTCCCCGCGCATGAATGTCACGGCGACGGCCGCGAGGGCCGCGTGCGCGAGGGCCGGGTCGACGGGCCCCGCCGCCGGGATGACGGCGGAGAGGGGCCGCATCACCCACGGCGGGGCCCACAACGGCGCGTCGACGAAGTTGCCGTGGAAGGCTCCCCGGCAGTGGAACGTCTCGCCACAGCGGACGCCGCCCGCGTCGTACTCGTCCGACGTGAAGGAGACCGTCCTCGTCGCGACGGTGGAGCCGGCGCCCATCCCGAGGGCCGGATCGTGCAGCACGAGCCCGCGGCAGCCCTCGAGGCGCGGCGCGGCGAGGAGCGCGGCCGGGCCGCCGTAACTATGCCCACCCAGGAACACGTCGTCCAGAGGGGGCAGTCCGTCGATGGCACGCATCGCCTTCGCCGTGGCCACTAACTCGGACGCGCGGCGGTCCAGCTGGTCTCCTCGCGAGAGTTGTCCAGGTGAGAAGGGTAGTGGAGTCCCATCATCCAAAATGGTCCGCGAGGCAGTGCCGTCGGTATGCTCGACGGCGGCCACGACCGCGCCGGCCGCAGCTATTTCTGACATCAAATACGTCCCCATATCCGCGTTGCCGCCGAAGCCGTGCGAGTAGACGAGGAGCGGCACCTTCTGCGTCGACGCCGCCGCGTCTAATCCGCAACCGCTTCGAGCGTCCGCGAGGTGCGCGAGCAGGAAGGACAGCCCGAGCTGGCGGAACCCGACGAGGCCGGCCATGCCGTCCGACGTCTCGCGGCCGTCGATGCAGTACGGCGCGTCCTCTGCGGAGTTTTCGGCGGCGGGGTAGAAGAGCTTGACGCGACACGACCCGGCGGCGGTCTTCACGCGCGTGATTTTACAGCCAACCGGTGCTTTCAGTGTTGGCGCGCGCGGCTGACCGACGACGGAGAGCGCGGCGCCCGCACGGAATGTTGCATATCCGCCGAGTGGCAGGGCAAGCGTGCGGAGCGTGTCGGCGCGAGACACGTCGGGGATCGTTAGCGCCGCGGTCGCACCGATGGCTGCGACGAATGCCAGCAGCTTCATGGTGGATGGATGCTAGCACAGCTGTGGCCGAGTATGTATATATATAGCAGTGTTGGCCCGACTCGGCCACAAGTCGACAAGGTGTACCAAGTTACAACTCGATGATGGCGTCGAACTACCGGCGCAGGGCTCCGGAGCGCGTCTAACTATTGATATTTTGGCCTTAGCGTTACTCTGCAGCCACTTCTACACTCCTGAGCTCCACCAAGATTTTGTTGTTGGTTTTAAACGGGTTTTATTCGACGGGTTTTTACAACTGAAAAATCTGAGCACAAACTAAACGCGTGTGTAGCGCGTGCGTGAGGCATTACGCAGCACACCAGGACTGCTGCGCTCCACGACAGCGCCCGCCTGCAAGGCCAACTGCAGCAACGCGGCTGCTGAGCAGGAGGGATGGTAGCCATGCGCCTCATAACACTGCTCGCACTCGTCCACGCCGCCGCGGCCGGCCTCACGCTCGAGTTCGGCTCGAAGAAGCCCCGGCGCGCGGCGACCGTCGTCGAAACGCCCGTGAAGCCGGAGGAGGACAAGGCGCCGCCGAGCCCGCCCCCGCCGCCCTTTGTGAGTCGGGGCTGGCTCATGAAGAAGGGCCGGAAGCGGCGCAACTGGAAGCGGCGCTACTTCGTGCTCAGCGATGATTGGTCGGCCATTTCGTACTACGAAGATGAGCGGTGTCTGAAGGAGCGGGGCCGGGTGCATCTCGGAGGGGCGCGGTGCGACCTGGGGCTGGACTACGTCCCGAAGCGGGCTCATGTGTTTGCGTTTACGTTGCGAGCGCGCGACGACGTGTACCACCTCGAGTGCTCGTCGGAGGGCGAGCGCCAGCGGTGGCTGCGGACGCTCAAAACGGCCTCAACTAGCGCTAGAGACGATGCGCGCGCGGAGGTCGAGGAGTCCATGCGGCAGCAACGGCGCGTGGAGACGGAGGACGTGAGTGAAGAACTGCCCGCCTTCCTCGCCGCCGCGTCGATGGACGGGCTTTTGGGCGACGCGGGCCTCTTCCACCGGCACGACTGGTTGAAAACGCTCAACAACGTTCTTGCTGAAGAAGCTACCTTAGAACAGATAAACAAGGCCCTGCGGGGTATTTACGTGGTCGAGGCGATGACTCTAGAGTATGACGGGGACGACCGCATTGCAGTGAAGCGGCTGGAGTTAAGGCCAGACAATGAGCGCCACCGCATGTGCCTGGATTTGCGATGGCCCCAGCGGCTGATTTGTACTGTGCAAGGGTATCGACCCGCGGGCGGGGGGCTGCCCAAGGTCATCTCGGCGGCGGCCCACCTCTTCAAAGGCATGGATCGGTCCATCAAGCACCCCTTGTCGTTCTCATTAAAGTCGCGGTTGGGCGGGCGGCCTAGATGTGAATTACTACTACAGTCCTCCACAACAGCACCGTTCCCGAAGTTAACGCGTATGGAACTGACGCGCCTCCCTCGAATAGCCCTGGACAAGGACGCGCTACAGCTGGACGCGAACGCGGACCAGTCCCTGTTGAAGACGGTCTACGGCATCATTCCCAAGGAGGTCTTGGTGGGTATGTTGGAAAGACAATTAAACGACGCCCTGGAGGACCGCAAAACTCTAAAAAGTTGCCAGTGGGACCTGCCGGACCCCGACGCGGTCGAGGAGAAGCCCGCGGGCACGCTCGCACGCATGCCGCCGGTCGTCGGGAAACTCGCGCGGGCCACGGAGACGTCCTGGAAGGGCGTCGCGGCGGAGTTCCCGGGGGCCACGGCCCAGGTCCAGCGGAGCGCGGGCTGGTTCCGGCGGGAAGTGGGCCGGCGGGCCGTGGCGGCGCGCGCCGGGGCCCAATTGGCTTTGCAGGCCGCGGCGCCGGGGCCCCGGCTGCGCGCCGAGGAGGACAACGATGACGTGGCGCCGGAATGGGACCCCGCAAGAGCCATGTCCATCCTGGACTTTGAGAATTACGTAAAGCCGGACGCGGAGGAGGATGCTGCGGCGTCGACGGCCGACGGCGAGGGGTGGCGGCCGGGGCCTAAGGGGGGAGAGTAAGCCTGGGCAAATTACTTGACAAATTTTACTACACAAGGCCCCCCTCCTCCACCGGCTCACGAACGCCACCGCCGCGCCACCTTGCCCAGCCCCACCGCACCACCCTCAGTGGCACGCGCACCGGCAGCAGGAGCGTCCACAGGAAGGCCAGGCCGCCGCCCCCCTCCTTCTTCCGCCGCCGCCGCCGCCACGCCTCGTACCGCTCCCGCTCCCGCCGGTCCGCCAGCCGCTCCGCTCGAGCGGTCTCCGCGTCGACGGCCTCGCGCCCTTCCGGCGTCGCGAGCATGCGCAAGAACTTGTCCTCGAGGTCGGGGTCCTCGAAGTCGTCGTCGGAGATGCCGCGCTCGCCGTCGGAGGAGGACGACGAGGACGACGAGGACGCCTCGTCCTCAGCATCATCGTCCGGTGCTGCCGCGTCGTCGTGTGGTGGGGGCGCGTCCGGCGGTTTAGTGACGGTCCAGCGGCTCTCGCCGCTCTGGGCGTGGTAGAGGTAGGGGTGGCCGCTCGCAGGGTCGACGTACTGGACCCAGCCCTCTTCCTCTTCCGCCATCGCAGGCAGCACCGGCGGCGACGCACGCGTGCGCGGCGGCGCGGCTGCGGCAGCGGCGCTCCGCTACGTGACCGGTGCCGGCTGCCTCCGCTTCGGGAACGAGTGTATGGCTGCCCCACAAATCGATCGATGGCGCTCCACAAACCCGCGCGTTTATAGTGCCCGTGCCCGGTCCCGATCGTATTTGTGTCCAACGACCCCGGGAGTCGCTTCGTGCTCGTGGACATGTCGAGAATTTTCGTGCGGGTATTTTCGCCCGCTGCCAAGTTTATTGCCGACCAGCCGTGCTAATCGACCCTGCATTACAGCAGGACCGGACGCCACGCCGCCGCAGAACACTGCGCAGCGGAGGACGCGGTAAAGCCGCAGCCGCACGCCCGAGCGCCCGACCAAGTGAACCCCTAAAGTGGGAAACCGCAGCGCGAGACCGCACCACCAAGACCATGCAGTGCCTCGTCGCGGCGCTCCTCGTGGCCACCGCGGCGGCCGGCAAGGTCACCGTCCAGTACCGCAACGAACTCCTTTATTCCGGCGTGACGCCCAAATTACATTTGCAGGGCTCGGGCTTTGGTGGCGATGGCACAAATATCGAGCTGACCTTCTTTCCCAAGTTGGCTAGAGAGAAGTACTCCGTGCTGGTGACCAGTGAGACGGCCCTCAGCGTGTTGCTGAAGGGCTCGGCGACGTGGCCTTTAGGTGCTGGTCAATCTGAGTCTTCTCTCTACTTAACCGGGTATAGGGACGACACCCAGGGTTCTGAAAACCTACTAGAGGAGCCAATCATGGCCGCCACCGTGTTAAGTACACCTACCGTCGTGAAGCACGAAGATCGGTTGTTATACATGTCGGCATCTCTCAAGTTATTGATCAACGGCACCGCTTTTAGAGCCAAGCAGACCCAATTAACCTTTGATCCTCCTCTATATAAAGATGTGGACTACGTGCTACAGATCAAGTCCCCGCGAGTGGCCCAGCTCTCCTTGAAGACCGGGCGCAAGTGGCGGAGTGACGGGAACCCCGGTCCCCTCAAGTTGAAGCGAATAGACACGGGCGCCGGCGCGCTACGCATCGACGCCAAGTACGGCGGTGTGACGGTCGCCGAGGTCCAGGCCAATTTGGGCGGCCACGGGGTCACGGTCGAGACGACCAGTGACAAAAAGTACTACCAGAGCGCCTCTGAATTAAAAGTCATCGGCCACGGTTTCAACGAGACGGCGCCCCTGAACCGGCTGCGGTGGGGCAATAGGTTACAAGGTCGAGGGGTCAATTACACCGTCACTGGAGCTACTACGAACGCTTTAACACTTTCGTTGCTAGCGGGCTCGAAGTGGCGGCCGAACGCCGCCAATTTACCGGGGCCCCTCACGTTATTGGCGGTGGACGCTGGCGCCGGCCTGGTGCCGGTGGGCGCGACGGACGCGAAGAAAGGGCGTGTCGTGGCGACGATTTATGCGGACCCGTCCCTACATTCCGACGCGTCGCGGGAGATCTATCGCACACTAACGCACGAGCTGTGGCTAGTGGGCAACGGGTTTGTGAGAGGCTCCACGACCGTGTCACTCATTGGCGAGGCCGAAGGGGAGACGTTGGAGCTCAGACCGTTCGTGGACTACCTTTTGAGTGTCTTCAACGCGACGCACGCGCGCTTGGCACTAAGAGACGGCAAGGCCTGGGCCTCGAAGGCGGGCGGTGTTTTAAAGTGCATTGCATTAGACACGGGCGCCGGCCCGGCGCCGACCGTCTCCAAGGAAATGCCGCGCATCCTCGGGAAGATCGCGGAGGACGCGATGCACGCGTCCGGCGCTCAAATAACACCGACAGCCTCGACGCAGACCTTGTATGAGACGCCGGCGTTGCGCCACCTCAAGATAAGTGGTTCGAGCTTGTGCGCCAAGAAGTACTCCGGCACGGACGCGTTGGTGGAGTTCGTGCCGGCCATTTCAACAACCGTCTTCAAGGTTACTAAAGCTACGCCCAACGAGATCCAGCTCGTGCTCAACGCCAAGCAGAAGTGGCCGGTGGGCATGTTATACGTCGGCCACATCACGTGCGGCGACAAATCCCGGAGGAAGTTCGCCGGGGGGTCGGGCGTGGGCGTCGCTACTGTATTAGCGGACCCCGTGGTGGACGCGCACCCGGAGTTGAAGTTGTATGGCACGCACTCGAAGCGCTTGGTTGTGCGAGGGAGCGGTTTCTCGCCCGACGGGACCTCCTTGACGCTGGAGCCGACGCGGGCCGCCAAGTATTCGGTCATCAAGGCCACGGAGTGGTCCGTGACCCTGGAACTGAAGCCGGAGGGCGTGTGGGTCGAAGCGCTCGGCGATAAAAGTGTAGAACTGAAAGTCACAAAGATCGACTCCGGCGCGGGCGAAGTCATCTTCGACAAACCTATCATAGTGGCCACGGTCGAAAAGGAGCCCGAGGGCGACATCTGCGACGACTCGTGCGAGTGGGCCCTGGACGGCATCTGCGACGACGGCACGACTCCCAACGAAAATGATGACGGCTACGGCCAGTGGGACGACGACTACGGGGAGTACGGCGACGACAACAACTACTACGCCGGGTTCTATGATGACTCGTACGGGGCGCTCTTTGACGACGAAGGGTCTCTACCGGCGTGCGCCTACGGCACGGACTGCACGGACTGCCAACCGCTGCATGGGGACGCCACCAAAAAAGAACAAGCTTCCGTCGAGTGCGACAACACGTGCGCTTATGCGCGAGATGGGTTTTGCGACGACCCGCGGCAGGGTGGCGAGTGCGCCTTGGGCACAGACTGCCAGGACTGCGGCCCCGCGTCTAAAGCGAACTACACGAATTACGAGGACGACACGTGGTGGGATGATGACGAGCAGAACTGGTACTGGGACGACGACTACTTCGCCGACGGCGACGACGAGAGGAGGCACTTCGAGGACGTTGATGATGCGACGAAGAAGGCGGAGAAGGACGACGACGCCGTCGGGTACGTCAAGAGCGCCGACCCCTTCGCCACGGAGCCGGACGAGGACACGGGCGCCGCCGCGACTTTACTGGTGACGGCTTTACTAGTCACGGGCGCGCTCTTGGGCTGCTGCGCCATCTTCCGCGTCGCGCGCGGCGACAAGTGCATCATGGGCAAGGGCGACCGGAAGGAGGACCTGGCCCAGGCCTGGAGCGAGATGACGGAGCGCTCGGACAAGAAGAAGGCCGACGTGCCGCTGACGCCGGACGTCTCCTTCACGGGCGCGATGGTCTAGCTGTGTTCCCCTCCCCTCTCCGCAGGGCTTCTACGGGTAAGCCTTGGGATTGTATAGCTTGGTAGTAGCAACCCCTTACCCTATCAGCGAAGCATCGCCGTCGAAGACAGGCGCTCGACGTGCTCGAGGCGCGCGCCCGGCGGCCGCGGCGGCCGGTCCCCGAACGCCCTAGCGAGCGACTTGGCCGCCGGCGTCTCGGCGAGCGCCGGATCAATGCGTATCGCTTCATCTAGGTAGTCTCGCGACGCGGTCTCGTCATAATTCTTCAGCAACAGCGAGTAATTCAGGAACGCGGGCGCATAACGAGCATTGGCGCGAACGGCGGCCAGGTAGTGGCGTTCGGCGCCCTCGAAATCCCGCTTAGATTTTAAGAGGACCCCGAGGTTCGAGTGCGCGAAGGCGTAGTGCGGGTCGCACCTGCGTGGAGAATAATGGCGTCGAGCAGACAAAAAGTCCAGTGTCGCGTCGGTGGCGCAGGAGATCAAGGTGGAAGGCGCATCGACGTGCGGCACCGCGTCGGCACCGGATGGCCTCCCGATAGTGCGTCTCGGCGCCCGCGAGGTCCCGTTTGTTCTTCTTCAGGAAATAGGCCAAATTGTTGTGCGCCAACGCGTAGTCCGGGGCGCACTCGATGGCGAGTTTGTAGTGGTACTCCGCGTTGGCGAAGTCCCGGGTATGGGTGGAGCAGAGGTACCCAAAATTGTTGTGGGCCGTCGCGTTCGCAGGGTCGAGGCGCAGCGCCCTTCGGTAAAGTTCCGAGGCCGCCCCGTAGGCGCCGCGCCGCTCCTCCGTTTCTGCCCTTGCCAACAGGTCGCCCGCTGCTTGACTGGGCTTCCGCTCATTGTCGTCCTCGGGCGGCCTTTCTAAACACCCCAGCACGCAGTCCAGGAAGCTCGTCGCGTCGCCGTCCCCATCCAGGAGCGTCATGCAGCCCGAGGACGTGTCGTCGTAGGACACGCTCCTTTGCTCCGCCATGGCGTGGGGCAGCGTTTCAGGCGCCCTTCGGCCCCGAGCCTCTGCCAAGAAGAGGTGCCTAAGCTAATTTGAGTGAACCCGCACGGTACTCGCAAGACTCCTGGCCACGGATGCGTGTTCCGCCACAATTTCGTTGACTCGTCGGGTCATTGGCCAGACCCGCACTCAAAAACCAAGCAGTCTCTGCAATACAATCGAGTACGAGCGTCGACGTAGCGGGATCAATTGGCTCTGTAAGCAAAGCGGAGTGCCCGCGGCGATCATACCGGCCTGGTGTCGCGCGAAACTTGGGTCTTAACAAGCTTGTAAGGCTAAAAGATTATTTCTGCCAAAATTTTAGTTACTTGAGACCTATGCTCTCGAGCGAGAGATCGTCACTCTCATCAAGCGTCGCGTCGCGGGCGTACGAGACACAAAAATGCCGTCCACTAACGCGACTATGTCCAAGACGCGCCAGCTCTCGGCGCTCGTCAACTTCGTGTCGTGCCTACGCGCGAACCGCGCCAGAGCGCGCGTGAAGGCGTTCATGAGGTGGCGCCTGAACCTCGAGGCGGCGCGCGCCGCGGCGGCCGAGCGTCTGTTGGCCCGGGCCGCGGCCGCGGCCGCGCGCGGCCAGCGGCTCGCGAGCGTGGTCATCGCCTCGACCGTGCTCAAGAGCTGGCGCCGGGCCGCGTTCCGGCGGTGGCGCCGGCCGTCGCGCCAGCGAGTCTCCCGCGACGGGTCGCCGCCGCGCGTCCCGGCCATCCGGTACGCCCCTGCCTCGCCCGTCACGCCGCCAGGCGACGGTCACCGCGCTTTGGTCGCGTGGTCGCCGGCGCCGTCGACACCGCTGCGCGACCGCGCTCTTGATCGTGGTTACAACCGCATCGCGTCGCCCGCGGAGTCGAGCGCGGAGGCCACCGCCGCGGCGCGCGTCGCCCAGGTCGGAGGAAAGATGCGGCGCCTCTTCGACGCCTACGCTGACAACGATGGGGACGACGGCCTGATGAACCAGTACTCCTCCGGGCTCATGGCGGTCGACTGCGCGATCACGCCCGCGATCGCCGAGGACGTCGAGGAGGTGCTGGCCGTGCTCGGGCCCAAGGAGGAGCTGGACTTCGAGGACTTTTGCCTTGCGTTGGCGCGCATCGGCCTGGCCCACGGCGATGGGAAGATCCCGGGCGAGATGGGTCCGCTGCACGCTTTACTCGTCGTCGTCTCGTCGAGCGAGGGCTTCGCTCAGGCGCAGCGGTCTCCGTCGCGGCGGAAGTCGTTCCGGGACTTCTCCCCGCCCTCGCCGATGGCGGCGCCGCAATTGTAAATATACGCCTGTTTTCTAGTGCTTGGATGCTCATGCTTGGGGGTCGGTACCGCGCCGCGCATGCACCAACGACGCTAACGGCGCATGCACAAACAAACCCCTACTAGCCGCCAATAAAGTCATGTCTTAATAAGGTCGCCCCCCCGCGCCGGGGGGCGGCTCGCATTGTAGGCGAGGCTTTCTGTTGGTTTCCACCGCGGCTTGTTCCATGCGGCATGGGGCGTCGCCGGCCGCGGGCGTTGATTTTTATTTTTCTTGTAGTTGTTGTCCATTCCTCCGAAGTGAGGTCGAGCGAGCGAGCGACGAATACATTTTTTGTTTTGTTTCTCCAGGTAATCTAGGAGTACTGGACCGCCCCGCAGGTGCAGAGCCGCCGGTTGCCCTGGCAGACGCCCTCGAAGGACGGATTCTTCACCGCGAAGGACGGCGTCCGGGGCGTCGCCAATGCCCTAGCGTGGCACTCGGCCTTGGCTGAATCCGGCATGCGCATGTAGCACCCTAAAAGAGCCATGCTGACGGCCGCGTCGCCCACGGCGTCGTGCGAGACGCCTGGCGGCCGTACCGCCCCCAGCCAGACCTTGGCGCAGTGGTCCTGGTTGAAGTAGACGTAGCGCGTGCCGTCCCACGCTCGGAAGAGAGCTGCAAGATCCACAAATAAAGCGCAGTCCTCCGGGGACCGCAACCCGAGCCAGCGCGCGTCCTGCCCAATGTTCGTACCCACGACCGCGGCCGATGTAGGCAGGCGCGCTTTGAGCGCCGTAATGGCCTCCTCCATGCTCACGCCCCGTTCTTCGATGAGTTCTTCCGTTAGTCCTGTCAGAGGTGTGAGGTAAGACACGACGGCTTTGGTAGGCTTCACATACACGTTCAAGACGCACCGCCCGTACGCGTCGACCAACCCGATCTGGGCCACGGACCGGTCATTGTGCGTCGTGCCCGTGGCCACGCACTCCACATCCAAAGCGAACATGGGCAGTTCGCCCGTCTCCAACCGTCGTAGCAATAACGACGTCTCGGCGCTCAGCGCCGGCGTCGTGTCCGTTTGTTGCGTATCACCGTGCGAGAACCGGCAGCTCGTGCCGGATCTACACAGTCCTCGTGCATAAAAGCGACAAATGGCCGCGCCGCTCGGCCGTCGACTGGGGAGTCCGGGTCCTCCACTCGAAGATCCGCCACGCCCGCGCTCAGCTTGTCCGCACTGCCATGAACGAAGGGACACCGCGCGCCGTTGCGGCACGTGCCCTTGGCGAAGAAGACGCAGGGTGTCGCCGCGGCCCGCCGCGGCGCGCCGGGCCGCGGCGCGGCGGCTCGCGGTGCCGCGCCCGCGGGCGGCGCGGGCGGCATGGCTGGCGTTGTTGCGGCCGCGTACGGGGGCGTTGCGGCCGCACCGGGGGCGTTTGCCTGGTTTGAGGTAGCAGAACCAGTGGCAGCTGTGTTTGTCAAAGATGCGCCGTTTGAAGGCGCGTTCGCGCCAGTCCCCGGGTCCAGGCCCATCACAGCGGCATTGTGAGTGGAGATCGTCTGGGTTGCTGCTGCGAGCGCTGCCATTTGCCTCGCTCTAAATGGCTCTGCCAGAGATTGCATCGCAATTCAACCGCGCGCGCGTGCCTACGCCACGCTGCTTCTCGACACCAGTCGCCGCGAGCTGGAGTCAATACGGAAACTTCGAGTTCAAAAAGCGATCCGGCTGGCAAAACCCGTCACGCAGCCTCGATTTGGAGCTACTTTTGGGCCGCCGCGACGCATTGTGCTTGCGTTTCCTGCACGAGTGTTCACGTCTGAGGTCCCGGAGCCTGTCTGCATAGCTGCACATCGTGTACTGACGGCTACGCACTGCCTTGCTGACCTGTGCTCCTGCTGCAGCCTCTGGCACAGCACAGCTCTCGCACAGCTGCATTTTAAAAGCACGAATCCTTTGGCAGCCGCCGCAGCACGTCGAATCCAATGGCGACGGCCTTCCTGCCCCGCGTCGTCGCGCTCGGCCGCGGCACGGCGAAAGCGCAGCTCGCGACGATCCTGCAGCAGTGCAACGTGTCCAGGCCCTTCGTGGTGACGGACAAGAACCTGGACGGCCTCACCAAACAGGTGCTGGCGAGCGCCCAGGTCGACGCGGCCCATATTTACGCCGACGACTGCGCGGAGCCGACCTCGGAACGCATCGACGCCATGGCCCTGGCGCTCGCGAGGTCTAACGCCGACGGCGTCATCGCCGTCGGCGGCGGCAGCCCGCTGGACGCGGCGAAGCTGGCGGTCGTGTTAACAGAGTTCGGCGGGAGCTGTCGGGACTACAGGGCACCTGTACTCACAAACGCCACGACAAAGCTGCCGTTAATAGCCATACCGACGACGGCGGGCACGGGCGCCGAGGTCACGCGCTACGCCGTGGTCACGGACTCGGCCTCGGGCGAGAAGATGCTCTGCGCGGGAAGTGCTTTCGTCCCCGCCGCGTGCGTCGTCGACGGCGCGCTGGCCGACGGTTCGCCTTCCGTGCTGACGGCGGACGTGGGCGTCGACGCCCTCTGCCACGCCATGGAGGCCTTCGTGTCCCGCAAGCGCTCGCTGCTCGCCGACGGCTTTGCGTTAGATGCGCTCCGCGGCGTCGGCGCGCACCTGCGGAGCGCCTGCGCCGACGAGCCGGCCGGGCGCGACGGCATGGCGCGCGCGGCCTTCCTCGCCGGCGTGTCTTTCTCCGTCTCAAGCGTCACACTGATCCACGGCATGTCGCGGCCGCTCGGCGCGCGGTTCCATTTGGCGCACGGGCGCTCGAACGCCGTGCTGATGCCCGCGGTCACGGCGTACTCCTTGGAAGGCGCGGCCGACCGCTACGCCCAATGCGGCGCGGCACTCGGGTTTGCCGGCGACTTACCAACCGCGCTCGCGGACCTCGCTTCTTCGCTCGGCGTGCCGAGTCTGCGAGAAGCTTTGCTGGAGCGTGGCGTCGACGAGCGCGCCTTCCGGGACGCGGTGCCCGGCATGGCGCGGGACGCGCTCGCCTCGGGCTCGCCGGCGAACAACCCCCTCGTTCCTTCAGAAGCCGACGTGGCGCGGCTCTACCACGCGTGTTATGATAACGATTGTTAGTCTAGTACCAGCCCGTGTGGAAGGCGAATGCCACGATGGTGGGCACGATCTCGGCGGGAATTTGCGGGAATTTGGGCACGAATACGCGTGCGAGCTTCGCGCGGTGCGCCTTCTCGTAGGCCGCCCAGCCACCCGCGGCGATGATCTTGCCGTGGTAGTCGCAGAGAACGGGATAGTTTACCGAGGTAAACGGCTCGGCCTCCTCGGTACCAGGCATGCATAACCATCGGTTTCCTTTATATCCGTGCGGACCCAAGGCGTGGCATCGGGGAGCCAGCTTCCAGGAGCATGACGAGCACACGCCGACAATCTATGCCGCTCATGCACTCCACAGGCGTCGTTCCATCGCACTCGAGGGTGAGCGAAGCGCCGCCAGCGATCAATACTGGGATGCAATTTAATTGTCTATTATTGACCGCGATATGCTTATAGCATTCGGGTCGGCCCCTGCGCTTAGTAATATTAATTAAGAGATCACGCGGAAGTGGGGAACTTGGCACGCGCGCGTCGGTTCGTTCCGTGCTCTACATGGTCCAGTTGACGCGGCGCACGGGCGCGCCCGGGACGCGCACCTTGGGGAAGAGGGCGA
>Ga0114994_10001137_pt1 | contig 18939 bp, 9 predicted proteins | sample ArcticOcean_MG_C_9_FD_87043 | JGI IMG/M metagenome (GOLD analysis project Ga0114994, IMG submission 87043) | Marine microbial communities from western Arctic Ocean - ArcticOcean_MG_CB2_152 | ecosystem: Environmental > Aquatic > Marine > Oceanic | place: Arctic Ocean: Canada Basin | collected...
CGCCGGTCCGCCCGCGAGGCGCGGCGACCGGCGCGCGGGCCCCGCGGGCGCGCGCGGCGCGCGCGGCCGCGGCGCGCGGCGCCGCGGCGCCGGCGCGGCGCCGGCGAGGCCGCCTCCGAGCCCGAGGGACTGCATGAACGCCTCGTTGCGCGCGATGCGGCCGAGCCGCTCGCGCTCGTACTGCGACAGGCCGTCGTTCTCGGGTAGGACGACCGTCGCCTGGGCGGCCTGGGCGGCCGCCCGGGCGCGCTGCACCGGGTCCGCGGCGCGGGCCAGGGCGCCGCTCGAGCGGTCGATGCCCCCGGCGCCCGCGGGCGGCTCGATGGGGATGGCTGGCGTCGGCTGCGCCTGCTCCTCGGCCGGTTCTAGTGCTTGCCGTGTTGGCTCCTCGAGCGGCGCTGCCGGCGCCGGCTCGGACTGCTCCACGCGTGGCTGCTTTGCCGCTTTGTCGTTTTCTTTGCCGGCCGGTGCCTTTCTCGCGCCCCAGAGAGATAACAGGGATTGCTGTTTCATGGTTTAAAGCAGTGCAGCTCTGGGCTTGCAATTAGAGATGTGGACGCGTTGCGAGGAGTTTCGCCGCCGCAGCGCTAGCAGCAATGTAAGAGGGCGCGCTGCCGCCTGTCTGACGTAGGAATGCTGGCCGTGCGGCTCTCTAGTTTGAAATTTGCACGATTGGGCGGGCTGAAAAACCCGCCTCGAAGTATTTGAGGCGGCGCAAAACTTGCCACGGGTGCTGCGATTCAGCGTCTTCAGCTTGAAAGGCTGGTTGGACCAATAAACTCCGACCGGTCTTAGCAACCCGAACCCTGTTGCTTTTCGACGGCCGTAAAAAAAGAGCGTCCGTGACGTCGCCGCCGCGTGGTTGCCAGGCCGCTGTAGTACCGCACAAGATGCCGCTCGACGCCGCTACCCTCGATGCAATCCGCGCCGCCGCCGCCGCCGCGAAGCCGGCGCGCAAGGAGCTCCAGCGTTTAGCGAAACTGTGCGGCATCAAGGCGAACGGGAAGAGCACGGTGATCCTCGAGGAGCTCGAGAAGCTCGCCGCCGCCGCCGCGCCGGCACCCGTGGCGCCGGCCGTGGCCATCCGGCCGGCCCCGGCGCTGCCGCGGCGGTCCATCGCGCCGCCGCCGGCCGCGCCCCTGCCGCCCCTGCCGCCGCCCATCGCGTCGGTCGACTTCGCGCCGCCGCCGCGGCAGCCCGCGATCTCGGCCGAAGCCATCGAGGCGACGCTCGGCAAGATCGACGCGGCCGTGCAGGAGGTGAACCGCGCGAGCGACCACCGTGCGGCGACCGTGGCGGACCGCGGAGCACTCAACGTGCCGAGACCTAAGCAGCTGCGGCCACACGGCGCGAAGAAGGCCCACGTCCTCTCGCCGCCGCCGCCGCCGCGCACCTTCATGTCTTTGGCCTCGCCGGTGTGCGCGCCGGCGCCGCTCGGCCGCTCGAACCTCTCGCCGGTCGAACCCTGGCGCCTCGCCCCGAAGTCGGCGATGAAGCAAAACACCGAAGACGCGCGCGAGGTGCGCCGCGACGCCGCATTCGCCTCGTCGAAGGCTGCGCGCGGCGCGGCGGCCGACCAGAGGCGCGGCCTGTAAGCTCTCCCGCCGCGAGCGCTCCCTTTCTCCGCTTCATAAGGAGGCGTTGTTCTACTACCACACCGGTGTGCCACATGCCGCCTCACATGGCGCGTGGCGCCATCGAGCCGCGCCTTAGAATAGTGCATTACGACGCGCCGGCGCGGGGGGCGGGGCGGTCACATGACCGCGCAGGGCCCGCCGCCCTTGGCGTTGCGCGCGTAGGGGTTCGCGGCGTCGCCCTCGGCGTGCGTCGTCATGAGCGGGTCCGCCCCCTCGCGCGCGAGCACCGCGGCCTCGATTGTTCGCGCGACGGCCGCGGCGTCCTCGGCGCCCGGGGCGGCGAGGCCTGCGAGCTCGCTCTCCCAGAGGGTCTTCAGCGCCTCGGCGGCCGCGAGGTCGCTCGCGAGCCTGGAGGTGGCGGCGTCCGACATATCAGGTGCGCTGTGTGTGTCTTTCTGCGAGCCTCGGCGCGCGGCAGGGCAGCCCTTTGCGTGCACGAGGGACGGATGTGGTGCTGCTCCTTCGCCCGGAGCTGGTATGCTGAACTGGTGTCTTTATGGGCTGGTGCACGGCAAAACAAGGAGGCACATGCACGAGAAAACCCGACTTGAATAGGCAAGTTCAGGGCGGCAGCTGCCCCGTTGCCAATTCTATTGGTCGAACGTTAGTCAGACGGCTACTTATCCGTGGGCGCAGGCCCTCCAAACGAAGATAAAACGAAGCATAAAACTGCACGGGTTTTCGAGCACCGGCGCAAGCTTTTAAGTTCCTAGCCGTTAAAGAAGGTGTTAGCTGTGTGCTGCTGGAAAGCAACCTTTAATTTAGACCTCTCTCGTCTCCCTCGTCTCTCTCTCGTGCGTGCGGCGCAGCGACGCCCCCTCGTACGCGTTGTTCTGCGAGATCTGGCTGGCACCTCCCCGCCTGCTTCGCCTGCGAACACTCCCGCCTTGCCGCCTGCGAACACTGGCCGCCATGATCACCCGGACCGTGCTTCTCTTCCAGACCGCGCGCCGCTACCTCATCGCCCAGCTCAGGAAGAGGGCCCCGCTCCTCACCGCTGCCCTATTACACGTGCCGGTCAAGACATTGGCCGTCCTGAACGGGTGCGGCGTCATTAGTGTCGTCTTCGCGTCCGTGCAGCACGTGCGCCTGGACACCTTCGGCGCGGCCTGCGGCGCCGTGGCGTGCCTGCTCCTCACGCTGTCGATGCGCGTGGCCACAGACGACGAGGTGCCCTCGACCTTCGGCGGCATCATGACCGGCACGCTGCGGCAGAAGACGCGCGCCCTGCACGACGGTTTATTATACGGCGCGGCGGGCGTCGCGGCCGTGGGCTTCGCGGTCATGGGCGCCGAGCGCGTGGCGGAACACGTCCGCGGCGAGGCGGCGCCCCTCGACGCCACGGACGCGGTCTGCTTGCTGGCGCTCGGCGCGCTGGCGTTGCAAATACTGTGCGCGTCGCCCTTCGACGCGGACGATCCCGCGCACGCGGCCTTCGCGGTCTTCGCGCACGACTGGAGCGGCCTGGCCCAGAGTTGTGCCGTCGCGGGGCGGGGCGCACCAAGCTTCGCTTCAATCCTCGTCGTGGTCTCCCTTATCCTCGCGCACGCCGCGAACGCGGCGCAGCTCGACGCGGCGCGCCGCGACCCCGTCGGCGAGGAGCCCGCGCCGCGCGACGAGAAGTTCGACATCGCGAGGTGCGACGGCGTCGAACGGGCGTACGTATGAGTAAAATTTGACTCGGACTCGGACTACTGCACATCCATGGCCTGGGAGGCAAGCCCGGCTCCAGGCAAGAGCGCAATGAAGATATATTCTTAGCTTAGATATAGGGACCTAGGCGCCCGCCACGCCGGTCGTCCAGCCCGTCGTGGCCGTGACGTCCATGTCCGAGCCGCCCGTGCCCTCCTCGGCCACGGGCGCCATCGACGCGAAGCCCCGCGCGAGCACGCCCGCCAACCCGTCCGGGGCGTTGTCCTGGGGGGGCTTGTCCTTCATGTGGCGGTTGGGTAAAGCGGTGGACTTCAGCCCACCCTGTCCTAATCGGATCGCGTCCAGGAGGCCGGGGGCCCCGGGCTTGGCCACGAGGTGCGAATGGACGTCGCGCGCCAATAAAGCCGCGTCCACGCTCGATGAAGGCTGCGCAATTAGCGCGGCGTCGACGGCCGCGCGGACCTGCACTTGCGTGACGCGCGTCGCCCGCGGGTCGAGGAAGGCGTGCGTCAACAAACCGTTGTCACCACCGATCTGCAGTCGCTCCGCCGGGTTCCTTTCCAGACACCCCCTCACGCAATCCAGCGCGTCCGGCGTAGCTAAAGCACCCTTGGTCGGCGTCGCAATCTTGTGCCGCGCGTCGGTGATGGCCTGTAGTTTAGCATACAAGTGCAAATCCCCAAAGGGCGTCTTTCCGTAGACCATCTGGTACAGAATACACCCCAAAGACCACACATCGGACGCCCGTCCCACCCGCATGCTCGGCCTTCTTTTCCCGTCCTTGTGCGCCCCCGCGCCCGAGTCCCGAATGGCTTCCGGCGACATGTAGTTCAGGGTCCCGATCTGCGTGTCCCGGTAGATGTTTGTCGTGTCGTTCTTGATGGCCCGCGCGATGCCGAAATCGATCAGCTTGAGGCGGCCCTGCACAAATAGGAAGTTCGCTGGCTTGAGGTCGCCGTGCACGATGCGCTCCTCGTGAATCGTCTGCACGGCCTCGAGCATCTGCTGCCAGGCGAGGCGCGCGAAGTTCCCGTCGCAGTAGCCCTTTTCGTTTCTCGTTCGTGTGAGCACCGTCGCCAAATCGGCCTCGCCGGCCTCCATGACCATGTGGATGCTGCCCGTATCTTTTGAGATGTCCGCGGCGAAGAGGCGCACGATGCCCGGCTTGCCCGCGAGTCTTCGTAATAGCGTGATCTCGTTTGCGTAGCCCGCGAAGGAGTGCTCGATCTCCGTTTCCTTTAACTTAATTCTTTTGAGGGCCAACACGCGCCCGTCTGAGCTCAGGACGCGGAAGACCTTGGAGGAGCCCCCGCGGCCCACCAGGGCCAGTTTCGCGTAGGTCGCGCCGTCGACGGTCACGGCGTTGCGGTCCCCGATCAAGTCGGCGAAGGGCGACGCGGCGCGCGCCGAAGGTGTCGCGCACGCCGAAGCCGCGGTCGCGCCCGCGTCGGAATCGCTGGAGTCGTCCTCCTCCTCGACCGCGTGGGAGGAGGTCGTGGACGCCGACGACGAGGTCTTCATGGTGCTTCGAGGCGCCTCGCAGGTCTCGTCCTCGGGCGACACGGACGCCTTGGCGCCGCGCGCGAAGGAGACGGCCCGGGGCTTGGCGCGGCCGAGACTAGGCTTCCACTTGAGCATGTAGTCGATGTCCTCGCGCTTCATGGGGGCCTTCTGCGAGGAGGGCGCGGGCGGCGGCAGGACGACCGTGTCGTCGCCCGTGTCCATGCCAGTTAATGGGGCCCGGCCCACGTTGACACTGACGACGCCGGTCGCGTCCTCGCAGACCTTGACGGCGCCCGCGAGCACACTGCTCTTCGCCACTAACTCGGCGTCGGCGCAGGCCATCAGGGCCTGGAGCGGCGGCCGCTCGCGCGTCGGCAGCGCCCTTAAGCCGGCCTTGAGCGCCGCGCGGCCCTTATTTAGCTGGCCGGCCGCGACCTCGCAGAGCGCCCAGGTCTCGTAGAAGGCCCGCGACCGCTTGCCGATGCCCTCGCTCCGCATGTACTCGAGCGCGTCGGCGCCCTCCTGGCGCTGGCCGAGCTTGGCCTGCTCGACGGCAAAGCCGAGCCAGATCGACACGTAGGCCTCGCTCTCGTAGAGCTCGGGCCGGTTCTTGGGGATGGACTGCGTGGCCCGGCGGAACAAGCGGCAGCGCGCGTCGGGCTTGATGGCCGCCGGGATGTCCTGCAGCACGTGCCACCACGCCGCGGGGTCGTCCGGCCGCTGCACGACGCGCTCCGCGAGGGCCTTGCGCTCCGGCGCGTTCGGGGCCTCCGGCGAGAGGAGGAACAGGCTCTCGAGCGTCTCGCCCCAGCGCAGCACGCTCCGGCCGGCCCGCTTGCTCGCGCGCGCGGCCCGCGAGGACGGGTCCGCGTTCTCCTTGAAGGCGTCGGCCATGGTGCGAGCGCGTGGATGCGTGCTCTAGGGACGCAGCGGTGCGGATGCGTGATCTAGGGCCTCGGCGCGCCGCGGCAGTGAGCAACGTTCGCTTGCGCAGTATTTGCTGTTGTCGGGCACAAATGCGCGCGCGGCTGCACGGCTCGCGGCGGCAGCGAGCGCAGAGCTCGCTTGGAGGTCTCTGCAGTGAGCTGGCGCTGCAGTCGCAGCGGTGCGGCGAGGCGAATTGCAAGATAAGTCCGCCGTTTTTTTGGGCGGCACGGGTTTTTAACGTTACGCGGCCACTCTACGCGCACGGACGCCGCAAGAAGGTCTCAGGCCTTTGATAGGCCGCCTGAAGCGCTATGGACCCGCTCGGCGAGAATCGGCGCCGCAGCGGTAGCATCGAGACGGGCAACGCTGGCACCGCTGGCTCGGTGCTAAAACCGGCCGCCTCCCCGGCGCGCGCGGCCGCCTCCCCGCGGCCCAGGTCTCCTGCGCGGTCGCCGCGCGCCCAGCCAATGGCAGAAGAAACCGCCGCGGCCGAGCGCACCGCCCGCCGCGCCTCAGCCGACCGCCGCGCGGCGGCCCGCAAGGCGGCCGAAGACTTTGCCGGCGAGGCCGACGAGGAAGCGCCCACGCAACCGTCGCGCCGGCGCCGCGGCTCTGTTGAAGCCATTAGAACGCAAGGGAAAGTGGCCGCGCTCTCGCCGCGCCTCGCGACGGCGTCGCCGCCGCGGATGACGTCACCGCGGCGGCCCGCGTCGCCACGGCCGGCCCCGGTCGAGCCGACCGCCGAGGAACAAGCGGCGGCGGAGGTCGCTGAAAAAGAAGCCCGGCGGAAGTCATCAGAGAGACGCGCCGCGGCGCGCAAGGCGGCCGAGGACTTTGCGAACGAAGATTTAGAAGAAGCGGCGCCGTCGCGCCGCCGGCGCGGCTCGGTCGAGGTCTTGCGCGGAACGGGGCTCGTCTCCGCGCGATCGCCGCGGAAGTCGCCGCAGCCCGCTTCGTCGCCGCGGCCGACCTCGCCGCGGCCGGCTTCGCCACGACCCGTCGCGGAGCCGACGGAGGAGCAAAAAGCGGCGGCGGAGCGCGTCGCGCGCCGCGCCTCGGCGGACCGACGCGCCGCCGCCCACAAGGCGGCCCAAGACTTTGCGCAGGAAGACGAAGCGCCAAAGCCCTCGCGAGGCCGGCGCGGCAGCGTCGAAGCTCTTAGAGGCACGGGCATCGTCGCAGCAAGATCGCCGCGCATGCCGTCGCCAGTGGCGTCGTCGCCGGTGGCAGCGCCGACCCCGAAGGCGCCGACACCCGCATTTATATCGGCGCCGACGCCCCCTCTGCCGTCGCCGTTTTTCACAATGTCCAGTCCGCCGGCCGCGGCCGCGCCGATCGCCGCCGAGGAGCCGTCGGTGGTGCCACCCCCGGTACCGTCGCCGGTCGCCGCCGTGGCGTCACCGGAAGCGCGCAGAGACACGCTCCAAGCCGCCGTCGAGACCGCTGACAAGGATGCGGAGCACACCGCGCCCCTCGAGGACCACCTCGGCGACCTATTGGCCATCCCTCCGGCGAGACAGAGCGTGTCGCGGCGCGAGACGGTCCAGCTAGAAGATGATTTGGGCTCTATGCTCGCGGCCGTCGAGGAGGAGGCGCCGGCCGTGCCCCCGCCGGCACCGCGGCCCTCGGAAGTCGACGCCTCGCGGCGCGAGACCGTGCAGCTCGAATCGGATCTCGGGTCCATGCTAGCTGCCGTGGAGGAGGAAGCACCGGCCGCGTCGCCGGCCGAGCCCGAGCCGATGGAGGCCGAGCCCACGGCCGTGCCGAAGGTCACGCAGGACGCCTCGCGGCGCGAGACCGTTCAGTTGGAAACCGACCTGGGCTCGATGCTCGAGGCGGTCGACGAGGCCCCGCCGTCGCCCGAGCCGGCGCCGATGGAGGCCGAGCCCACGGCCGCGCCGGAGGCCGCGGCCGCGCCTCTGGCCATGCCCCCGCCAGCGCCGGTGGCCATGCCACCGGTGGCATCGGCCGCGGCTCAGCCTTCGAAGAAACGCAAAAGCCTCGAGGCGCTGGGTTGCGGACATGTCACCGAGCTGCGGAAACGGCACCTCGCAAACGTTGCGGATGACTCTGAGCGCCACCGCCAGCGGGAGCGCGAGGCCGCGTTAGCGAGATCACCCAAGAAGGCCGCGGACGTCGGAGGCCTCGTCGGTCTGTTCGAAGGCGCTGTGGACAAGCACCGCCGCGAGAAGGCCCGGCGACTGTCGGCGGTCTCGGACCTCTCGACCGCGGCGAAGGCGCGGCGGCGCTCGTCAGTTGCTGGTAGTTTGCGCTGCACATTCACCAACGTCTCGCAGTCACCTGCCGTACTCGTTGTTGCTGTGGAGGCGCCCGGGGGGCTGGTGCTGGAACACGTCCACCGCTGTGTGGACGAGGGTGGCGAGCCGGCCTGGATTCGCGCCGACGAGAGCCGCGTCGAGGTCACTATTACAACGCCGGGTTCCTATGTGTTCGCGGCGCGCGGCGTGAATGCTGCCACGGGCACGGTGTTGGCCGAGACCCGAACGGCCGTCTTTGAACTCACTGAGCCAACCGAGACCCTGGAAGCGCTCTCGCCGACGCCAGCGCCGAATGATGCCGTCTTACGACCCCGCGCCGGTCGCCGGAGCTCTGTCGTGATGGACGTGGGCGCGAAGCGCCTGTGGCTCTCGGAGCACGTCAGATTCAATGGTAACGCCACCACAATCCACGACGACTCGTCGGAGTTGATCGACCAATTAGCGAACATGCTCCGAGCGCACCCGAACGTCGATTCTTTGCGGTTGGAGGGCCACACGAACAGCAAGTGCGGCCTGGACTGCGTGGGAGGCGACCACGTGTGCTCGAACGGGGTGTGCCAGCGCATGTTCGGCGGCGCGAACGGCGGCGCCGTGGCGTTCTCCCTGGGCCGCGCAAATGGTGTCGCGGATGCGCTCGTCGCGCGCGGCATCGACCGGGCGCGGCTGGTCTGTGTCGGTTTGGCGGGCTCTAGAAGAGTTGCAGACGACACGGAAGGCCCATTGAACGCGTCGAACCGGCGCGTGGAAATTCACCTGGCCGACGAGGACCTCTGAACTCCGGTTTCTGGCGCGACCTTCCAGAGGTCGCCGCCATCGAACTCCCCCCCCCCTTCCCCCGGAATAAGAAAGACCACCACAAGCCAGTAGTCACGGGCAGGAACATTAGATAGTGTACACACGGGCCCATACTAGCGGCCCGACGACGAGAAGCGCCACGTCTTCCCGAGGATGTCCGCGTAGACGCGGATGTCGCCGTCATCGTATCGGATATGATGGCCGAGGTCGTCGTGCTTCGTGACACTGCCGGCGTAGATCTGTCCTCCTGACCACCGCACGTCCAGCCGTTTTCCAACGAGTTCGTTTGGGTCGTCATCGCTGTCGTAGGAGGAAGTTTTTTCAGTCGCTTGTTGCGAGAGCATGAGGATCCGCGCATACAGCTCGCGCCTTGGCATGCGACGCGGCGGCAGCGGTGGTTGGACGTCGTCCTCGTCCTCCTCGTTTCGCGCCCCGCGGTGCAGCGACGAGAGAGGCGGCACTTCGCCTTGAGGTGTGAGGGGGCCGCCATTGTCGAACCCTTTTCCTTCCGCAAAAGCTTTCAACCATAGAGAGGCGCCAGAGTCCAGGACCACTGCTTTCGCCATCGGCTCTCTTTTACACAAATTGAGGATGGCGTCGACTTGCGCTTTGACCTTCGCATCCCTTGCATCGCGTCTAAAGGCGGTTTCGGCAGTCTGCAACGACTCCCGTACGACCAACGAGACGCGCCCCTGTTTATGGGCGTCGTCGACGGCGGCGACAACAGCTAGAGCCCGACACGCTCGGCGGAGCTGCCTCGATGACCCATATGGCCGGCCGCGGTCCAGGCGCCGGCGCGGCGGGCGATGCCAGCCATCTCCCTCCTCGTCGCTCTCCTCCTCCTTGGAGGCCGAGGACTCGTCGGGCCGCGCGGTGCCACATCGTTCGACACAACCGCGTAACGCGCTGACGACGACTTGCGACCGCTCCGTGGAGTCGACGACGAGCGCCTTCAGCACGGCCCGCGCGGCGGCGCCTCGTCTCCGCTGCTCGTCCGTCCCGGCCCGCGAGTACGTGCCGCGATCCAAGCAGCCGCAGCACGCCAGGGCCAGGGCGCCCACCGACGCGTGCGACAGCGCATCTAGACACGCCGTGTCCGCCTTCAATAATGCAGAAGCGGCCTCAGCCCGCGGCGCGAAGGCACCTCCTAAAAAGAGTGACGCTTCCAGCAGAGCTCTCAACGTCGTCTGCGAGAGCGCATCTTCGGACACGGCGCCGCCCGACGCTTTCACACAGCCCTCGAGGACCTCCCGGCACCCTCGCTGCGCCCCGACCCTGGCCAAGACGTCGCAGGCGGCCCGCGACGCGTCCCGTTCGTAGTCCTGCGCGCGCCGTCCGGGCACCGGTGGCGGGCACTCGGCCGCGACGCTCAAGAGATGCGTCAGCGCCTCGTCCGACGGCGCCGCTCGCAGAGCCGAAGCGCACGCGTCGCACAGGGACTCGCGCGCCGCGTCGTCAGGGTGCTGGGCCGCGCGCCGGCAGAGCGCCCGCGTGGCGTCCGCGTCATTAAGCCCGAGGCCCCGGATGGCTTCCGCCGCGACCGTCGCGTCGGCGGCCACCCCAGAGAGCAGGGACGCCGTCGCCGCGAGTCTAGCCGCAGCGTCGTCGCCCCGCGCCCGGGACAGCGTCCGCGCCACCAAGGCACCGCTTAACAGAGCAGCGGCTTTCAGCGTGTCGAGCGCCGCCGACGCGAACGCCGCCTTGGCGACCGAGGCCGCCACGGCGCAGTGGCGCTCGTCGAAGGCGGCGCGAGCCCGCCGTAATGAAATGTTCTCCCGTGCCACCCGGTCCTGGACGTCCGCCGGCGGTGCCGGCCGGGCCCAGCTCGCCGCCGCGCAGTCGTACCTCCGTTCATATGAGAGTAAAAACGCGTTCCGCGTGCGCTCCCGCGGCGGGTTCCGGCGGCCGTACGTGTCCGTGGTAGCATCCTCCAGCCCCCCGAAGCACTCCGCGGCTAACTCTTCAATGGCGAAGGGCGCGACATGACTGTCGTTGAACTCCGTCCATTGCTTTTGTTCCTTCACGAAGGAGTAGTAGTGGCCCGACTGGGCCGTGCCGCTATGGACGACGACGCCTTTCAAGTCATAGAGGATGGGCGGGCCCGCGTCGCTCATGAAGGGTCTTAGATCCAGTGTGTGAGGAAATTCCAACCGTTGGTTCGTCTTCCGCGTGGACAACGTGTTGTAGTCGAACTCGAAGCGCTTGAGGTGCAGCATCAAGGTGAACGGGGCCACCTTGATCCGCGTGGTTTTTATGGACGGTAGCATCGCCTCGCCCTCCACGAACCGTAACTCCACTTCCTCCGGCGCTACGTAGTGCCGCAGACAGTCCTCCACGTCGCCCCTATCTTTCCCGAGCTCCAGACTGACCACTTTAAACGGGTCCTCCTTCGGGTTCGAGTGCTTGCCGTTGACGCTCTTGACCTCTTGCAGGTAGACGCCCCCGAAGCCCCGCTGTAATAACTTGGCCGCGGACGTGGCCGTGCCGGACCGCATGCCCTCGACGTCCTGCAGCAGTTTGGCCAGGAACTCGTCGGCGTCCTGCTGCTGCCGCACGTCAATGGCCTCGCCGCTACTGGTCGTGGTCTGGGCGATGAAGTCCCGCGGCGAGACGCTCGCCGCGTCGCGCGCGCGCATGCGCGCCACGAGGAGCTGCAGCTCCCGCGCGAGGGGCGCACTTGACGCGTCCAGCGCAAAGACGGTCTCGCGGAACAGCGGTGACGCGAAGAGCACCTGGAGCGTCGAGTTGAGGTAGCACGTGCAGCCTAGGTTATCGAGGCCGGGCGTGTCCGTCCGGCGCGCCGCCGGCACGCTCACGGCGTTCTGGGGGTACCGCTCCCGCCGCCGGTCGTCCAGGGGCGGGAGCCCGTGGATGCGCAGCCGTTCCGCGGAGAAGCGCTGGCTCGCGCTCGGCGCGGCGCGGACCACGTCGGCCGCCTCGAGGCGCGCGGCGACGGACGTCTCATCACTCAAATCCGCCGACGCCGGCGGCGGGCCGTGCAACGCCGCGAGCGCGGCGCAGGTCTCGCGCGCCGCTTCTTCATCAATGTCGCATAACGCGGCCAGCGCGTTGAGGGCTTGCGGGTTGGCCGCGCCGTCGAGGCCGCCCTGGGCGAGGAGCGACCGGGCGACGGCGGCCGCGTCGGCCGGGGCCTCGGCGCCCGTCCGCAAGAGCGACGCGAGCAGCGTGAGCCGGGCGGTGGCCACGTCGACGACGGGCTCCTCGTCGTCGGCGGCGGGCTCCTCCTCTTCGATCGCCTCGTCCGTCACCAGGGACGCGACCGCCTTGGAAAGCATGGCCGCGTCGCCGGCGTCGACGGGGCACGCGCGCGCCGCGTCGAGGACCGCCGCCGCGAACGCCGCCGCACTTGCCGAGGGCTTGGTGGCCACGGCCTGGAGCGCCGCGCGCCGCAGCGCCGCGCCGCACCGTAGTTTGTCGCCGGCCAGGGCAATGGCGTCCAGCCGCAGCGCGGCGCGCGACGCGGTCGCGGGCGGCGTAATAACGACGTCCACCAGCGCGCCCGCGACCGCCACGGCCTCGGCTAGGGCGTCGTCGTCGACGCGCGCCAGGCCGAGCAGCAGGCCCCCGGCCAGCGCCCGCGCGACGCCGTCGGACCCGCGCGCCGCGTAGCCCCCGAGGGCGTCCACGAGGGACCGCAGCTCCCCGCCCAGCGCCTGGGCGTCCAGGGCGTCGTCGTCGGGCTTCGGCGGCGCCAGCGGGCGGAACGCGGTCATCGGCGTCGGCGGCGTCGGCGGCCGCTCGGGGCGGACGCTCCGGGCCGCGGACGCGACGAGGCGCAGCGCGGCCCGTAACGCCTTGGCGTCGTCGCTCTGGCATAACGCGGTGACTCGCGCCGCCGCGCGCGCGGCGCCCCCGTTCCGCGAGAACCACACCGTGTGGGTCAGGGCGCAGGCCTGCGCGACGCGCAGCCGCGGGCTTAGTAAAGACGCGTCGTCGCCTTCTAACAAAATCCAGCGCGCGCGCTCGCCGTCCAGGCCCGGCGGCGCGTCGTCCGCCGAGCGCCCCTTCAAAGCCCGTCGGACGACGTCCGCGGCTCGGTCCGCCAGGTCCTCGTCGTTCGTGGTCCGGAGCGTGTCGACGCCCCGCGTGACGATCCGCCCCCGCAGATCGGAGGTCGCGAGCCGCGCGAGCAAGGCGTCGCGCCGCTTCGACACGGCGTCCGTGCTCAGGCACACGTCGATCAGCGCGTCGACGCGCGCGTGCCGTTTGTCCAGGGGCTCCTCGACCGGCGGCGGCAGCGAGTCGGTGCCGTAGGCCGGCGGCCGGAGCTTTTGCGCGACGGGCTGCTCCGCCACGACAAACAGCGCCGCGGCGGCGTCCGCCGCGTACTGCGACGGCGCCGGGTCGTTCGCCAACTCCACCAACGCGGCGTCCGCCGCCGCCGGGTCCAGCGCCAAGCGCTCCGCGCACGCCGCGAGCCAGCGCGCGGACGTGTCGTCGCCCCGCGAAAAGGCCGCGCGCACGTCGCGCGGTCGCAGGAAGGGCAACGGGTCGCCGTCCATGCCCGCGACCGCCAACAGCGCGTCGGCCGCCAGCGCGATGGATAATCTCAAAGACGCCTCGTAGGAGGTGGGTGCATGCTTGTGGCGCGCCGCGCCCGCAATGGCCACGTCCAATAGACTGGTCTTGAGGCCCCGCTCGAGCTTGAGCCGGCGCCGGCGCCGTGCATCGACGGGCGAGTGCTGGCGGTAGGTGGCGTCGTCGCCCGCGGCCACGACCAGGGACGCCAGCAACTCCGCCGCGCGCACGGCCCCCGGCGAGTCCTCGCCCCCCAAGACGTCGACGCACTTTTCAGCAATTAGTGTCCCAACCCGGTCGAGGTGCGGCGCGCCCCGCAATAAATGCCGCAAGGAGGACGTCGCGCGGCAGTCGTCGGCTTGATGGGACGACGCCCACCGCCACAAGAGCTCGAGGCCCCCGTCCAAGGTGTCGTCCCGCTGCTCTAAACGCTCCGCCGCGTAGGACGCGAAGCGGGCCACGAGGTGCACGACCTTGGGCGTCGCGGTCCTCGCAGCGAAGGCTTCTTCCAAGACGTCGCGCTGCCTTTCCACAAAGCGCGGGTCCAGGTGCTTCGCTAACGCCCAGCAGGTCTGCCAGCTCCCGGGCTGCTCGTCTTGCAGAGGCGCGTCCTCACCACTCGCGTCCGCGACCGCCAATGATGTGAGGTCGTCGACGACAGTTCCGGAAATGGCGTCGCGCTGCGCCGCAATAATTAGCACGGGCAGGCCCGCGGTCAAGGCCCGCCGGTCGTCTGCCGCCAGTTTTGTAATAAGCGCCACGGCCCCGGAGCGGGAAATCTTGGCCGCCATTACGTCTTCGCCCGTCTCCCAGCGCTGAGGCCGTGAGGACCAGGGCGGCACCTCCGCCGGCTCCGCCGCGCAGCAGCCGCGAATCACGGACGAGAGCGTGTGGAGGCCCCGTAATCTCGACTCGGGCGTCCGGTCCTCGTCCTCGAACGCGATGAGCGCGTGGGTCCACACAAACCGTTCAGAACTGAGCCGCAGCGCCTTGGCGTGGGGAGACAGGGTCGGCCCCGGGGCCCAGTAGGACGTGACGTGCTGCGTCCACGACTTTTGCGCGTGCGGGCGGTGCTGTTCGCCGAAGGCGTCCGGGGCGAGCTGGGCCAGGCAGCGCGACAAACGGTCGCAGGTCTGCCGGATCTTCTCGTCCGCGTCCCACCGCCCGTCTATATATTGCTTGGTGGTGTTCTTTGCTTCGGCGGCGAGGCGTCGTAACCGCGCGTGGGCGGCCCGCTGCAGGTGCCGCGCGTAGGACAGCGCGAAGGCCGGACACGTCGTTGGCGCCGCGCGGTCGCACACGACCTCGAATGCCCGCAAGACCTCCCCGAGCTTCTGGGCGCAGCACTCGAGGCCCGCGCTCGGTGCGATCCTCGCCAGTAACGCGTCCAGGCCGCCACTTGCTAGGAAGTGATCGAGGAGCTGCCCGCAGCCCGCGCCGGACTCGTTCACGATCGTGTCCGTGGCGTTGAGGAACTCGCTTGTGGTCCGCTTCGTGCCTTTACCATTACTAAACGTCGCCTGCAGCGGGTGGCGCCGCGCGAAGGCCGCGAAGCGCAGGCCGGCGACGTTGAGGCCCTGGAGCGCGTCCGGTGGCTCCTCGTCGTCGTCCGACGGCGGGTCTCTCAGTACATTCAGCTCGAAAGTGGGCTCCAGCGGCTCGCAGCCGTCATTTGTCGCCTGCGCGGCCTGGAGGAGGCTCCGGCTCGGCTTCCGGATGCGGCCGAAGAAACCCTTCTTCTTCTGCTGGTCGGGCGATTCTAAGAGCAAGGCCTCCTCCGGGCCGTCGTCGCCAAGAGTCGCGGCGACGAGCCCGCCGCCCCCTAACGCCGCGATGTCCAAGCACCGCGGGCACGCGTCCGGGACCACGCCCGGCCCGGCGAGGCTCTTCGCCACGAGCTCCAGCGTGCGGCGCGCCACCCGTACGGTCCGCGCGGCGAGCGGCGAGCCCGGGTCGCTGGCCGCGGCCGCGACGAGGCATTTGAGCTGGCTCTCGTGCTCGCGCCACCAGGTTTCCGACGAGGGTTTTGAGGCGGTGAGCTGCGCCACGACGGCCTGCTCCACCCCCAGGGCGTCCCTGGCCGTCACTTCGTCCTCCACAATCCGGGCCGCCTCTTCTTCAGAGAGGCGCGCGAGGCGGATGCCGGCGCCGCTTTTGAGGACGATGCGCTCCACGCCGACGTCCTTACACGTGAGTTCGCCCGTCAGCTTCGTGACGGCGTCGCCGCCGGACCGGAGGAAGGACAACTGCTCGCCGTTCCCGAGGTCCAACACAAGCGCGTCCTCCACGACGCCGCGCGCGAGCCCCGTGATCGCTTGGGGTCCCGGCGCGCCCCGCTGGCACCAGAGGAACGCCGCGTCGTCGCTGATGTCCGTGCTCGTGTCGTCCTTGCTCCTGTGCAGGTCGAAGACGTTCGAGTCCGTCGTGACGACGCGGCTGTAGCCGGCCGGTCCGAGCACGTGGCCGCGCGTGACGACGACGTCTACCACGACGGGGATGGGCGGCGGCGGCATTTCTTCTGTGCTCGTGCCGCAGTGCGGAGATGCTCTCCAAACTTATTTGTGTGGTGCGCCACGGATCGCACGGTTACCAGCGCACAGCGTTCAGCTGCGCAGTTTTGTGCGAGGCCTGCGCCAGATAACACGGCACACGCGACGTGAGCGCACAGCAGTAGCTCCCAATGGCTGGCAGAGAGCTAGCTCGAGGCGACCCGATTAAAATGCAAATAAAAATTTTGATCGCGCGGGTTCCGGTCTACGCTCTCGATGAGGCTCGAGACAACCGAGCGCGACCCTGGCGGTATCCAGCAATGTCAAAATCCAGACACATTACAACGACCTACCACCCCTCAGCGCGGTGACCGGTCCGCCGCCGCCGCCGCCGCGTCCTCGAGGAACATGCCGAGCGACCAGTCGCAGGCGATGGCGCTGACCTTGCGCGCGAAGTAAAAATTGGCGCCCTCGGGTAGCTTCTCGACCACTGCCCTAGTCCGCGCCGCGTTGAACAGCGTCGCCCGCCGCAGGACCTCGTCGTCGAGTTTATAAGGATTCGGCGCTCCCACCGCGGACCACGCCGGACCAGGAGCACTCGCGGCGCCGACAAGCGTCTGGAGGGCGTCGCGTACCACGGTTCGCATGACTCGTCTTCCATCAACTCCGGCGAGCGCCGCCGCCGAGGCGTGCATCGCGAGTCCGAAGACGAGCTCCGCTTTTGAAAATCCCGAGACGTCCACCGTCTTTAGCTGCGCGTCGAGGTCGTCGCGCCACTCGCGTAGAGCAGCCTCATCGCCGACCTCCGCGCCCCGCGTCTCCACGCCGAGGAGGTCTGTTGAGAGAGACGCGACGGCGCCGGCGCCGGGCGCGGCGAGCTGCATGGTGGCACCGCCGGATCCTATCGTGCCGACGCGGTCCTCGTGAACTCCAAGCGCGGCCCGCGCACAGTAGCTGCCGCCCCGTCGCTCGAGCCGTGCCTCGTCGTCACCTGATAGCACGGCGAGCGTCCTCGTTGGACGCTTAATGCTGCTGAAAAATGCATTGACGTCCGGTCGCGCGAGGTCGCCGCGCGCCAGGGCCGCCCGGACGCCACCGGTCAGGCCGATGCTCAACGGCGGCGTCGCCGCCGTGACGAGCCGCGCGAGGTCCCCGGCCCGGACGGCGGCCACGGCGTCGGCCTTGGTGCGCGAGAGCTGCTTTGATTTCACGGAGCCGGAAACGCAGCCGTGCGCATCGAGCGTACATTCGTACGCCGTGAGCGCCGCTTTGCCCGAGCCGCCGTCGAGGACCGCGCCGCGAAAGTCGTCTAAACCGTCGAAGCCGTCGTCGTCGTAGACCGCCCCGTGCAATGCCGGCGTGCCCGTCTCGCCGACGATAAGATAAAGTGCGAACAGCAGCACCAGGTGCGTGAGCGCTCGGGTCGCCTTCGTCCAGCCCCAGGGCGGCGTCGTCCTAACGCTGAGTGCTGGTGCCTCCAGCTCCATTTCTAAAGCAGTGATATATCGCTCGCAGCGCCAAAAAGCCAGCACCGGTGGCAAGCCGGATGCAAAAACTAGGCAAAACCCGAGCTGTAAAACCCGTGCTGGTGCGCAGCGCAACGCAACTGCCTTTTAGCACCCGGTTTTGCACCACACCAAGCCCTACGTGGCTCCTGTACGGTCGCTCTAACGCATACGCACGCCCTGGGCATCCGCGCGTTGCTGCACGGCACGCAAGCGCAGAGCTCAACTATGCACAGAGCAGCCCTCGCGGTTATCGCCGCCACGCTGGGCGCCCGGGGCTTCGCGCCCGACGCCGCGCTGCCCACGGGCCGGCGGCGCGCCATCGCGCCTCGCACGCCGCAACCGCTGCGACGGCGCGAGGGCCGTCTCTACGTGGCCATTGACGACGGCTCGTCGATCAACAACGGCAGCGTCACGCCCATGATCCACGCGTGCCTCGAGCGCCAGCCGAACCGCTACGAGGCCGTCGTGACCATCGCAAGGAAGGCCAAGCAGCGCACCCTGCTGGACCAAGTCGCCGGCCAGCCAAACACGGACGGGATCAAGCCGCTCCTCCAGCAGATGCGCGAGGAGTACGAGCGCTGGGACGCGGACCCGCTCAAGGACGAGCCGGGCGAGGGCTTCTCCTGGCCGCCGAAGATCGGCGTCACCTGGACGGACGACGGCGGGGCGGACCTGGACACCATGGGCTCGCAGACGCGCGTGCCGGGCGAGGACGGCTGACGCGGTTGGTTGTCGACGTGTTTTAAGTACTTGCTTTCTCTTACTGTGGCAGCGATGGCGTGCTGGCGGGCACGGTCGCGCGCCTCCCCCCACGGCCCGCGTCGAGGAACATTTTCGGGCTTGTCGCTTCTGCGAGACCTGGGAGTCCGTGAGAAGTAGGTGAGGGGATTTTGGAGGGGTGGGCGGGCGCCGAATGCGCTCTGATTCTTCCTCGATGCTCGGCTTGTCGATACGATAAAATATTACACAACACGAAATCCCGGCGCACAAGCTACCACCGCTTGTCCACGCGCCCACGCAGTCATATCAATCGGTACTAAGCCGCTGCCGCACGAGTAACCGCTGCGGAGAAGCTGTTCATTTGACAACAGAAAAGAAGACATTAAGATGCTTCGCATCGCCGGACGCACCGCGGCGCGCCGCGCCCTCCGCACCACGCAGCCGCTCGCACGCTCCTACGCGCCGTCCATCACCTACTCTGGCGGCCAGGCCAGCGAGGGCCAGGGCGGCTTTTACGGGAGCGGCGGCGCGCGCGTCGCCCGGGGCCCCGTAAGCTGGGACGCCAAGGCCGTCGCGAGCGCCGAGGCCATCGCGAGCCTCACGGGCCTCATGGGCGAGGCTAGTCAGCTTGAATCCACCATTCGAGCTGGCGAGCCCCTCGACGAGACGGTCATCGAGGCCAAGGGCGCGCTCAAGCGGCTCATGACCGGCGAGACGACGGCGGCCCTCCTCGAGCGGCTGGAGATGGGCGGCGAGCCCGTCTGGGGCCTGTCCCAGAAGGAGCGGCGGCTCGTGCGCGACGCGCGCGCGCTGCTCACCGCGGCCTAGACCCGTAGCCACGCGCGCGAGTGCGTCCCGGCCGAAACTGTGCTCCTAACTTGACATTCTC
>Ga0114994_10001139_pt1 | contig 18928 bp, 27 predicted proteins | sample ArcticOcean_MG_C_9_FD_87043 | JGI IMG/M metagenome (GOLD analysis project Ga0114994, IMG submission 87043) | Marine microbial communities from western Arctic Ocean - ArcticOcean_MG_CB2_152 | ecosystem: Environmental > Aquatic > Marine > Oceanic | place: Arctic Ocean: Canada Basin | collected...
CCTTCGGCCCCGCTTTGCCACTTTTCGGTAGCAGGCTTGGCAATGAAGCCCACCCGCCCAATGGGACCCCGTGATACCGGTCCCGGAACCCCCCCCCCCCTTGCTTATCGTCTTCCCCCTCCCCACCCTTCTTCTCCTCCTCGAACAAATAACTCTCAAAAGCCTCAATGTCCTTCTTTTTGCTCGCCGAGACGCTTGCAGAATCCGTCCCGTGGACGTGCTCGCTGTGGTCCTTTGTCACCTCCTTCTTCAAACTGATGATTCCTAGCGTGCGCAGTCTGCTATCGTTCTGCACAGCCATGTCAATCAGCTTGTCGAGGGTTTCGACGGGCGCGCAAACCTCGAAGCAAACTCGGAGAATATTCGATTTTTCGCTATATCAAAAATTGTGATTTAGTGTTTTTTTGCTTGGCTAAGTTGGCTCTCTCGCTCACTCTTTCACTCACCTTTGGGATGATGCCACGTGGATGTCAATGGCGTTGATGCTGATTATGTTGGCCAACCTTACTCTCAAGACCGTGAGTCTCTTGGGCGCGACGAGCTTGTCAATGTAGATCGAGAGTCGGGTGGCTTTTTGACGATTCTTCAGCATGTGGTTTCCGCGGCGGCGGAGCATTATCGTTCGCACTTTGGAGTTTCTGTTCATCGAGGCGATCTGCGATTTTATTTCGCTGGGATAGATGGGAGTTTCATTCGGTACCTCGCACCCGCCAAATGAAAACTCCAACTTGGAAGATTGGATGAAAGTGTGGTGGTGGGAGGCGGAAACCAGCATGTCGCCAAATGATTGGTTCGGAGCAATGTTTCCGTGAACTTGGATTTGGGTCAAGTGAGGGGTGAACTGTAACGAGTTGGAGATTTCGTCCAGCCCGCGCCTGTTGATCTTTGCGTGTGCAAGTCGCAACACCTTCAGACTCTCGCCGGTCTGAATCATCATTTCGGCGCATAAAATTGCCCCAATGTCCGTGACGTCGTTGCAACTGGGTTGTGGAGGGGTTAGTTATGGAGGGGTTAATGGGTGTGAATTTTACTCGCTCACTCACCTCATGCTGAACACCTCGAGAGGGCACTTGACATCAATAATCGCCTGAACGATGGGCATGCAACCGTCGACCATGATGTAGTTGTTGCTGAGCTCCAGTTTCTTCAGATTTGGTGCCTCTCGAATAATCTCGCCGATCCGCTTCCCAGAATTTGAGGACAGGTTGTTGTGCGAGAGATCAAGCTCAATCAGCCGACCTCGAAACACGGGAGATGATGACAGGATCCGAATCCCCGCATCGGTCAGCAAATTGTGCGGCATCCGCACCCTCTCTAGCTCCGGAATCGTTTCAAAAATGGTGCTGAGCACCCCCGCCGACTCGTTCGTAAAGCCGCAGTTATCAAGCTCGAAGATCTCAACATTTTTGCGCTTTTCCTGCGTCGAGCGAAGAAGGTGCGAAGTAAATTGGGTGGGTTAGCTTAGTAGTGAACGTGGCTGGGTGTAGTAGCCATTTCCGCTCGTTCGCTCGCTCACCTTGTTCGACCCTTCCGGCTGCCTCCTCAAGAACACAGCCAGCGCGCAAATCGAGGAATTCGTCACGAGCTGGTTTTTGAACGATAAGGTGCGCCAGTCTCCCTTTCGGCAGGCTGAGACCACGCAGCTCAAAGGAGCGGCGTTAGAGCAGTCACGGCACGCGCGAAAGTACTGGGTTACGTCCCGGGACTGGCGGATCGTTGAGACCCATTTGTTGCACTCAAGCTTCGATTCGGCCGCCATTGTGATCCAGCTCTGCTTCTTGAGATTGTCTGAAATTGCGTTTCCTTTTTCGTCTGTGGAGTCGTCGTCCAAGCGGATCAAAACTTGTATCGGGTAGATCTTTTTGACTACATTGGTTGATTGATTATCGATGTCTGAGGGGGAGGAAGAGGGGGAAGAGGAGGAGAATGAAACTCTTTTATTCACATTCATGCTCGTGTTGCTCTGTTTTTCGTGTGTGATGAGCTTAATGGATGGCTTTGACTCGACGCGGATGCAAGAAACGTCGCCTCCGAACAAGTACTTCCAGTGGTCTTTCAGTTTTTTCATTGCGTTGTTGTTGTTGTTGTTGCTGTTGGTGTTGAAGGAACTGCGGGAGGAAAACTGCTGAGAAAAGTCGTCAAGGTCTAGGTCAGACACGTCATTATTTGTGGAGGAGTCATCGTGAGCTGCGGAAAGTGGCGGCTGGGAGACGTCGTCGGCAGATTCCTCGTCGTCGCTCTCGTCGCTCTTTAACAGCGAGGGCTGCTCCCGGCGGAACTTCATGCCTTGGTGGACATCGAGTTGGAAGTAACGGTAGAGGTAATGTTCTCCAGTCACTGTCTCGAAATGCTCGTCGGCAACTGGTGTAATTGGGTTTTGTTGGGACAGGGATTGGTTGGAGGAGACGGAGCTCTGGCGGGGCGCCATTTTATTGCTAGAGGAGGTTGAGTTCATTGTGCCTCTGTGGTGATGTTTGTGTTTGTGTTCGTGTTGGGAAGGGGATGGCGAGTGAAGCAACTCGAGGGACTGCTTGGTGAGAAGGTTGGTAACAGGAGATTGAATTGGAACATCATCGGGGGGGGACCGGTCTAGGAGGTAAAGATAGCCTTGCATGGGAAAGAGCTCTTATTTGATCGTAACTATGTTATATCAAAGTGGTTTAGTGTTTTCAGAAAAAAATTTCAAGAAAATTCCTAAACAACAACGGTAAATCAAACACAACGGCAAAATAGTTGCCATGACTGTAGTACCACCCTGCCACCTTCTCTCGGACAAGGTCGACGGATTTCGTTCCTTGTACCCAAAATGCGACTCTTACCAAACTGGCTTCCTCCAAGTCAGCGAACTCCACAACATATACTATGAGCAGTCCGGAAATGCAGAGGGCAAACCGGTAATTGTGCTTCATGGAGGCCCAGGGGGGGGGTGTCCACCGTCCTACAGAACTTACTTCAACCCAGAGGTTTACAGAATCGTCATGTTCGATCAACGAGGAGCCGGACAGAGCCTTCCCTTTGCTGGTGAGTCGAGAGTCGAAAACGATGAGATACACCTTTCAAACACACCCACCGAACTAACCTACACTTCCTCTGTCAGAATTAAAGGAGAACACGACTTGGGATTTGGTAAGTGACATTGAAAAGTTGCGCGAGCACCTGAACATCGACAGGTGGGTTGTTTTTGGTGGAAGTTGGGGATCTACACTCAGCCTCAGTTACGCGCAAACCCACAGAGACCGCGTCAAGGCTTTGGTGCTGAGGGGAATATTCATGTGCAGGCGCGAGGAGCTACTCTTCTTCTACCAGGAGGGCAGCAGTTGGCTGTTTCCGGACGCGTGGGAGAAATACATATCCGCGATCCCTGAGGCTGAGTGGGGGGACTTGATGTCCGCGTTCCATAGAAGGGTGACGTCGGAAGACCCAGAGGTGAGGCTGGCGGCGGCGAAGGCGTGGACAACTTGGGAAATGTCCACGAGCAACTTGATCCCAGATGATAAGAAAATTGCGCAGGGGGAAGATCCAAAGTTCGCGGAAGCTTTCGCAAGGATCGAGCTTCATTATTTTGTAAATGGTGCTTTCATGCGTAACAACCAGCAGCTGCTGGAGGATGTGGATAAAATTAGAGACGTTCCGGCAGTCATCGTTCAGGGGCGGTATGATGTGGTTTGTCCAATGAAATCAGCGTGGGATCTACACAAAGCCTGGCCCGAGGCTGATTTGAAGATTATTTCGGACTCTGGACATTCGATGTCAGAGCCAGGTATTGCTAGTGAGTTGATTAAGGCCTGTGATAAATTTTCTGAACTTTAAACTCTAGGACGTCTGGGGTTTTTTTCTAAAAATGTATTCCTTGTCGGTTCGCCCGCTACGATAGTCGAGAGTAACAATAAACCCCAGTTCCAGTTGCCAGTATTCTTTCGGAGGACTCCGAGGATACTGCATAATTCTGGGTAAAATCAAACTCGGTGATTGACTCCTTGTTGGTCCGGGCCGGCATGTGAGAGAATCCGGATATTTTCCAGGATATTAATTCGAAGTTGATTTAAGAATTAAGCCTTTTCCCTTCCCATGCAAAAAGTCGGTTGGATAAAGGATCTGCCTCCCATCAGCTGAGAAAAGTGGCAAAAGTCTCACTGTTTCAATACATAATGTATTAAATGTGGGATCCAATCGACTGGCCGTCTGCGAGGCACAGAGAATTATATCCGCAAGTTCAGGAGGAGGAAACTTGAAAGGCCGCCTTGTAGAAACGAATCTGGGGCAAAAAAGACGTCGTGAAATCACATCGCATTTACTTTATTGAAACTACTTTGCACATATGTGCACATGTGCACATTGCTATTTTTGGGCGAAAAGTGCTGAACTCTGAAAAAATTTCTTGGACTTGCGGACATTACACACATAAAACCATCGTAAATCATCCATGGGACGACAAAATCAACCTGACAGGTTCTATGTCGAGCCGACTTTCGAAAACCCCAGGTTTGAGCTCCTTTTGTCAATTTTCAAAGTCCTCCTTGCTTGCTCCCCCATTTTTGTTCTCGCGTACGTGCTAATGACTTCCAAGGAGGAAGATGAGGAGGAGAAGAAGAAACGAGATTGTAAGAGTGGTAAATGATGTTAGTTTTGCCAGAGTTCTGAAGAGACAGTACAGGCTTAGATTCATTTCAAATCTCTCTTCCCTCTCCTCCAAAAACCACCCATACATTCAATCTATTGATAATGACCATTGACACGCGGGTAACTTCCCGTCGTGTCATTGCGAGACAATGTTTTAACAAAATGAATCGGGAATAACATAACATAACATAACATATAGTTCCCAAATTTCAACCGATTTCTCTTTATTGTTATCATATCATACCCCACCCCTTTCCCCCCCCAATCAAATCCAATCCAACCATTTACATGTCCGGATCCCAACTAGTCTCAACCTCAGCATCATCGTCATCATCTGCATAATGGTCGAAGTTACTTGTGTCATCGTTAGAAGTAACCTTGGGTGCGATTGGCACCTCGATGTTTTTGTTCAACAACGCGTCCCAGTCGAAGCCACTGAACCACTTGTGCTTCATCACGGCTCCGGTTCCTCCCTTAGTGTTACCCAGCCTCTTGCTCTGGTAGGTCTTCAAAAGCTTCTTGATGATATCGCTCAAACTCTTGCTGAAGTGTCCCGGGATGCTAACGTGTCCGCTAAGAATCTTCTCGTAGACCTCCATGGGATCGTCGGCGTAGAAAGGAGGCATGCCGGCAGTCATCTCGTAGATGAGCACTCCGAGTGCCCAGTAGTCTACCGCCAGGTCGTGGCCCTCGTTCAAGATGATCTCGGGCGCCAGGTAGTCGGGGGTTCCGCATAAGGTCCACGTCTTTCCGTTCACCACCTTGGCGAGTCCGAAGTCGACGACCTTCAAAAAGCCCTGGGCGTCCATGACCAAATTCTCGGGCTTCAAGTCGCGGTAGGCGATCTTCCTTCCGTGGATCTGGCAGAAGGCCATCAGCACAGACGCGGAGTAGAACCTGCTCCAACTTTCGCTGAACTGCGTCTCGTTCCTCAAGAAAGTGAACAGCTCACCTCCCAGCAGCAGCTCCAAGACAAAGTAAATGTACCGGTCGTCCTAAGCGAGTCAAAAGAATTGAGTGGAATAATGTTAGTATGATTGTCTTCCTCAACCCCCCCCCCCCCCTCCCCTCGCTCACCTTCATTGAGCAAAAGTATTTCAATATGAAAGGGTGGTCGAGCTCCGCCATGATGTTCTTTTCGTTCATGACGTGCTCCTGAAGTCCGTTCCCCACAATGGCCTTCTTGCTCTGGCACTTGAGCGCGAACGTCTGCCCGTTGGGGTCCGCCTTGACCTTGACGAGCTTCACGCGGCCAAAGGCGCCGATCCCAAGCGTGCGCTTGATGTCCAGCTCCTCGAGGGTGAGCTGCACCTTCTCGCTTGTGCCGCTCTCCTGCCCCGGCAGAGGAGCATCCTCGGTGGACTTTCCGTCCAGCAAGTCCTGCATGTCTCCAAGCATGAGCACAAAGTCCTCGCGCATCATGAACAAAACCTTGACCTCGTAGGAAGCGACGCAAGTTGCCTTCCTCACATCCTCGCTCAGCAGCGCCTTCTCGCCGAAGAACTGCCCCTTGCCGAGCTGCGCGACGTTGCCGTCGGCCTTGGTGGAAACCTCGACGCTCCCGCTCTCAATGATGTAAAAAATGTCGCCCTTCTCGCCCTCGCGGATCACGACGTCGCCTTGCTTGAAGGTGTCCCTCTCGAGAGCCAGGGCCATGTGGTCCAGGTCGCGCGTGCTGAGCACCTCTCCCAGCGTCTTGCCCCCGATCTTCACGTTCTTCAAAAAGTCCATGTACATTTTCATGCGCTCCAGCTTGAAGTAGGTGACGATGCCACGGAAGGTTGTTCGGTCGATGGCCCAAAGTTTGGAGTCCTCCGAGGCCTGGATGGAGGCCTGGCGGGGGGTGTTGTACATGAGCGCGAGCTCTCCGAAGGCGGCCCCCTTCAGCAGAGGAACTCCAACCTTGACCTTATTGCCGCCCATCTCAACAAAGATATCCAGGGAGCCGTTCTCAACAACATAGAAGGACTCTCCCTGTGGTGTGGTGGGGGGGGTGATGTGTGTGTGTGTTTGTGTGTGTGTGTGTTAGTCAAAAAACGTTCATTCATCATCTACCATCATATCAAATTACTTACCTGCTCGCCCTGATTGATCACAAACTGGCCATTGGTAGCTTCGACAGGCTCAAAAGCATCTACAATGTCGCCAAACTCCTCTCCGGAGCAGCCCTTGAAGAGAATGTTGGGGGTGATGGCATTCAAGATGAGCTTCTTCATCTCCGGGGACTTGGAAACAGTTTTCTTCACGTAGTCCTTCGCAATGTCAACTCCCTTGGCCATGACAGCGGCACGTGCCTCCTTCTTTCCATTCTTGAGCATGGAAGCGCCACGCATGGCCATGGCGCCTTGGTCCTGGTTCTGCAAAGCCTTGCTGGCAAAGCCTCGCAAGTTCCTAATCTCCTTCAGGGCAGATTCAAGGTCAGTGATGTCGCTAGCATCCAGGGGCTTGCCCTGGAGGAAGTTGTGATTCAATGTTGTCCTTAGCTTCTCCCCATCGGCAGTTGATGCTCCAGCACCCATATTTAAGTGTTGAGTTGTTGAGGAAACTGCAAATAAAACGATGTGAAATTTGCGAGTGTTGTGAGGCAAAAGTGTTAACATTTTTTATTTGGGGGGGAAGGAAGGAAGAAGTGAGACATGATGGAAAGTACGGCAAAAGGATAATAGAACTTACGGCACAAATGTGCTAACTTACACAACCGATTGTTTTTTTTTGTTTTTTTTTAGATCTGGCGCACGCCGCACGACCGAGATGTGAAGCAATATAAAAATTAAAACTATTGCGCGCGACACGGATGAAAATTGATCTCCTACCTTCTTTAGGGGCTCTTGTCCTGGGTTTAAAAATATGCAGCGCAACTAGCAGTAAGGTGGAGCTCGATGGACTGTGGACAACTGTCCCCCTCGCCACCGAAGGTTCAGAGTTGTGTGATGAGTTCTACCAGGAGAACTGCTTCAAGACTGACAACCCGCCTCTGCACGATGCCCTTCGTGTCACTGGCGAACAAATCACGTGCGAGCATGGAGGGTTCTACAATATGACAGAACTTGATTGCACTTTCGAGCAAACTAAAATTTCTATCGACTTAAATAACAAAGTGACTCTGAATGATCAGGTTGGTTTATATATAGAAGACACGATTGATTGCTCGTGGGTCAGTGCTGCCCCAGGAACTTATTGGAGCAGCGGCGGCGCCTACCCACCCCCGTTTACCCCGCAATGCTCCATAGTCAAATTTGAGGATGGCTCATCAATTATAAAAATGAAAGATATCAAAAACGTCCACATCGTGTCTATGAGTCACCTGGACGTTGGATACACTGGTGACATATCGGATACAATCAACGCGTATTTCGTGGATTTCTTTCCTCGTGCCATTGCTGTACAGAAGGAGATTGAGATGATTCCCGACCGGTGAGTGAGAGCGCGAAGACTTAAAATACGAGCCACTACTAACTAAATAACAGCGATCCAGCTCAGAACCTCCATTATATCACCCATCCGTGGATTGTGTACATGTACCTGCACTGCGACGAGCTCACCGAGCTCTCTGAAGATCTTGCGAACCCATTGATTTGCCCGTCTCAAGAAGCGTTGGACGAGTTTCGCTCGGCCGTTGAGGCCAAGACGATCACCTGGCACGCCGCTCCCATGAACATGCAAGTTGAGTGGATGAACGCGCCAATTTTCAAGCTTGGCATGGAGCTTTGCCATTCTCTAGACGACGAGTTCGGGCAGCCGAGGAAGGCTACCATGAGTCAGAGGTGAGCGAGCGAAGCGAGCGAGCCTTTTGGAAAATTCGAGCGATACATCCACTACTAAGCTAACCCAACCTACTCAACTATTTTTGCTCGCTCGCTGTGCGCTGTCTCGTGCTTCGTTAAAATGCGCCTCGCTTCGCTCGGCGCAGGGACGTACCTGGAATGACGCGGGCTGTGATTCCGTTGCTGAAAGCGGAGGGGGTTAGCGGTGTGACGGTGGGAGTGAACGGAGGGGTGTGCGCACCTTTCGTCCCTATGTTGTTTCGCTGGCAGAACGGGCCGGAAAGCGACGACAGCATTGTAGCCGGTTGGCACCCTGGAGGCTACCCTGATCAAGGAGGCTGCATGTACGGAGACGAGGGCGTCGACCCCCCTTGCAGCGAGCAGGTCGCCGGCCCGTTGGCCAGGAAGGAGGTGAGCGAGTGGATTGGGGTTTGCTCGTTACAAAATTTATTAACAACATATTTTTCAACATATTTTGGCGCAGTGCATGATCAGCGGCGACACAGCGTTCTGCTTCAGTTTCCGAACAGACAATACAGGGCCTCCAATGGACGCCCAAGAAATGGTGGCTGGCTTCAACGTTGCGAGGACGCAGTTTCCAGGAACCACTCCTTCCATCTTTGCTGGGTCACTGGACGACTTTTTTGCCACAGCTGATAGCAATGACAGGAGCGGAGTCGACACTCTTCCGGTCGTGTCGGAAGAGATTGGTGATAATTGGATCAACGGAATCATGAGCGACGTGTGGAAAACCACCACGGCGCGAAGAATGCAAACCGCATACGCCGATTTCATCAACGCGGGCAATCCCATCGATCAAAGTTTGTTAACCGCAGGAAACTTTCTGTTGAAGCTCACCGAGCACACCTGGGGCATGGCTTCCCTTTACAACGCCAGCAACGACTGGACGAACAGCGTTTTGGAGGAGCAGTTGGCTGCGGGGGACTTTGACGTCAACATCAACGACTGGGAGGTGCAGAGGGACTTCATGAAGTTCGCTAGGGACTCTCTCGGGAGTGACCACCCTTTGGCGGCTCCTTGGGACGCTATCTTGAACAGGCCCGCGCCAACAAAGCCGGATTTCACCGGCTTTGAGAAGGTCGAGGACAACAGCAACAACAAGTTCACTTGCGGCAAGGCAAATTTCAACATCAGCGAAACGGGAGCATTGCTGCTCGGCGGCATGACGCTGGGTGAGATTTATTACGAGAACTTGGGCGAGGACGTTTACAGCGGACAGGAAAAGGACGATAAAAGCTGCTCGGGAGTTTTTGGAGGCAAGCAGGGCAGCAAGGACTACCCAGGGGGGGAAACTCAACAGAACTTTGCGAGGTGAGAGAGCGAAGAGAGCGAGCTACATCCACTACTGAACTAACCCACTCCATTCGTCGTTTGGCTCGCACGTTTTGCTCTTGCTTCGTTAAAATTACACCTCGCTTGCTTCGCTCGGGGCAGCTTGGTCGAAATTTACGTGAGCGAGGATGAATGCGATGTCTGGGCGAGGACGAGTGTGGAGGGAATGGGAAGTCCGAGTGACTCGTACACGAGGTTTATTTTTGAAGGGGACGGAGGGGGGATGAGCGTGCAGTACATTGCGCTTGGAAAGGTCAGGACGAGATTTAATGAAGCGGCTTGGCTGAATTTCAAGGCGGCTGAAGAAGGGGGAGCTGAGAATTATTGGAGTATGAATAAGCTGGGGACGGAAATTGGGTTCGAGGAAGTAGTCCAGGGTGGGAGCAGAAATCAACATGCAAGTGATTACGTCAGTTGCGGGGGTGATGGGTGTGGAGGGGTGAAGAAGATCCTGAGCGTCGACACCCCGTTGCTGAGCCCGATCATCGGAAAGAAGTTTGACCTCCCCAGCGTATTGCTGAACGACGTTCAAGATTTGATAAGTAAAAGTGACACACACGGCGTCGGGTTCAATTTGTGGAATAACGCGTGGAACACGAACTATATGTTCTTCTACCCGTGGAACGACGTTGATTCGAACATCTCGTACGATTTCGAATTGTCGTTTTAGGTTTGGGTATAATAAAAACTGTTGATCAAGTATGCAGCAAAAAAAATAAATCTACTTATCTACCCAAAAACATTCCATTCCAACACTTCCTACTCTAATACATATGTGTAATATACTTCTTAGATGCAAAACCACGTGGGAAGAATCTTCGTACTCCTAAGCAAATCCACACTTGGGTTGTTGTTCTTTACACTAACGAATTCGACGTTTGGCATCAGCTCCCCCATGCTCTTCGCCGAGAACGCCAGTATAAGCGCTCGCATTCCGCCGTCCCGAATCTGGCAGCTGTCTACCCTTAAATACTCAACTTTTTTGAACGCCCCGCTCAGAACCATGTGAGCGACAATTTTGGCCCCTTCATCGCCAAAGCTGTTTTGCCTCAGGTCCAAGTGCGTTAGGCTCGGCAGTGCGCCTTTCTCAATGGCAGCTCTCAAGTTCGATATTCCTCTTGCGTCGATGTGGTTCGCTCTCAAATCGAGGTGGGTGACCTTGGAACCGCACCCCTTCGCAAAGGCGTCGATGAGCATTTTCGTTCCATTGAACTTCATGACGTTCCAGGCTAAGTCGATCTTCTTGAGGCGGGGACAAACGCCCGCCATCAAGTCCCTTCCGAGGGCCCTCCCCCCCCTCTCCCCGATCTTGTCCCCCTTCATTTCCGTTACATTTCTGCGCCGAGCGAAGCGAGGCGCAATGAAGGACGAGCGAAACGAACCAAGCGAGCCAAACGAAATGGGTGGGTTAGCTTAGTAGTGGATGTAGGCACTATATTGTGTCTGTAGCCATTTCGCGCACTTCATCGCTGCTCGTCGTCTTCATCGTCGGCTCTACAGCCCGCTCCGCTTAGCTCGCTCACCTGAAGCGCTTCAAATCGACCGTGAAGAAGCTCTTCCGCTCCTTCTTCTTCTTCTTGGCCTTGGCCTTGCTCGTTTGCACCACGTTCCCGTCCTCGTCCAGTTGTGGTGGGGTCGGCGGCCGCTCAATCAGTAGAACGCTAAATGGGGGAATTAAAGTTGGGTTAGGGTTAGTTTAGTATTAAAGCAAATTAGCATATTAGAAGGTTCGCTTTGCTTCTCACCTACTGCTAGTCTCTCTCTGCGGGTCAAGCTCCTCCGGAACCGGGTCGTTCGCCCCCGCAATAACTCCCGCCTGCCTCATGTAGGTAATCGTGTCCTGCGTGAGCTTCAAGCCACTGAGTCGATCCGCCTCGTCCCTGGCCTCGCCGTCAGCCCTGTCCTTATCTCTCTTGTCCTCCGCCTCCTTCTTCAGCCTAGCGGCCTCGCTTGTTGCGAAGTCCTCCGCCTCTTTCTTCTGCCGGGCCGCCTTCTCTATCCCCCACTGCTCGAATAAGTTCATTCTAAGCTTTCCGCTCGTCCACTCGTGCTCCCTCTTCTTCTGCTCGTCGTTAAACCTCTGCCTATCGATCCTCTCCACCTCCTTCCTAAACTCCTTATGCCGCTGATCAAGTATCTTATTCTTCAACTTCCTCTGCATCTTCTTCTTCGTCACCCTTCGAAACTCCTCCTTGTCGAGCTCATTACCGTGCCCCTCTTTCTCGGCCTTCTTCTCGAAGTACACCAGCGTGGGATGCCGCCGCTTCTCCGCCTTACTCCGCATCCATGCGGTGAACCTCTCGGGGAGAGTCTTCTGCTCGTCCTCCTCGTCCTCGTACATCCACGCGTCCTCGTCCTCGTCCACCACCTCCTCCTCCTCCTCGTACTGCAGTTGAGGGGGGTGCTGCTCACTACCCCCCTCACTCCCATCCTCGTCCCCCTCCCCGTCCTCCTCATCAAAGTCGCCAGTTTCGCCAGTTTCGCCAGTTTCGCCCGTACCTTCCGTCCCACTGGCACTCGACCCGGAGCGGGAGCTGCCGGACTGGGATGTGCTGTCGCTCCCGGACGAGTCCCAAGTGCTGCTACCAGACTCGCTGCTCCCCGACTCGCTACCGGACTCGCTACCGGACTCGTCGTCCGAGTCGGAATCGGAGTCCGACTCCGAGTCCGAATCGTCGTCCGAATCGGAGTCGGAGTCAGAGTTGGAGTCGGAGTCAGAATAGCTGTCCGAGTCTGAGCTAGTGTAGTCAGAATTGGAGTCACTGTCCCCCCCGCCTCTCTTTCGGGGGTGCCTCCCCTCGAGCTTTGCCTGGTGCCTAGCTCGCCGTTCGACCATGTTCGACCGGTGGATCAGCGGGTCGTAGTCCTTTGCGGGGAGGTTCGAGAAGGGGATAACATACTGCTTCTTTTTTGCGGTTGCTATGGGGGGGAATTTTACGAGGTTGGTGGAGGTGCTGGACATGATGATGATGATAGTTAGTTGGAGGTTGCGAAATATGAAATTAGGTTTTAGGGTAGGTGGGTTGTGGGAAAGTCGTTATCTATTCAAAACAATTTCATCAATTTGCTTATTGCTTGTTGCTTGAGATAAAGCATTTTGCTGCAACGTGTGTGCGTAAAGAGTCAAATCTTATTGGAAGTTGAAACAAATTCTAAAAAATATTTTCCACAACAAAGACTACAATGAAGCTGCTTTTTCTCGCGCTCTCGTGCCTCGCAAGTGCGTTGGCGGCCGAACTCACTACAGCTGCACAGCAAGACAAAATCACCAGCTTGCCTCTCCAGTCTACGACAAGTGGAGACTTCAGCCAGTTTAGTGGATATGTTGATGTTTCAGAGACAAGATCTCTGTTTTACTAATTCGCCACTTATGCAGGAAATGAAAATGACTTCGATGCACCTTTGGTGCTGTGGTTGAATGGAGGGCCCGGGTGCAGCTCCCTGGGTGGGGCCTTTGCTGAGCTGGGTCCGTTCAATGCTGCTCCTCCGGGGAAGAATTTGACTGCCAATGAGTTCAGCTGGAACACGAAGGCAAATGTCGTGTTTCTTGAGTCGCCTGCTGGAGTCGGATTCAGCGATGCGGCGGAGGCTGACTTGACTGTTGGAGATGAGCGGACTGCCGCTGACACGCTCGAATTTGTCAAGAAGTTCTTGGACAGGTTTCCCAAGTACAAAGGAAGAGAGTTTTGGATCTCTGGGGAGTCTTATGGTGGTCACTATGTTGTTGGCGCTACCAAGGCTATTGTTGACTACAACAAGGGGCAGTCCAGCGTGGAGGACAAGATCAACATTCAGGGCTTTCTTGGTGAGTGATGGCGAAGCGAAACGAGCCAGATTATTATTCTCCACAACTAACGCTCGCTTCGCTCGCCAGTTGGAAATGCTTGGACTGTGGCGGAGGAGGACAACAAAGGTGCCGTTGAATTTTGGCACAGCCATGCGCTGAACTCGGACGAGACGTTCGACGGGATAATGGACAACTGCGAGTTCGCCAGCATCGGGCCGCTGAAGTCCTCTGCGGATGCTTCGGATGCAGATGCGTGCGACACGTTCCTCGACGCTTCCACGGCGGAAATGGGAAACATCAACATCTACGAGGTTTATGCGGACAACTGCCTTTCTCAGTCGAAGAATAAAGACGCGCAGCAGCTTCTCAAGCTTATGGGAAATGCGCACGTGCTGAAGTCCAACCCGACCCCAGACTACGAGCCGTGCATCGACAACTTCGTGGAGTCCTACTTGAACTTAAAGGAGGTTCAGAAGGCCATGCACGTGAAGGAAGATAAAGTTTGGGCGCAGTGCTCTGACTCTGTGCGATATTCATACAATGATTTGCTGTCGTCCATGCTGCCTGTCTACGAGGAATTGCTCAAGGAAGACGGGATAAGAATGACAGTGTTCAGTGGCGATGTTGACGGTATCGTACCGGTCACGGGCACCCGCCGATGGTTAAAGAAGCTGGGGCTTAAAGTTAAGGAGGCATGGAAGCCGTGGACTGATAGCCTGGGCCAAGTGGGTGGTTACGTGGTGCAGTACGAGGGACTGAACTTCGTGACTGTGCGCGACGCTGGTCACATGGTTCCTTACACGCAACCCCAAAGGGCCCTTGATCTCTTAGAGTCGGTGCTGAGCAAAAAAAATCTCTAAAATAACTTTTTTCACTATTTTTATAACTTTTCATTTTCGCATTTCGAGCGTGTATCGGCACTGCAAAATTTGTGAAAAGTTTATCGCCACCAACCCCTTTCCCTTCTTGTCCCCACCCTTTGTGCTGCTGTATGGGTTCACCCCCTTCCCTCCCCCCGCTCCCCGCTCTCCCCGCGACTTGAAACACGACTTCTTTGAAACGCGAAATTCGCCAATCCGCACCTCATCGCAGCACTTCCCCAATTCAACCTCCCCGCCAAGCTCCTTCATCCAGTTGCACTTCGTGGCGAACTCGAATAGATGTATTCTCTCGGTTTCTTCCGAAAGCATTTTGTTAACAACCCACGCGAACTCCAGCAGCACGTAATGAACTCGAGCTGCTGAGAACCCTCCTCCTCCTGCTCCTCCTCCTCCGCCACCACGACCATTCCCCGAGCCACATCCACGCACCGCAGAATTTTCGCAATCGCGTCCACCCACTGTTGTTGATGTTGCGCCCCATCATTGGCCAGCGCTTCCACACAAACCCTCAGACTCGTCACCAAGCCACAGCAAATGCTTTCAATTTCGCACAGTTCCATATCCCCCAGCATGAGCTGTTTGAGCAGGCTCAAACTCAAATCCAGCACCCCCACCCCAACCCCCTGGCTCATCAGTTTGACAATAATCTGCCCCTCGACGATTTCCCTCCTCAACTGATTCAACTTCTCCCTGTCGCTGTGATCCCCCGCCTCCACCTCCCCCTCCTCTACCTTCTCCAAGAGTCTGTCTACCGCGAGTTCAAGCTCGTTCCTTCCGTTTAACCGTAGCTTCCCCTGCGCCGAGCGAAAACGAGCGAGTAAAAGAATTGGGTGGGTTAGCTAGTAGTGGATGTAGCCATTATGGAGTGGATGTAGCCATTATGTCTGTAGCCATTTCGCGCACTTCATCGCGAGTATTCTCGTCTTCCAAAAGGCTCGCTCGCTTCGCTCGCTCACCTCCTCTTCCCGTTCCCGTTCCCGTTCCCGTTCCCCAAAAGCCACCCCGCTTCCCATTCCCAATTGTTTCCACGACCCGTTCCTCGCATCCTCTGTCTCCCCCTTGGCGCAGTGAACCACCAGCTCCCTCGTCCGCCTCTGCACGGCGTGTCTCACGTAAGCGTGCTTGTGCACCACGCCCCCCTCGAAGAAATCCATGATTTTCTTCTGCGCCGAGCGAAGCGAGGTGCATTTTTAATGAAGCAAGTGCAAAACGAGTGAAGCGAGTCAAAAGAATATGAATTGAGTGGAATAATATAATGTGAGTTTGAAGTAGATGTAGATATTATGTCTGATGCCATTTCGCTTATCGCGAGTATTCTCGTCTTCATCAAGGCTCGCTCGCTCACCTTCCACGGAATGTTGTTGTTCGCGTCGTTCTTCGCAATCTTTCGCAGCAGGAAGCCCAACACGCTGACGCACATTTCGCTGTAGAATTTTGTTGTGATGCTACATTGCCTGGTCGTCTCCGCCGCCCCCGCCTGCGTCGTCCGCTCGGTCAAGGTGGTCACCAAACAGAAAACCAAATTCGTGAAGAAGCCGATTTTGAGGAGATTGTCGTCGTCAACATGTAGGAACACGAGCGACAACCGAATCAACAGGCTGCACCGACGAAAGCACTCCCGCTCGATCGACCCTCGCAATAGGCGTGAACCGTTGACATCGTTCTCCCCAACACTGGCCAGCACCTCGCCAATCTCGCCCAAAATTTTGTTGCTGCTGCTTGATGAGCAAAAAATTGTTCCAAGACACTCCACAAACGTCCATATCTTCGTCGTCATTATGGGCAACTGGTGGTAGTCGCAAATGAGCTCCTCGTGCTTCAGACCCGATGCGTCGCCGTCAAGATCTGCGCCGAGCGAAGCGAGGCGCATTTTTAATGAAGCACGAGCGAACCAAACCAAGCGAGCCAAACGAATTGAATGGGTTAAAATTGGTAGTGGATGTAGCCATTATGTCTGCAGCCATTTCGAGGATTCGTCGCTCGAGTATGCTCGTCTTCCTCAAGGCTCACTCGCTTCGCTCACTCACCTGGGGCAGTTTGGGCCGCAGCCTTCTCCCCCGAGATTCGCATTCGGGAGAAATGTTTTCGGCGGTTTTTTCTCAATAGGCAGCGTTGGAGATTGCTCATCGTGTTGCTGCCCTCCTCGTTATTGATATTATTATTATTATTTTGCAACTGGAGTGCGTCGTCGTCCTGCATCGACGTAAAGTTCTCCAAAACCAATACGTCCATCAAACTTCCCAAGGCCACTTCCAACAACTTCGGGGACATGCTCGTGTCAAAAATGACGATTGCCCGGCAGGCCTCGATTCTCTTCCCCAAAATGCAGATTTCCGAGATCAGGTAGCTCTCGATTTTGGCCATGTGGAGCTGATCTCCCGAATCGTTGGATGAGTTGATACTCACTTCGGACAAGATGGATTTTAGAGTGGGGGTAATGCTGCTGCTGACCGAGCAAATCCCAAGCATGCCAACAAAGCAGGTGACGAGGTCGCGGAGACAGATTTCGCAGACAATCGAGTTGTCGAAGTAGTTCTTAATTGAAGGGATAGACTTCTTGATGCAATTTTGGAGCCATTTACTCGTCTTGGAGAGCAGTTTCGTGTCGATGTTGGCCACAAGGGTTTCGAAGTCGAAGTAACCATCATCTGGAACTGGAACTTCAACTGGTACTGGCACTGGAACTGACGGCAGGCACAACAAACAAACATTTGTCACGGCCCTCAGCCCCGCCAAACAACTCTGAAATGCCACGGCGCCCAAAAACATCAAACCGCACGGCTTCAACAGGGTTTTCATCGCATCGTTGATTTTCTTGACGAAAATCTCAAAAATCTTGCTCTGCAGTCTTTTTGCTCGCCCTAACCTCTGCAACATTACAACGCAGTGGGCAGTCAGCCCCGCAACGGTTGCCAATAGGTGCGTTGCGTGCAGAGGCTTGTCAACGTAGGGGGCACCAACGGAGTGGGCAACAAGTGTTTGCTGCGCCGAGCGGAATTGGAATTGATTGGGTTGATTTAATTTAATTAATAGTTTAATTTAATTTAGTTCGTGGGACTCACCTCCTGCTCGTTGGCGTTGGCGGTCTCTAAAAACTTCGTTGAAGCCTCCAAACAGCGACCCAAACCCTCCAAGCAGATTTTTATCGAGCGGGGGGAGGAGTAAGTTGACAGAGCCAGTTTGGTGAATGTTTTTGCATCGAGGTGGATTTGGGGGGAGGTGGAGGGGGGTACTTCTGTGGAGGGAAGCCGATCGAATGTGAATTTTTCGTCACAAATATTGTTCGTTGCACGGACCAGCAAGAGCACCACTTTGACTTCGGGAAGGTTCGGGTTGGAGAGGCTGGTTGAGGAAACTTTCTGCTCAATCTTGGCCAGATCGGATTGAAGCCTTTTTCGCCGCGTTGCACCTGCGCCGAGCGAAGAAGGTGCGAAGAAGGTTGAGTGGGTTAATTAGTTTAGTAGTGGCTCGTATGCTCGTCTTCCAAAATGCTCGCTCGCTCACCTTGCATCGAAATTGATTTGCACCACGAATCGCAGAGCGCGTTGATCGAGGAGAGGATTGGTGAGGTGTGCTTCATATTGAGGAGGAGGTCGGGTTTCTTGGGTGAAAGCCTGTCGGAGGTGGAAACCTGCGCCGAGCGAAGCGAGGCGCATTTTTAAGAATTTGTTTGGGTTAGCTTAGTAGTGGATGGATGAAGCCGTTATGTCTGTAACCATTTCGCGCACTTTCATCGCGAGTATTCTCGTCTTCCAAAAGGCTCGCTCGCTTCGCTCGCTCACCTGCTCCATTGCTGCTAGCTCCGTCGACTCGAAGAGATTGCAGGCGTTCTTGGTGAATTGCAATTCTACTGCGCCGAGCGAAAGCAAGAGCAAAACGAGAATGAGCGAGCCAAACGAATTGAGTGGGTTAGGTTAGTTCAGTCAAAAGTGGTCTTCCAAAAAAATCGCTCGCTCACCTTTGGAGAGTTCTGAGAACTCCGATGACAGAGAGGTGCTGAGGACATTGTGGGTTTTCAGGTAAATGGCGAGGGTTTTCTTGGCCATGTAGATGAAATGCTTGTCATCGTTGAGGTCCAGCAGTTGCTTGTTGATCATTGCTGCGCCGAGCGAAGAAGGTACGAAATCGAATTGAGTGGAATGATAATATGTTAGTTTAGTAGCGGCTCGTATGCTCGTCTTCCTCAAGGCTCGCTCGCTTCGCTCACTCACCTGCTACGTATCCAACTTCTCTAGTTATTGCGGCCTCTGTCTCTGCCTTGAGTTTATCACCGACGTATTTTTTATTCCAATCGTCACAACATTTTAAATATTCCGGACTTAAGCAGCCGTGGGCAGAGAACAACAGCAAGTTCAGCAGCTTGAAGGGCTTCTCGCTGTTGGAAGGGGAAGGCTGATAGCGGGAGGCAAGGCCGATGATTGTATAGGCGAGGTTAATATTGTCTCGGGCTGGAGCTGGAGTTGGAGCTGGAGCTGGAGCTGGAGCAGGAGCTCGAGCTGGAGCTGGAGCTGTGGGGATTGCTA
>Ga0114994_10001140_pt1 | contig 18926 bp, 6 predicted proteins | sample ArcticOcean_MG_C_9_FD_87043 | JGI IMG/M metagenome (GOLD analysis project Ga0114994, IMG submission 87043) | Marine microbial communities from western Arctic Ocean - ArcticOcean_MG_CB2_152 | ecosystem: Environmental > Aquatic > Marine > Oceanic | place: Arctic Ocean: Canada Basin | collected...
ATATTGTATTGGTCCAGGTTCTGGTTCTGGTTCTGGTTCAGGCTCGGGTTCAGGCTCGGGTTCAGGTTCAGGTTCAGGTGCAGGTTCAGGCTCGGGTTCAGGGTCTGGTTCGGGTTCTGGTTCAGGTGCAGGTTCTGGTTCGGGTTGTATACTAAAGTTTGGTGGATAAGTTCCAGAAGGTGGATATTGTATTGGTCCAGGTTCTGGTTCAGGTTCAGGTTCAGGTTCAGGTTCTGGTTCTGGTTCAGGTTCAGGCTCGGGTTCAGGCTCGGGTTCTGGTTCGGGTTCGGGCTCTGGTTCTGGTTCGGGTTCTGGTTCTGATTCGGGCTCTGGTTCGGGTTCTGAATTAATTTCACAATCAATCGCATATTGTAATAGGTTTTCGCCACCCATATATCCATGATAATAACAATATACACTAACTTGATCAAAATCTGATGAAACAGTTACAGATATATCACCATAATAAAAATCATAATTTATGCCATTAATAGTTTTATTGAACTTATTATTTACATTGCCAGTATACGATATTTGAGATTCAATACCGTTATTTAATAATGCCATTGGATGATTTTGTGGTATGTTTTTAAATGTATAAACACCATTATACAAACCAAACTTTACATTTGAATTATAAATAGATAATCCATTGAATACATATTTATTACCATTACTACTAATTACATTAACAATAGAAGATTGTGTTAAGCAAATTATATTTGCTGGTTCAGGATAAGTTGGTGGATAAGTTCCAGAGGGTGGATACTCTATAGGCTCGGACTCAGGTTCTGGTTCTGGTTCGGAAATTGGAATTACAAAACTACAATGCGTTATTTCTTTTCCTAAATCTAAATTTGCGGGTCTATTATTATTATTAAAAGCATTCATATAATTTGCTGTATTAGCACCACTGAACACAACATCTAATAATCCAGGTTCTAAATTTCCCCATATTACATCAATTGTAGTAGTATATCCTGAAGGAAAATCTGGATGATCTTTTAATAATATTCCTAAGCTATTATTAATAGGTCTATTATTATTATTAAACGCATTTATATAATTAGATGTATTTGCACCGCTAAGCGCTACATCTAATAATTCGGGTTCTATATTTCCCCATATAATAGTTATTGTTGGCATAGTTATAATATATATATAGATTTAACCTATTATTAAAAAAAATATTACATACAAAATAATATTAATTATTCTAAAATCTTCTAAAGAATTATAATAAAAATGATATAACTTTTATTATATAATATTGTAATTAAATATACGTTATCGAGACAGCTAAACTACCATCCGTTGTATTTACTGGTGTTCCACCGTGTTCTATTGTTCCACCCGCGTTATAAAATGATGCTCTAGTAACATAATCAGCACCAGATACACCTGTTAAATCTAAAAGACCTTCGGTAGATGTTCTTGTTGAATAGAACGCAAATACATATCTACTGTCATTTGCTGGTATTGTTATACCAGGATTTGCTTCATTCCAGGCATTAAAATTTATTAAATTTTTGGCAGAATAATTTGAACTTGATGAAAGGGTCACATTTGTAAATTCGACATCACCGGCTAACGTTTTTATAGAAGTTCCGTTACTTTCAGGATATTTTGTAGCGCCTTGTAAAACAGTTAGATATTTGAACGCTCCGCCATATAAAGCAGGATTTACTGTGCTGCCTGAAGTTAAATTATCAAGGACACCCAATGTTACATTTTGAAGATAATTTGTTGTAGAATGATTAATTACTTTCACTAAATAAATCGTGGATCCACTTGCTGCTGGAACTCCAGAAGATGAAAACATATTTAACCCTGAATCCGCATCTATATTATTAGCAGTAAATGTATATGGAGAAATCTCTATTGTGACAAGTGCGGATTGAGGTTCAGGTTCAGGTTCAGGTTCAGGTTCAGGTTCGGGTTCAGGCTCTGGTTCTGGTTCAGGCTCTGGTTCTGGTTCTGGTTCTGGTTCTGGTTCTGGCTCGGGTTCAGGTTCAGGTTCAGGTTCAGGTTCAGGTTCAGGTTCTGGTTGTATACTAAAATTTGGTGGATAAACCCCGGTAGGAGGATATTGTATTGGTTCAGGTTCTGGTTCAGGTTCAGGTGTTGGTGTGTAATCATAATCAGTCGATATTGTTGGCAAAGCAGTATTCGTTAATTCTATTCCAACAATCTTATTTTGACTACTATTACTAATATCTTTAATATTTACTATTAAATATGTTTTATTCGATTGGTCTCTACCAATATACATTTGTCCATTATTATCATTTGACCAAGTTGATGTTATTAATGATATTGCTGAATTATCTGTTAATAAATTAGTATTATCCCAAATTTTACTTGATAAATCAGACACTTGAATACCAATATATTTATATTCGTCCCCGTAGCTTCCGGCATCAGGGTCTTTTACTTTTAAGACAAAGTATATATTATCATTATCATTTTTAACAAATATATTTAATAATCCTACTTTATCGTCATATGTATCAGTATCATTTGCATAATTAGAATGTAATATTGGAACACCTGTAGTAGTATATGAATAAGTTGTATTACTATCAGTTAAACTAAAATTGTTAAAATATGTCCAAAACTGAGATACAGTATTATTCGTGTCATAATTCTTTAATAATACTAATATATTATTACTACTAGATTGATTTGAATTATGTGCTGAATAAGCCAACCCTAATGTTGCGTTAAGTAAATTACCTTGTAATAGTGCAGGTATATTTTTAATATTATTTAATGGTATAATTTCAGTTTCAGCTAGAATTTCAATGGTTATAGTTATAGATGTTCCTGGATTATTGAGAACATTATAAGGAGTGATTGTATAAACAGTGCTTATACTTACTGCCGTTGGTGTACCACTAATAACCCCTGTAGAAGAATTCATCGTTAAACCGGTAGGTAATACAGGTGAAATGTTAAAATTAATAATATTATTTAAATTTGGCGAAACACTAGGAGTTAATACCGTAAAAGATTCATTAACTTTACCAATTATATTAGTTAATGTATAACTATCAATAGATACAGAAGGAGCAATTACAGTAATAGTAATAGTAATAGTAGATCCATATTCATTATTTGTATTATATGCTGCAATTACATATGAATTACCGGTTGCTTCTTGTATGGGTGTTCCACTAATAATACCTGTAGAAGTATCAATTATTAAACCAGTTGGCAAATTACCTCCACTTATTATTTCAATTCTATCATATACACCACTTAAAATTGGTACGTTTGGTGTAATTGCAACACCATAATCATAATTAGCAGTTATAGTAGAATATTCTAGTATATTACTTAAAGGTATAACAGGTTGATTCCATATTATATTAGAATTGAAATTTATATTATTTTGAGTTAAATCAATACCATATGTAACTGAAGTATTAGATAAATTAGGTATTTTTACACATAAAGTATGTTTATTTGAAGTAAACCCATTAAATAATTGACCATCAAAAGCAATATTTGTATCTGAAATAATATAGGGAACTTTATTTGTTGTATTTGAATAACTATAAGATGAAGTCGAATTAAATGTGCTTGATGATTGATCACTTAATGTAATATAATAGTATTTAAATTCTTCATTATAACTATTGAAAGTTTGATTTGGTAATTTAACAATCAATTTAACCATTGAATTGTTATAACATATATATAATTGACCATCATTTATATTATCAATATTCGATATATAATTACTAGGTAAGGAAGGAACAGTTGATATTATATTAGTATATGAATAATTAATATTCATAGTTTCAGTTAATTCGCTTAATTTAACAATATGATATTGTTTTACATTATTATTATTAACTATGTCTAAGATATAATAGTCAGAATTATAATATCCAATATACAATTGTCCGTAATTTAGATTCGTTAAATTAGATTGGTAGTCATTAGAAATATTAGTAATCATTTGAATACCTGGTAAAGTATTTGTATTTTCAACTACCGTAATTGTGATTGAAATAGAAGTTCCAACAGCATCTTGTAAATTTAATGCGTGTATTTGTAGTGTTCTTTGAGTAGTTATTGCCGTGGGTGTTCCTGAAATTACACCAGTGGTTTGGTCAAAGAATAATCCATTTGGTAAAATACCTGTAATACTATATGATTTCACGGTTCCTGCCGATATGGTTGGATAATTACTAATTATAGTTTCTCCAATACGATATGTAGAATTAATTATATTATAAGAAAGTACATTAATCAATGATTGATTAATAGTTATTGATAAACTATAAGAATCGCCATATAAATCTACAGTATTTGATGCTTTAATAGTATATGTTTGAACAATGACGGTTGTAGGAATTCCAGATATTATACCGGTGTCTGTATTAAATGTTAATCCAGTAGAATCTAAACTAGGTTGGATAGAATAACTCTTTACAGTCGCTGATGTAGGAGAAATTGCTGGGGTATTACTTGATATAGGTGTTCCTATTATATATATAGGGGTTTGATTTGTGTAAGATATGACAGAAATAACAGCTATATTAGAACCTGTATAAGTTAAAGCATTTGGACCATCAAAAGTTAATGGTGTTATATTAGATAAATTACTTAATTCTGTACCATACCAAGCATCTTGTGTTGTATTTGTTGGAACTGGAGTTTTAATCATAATATATACTTTTCCTGTAGTATCGCTATATCCAACTAATAATTTACCATCAGTAATATTTGTAATATTATCAAATTGTCCAGTAGTTAAATGGGGAATGATTACATTACTATTAGTGGCACCTGTGGGACCATCAATGCCTTGAATACCAGTTGGACCTATTACGCCAGTTGGACCATATGTTCCGGTAGGTCCTTGAAGACCTGGAGTTCCTTGATACCCGGTTGGACCAATTTCGCCAGTTTGACCTTGAATGCCGGTTGATCCTTGAATACCAGTTGGCCCTTGAATACCGGTTGCTCCTTGAATACCAGTTGCGCCTTGAATACCCGTTGGACCCACTGGTCCATTTCCTACTATAGATTCTATTGGTATAGAATTAACGGGAACGTTTAATGAACCATTTAATGTTAAATCTCCTTCTATTAATACATTACCGTTTAATGAAGCATCATTGACTACATTTAAATACCCAGTATGTGTTAAATTCTCAACAACTATACCACCATTGTCTATTTCTATACTACCATTGAGTATTGTTAAATCACCATTGGTAATATTCATATTACTATTCGTTGTGTTTATATTAGGAGCGCCCAATTCTATTATATTACCATACAGAGTATGTGTTCCTAGACCGTTACAGTATAAATTACCATTTTGTATTTTTAAATTACCATTAACTGATTCTATATCATAACTACTTAAGGTTAAATTACCATTTTGTACGGTTATATCACTATTTTGTACGGTTATATCGCCATTTTGTATTTTTAAATTACCATTAACTGATTCTATATCATAACTACTTAAGGTTAAATTACCAGTAGTTGCTGTTAAATTGCCTTCTAATGTTAAATCTCCGTCAATTTTTACATCACTATTAAAAGAAACATCTCCTCCTACTGTTAATGTTTTATCCATATAAATATCTATTGTGTAATCCGCACCTACGTTTCCGTCTATTGCTGCTGATGGGATTGTATTATCACCTATTATAAGATTACCATCTATGGTTAAATTATCTTTAACATATACATCTTTATTAAATGAAGCATCATTTTGTATGAATAATCCTCCGTTTAATGATAAATCTTCAGCAATTATTAATGTATAATTAGATGTAGTCGTATTAATTATATAATCATTAGTAATATTATCAGCTTTGAAATTACCAGCAATAGTAACATCACCATTAAATGACGCATCTCCACCTACAGTTAATGTTTTTGTCATATGAATGTCTACACCATTAATATTACCATCTACTATTACATCACCGTTAAAAGAAGCATCTCCACCTACGGTAAGAGTTTTATTCATACAAATATCTATTGTATAATCAGCACCTACTGTTCCGTCTATTGCGGAAGCAGGAATTGAACCGTCAGGAATTTTTAAATTACCATTTAGTGATACATCTCCAGCAATAAATACATTTGCATTCATGCTAACATCATATAATCGTCCCTCATCATTAGCTCCTATATCTAAATTTCGATTAAGCACTAAATCACCTGCTGTCATTTTACTACCGAACAATGCATCACCCTCGAATTGAGCTAAACCGGTTGATACAAAATTTCCAAGAGAACTGAAATCACCATTTTTTATTTGTAATCCATTTTCTATTTGTAATTGTTTTGTAGTATCAGTATTTTTCAATAATAATTCCCCTGCTTGTATTGTTAAGAGTGGAATGCTGTCTACTGCTTGTAGACTAGGTGTTTGAATAAATTTATTAGAAACTAAAGACCCTTTACGTAAAGCCGCAATAATGTGTGTTTGCCCTATATCAATATTGTCATGAGTAATAGTTACAATAGATTCTAATAAGTTGTTTCCTGCGTGATCACCTACTATAAGTGAATCATCTATTTTTACAGTTTGATGTGTTGGGTTGCTCATATATATTATACTAACTTTATAAATAATATTTAAATTTTAATTAAATACTATTAACTAAATAATTATATTAAAATGATAATTATTGGTATTGTCGTCATATTAAAATTAACCAGTATATACAGTATAATCCCAAACCCAATATGTATCACTGTCGAATGTTGCATCTGGCGTGCTTATAGATGAATCAACTAAATCCATTGTATAAAAGTTTGAATCATAATAAACAATTAAATATTTTGTTGATCCATCTTTACCTAAAAACAATTGACCATTTGTTATATCGGTTTTAGACGCATAATCAGTTGGAATTTCTGGGATTACATTTGAATTCACTGGTAATGATAAAGAAGTATAGGTCCTAGAATTATCTTTTACAAAAATCCCTTTTACAAATTTATATATGTACTTATTATTACCTCCTAATTGGTTGTAGTCTACCCCTCCCGAAACTTGATTATCTGCCCAATTAGAGTTTGGAACTTTAACAGCAATATACATTTCAGTTGGTTCACGATTATTTTTGAATAAATTTAATGTTCCTACTGTTATTCCATTACTATTTAAATGATCTAAATAATTACTTGGTAATTTTGGTATTACACTTGATAATGAGGTTACATAATCTAAATTAGTTGTTTCCGTGTTAGTTAATGGATATGAACTGAAAGGATTACAAACAGCTCTTACCCAACTATCATTTCCAACAGATATAAGTAAATTCTCTACTCCACCTGTAGACCGAGTATAATAAGTTGTTCCGGCATTATAATTTGCTGTATCATAATCTGTTGGAAGATAAGTTAAACTATTTATACCTGAATATGCTGCTGTCGTAGCTGAAATAACAAGAGTAATATCTACTTGTGAATATTCATCCTCTGCGTTTAACGCTGTTATTGTATGCACAGTATTATAATCTCCTCCTGCTGTTCCAGAAATAGCACCAGTTCCTGTATTAAAAGATAAACCATTAGGCAGGGCTGGACTCATGTCCCAACCAACAATAGCTCCGCCAGAATTATTAAAAGTTATAGAAACAGAATCACCTGATGTAAATATAGCACTATCTGTTGTTGAAATATTTGGAATAGGATAATCATCATTTATCGTAACATTTATTGTAAAATTAGAACCGTCATTGCCATTATTTGGTTTTATTACAATCGAATAAGAACCATCTGAATTATTTAATATTGTACCAGATATTATACCAGTAGTTTCGTTTACATTAATACCTGTATTAGTGAGTGATGATGAACTTTGAAGGAGATACTGACTAGAATTTGATGACATATTTACTGCGGTAGGCGATAAATTTAAAGTTGATCCTTCATTAATGGTTATTGTATCACCACTACTTATATTTGCATTTCCATTAGTATTTATATAATTAGTGATTTCAGGTATTCCTAATGTTATATCAATTGTGACTTTTGCTTCTGAAGTTTCACCTTCTCCATTTGTAGCTGTTATAGTATGTTCTTTATTCCATGCGATTGAGGGTGCTGTTCCTGAAATAATACCATTAGTAAAAATTAAACCACCGGGTAAACTTGGATTTATGGCCCATGAATTTATAGCTCCACCGGCATTAGCAAAAGTTATTGAAACAACATCACCTGATGTAAATGTGCTACTATCAGTTGTTGAAATGTTTGGAGTAGGATAATCATCATTTATTGTAACATTTATTACAAATTCACTTCCTTCACTACCATTATTTGGTTTTATCTCAATGGAATAAGAACCTGCTGAATTATTTGATATTGTTGAAGAAGATATTATACCAGTAGTACCATTTACAATAATACCTGTATCAGTGAAATCTAATGGATTTTGATGGTTATAACTACTAATATTTGATGGCATATTTGTTATATTATTAGGCCGTAAATCTAAACTATCTCCTTCATCAATTGTTATTGTATCACCGGAAATTATAATTGCATTTGTATTATGATTTTTATAATTACTAATAGCAGGTATTGCCTCAATTACTTCAAAAGTTACTGTTAATGTGCTTGTTTCATTATCTGAATTTGTGAGTGATAGAGTAAATTCTGTGCTACTTAATACTGTAGATGGATCAATAGTAATTTCACCAGTTTGTGAATTAAAAGTTATTTGAGTTGGAAGAGAAGCACCTGAATTATTTTTAACATTCATTGACCATGTTCCACTAATATTAGCATTTGCTGGATAAGATTGATTACCACTGATAGTGGTCAATGTAAAATTATTTCCATTTCCATAATCAAGTGTAGGTGTAGGAGCATCATCTGTTATAACATAAGTTAATACTATAACATTACTATCATTAGTGGCATTCGTTGCTTGAATTTTATATTCATATGTTCCTTCTACACCTTGACTTATTGTTCCAGAAATGGTTCCATCATTTGTATCAAACGTTAAACCAATATCAGATACATTTTTACTTTCTAATATTTGAAAACTAGATGCGGCTCCACCCGACATTGTTGGGGTCATAGAAGTTGTTGCAAATCCTTCTTGTAAGTTCCAACTATTACTATTAGGATATGATACTAGAATTGGAGCATCCAATTGTTGAATTACACTGAATGTTAAATTAAATGTATCAGTCTCACCTATACTATTTGTTGCCGTTATTGTATATATAGTTTCAGAAGTAATAGTATCAGGTATTCCTGCTATATTACCATTTGAAAAGGTTAAACCTGATGGTAATGTCGATGGGGTTATATCCCAAGTTATGGTGTCATTAGAACCACTGTTTGCTGTGGCTGAAAAATAAACATCTTTATCTAATATATTGGTTTCTAGAATATTATATGTAATATTAGGGTCTTCGATAGTGTCATCATTTATTATTAATGTAAAATTATGCGATCGATAATTTAAATTGGAATAATTATCATTATAACTACGTATTATGTATTCATATGTTCCCTCTGTTCCCTGTAATACAGTTCCTGTGATTGAACCTGGAGTACCAGTATTAGTCTGTTTATGGAAAGTTAAACCTAATGACGCCAGTGTGATTTCTGCGGTTTGATTAGTAAAATCAAATATTTTGAATGAAATTGGCACATCATTTGTACCATCAATATTTATTCCTTGAGGTAGTATTAAAACGTTTGATTGACTTTCAGTCACGGTTGTTGGACTCCAACCAGTTACATTGGGAACTGCTACTAATATTTCAATACTTACTGAAGCAGTGCTGATTTCTGCCGGTGTATCTAGGTTTGTAGCAGTTATTGTAAACTGGGTAGAACTAAGTAAATGATTAACGGCAGGCGTTATTGTAATTTCACCATTAGATGTGTTAAATGATACACCCAATGGAAGAGATGGAGTTATTGACCAAGCACAAGTTGTATTAATAGATGGTTGAATTACATCAACAGGACTTGTATGAGTATATGAATAGTTGCTACTTGAATACTGAATTAAAGGAGATGGATAATCGTCCAATACGTTTATTATTAAATTTGATGGAATAGCTGATTGACCTCCGGTATTAGTACTGTACACATAATAATTATATTGACCCACTGAGTTCTGTTTAATACCACTATAATCAGTAGTTAAACCGCCAGTTGAAGTATTAAATGTGATATTTAAATCAGATAATATTTCAGATATAGCCGATCCTGATCCATCACTCTTAAGTAATGAAAATATGTACGGCGAATTGGTTACTGTAGGGGATATATCAATATTTTGTCCTTCTGTTACATTTACTTCAAAATATTGAACTGTTGGTTTTGGTTGTAATGACGAGGACCAATCATCTCCGATTAATATCGTTTTATTAGACATACTAGTCATTGGAGTATAATACCATTCATACGTGTTTTTACCAACTTCTTTATGTTTTGACATATAATAAGTATTATATCCACTTGCATTTATATTTGCGTAAGATATAAATAATTTATCATAATAAGTATCACTAGTATCATTATAAATAGAATCTGTCATATATACAAGTTTATTATTACCATCAGACCCAGTTGGACCAGCGGGTCCGTTTTCCCCGGTTGCCCCAATTGTTCCATCCGCACCATCTGTTCCAGCAATACCAGTTGGACCAATTTCACCAGATTGACCGGTTGGACCATTTTCACCCGATTGACCAGTTGACCCAGCAGGTCCTATGCTGCCTGTTGGACCGTCTATTGGTTCTGGTGAAATATCTGTTACATAGTCCCATTGTAGGTCGTTTCCGAAATGACCATTACCAGGACCTAAGTATACATACATTCTTCCATGGTCAGGTCCCGACATCGAAACTATTGCGTGTTCATATAAATTTTCATCAGCTATATTATTATCAGCTTGTATTTCACTTACCGAATTGTAATATTTAAATATTTTGAATACTTTTCCTTGAGCCCCCGTAGGACCAATTGCTCCATCTGTTCCGTCTATTCCTGATTGACCAATTAAACCCGTTGGACCTTGTATACCAACATCACCATTCAGTCCAGTTGGTCCAACTGGACCGACAGTCCCTACTGGACCACTTGGTCCAACTGCCCCTTCATGCCCAGTTGGACCAGTTACAGATATACCTGCGGCTCCAATTGGTCCCGTAATTCCTACAGGTGATATATCAGAAACATAATTCCAACAATAATTTTGTCCTAATGTTCCTAAATTTTTCCCTTTGAAAACATACATTCTCCCGTGTGCGTCACCTTCTTGGGAAACTACAGCAAATTCATTTATATGGTCATCTGAAGGTAAGTCATTAAGTAATCCAGTTAATGTATCGTATGTCTCAAATATTGTAAATAGTTTACCTTCTGGACCCTGTGGTCCAATAGGACCTACTGTTCCGGTTGGTCCCATTTCTCCTTTTAGACCATTTGGTCCAGTTGGACCGTCACCTCCTAATATTCCATCTGCACCATCAACACCATCAATCCCAGCAGGTCCAGTTACACCAGCTGAACCAGCTGGTCCCTCTGGTCCTGTTATAGGTTGAGGTGATATATCTGTCATAAATTGCCATTGATATTTACTACCAAAACTACCATTATTAAAGCCTTTATAAACATACATTCTACCATGATTTATACCTTCTTGATTTACTACCCCATATTCACCTATATGGGTTATATCCACAATTTCGTCACCATGCAGTTCGTCTAATGTATCGTAGTGATTAAATATAACAAACATTTTACCCATTGGTCCAGTTGGTCCAGTTCCGGTTGGACCCATTGGTCCTGTACTACCGACTGAACCGGAATCACCAGTATGACCTTGACCGGTTGGACCTATTGGTCCAGTTTGACCCATTTCGCCAGTTATTCCTTCAATACCTCGAACTCCTTGAGGACCGGTTGGACCAATTGTTCCGTCAATTCCAGATTCCCCCACTAAACCCCGAATACCCGGCAATCCAGTTGGTCCGGTTACTGCTTCTGGTGATATATCAATAACATAACTCCATTGCATCTTATCGCCAACATTACCATATCCTTCACCTAAATACAAATAGATATGACCATGATCGCTATTATTTCCTGTAACCATAGCATGTTGTCCAATATAAATATCTGAATAAAGGAGTGCGTCAACTTCTATCTCTGCCTTTGTTGGAAAATATTTGAAAAATTTAAACATTTGACCCTCAGCACCAGTTGGCCCAGTAATCCCCTGTTTACCCGTAGACCCATCAAACCCTTTATCTCCAGTTGGACCCGTAATTGGGTCTGGTGATATATCAGCTATATATTTCCAACTATTAAGTGCTCCTATATTACCACTATTTGGTCCGAGATATGCATACATTTGTCCATGATTCTCATTATTTTCTACTACAATAGCATATTCTTGAATATTACTAGGATAATATTCTGTGTCGATTATTAATTCGTTTAATGTATTGTAATATTTAAAGAAATTAAACGGATGACTTTGAGCACCCGTTGGCCCAACTAATCCAGCACCTGTTGGTCCTGCATTACCTGTGCACCCCGCTCCTGTCGGACCAATAGACCCATTCATACCTTTATCGCCGGTTGGACCCCGTTCGCCAACACCAGTTGCTCCTTGAATACCAGTTGCTCCTTGAATACCAGTTACTCCTTGAATACCAGTTGCTCCTTGAATACCAGTTGCTCCTATTTCTCCAGTTGGTCCTTGAATACCAGTTTCTCCCTGTTCACCCATTGAACCGTTTTCTCCAGTTGGTCCTTGAATGCCAGTTGCGCCCTCTTCTCCAGTTGCACCTTTTTCTCCCATTATTCCTTGTTGACCTGTATATCCTTGACCAGTTGGTCCCGTTATTGGTTGTGGTGATATATCTGTTATATATGTCCAACTCATATTAAGTCCTGTAGTACCTAAGTGTTCCCCTTTATATACAAACATTTTACCATGATTAACACCATCACCAGCTACTACAGCATATTGATTTATTGTATCCAGATCATAATGGGCTGTGTCTTCATCTAATATCACATTTTCTGTTAATTCATGTTTAAATATCTTAAATGGGTCTCCTTTTTCGCCAATTGGACCTTGAATACCTGTTGCTCCATTTTCTCCAGTTGCTCCTTGAACACCAGTATGACCTTCGCCAGTAGCACCATTTTCTCCAGTAGCACCATTTTCTCCAGTAACACCTTTTTCTCCAGAAACACCCTTTTCTCCAGTAGCACCCTTTTCTCCAGTTGGACCCTTTTCTCCAGTTGGACCCTTTTCTCCAGTTTCTCCCATTATTCCGTCTTCACCAGTTGGTCCTTGAATACCGGGGTCGCCTGTATGACCATAAGCACCAGTTACGCCATCAAACCCTTTATCGCCAGTTGGTCCTTGAACTCCGGTTGCTCCTTGAACGCCGGTATGTCCTTGACCAGTTGGACCCATTATTGCTTGAGGTGAAATATCCGTTACATATGACCAACTGTTGACCAAACCAGTAGAACCTTCTCCAGAACCATTAAATACATACATTTTACCATGATTTTCATCGTCTCCACTAATAACCATATATTGACCTTTAAATTCATCAGGTAAAATATCATCTAAGAAATCATTATTAACTACATAATCCATTATAATAAATGATTCTCCTTTTAGACCTGTTGGTCCTTGAACTCCCGTATGACCTTCGCCAGTTGCACCCTTTTCTCCAGTTGCTCCTTGAACGCCGGTTGCGCCATTTTCTCCAGTTGTACCCTTTTCTCCAGTAGAACCCTTTTCTCCAGTTGCTCCTTGAACGCCGGTTGCTCCTTGAATGCCAGTTGGTCCTTGAACTCCCGTATGACCTTCGCCAGTTGCACCCTTTTCTCCAGTTGCACCATTTTCTCCAGTTGCTCCATTTTCTCCAGTTGCACCATTTTCTCCAGTTGGTCCTTGAATACCGGTTGCTCCTTGAACTCCGGTATGTCCTTGTTCACCTGTATATCCTTGACCAGTTGGTCCTTGAAGACCGGATGCTCCTTGAGCTCCGGTATCTCCTTGTTCACCTGTATATCCTTGACCAGTTGGTCCGGTTATTGGTTGAGGTGAAATATCTGTTACATACATCCATGAGTTCATGTATCCTGTATTACCTCGCGCTTCTCCTTTATATACATACATTTGTCCATGATTAACACCGTCGCCGGTTACAACAGCATATTGATTTATATAAGCTGTATATTCATTCAAAATTGCGTCATTTATAAAATCTGCTGAATCTCTATGTAAAAATATCTGAAATGGGTCTCCTTTTTCACCGGTATGACCCATTTCTCCGGTTGAACCCTTTTCACCTCGTTCACCAGTTAGACCTTGAATACCTTGAATACCAGTTGGTCCCTGAAAACCGGTTGGTCCGACACCAGTTGGTCCGATAGGACCAGCTGTTCCAGTTGGTCCCGTTAATGCTGTAGGTGATATATCAGTTACATATGTCCAACTATTGGCAAACCCAGTATTTCCTTTATCTACGCCATTATACACATACATTTTACCATGATTTACTCCATCACCGCTAATTACCATAAATTGACCAATAAATACATCAGATAAAATATTATCTAAAAAAGAATCATCGATCTTATAATCCATTATAATAAATGATTCACCTTTTTCTCCAGTTTCTCCTTTTTCTCCTTTTTCTCCAGTTGAACCTTGAACTCCTTGATCTCCCGTATCTCCTATTCCGCCTAGATTTCCAGTAGGACCAATATCTCCGGGAATTCCCTGAGGTCCACCTGGACCTTGAACAGATGGACCTTCCACTCCCTGAGGTCCGTCTGGACCTTGAATACCTTGAATACCTTGAATACCGTCATCACCTTTTTCTCCTTTTTCTCCGGTCGAACCATTAATGCCATCGACACCATCAATACCATTCGCTCCTGTAGAACCATTAGTTCCAGATGGACCTTTCATATTTGTTATGTAAATCCATGATGACCATTGTCCTACATTACCATTATCTTGACCCTTATATATATACAGATTTCCACTGTTTACGTCATCTCCATTAATAATAGCATATTGGTTTAATACATCATTATTCCAATTTTCTGGATGATCATTTAAAAAGTCTGTATTACTAGCAAATTTAAATATTTTAAAGGCTTTTCCATCAACACCTGTGCTTCCTTGTTCACCAGTAGGACCATCTATACCATCCGTACCAGCAAGACCATCGGTACCGGCAAGACCATCGGTACCGGCAAGACCATCGGTTCCGGCAGCACCTGGGTTTCCTTGTTCGCCAGTAGGACCAGCAAGACCATCGGATCCAGTAGCACCATCGGCTCCAGTAGCACCATCGGTTCCAATGAGTCCAGTAGGACCGGTAGGTCCAGAACCTGAACCACCTGAACCATCAATTCCGTTTATTCCAGTCGGACCCATAGGTCCTGTTAAACCTGTACTTGCGTGATGTAATACTTCTATTAATTGTGCTTCGTTTAATTCTGTAGCACCTATAGTTAGTTTTCCATCATCGGCTATAGACAAATTTTTTAACGGGAGTCTACTCATTATATATTAAACATATATTTTTATAATAATTAGAACTAAATAATTATTATAATAAATTACAGATTCATAATACGAAATCTACTTAATTCATTTACCGAAATATGAAAAAAATAATAATATAATTCCGCAATTTTTTTATTTAACGTTGTTAATGATACGTTTGTTGAACCATTTGGATTCCAAGCGTCTACATTACCTGTATCTGGATCAGGGTTTTGAAATAATATTTTATCAAAAAAATACCAATATAAATAATCTATTTTTGTCGTTAAATATACTGTTGTCATTTCATATTCTGCTGATTCGAATATATTTTCATTCATAAAATATTCATATAAATCTCTTATTTCTCGTTGAGATGTTATTAACGATAAATCTAAACTTGGATTTAATGGGTCATTTACATTAATATTGTACATTTCTAGGTATAATTGACTCATTTTATTTCGAAGATCATTTAATTCATTTATATTATTTGTAATATTTACTAGATATGTTGTTGCGGTATCAAATGTTCCCGACACATGTAATATATTATTTATTGTTATTGCTCCAGTTATAGCATCATATCCCCATATATACCCTTCAAAATAATTATTATAATCACTAGTTGAAGAACATGTAACGGGTAATCCTGATGTAAATAATAGACCGGGACCTAATGTAAACCCTACTGAACCACCTACTATAGGTGTTATTAATACTGGCGATGTTGTATTTGACATCGTTACTAAAGTTGTGCCTGTCGTTAAATCTGTTCCTGTTCCTGATCCTGTTCCTGTTCCTGTTCCTGTTCCGGTTCCTGTTCCGGTTCCTGTTCCGGTTCCTGTTCCGGTTCCTGTTCCGGTTCCTGTTCCTGTTCCGGTTCCTGTTCCGGTTCCTGAACAACAAACAGTCGAACAGCAATTATTTGTATAATATGACGGTTGACATGCTGCTGGATTTTGATAGGTATAAACATAACTTAATTTTTTTAACGATGTATAATCACTACTAGAAGACATTTAATATATATATACAAACGTAAGAAAATAATTATTACAAAATTAAATAGTTTTTTTACCGTTTTTTGAATGAATAATATATGAAAACATACTATAAGACATGAATAATTTAGATTTAGATATAAATAATTACACAATTAAAGATTTGGAACAATTTTTTCATTTACCTAAAAAATATTCGGCGAATGATGTTGAAAATAAACAATACACTTTACGCGAACAATTATTAAATAGTGGTCATGTTGATAAATTCTTTAAAAAAGATTTAATTCATTTTTTAGATACAGCAAAAAATTATATTATAGCTACTACATGTAAACCTATTAAAAAACCTACATCTATTCCTGATAATTATAAATTAGATAATATTAATTACGAACAGCCGCCTAAAGATAGTTTATCTAGAAAAAATGACATTATTAATTATGAAAAACAGAATTTTATATATACCACTCCCAGTAATTTTGTGCCAGGTAAAGTTAATCAAATTGACACTAGAATTATTACAAAATGTTTAAATATTGATACGAAATTTAGAAAAGATTTATTTAATACTTCTTGTTCTGATTTCTTAATTCAATTACCTACAAAATTTAATAAGGTTGTTTCTATGGAATTGTCTTCTATTGAACTTCCTTTATCATATTTTGGCATTTCTCAATATAACGAGAACAATTATTTTTATGTAAAACTTTATGTTATTGATAAAAATGTTTCTCTTACTGATGTTTTGGAAATTGAAAATATTTTTAGAATTCCGGATGGTAATTATACCATTTCTGAATTAGTTGACCTTATTCGTATGATGTTTCATCGTGAACCTAATGTTTTTTCTACTATTGATATTAAATTAGAAATTGATTCTCATGATAAAGGTAGTCAAAAAGTTACAATGGTTGCTAATTCCACTCTTGAATATGATATTAAAGAATTTGTATTAGATTTTAGTAAAAATAAATTTGGAGAAACAACTGACTCTATGCTTGTTTTTAATAGAATTGGATGGAATCTTGGCTTCAAAAAACATATTTATAATGGCGACACTATCTATTTCGCTGATACGAAAATTGAACCTACATATCGATATATGTATTTAGCAATTAATGATTTTAACAATAGCTCGAATGATGTTTTTGTTAGTGTCTTCGAAAATTCGGTTTTACAACCTGATATTCTGGCCAGAATTTCTTTAAACGGCACTCATAATATCACTGAAAATAATTATAATATTATTTCTGAACCTAGAAAATATTTTGGACCTGTTGATTTACAACGGTTTAAAATTCAATTATTAGATGAAAAGGGCAAAATTATTCAAATGAATAATTTAAATTTTTCGTTTTGTTTGACTTTAAAAATATTATATGATAGTTAATATATATGCCTTATTCATTACGTAAAGTAAACAATAGAAGATGTTATTCTGTTAAAAATTTGAAAAAAAATATTACTTTTTCAAAATGCACTTCGAAACTTAAAGCGAAAAAACAAATTAGATTATTACGTGCTATACAATATAATAAATCTTTTAAACCTAATTTACGTCGTAAACAGAAAAAGGGAGGGAACACAAAAAAATTATTAAAAAAAGGAGGGAATAAGAGAGAAAATGCTGATAAAATTAAAAAAAATATTGAAAAAACAAGACCTTTACATATTCGCGAATTTGAAGATTGGTATGAGGTCATCGCCAATCAAGAATTGCATAGTCAAACTCATTATCTTGATTATATTGATGAATATTGGAGTGAACATTCTATACAAAATCCGTAATCTATTTTATAAAATAATAATTTTTTATTTTTATTTTATCAACATTTTATTAAATTATAGTCTAAATCAAAACATCCCATTATACAATCTTCTTCTTTACAATTTTCTAATAATTTTTTATTTTCTATAAATAATGACAATGTTTTGTTAAAAAAGGATGACTCATTTATGTTATTCTGCGCTTGCATACATGAACCATGTTTCTGCCATTCATGTTCCCATAATGTATTATCACAACTTGACCAATATGTATTCATATTGGACAATAAAGTTCCTTCTGGTTCTATATATGATACTGTTTTACAATTTTCGGGATAGTCCGTACTATTTATTTGAGGCCAAAGTCCATGAATCATATAATCTTCACTACACCACTTTTGCACAGCTAATTCGTAATAGTTATATAGAGACCCCGGATAGACTACTTTCATATTTGCTATTAAGATTATTAATTTTAATAGCATTAATATAATTAATAATTATATTTTATATTTGTTATTATTTATAATTATTGCTGAAAATATCATACTTATCTTTTTATTATACTTCAATTTATATCTTTTTATTATATATAA
>Ga0114994_10001142_pt1 | contig 18914 bp, 19 predicted proteins | sample ArcticOcean_MG_C_9_FD_87043 | JGI IMG/M metagenome (GOLD analysis project Ga0114994, IMG submission 87043) | Marine microbial communities from western Arctic Ocean - ArcticOcean_MG_CB2_152 | ecosystem: Environmental > Aquatic > Marine > Oceanic | place: Arctic Ocean: Canada Basin | collected...
ATCATTGTGTAGTCCCACCATCCAAACGGCTCAGAAACATACCTTTTGATTTTAGTTCATCAATTGTGGCCACCGGATTGCTTAAATATCGGTACCACTTTTTGTATCCAGCGGAATAATCAAAGGCATAAAGCCATTCAACGCCACCATCCTTAGCGTTACGATAAAGTCTTGTTCTAGTCTCGTAAAGCGCCCCGCCCATGTCCGAATAAATATCCATTAGTTCAATTCCTTTTGTTGAAAAAACCCGGCGCGATGGCCGGGCATAGGCGTTAATGGGTGAATTGGCTCAAGCCGTGCTGTTCTAATTTTGTGGCAATATCTGCATTACATCCGCTATCAATTTTGGCTGGATAGTAATTGCAACAATTGCGGCGTTGCCATCAACGGCAATGTTAAAAATTTTGGCGTGACGAATGGTAACCACGTCAGAATTCGATACTTGGAGTGCGGGGCAAAATTATCAGAATTATATGGGGCGCTGGAACCGTATTATTGCGATCAAATAAGTGAACTGCTGAATGTGCCTGACGCTTTGGTCTGGGCCTGTGCGACGTTATTGTATGAACTAATTCGAAGACCACCGCGCGTCTGCTCGGAAACAATTGGCAAAGGAGGTTGGCGAAAACGACCAGATTGAAATGATCGCCCGCGTTTTGGCTGTGAAAGCAAAATTGATGTGGGTAGTTTGTAGAACGACAATCACCACAACATCGCCTTTTTCGTCCAAAACAGGAAACAGGGAGTAATGACAAGTAATCGGACATTGATATCAAACGGCAATCCAATTGAGGAAATAGTTGGATTCAGCAAGGCGGTGCGCGTTGGATCATTCATCGCTGTTGGTGGAACCGCACCCGTTGACAAAAACGGAAAAACAGTTGGCATTGGGGACGTTCATGCACAAACGAACCAAAGCTTTGAAATCATCAAAGTGGCGCTCGAGCAGGCCGAGGCTGGGCGTAAGAATATCGTTCGCACACGCGTCATCTTAACCGATATAGAAACTGAAAAGAGGCGATTGAAGCGCGTAAGAAATATCACATTGATGCGCAGCCCGTCGATACTATTGCAGCCATTATCTGGTCTGTGAACCCAGAGTGGCTTGTTGAGATCGAAGTTGATGCCATAATTCCTGACAGCGTTGGCGTTTAGGTTAGCCTTCTTAAAGCTGCCATTCACCGAACGTAAAAGTCATATACCGCTGCTATGCATTTCGGCTAAAACGTCTCCGCAGTATGCACTAAGGATTAACCAACGGTCGATGCTGCGCGCGATAGATGCCTGTCTCAACAGGTTAATCGGGCTCCCTTTGATTTCACTGCTCATGGTAGAATGCCCAAAATAGACCGATATCATTCCCGCCGGCTCGGCGCTGATGAACATTCAGCGCGCCTGTGAGACAGCTCGCAAATACCACAAGTTGAGCGAGGGTCACTCGGGCCTATTTTGATAAATTACCCCATAAAACCAAAGCGCACAGGCACAAACCGAACTGAGCAGCACAACTCAACGACTTATTCAAATTGCACATCAAAAATTATCATTTTGAATTAATTTATTGAGGTAATGAGTATCTGTGTTATGATCATCCTAAGATATATGGCTTTACTTGAAACTCTTACATAATTAGTGGTCACTATGTCGAAAACTCTTGTGGTTTTTTTGCTGTTCAACCTTACCTTTTTCACAATTCACCCTGATCTTAACCGACAGTATGGTGACTTTTCTCAGCATGTCAAAAATGCTATTTTCGCTCTCAAGGCTCCATATCAGGTCAAAAAAATCGACAGTGCAAGAGACCGCAACCACCCGCTTCATATCAATGGCTTGGAAGTGCCTTCACGTGACGGTTACAATTTAAAGTGGTACATGCAGGCAGCAAAGCAAGGTTATGCATCAGCTCAAAACAATCTTGGGTGGCTCTATTCCAAAACCACAACCCAGTTTCACAACGAAACCAAAGCCTATATGTGGTGGTTCATCGCAGCACAAAATGGCAGCAAAAATGCTTTAGAGAATATGGTTCGAATGGAGACACTTTTGGCGCCAGATAACATTTCAAATGCGCAAAAAATGGCTGAAAAATGTCTCCAAAGCAACTATCGGACTTGTGATTAATTTGACCGGGCACCTGCGGTGATCCAAACCGCTACACCTTTGCCACAGCCAACAAAAACCTGCGTTAGTCACCTGCAGCCTGCACACCACGCAGGCCTGTACATTGCCCACACCGCGCCCAATCCCTGCACACCCGCGTTCTCTACCCTGATAAACAGCGCCTTCATGCGTCTGAGGCTTTCAATCTTGGGTATCTGCCCTAACTGCATTGGAATTATACTTGTCACACAGTTAAGCTTGCCCGACAGTTATGATTGCCAGACGATCAGGAGGCACCGCATCGTGAGTTTCAACAATATTTCGGACAAGACAGTACCAGTTCCGGCAAGCCGTGTGTCGCGGTTTGCCAGAGTGGGCGGTCTGGCCGCAGACATTGCTGGCAATATGGCGGTGAACGGCGTCCGCCAACTGGTACAGGGCCAGCGGCCAAACTGGAACGGCCTGTTACTCAGCCCAGCCAATGCCCGCAAACTCGCTGATCAACTGGCGCAGATGCGCGGTGCGGCGATGAAGGTCGGGCAATTGATGTCGATGGACAGCGGCACAATGCTGCCGCCCGAATTTGCCCAAATTTTGGCGCGCCTGCGCTCTGAGGCAGAACCCATGCCACCCTCACAGCTTAAAAAAGTTCTTACCCAATATTGGGGCCCCCAGTGGTTGCAGCAATTTGCATCCTTCGATGTACGACCCATCGCCGCGGCCTCAATTGGACAAGTTCATCGCGCTAAAACCAAAGACGGTCGGGAACTGGCGTTGAAAATACAATATCCCGGGATCCGAAAAAGCATCGACAGCGACGTCGATAACATCGCCATGCTGATCAAAATCTCGGGCCTGCTGCCTAAAGGCCTTGATATCGCGTCATTGCTCGACCAAGCAAAGCAGCAACTTCACGATGAGGCACAATACCAACGCGAGGGCCAGTACCTACAGCATTTTGGAAGATTACTCGCGGACAACAACCACTTTCAAGTGCCCGTACTGTATGGGGATTTAACCACCCCAGATATTCTTGCGATGTCCTATGTTTCAGGGCATCCTATCGAGGCACTTGCGAGCGCGCCACAAGCAGAGCGGGACCGGGTAGTCGGCTTGCTGATCCAGCTATTACTGTTTGAGTTATTTGACTTTCAACTGATGCAGACCGATCCAAATTTTGCAAATTACAAATATAACCCCGAAACAAAGCAGGTTGTCTTGTTGGACTTTGGCGCAACCAGAGCGCTCTGCCCGACCTTGGTAAAACAGTTTCGCCGCTTGCTAGGCTCTGGTTTGGAAAATGATAAAGATGCCATCTTGGATAGTATGCACGAAATTGGCTACTGCGACGACACAATTTTGCCCCACCATCAAACTGCACTGCTGAATTTGTTCGATCTCATCCTATCACCTTTTCGCCAGGATGCCGCGTTTGATTTTTCCGATGGGATGTTTGCCGCACAGGTCAGAGACGCAGCGATGGCGTTAGGGAAAGACGGCGATTTCTGGCATATCCCACCAGTGGAAACATTGTTTTTGCACCGCAAATTCGGCGGTATCTATCTGCTTGCAAACAAATTGGGCGCTCGTGTCAATGTTCGACAGTTAGTAACGCCTTACGGCGAGTGAACTGACCCTCTAAGACAGCCATTTCAGACACTATAAAAACCTTACGCCGGCGCCACTCTGCATCAGCCTGACGTCAATGCTCGTCACTTAAGCGATTTATAAATCTGCAGTTCTGTCCAAAGGTCTTCTGTGCGCTTGTTGGTTTCATTAAGTCGCAGTGCAAGCCCCCGCAAAATTGCCAATATAGCAGGATCAGTGGCATCAATTTTTTGCATAAGCAGATCGTCTTCGATAACTCTGATGATGCAGTTTGTTTTGGCAATGACCGTAACGGTTCGCCGCTCTCTTAAAATCTGGCCAATTTCACCGAACATTTCACCTTCTTTTAAAGTCGCCAGATGAAAGTTTTTGTGCGAGAAAATATCAACCTCTCCGGTGTGAATAAGAAAGACGCTATTTGCATCATCTTTCGCTTGGTAAATCACATCTCCAGCGGCCACAGATTTATATACTGGCTTCATAACATATCCTCCAAAATCCGAAAAATTAAGGCTGCTCGGAAACTCTAAAAACCACCTATTTGAATACGCACGGAACTCAAAAGGTTTTTTATCTAGATACACCGACAGCGACCGGTTGCCAAGTCGCCCGATACTGTCGAAATCAAATTTGTAAAAACCACGAACCGCCTTGAAACGTAAAACGCACAGGCCTATGTCTAAAACTTAGAAAGCTTATAATCGCCCCGGTTGGATCTCGTGCGTCGAAAAGCCCAATTTATTTGGTTTCTGCTTGCCGGCACACACTGAACTCAATCATCTTGGAGAAGAAAATGAAAACAGCCAAAGACTATATGACCGCCGCAGACGCCGTTGTTGAGCGTATTTCACTGGAAGATGCATTGACAAAACACGGCGCTGAAAACACCGTATTTGTTGATGTCCGCGACAGCGGTGATATCGCAAAGACCGGAACCGTGGCCGGAGCAGTGCGCATCAACCGGGGTTTTTTGGAATTTGCGGCTGATGATAACACCCAATACCACAATGCCAATCTCACCAAAGATGCGCATCTATATCTGCTGTGCGCCGCGGGTGGTCAGGCGGCGCTGGCCGGTAAAACCTTGAAAGATATGGGGTATCAAAACGTCTATAATATTGGTGGCTTTGGCGCGTGGAAAGACGCGGGTGGGCCGGTCGAAAACGGGTAATGGATCGGCCGTGCAAACCGATCAACACTGCTGCGTTGCGCTCGGTTTGCACGGTCTTTTCTTCGCTGGTGTCCACATAATGGCCCTTGGCTGTGCGAGAAAATTGTCTAACAGACATATCCCGGCACGATCAAAAGGAGCGGAATTTTTCCACTGTTCAGCCGGCCACCAAATCGGTTGGCCATTAAAATGAACGCCGCAGTCAGCGGGTTGAGGCCAGTGGTCCCTTAATCAGCCGTCCACCCACCATCAATCAAAAGGGATGTTCCTGTCACAAGAGCCGAAGCATCTGACGCCAGATACTGAACTGCGCCCATAATATCTTCGATCTGTCCCACCCTGTTAAGTTTGATCTTGGACTTGATCCAGGCAAGTTTTTCTGGGTCGCTGAATGTGGGTTCAGTCAGCGGGGTGCGGATAAAGGTCGGACAGATCGAATTGACCCGAATAGCATACGCGCCAAACTCAATAGCCATGGATTTGTTGATGCCTTCGATAGCATGCTTACTGCCGCAATACACCGCGCGCTCTGGGCCGCCAACGTGGCCCATCTGACTTGATATCTGAATAATCGACCCACCCCGAGCTTGTTGCTTCATGCTACGCGCGGCCTGTTGCGCCAGAAAATACGCTGCACGGACATTGAGATCCATCACAGCGTCAAAATCTTCAGGTCGTGTCTCTAACACGGTCGAATGCCGGGCAAGGCCTGCGGAATTTACCAGCACATCAAACGCGGCCTCAGACGCAAAGAATGCCAACACCGCCTCTAGGTTGGTCACGTCAAGAGCCTGCGCTTGCGCCAACATGCCTTCGGCTCTGATCATGGCCGCCGCCGCCTCAAGCGTCTCAGAACTGCGCGCCACCATGACTACATCAGCGCCCATTTCAGCCAGCGCAACCGCACAGCCAAGGCCAATGCCGCGCGAGGCCCCTGTCACCAGAGCGCGTTTGCCGTCCAAGCGAAATGAAGGGGTGCGGGGAAGTTTCATTTGTGCCTCATAAATATCGTTTTAGCACATTCTAATCGTGGGCTGTCAGACTGTCCATACAGAGCAAAAATTGATCACAAATCCTGTATTATGCTATGCATTATATGCTGATTTTTAATTTCTTGATATATTTTCCGTAGTGTTTCACCGGTCTCTTGTTCGTATTGTGACTGTGTTTGGTCAGGGGTGACTGGCCGGTGGTGTTTGGCCGGTGGTATATACTCCGCAATGATTACACAGACGCCAGTCAAGGTATCAAGACGCCGCCAAAAGCGCCACCTCAGCCACAGCACGCTCAATCAATGCCAGACAAACATCATCCGAAAACCGGTGGTCTGCACCATCGACCAGGGTCAGATGCATATCGGGGCCCATCGCGTGTTCAAGCAGCCGCAGTGCTACCGACATTTCAACAGCCTTATCTGCGGTACCTTGCAAAAACCGCACCGCAAACGGCAGTGCCAGCGGTGCCCGCAGCACGAGGTTCTGTCGCCCGTCTTCGATCAACCGGCGGGTAATCACATAGGGTTCGTCGTAATCCGAGGGCAGCACAACCTGACCAAAACGCTGCAGATCAGAGCGCTCTGCGTCGTCAAAGCCCACCCACATACTGTCTTCGGTAAAATCCGGCGCCGCAGCGACCGTCACCATCCCGGCCACCTTGGTTTGTTCCAATCTCTGCGCCAGCAGCAGCGCTATCCAGCCCCCCATTGAAGAGCCAACCAAAATCACCGGCCCGTCGATTAAATGGGTCACTGCCGCCACCGCATCCTCAGACCAGTCGCTGATACACCCATCGGTAAACGCGCCCGAAGACTGGCCGTGACCAGAATAATCAAACCGCAGAAATGCCCGCCCGCTGCGTCTGGCCCAGGCTTCAAGATGCACCGCCTTGGTGCCTTGCATATCGGATTTAAACCCACTCAGGAAAACGATTGCCGGGCCAGTCCCCTCGCTGTGATGATAGGCGAGCTCACGACCCTGAGCGGTCTTAAAATAACGGTGTGTTGCCATGTCACCCTCCTGCTTGGCGACCAAAAACAACACCAAGCTGTATTTTACAAGCGCTTGTTGCCGCGTTCACTGTTTAATCGTGTGTTTTTTTAGACTGATTTTTCGACCATAAGACATGACCAGCCTTAGAGAACTGACCTGCCTCAGGGGTCTTGATTTTTTTGCCAAACCATTTTTTTTGCATATTATAAAGGTAGTTACGCCTTGCTACGCAAGGCCAAACGTTTTACGATAAATTTAAGTATCATACCCGCAACCGGGCGCTTGGTAGGCGCCAAAACGACGAGGAGGACAACCATGTCCCAGATCACACTTACGCTTCCAGATGGCAATCAACGTCTTTATGACGCCGGCATTACTGCGGGCGAGGTCGCGACAGACATCGCCACTTCGCTGGGCAAAAAAGCCATAAGTGCCACGGTTAACGATGCCCATTGGGATCTGCAGTGGCCGATCAACTGTGACAGCGGCATCGCCATCAACACCATGAAAGACAGCGCTCCGGCGCTGGAGCTGGTACGCCATGATCTGGCCCATATTATGGCCCGCGCTGTGCAAGAGATCTGGCCCGATGTGAAAGTGACCATTGGACCCGTTATCAAGGACGGTTGGTATTATGATTTTGACCGCGCCGAGCCATTCACCCCCGAGGATCTTGGTGTGATCGAGAAAAGGATGAAGGAAATCATTAACCTGCGCGATCCGGTTCGCACCGAAATCTGGAGCAGGTCAGCCGCGACCCAGCATTACCACGACACGAACGAACCCTATAAAGTCGAGTTGATTGAGGCGATTCCGGGCGACGAACCGCTGCGGATGTACTGGCATGGTGATTGGCAGGATCTGTGCCGCGGCCCGCATCTGCAACACACCGGCCAGGTGCCAGCTGACGGGTTCAAGCTGATGTCGATTGCCGGGGCCTATTGGCGCGGCGATAGCAACCGAGCGATGCTGCAACGGATTTATGGCGTGGCGTTTCTTAACAAAGAAAGCCTCAAAGCCCATATGCTGATGCTCGAAGAGGCCGCCAAACGCGACCACCGCAAGCTGGGGCGCGAAATGGGCCTGTTCCACATGCAAGAAGAGGCCCCCGGTCAAGTCTTTTGGCATCCTAACGGCTGGCGCATTTATACCACGCTACAAGATTATATGCGCCGCCAGCAAACCCGCGACGGCTATGTCGAGGTCAACACACCGCAAGTGGTCGACCGCAAGCTGTGGGAGGCCTCAGGCCACTGGGATAAATACCAAGAAAACATGTTTATCGTCGAGGTTGACGAAGAGCACGCGCGCGAAAAAGCGATAAACGCCTTGAAGCCGATGAACTGCCCCTGTCACGTTCAGATCTTCAATCAAGGCCTGAAGTCCTATCGCGATCTGCCCCTGCGGATGGCCGAATTTGGCAGTTGCAACCGCTATGAACCCTCGGGGGCACTGCACGGGATTATGCGGGTGCGTGGCTTTACGCAAGATGACGGACATATCTTTTGCCGTGAAGACCAGATCGAATATGAAACCAAAAAATTCATCAACTTTCTGTCTACTGTCTATCGCGATCTCGGGTTTGAAAGCTTTTCAGTGAAATTTTCCGACCGGCCCGAACAGCGTTCTGGGGATGACAGTGTATGGGACAAAGCAGAAGCCTCTTTGAAAGCTGCAACTGAAGCTGCGGGCTGTGCGTACGAGCTCAACCCCGGCGAAGGCGCATTTTACGGACCAAAACTTGAATTCGTCTTGACCGATGCGATCGGGCGCGATTGGCAATGTGGCACATTGCAGGTTGATTTTGTGCTACCAGAGCGACTGGATGCAACCTACATCGCCGAAGATGGTGCCAAACATCGTCCCGTAATGCTGCACCGCGCTTGTGTGGGATCTTTTGAACGTTTCATTGGAATTCTGATAGAAAACTCTGCCGGAAGATTGCCTTTCTGGCTGGCGCCAAGACAAGTTGTCGTCACCTCGATTGTGACAGACGCCAATGAATATTGCCAGCAGGTCGTCGACGCCCTGATCGCGCGCGGCATTCGGGCCGAGGCTGATCTGCGCAATGAAAAGATCAACTACAAGGTTCGCGAACATTCGCTTGGCAAAGTGCCGGTGATCTTGGCCTGTGGTATGAAAGAAGTCGCAGACCACACTGTCAGCATCCGAAGGCTGGGCGAAAAACAGACCCGTATGGCCGGGTTGGACGAGACCGCCATCACACTGGCCTTAGAGGCAACGCCACCCGATCAGGTATAATTACACGCTTGGAAATTCTTGCATAACATTGACTATTTGGCGGGCTAGGCACTTCAAAGACTCTATATAGTCCCGGCGTGTCGCCGTCGCATTAAAGCGACCTTAAGGCATGGTGACTAAATGGCGTCGGCTTTAGGTAACGCATACAGTCTAACGCCAACCTCACGGGGAGTTTATTCCGCTTTACGGGATTGTGATTCGCAGGATTGACACCATCCATACTAAAGGATAATAATTCGTTAAAATTTTTATAACGAATATATTTTAACTATACATTAGTATATTAAAGTGAAGATATGTCACACACCCTAAAAACAGTCGCTATTGCAAGCGCAGTGGCGACAGCACTTGCAACCATAGCAACAATGGCAGTTTCTGGCGAACAAGAAAAATGCTTTGGTGTTTCTCTAGCTGGAGAAAACGATTGTGCCGCTGGCCCGGGAACAACTTGTGCCGGAACCTCATCGGTCGATTATCAAGGCAACGCATGGGCGCTGGTAAATGGCGGAACCTGCATGGAAATTGAGCTTCCCACCAAGGCCGACGGCACGGCACGCAACGGTGCTCTATCGGCTCTACCACGCGATCTGCCCGCGTAAGTAGACCTGCTTATCCTCCTGTGCCTCACAAGCGAGGAGGGCAAGCAACTCCAATACAAGGACATGCGCATGTTTGATCATTCCCCTCACTTTACAGCCCTGCCCTGCGCTCCTGGCGTGGGATATAAACCTCAGCATTTCAATAATATTATGAAAAAACCAGCACCAGTGGAATGGTTGGAAATTCATGCCGAGAATTATATGGGCGCTGGTGGCAGACCTCTGGCGCAATTGCACCACCTTGCAGAACGGTTTGCAATTTCGGTACATGGCGTTGGGTTGTCCATTGGTGGCGAAGGGCCCTTGGATACGGCACATCTGCTGCGCCTAAAAGGCTTGTGTGACTGGCTGCAACCCGCAAGTTTTTCAGAACACCTCGCCTGGTCCAGCCATGACAATCAGTTCCTCAATGATCTTTTGCCGCTGCCCTACACAGAGTCCAGTCTGACCCGCATCGTCGATCACATTGATCAAGTCCAGAACGCACTGGGCTACCAAATGCTATTAGAAAACCCTTCCAGCTATCTTGCTTTTGAGGATAGCACATTGAGCGAACCAGAGTTTTTGACCCAAATCACGAAGCAAAGTGGCTGCGGGCTGCTGCTGGATGTCAATAATGTTTTCATTTCAGCCACCAATTTGAGCTTTAATCCCCAGACCTATATCAATCAGCTGCCTCTGGCTCACGTGGCAGAAATTCACATCGGCGGCCATGACGAACAAGCCGACGAAGATGGCGAGCCTCTGTTGATTGACAGCCATGGGTGCCCCGTCGCGGATCCGGTGTGGGCTCTGTTAGATTATGTGTTGGCATCCGCAGGTCCACGACCGGTGCTGGTTGAATGGGATACCGATGTCCCTGATTGGTCGTTGCTGGCTGCCGAAGCCAACCGGGCGGCGAATGCATTGAGCCCTGTTTTGGTATGAGCCAAGATCAACAGATCTTTTCCACTGCCATATTGTCACTACAAAGCCCGGTGCCTGCCGGTTTGACCAATGGCTGCGGCAAAGTGGCCAATCGGCGGTTTTCAGTCTATCGCAACAATGTCATGGACAGTTTAATCAAGGCATTACAAACCGGATTTCCAGTCATTTCCAAACTTTTGGGTGAGCAGAACTTCAAAAATATCGCCGGTCTGTTCGTGCGCCAACATCCGCCAGCAAGCCCTCTCATCAATCAATATGGTGACAATTTCCCAGCCTTTTTAAAAGATTTTAAGCCGCTAGAGCACCTGCCCTATCTTGCCGATACCGCACGCCTTGAGTTTGCGTTACGCCGCTCGTATCACGCAGCCGACGCCAAGTCGGTGCATCCGTCTGAGATTGATGCTCTGTCACCGGAGCAATTGAATGCCGCCGAGCTTAAAATGTCGCCTTGTGCGTTCTTGATTAGCTCGGCCTGGCCGATCTATGGCATCTGGAACTATAATACCGCGCCTAATGCGCCCAAACCACCGGTGCAGGCACAGGATGTGTTGGTGGTGCGCCCCAACTTTGACCCCTACCCAGTTTTATTACCGCCAGGTGGGGCCATTTTTTTCGAAAGCCTAAAGCAAAAAATGAATTTTTTTGATGCGGTCAGCGCTGCGCAAGACGACCATACAGATTTTGATCTGGCCGCCGTATTGACCATATTTCTGACCCAAAATGTGCTGATAGAAATAAGACCGAATAGCCGCGAAAGAAGACAGCAGGAAAATGTTTAAACATGTACATAACACAATTTTTTCTACGACTGAGGCACTGTTGCCGCTGTTACCCCTGCTGGCGCGCGGTGTGTTTGCAACCAGTCTTTTGATCTATTTCTGGACCGCAGGTGTAACAAAACTCGGGCCGGGATTGTTCGGCTTTTTATCCCCTGCGGCCGGTGCATATATCCAGATTCTGCCCAGAGCTATGGAACTGGTCAATTATGATCCGGACCAATTGAACACATGGCACCGCATTGTGGTGCTGGTCGGGACATGGGCAGAATTCATCTTGCCCGCGTTGATCGTTTTGGGGTTGGTTACGCGCTTCGCCGCCTTGGGCATGATCGGATTTATCACATTCCAAAGCCTGACTGATCTTTATGGTCATGGCGGGATCACACAGCCAGCCACACTGGGTGCATGGTTCGACAAGCTGCCGGATGGTCTCATCCTTGATCAACGGGCTTTTTGGATTTTCACCTTACTGGTCCTGGTTCTCAAAGGCGGGGGCATCTTGTCACTGGACCGAATATTTGGGTATAAATAGCCTGCGCCATGCCAACAAGCAAACATCGCGCCGCCCACACAGCCCAAGGCATCGTCTCGAATCAGCTCACTGTATACCGCTAGATTATGCGCTTGGCGCCATCTTGCCCACATTGACACGCCGATTTAGTTTTTCTGCCAAGACCTTACGGGTTTTCTACAACAAATTTTGCAAAAAATACTTGTTTAACGCGAATATTTTACAGAATATTTCACCTATAAGTAAATCAGTTGGAGTTTTACTTGATTTTTACAAGAGCCATGCAATCATCGCCACATTACGAGGGGCAAGAATAAAGCGATCAATATTTTTGATCTCATTGCACCCTTACAAAAGCTGCAGCGTTTCAGCAGCAGCGCAACAAAGGGGAGACACGGACACATGCCCACTGGCACCGTGAAATGGTTTAACACGACTAAAGGCTTTGGTTTCATCGCACCGGAAACTGGTGGCAGCGATGTATTTGTTCATATTTCTGCTGTGGAGCGCTCTGGCCTGACCGGATTGGCTGACAACCAAAAGGTCAGCTATGAACTGCAAGACGGCCGTGATGGCCGACAAATGGCGGGTGATTTGAAAGCGCTATAGGGTCCGTATCTGACAAATTTAATGGATGGATTTCAAACCAGTTGAAGGTTTTTTGCTTCTTCACCTGCCAGGTGGATGAGGTCTTTGATGTATTTTTTCGTGAGGTCTTCACGGCGGGTCGCTGCATAAAGCGTGCGCGTTATGCCTGTCTGCGTCAGAGGGCGAGTGGTGTAATCCGAACTATATTTCACCTCGCGCACCACCCAGTCCGGCAAGACAGCAACCCCACGGTTGGAGGCGACCAACATCAAGATCACTGCTGTTAATTCGACCTGTCGCAATCCGGCGGGTTCGACTTTGGCGGGGGTCAGCAACTGGCTGAAAACATCCAAACGCGCCCGTTCGACGGGATAGGTGATCAATGTCTCACCGCGAAAGTCTTGCGCCTCTATAAAGTCTTTCAAGGCCAGAGGATGTTTGCTTGAGGCCACAAAAACTGGCGCATAGTCAAACAACGGGATGAATTCTACGTCCGCCAGATTTTCTGGATCTGACGAGATAACCACATCGACCTCTTCCTTTTGCAGCGCTGGCAGCGCGTCAAAAGCCAGCCCCGGACGGATATCGACATCAACCTCGGGCCAGAGCTTGCGAAACGTCTCAAGCACAGGCAACAGCCATTCGAAACAAGCGTGGCATTCGATCGCGATATGCAAACGCCCGGCACGGCCCTCGCGCAGGCCTGAAAACTCGGTCTGCACCGCATCGATCTCAGGCAATATCTTTTCGGCCAGCCGCAAAAGCCTTAAACCGGCTGGCGTTAAACGCATAGGCTTGATGCGCCGCAAGAATAAAGCAACACCAGCCTGGGCCTCCAGACCTTTGATTTGATGGCTTAATGCTGACTGGGTAATATTCAATATATCCGCAGCCTTGGCCAATCCCCCAGCTTCATGGATGGTCTTAACTGTGCGCAAATGCCGAAACTCGAGATGCATCTTCATATCAAATTCATAACCTTGTTGAAATTTATGAGTTTGTCTCATATAACCATCTGTGGCACAAGTGGCAGACCCTTTACAATTGGATCTACCAATGACCCCGCTAGAGATTTCGTTTGAATTTTTCCCACCCAAAAACCTAGAGGCTTCGTTCCGGCTTTGGGATACAGTACAAGTACTGGCGCCTTTAGAGCCGCGGTTCATCTCGGTGACATATGGGGCTGGTGGCACCACCCGAGACCTTACCCGCGATGCGGTCAGCGCTTTACACAAATCCTCCGGTTTGCGGGTTGCGGCCCATCTGACGTGTGTCAATTCCAGCCGGAAAGAGACATTGGCGGTTGCCCAATCGTTTGCGGCGGCGGGAATTTCAGACATTGTTGCATTGCGCGGTGACCCACCAAAAGGCGAAGGCAGCTTTACGCCACACCCTGAGGGGTTTCAAAGTTCGCTTGAGTTAATTTCAGCTTTGGCACAAAGCGGTGACTTCACCCTGCGCGTTGCCGCTTATCCCGAAGGCCATCCAGAAGCCGAAAGCACAAGCACAGATATCGATTTTCTGAAACGCAAGATCGATGCCGGCGCAAGCGAAGCACTGACACAATTCTTTTTTGAGGCCGAAACCTTTTTACGGTTTCGCGATGCCTGCGACAAAGCGGGGATAAAGGTCCCGATCACCCCGGGCATTTTGCCGATCGAAAACTGGCAGGGTACACGGCGTTTTGCCAAAGCCTGTAACGCCAAGGTTCCAAATTGGCTGACCGACGCTTTCTCAAAGGCCGAGCGTGACGACCGCGAAGATCTCTTGGCCACCGCAGTCTGTACCGAATTGTGCTCGCAATTGATTGATGAAGGCGTTGATGCATTGCATTTCTACACGCTGAACCGCCCCGACTTGACCCGCGACATATGCCATGCGTTGGGTATTACAGCTGCGGTCAAACTGGAAAAAATCGCCTGATTAATGCGCCTTTACGGGAATCTGTTTCGCTGCATTGCGGGCCCGGCGTCAAGCGTCAGGCTTGGCACTGCCCGCTATCCTCGCCGCATCTACATTGAAAAGCACGTGTGGTTCTGGCACAGGCAACAAAAATCTAGCGTAAAATCCGTTGGGGCTTTTCTATTTGGCGCAAATCTTTAAGTTATTTAAACAAGACAACAACTTGAGGACTGTCATGCCAACGAGAACCGCTATCGTCACCGGCGCCGCCCGGGGAATAGGACAAGCCACCGCCCGTATTCTGCAGGCTCAGGGCCTCAGGGTGGCATTAATCGACCGCGACGCGGACGCCCTTGCCGAGGCAGCTGACGCCTTGCCCGGGTCCCTGCCCTGTCTGTGCGATGTGTCGCAACCCGATCAGGTCGATCAGATGGCCGCAGAGATGACCGCAAAACTGGGGCGGGTTGATGTTTTGATCAACAACGCCGGTGTGGCAGATTTTGGCCCCCTTGAGGACACAGATTTTCAACGCTGGCGGCGGGTGATGGAAACCAACCTCGATGGGGTTTTTCTGTGTTCGCAAGCCCTGCTGCCAGCGTTAAAGTCCAGCCACGGCGCCATCGTTAATATTGCCTCGATCTCGGGACTGCGCGCCTCGACGCTGCGCGTGGCTTACGGCACCTCGAAGGCGGCCGTTATCCATCTGACCCAACAACAAGCGGTAGAATTGGGCGAGTTTGGAATTCGTGCCAATTGTGTTGCCCCTGGCCCAGTACGCACCAAGCTGGCAATGGCAGTGCACAGCGACGAGATTATCGCCGCCTATCACGATGCCATTCCGCTAAACCGCTATGGGAGCGAAGACGAGATTGCCGAGGTGATCAGCTTTCTAGCGTCCGAAAAAGCCAGTTTTGTCACCGGCCAGCTGATTGCCTGTGATGGCGGGTTTGAGGCCACAGGGATCGGCCTGCCCGCCCTGCGCCGGCAGGCCGAATAACCCACGGAGTTTTCCACGTGAGAGATATTTCAATATCCCACGCAAAAAACATACTTTAATATGCGCGTCACGTGCTGGTTGTTGGCTGTTCACGGGGGGGGAGACCACATTGGCCCTGACTTTGGCTAAGCGATACAATTTTCCTGATCAATCGCTCGACGGACGCGCAAGGTGGAACTCAGGATGGCAACGACGCGACAAGGCGGAACATAAGAAAATTGTTAAGGAAATGGTCACTCAGGACCGATGGATTCAATATGGTACGGGTTCATCAACCGCCGATATAGGTTTCCAAAAGCGGACCTGATCATATAGGTTCGAATGCCTAGATAGCGGTATTTCTGGGGTCTGGGAAAGAGGCTGTTTTTACCTGTGGACGCACGCGCACCGGCAGGCCTGACCATTGTCCAGAAAAACCACCTGACCGAGAGTTTTATCCTAAATCTGGAATTTTGAAAACCAAACTGCACCATTTTTGAAACAGAGAATAATAAACCTAAGCCCAAACATTCCAGTTGTTACGATCCCAAATGGAAAGGCAGCGATTGACTTACAATCTTAATACTTTGGCAATCATACATACGCACGGCTATCAGGACAGGCTTTATAGACGGCTTCTCTGGCCTTTTTGATTTTGTGACCGACCAATTGAACCTTTGTAGTTGGCTTCGTTTAAATTTCGGGTTCACCTGCATTTAGAAATAAGCCTACATGCTGCGACAGAGTTCATAAAGTCGTTACCACAACGACCCTGATAGGTTTCATCGCTCCTTTTTCTTGTCAGCTCGCGCAATTAAAGCTTGGGTAATACCGGATAAATGCTCGGGCGACGCCTTCGCGCCGGGCATACGAAATGAAATCACCATTCCACCAAACACCCGGCAAAACGGCGCTCATCGACGCTGTGTCAGTCAAATTCGCGCAGTCGTGCTACATAGCGGGCCAATGTATCTATCTCGAGATTGACGTCATCCCCCTGGGACACGTCACCCCAAGTGGTCACCGTTTTTGTATGCGGGATAAAATTGACACCAAAAGTGGTTCCGTTGACCTCATTGACCGTCAGCGAGGTCCCGTTTAACGCCACCGAGCCTTTGGGAGCAACAAAGCGCGCCAACGCCTCGGGCACCTGCAACAGCACGCGCGTGCTGTCGCCCTCATCTTGCACAAGCGTCACTTTGGCGACCCCGTCGACATGACCTGACACAATATGACCGCCCAGTTCATCCCCAACCTTCAATGCCCGTTCCAGATTTAACCGGCTGCCATCGGTCCACCCCGCAACGCTGGTCTTGGACACGGTCTCGGCACTGATTTCGACGTCAAAACTGTCACGACTTAACCCAATGACCGTGAGGCAAACACCATCACAGGCAATCGATGCTCCAATATCGATCGAGCCGGTATCATATCCAGTCTGGATCGTCGCGCGCAAATCACCACGCTGTTCCAACTGCATTACTCGCCCGATATCAGTGATAATTCCGGTAAACACGCCCTCGTCCCCTTCGCTGGTGTCTCTGACACAATAAATCCCATAAGAATGCCATATTCTCGCCACATTGCGGTCAAAATTATAGTCTTTGGTTTAACCATATATGAGGTATTTTTAACTGGTGAGCAATATCCCCTCCGCCAAACGCGTATTTATGTTTCTTCAGGGTCCACACGGACCGTTTTTTAACCTTTTGGCCAAAATGCTATCCCACACCGGCGCCGAGATTTGGCGCGTCGGTTTTAATGCCGGCGACCAGGTTTTCTGGTCTCGGCCCGACCGCTATTGCCCCTATCGCGAAGACATCCGCGACTGGCCAGAGACGTTTGGCAATCTCATACGTGAAAAATCTGTCACCGACCTCGTTTTGTATGGGGACACAAGACCCATCCATGCCCTTGCGATCCAAAAAGCCCGACAGTTGAACCTGCGGGTGCATGTCTTTGAAGAGGGTTATTTGCGGCCCTATTGGGTGACCTATGAGCGAGACGGCTGCAACGGGCATTCCAAACTCATGGGCATGGGGCTCTCGGATATGTCCGAGGCGCTTCAGACCGGCTCACTTGATGAACCCGCAGCCCCCGCCCACTGGGGTGAGATGCGACACCATATATTTTATGGGGCACTGTATCATTTCTTCGTGCTGTTTCTCAATCAGGCCTATCCAAAGTTTCAACATCACCGCCCGCATCGGGTTCAGGATGAGTTCAGGCAAAATCTGCGCAAACTGTTCTGGATGCCCCTGAGCTTTGTCCGCCGCGGGTTGGCAACCCTGCAAATACAAGCCTCTGGCGTTCCCTATCATTTGGTTTTGCTGCAATTGCAACATGACAGCGCGCTGCAAGCGCATTCCCCCTTCGCCAATAATACCGAGTTTCTCGATCAAGTGCTGTGCGGCTTTGCACAAGGGGCACCTAGGCATCATCAACTGGTGGTTAAAGCGCATCCACTGGAACAGAATGGCAAAGACCTTTCGGCCACGCTAAAAAATCTGGCCGAAAAGCACCAGATCATAGACCGCCTACGCTATATTGAAGGCGGCAAGCTGGCAAAAATTTTACGACAGGCTCGCAGTGCCGTGACCGTCAATTCAACCGCCGGACAGCAGGCTTTGTGGCGCGGCATACCGCTGAAATTGTTTGGCGACGCCGTCTATGCAAAGCCTGAGTTTACGTCTTCACAAGAAATAAGCGATTTTTTTGCCGCCCCACGCCGCCCCGACACTCAAGCATATCATATGTTCCGGCGCTATCTGCTGGAAACGTCACAAATCGCAGGTGGCTTTTATTCCCGAAAAGCACGGCGACAAATTATTCGCGCAGTGGTGGATATGATGCTGTCTCATCATGATCCGTATGAGGCCCTTGCCGCCGGAACCGCACCGCCCCGTCAATACTTACAGGCGGTTGGCGCATGACCAACACGCGTACACCACAACCTAAGTCCAGCACCAAAAGGCAGCAGCGCTCATTCAACACAGATCAGGGAGATAGGGCAGTGAATACGAGACTTTTTCAACGGCTCAAAGTGACTGGCTTGATTGCATTCGCAAGTATCTTGATCGGATGTGGCCTGCCCAGCACAGGACCTAACAAACCACAAATCTATTCAGGGACCCAAGCGTCCAGCGGTCCGGCTTGGGTCATACCTGTCAATGAAATCGTCAATCAAAAAACGGCCTTAAAACCAACGTCTGGCTTTGCCAGTCATTTCAAAACCCTCGCCAAGGTGGGCGCTGATATGATCCGCGCAGGTGATACGCTTGGATTGACCATCTGGGAGAATGTTCAAGACCAGTTGCTCGGCGAAATGGGGTCCACCGCGCTTCAACCCGTTCAGGTCGATGGAGAAGGGTATATTTTTGTCCCCTATGCACGACGGATACAAGCGGCGGGCAACACCCCCGAATCAATTCGAAAAATCATAACCGACGCACTTAAAGAACAGACCCCAGACCCGCAAGTCGAGGTCCGCAGGATCGCAGGGG
>Ga0114994_10001144_pt1 | contig 18901 bp, 14 predicted proteins | sample ArcticOcean_MG_C_9_FD_87043 | JGI IMG/M metagenome (GOLD analysis project Ga0114994, IMG submission 87043) | Marine microbial communities from western Arctic Ocean - ArcticOcean_MG_CB2_152 | ecosystem: Environmental > Aquatic > Marine > Oceanic | place: Arctic Ocean: Canada Basin | collected...
CATACCGGTCGCAACGTCACGTGCGTCCGCTTCGAGAGGGGTCAGCGGAAGCGCATCGAGAAGGCGAAGCGGTGCCTGCTCGCCGGCGTCGCAACATATGCGCGGACGCGCCGCCGCAGCGCCATGCTGCAGGTCGGCGCGCACCTCGCGTTCAGCAACCACAACGATCCGTTCAAGAGGCTCGCTTTGGATGTCATTAACCGCACGGTGCTCGTGGAACCGCTGCCGGGCGTGTTTCGAACGCTGCAGACATTGGTGAAACCGCACTCAAATCCAGCGCACGAGGTCACGGTGGTCAATAGAGCCGTCTCGTACCGGGACGAGGTGGTCACGTTTCATACCATAAACGACACGTTGATCGATCCGGCCACGGGCTGCTACCGGGCCGCGTTCAAGCCGCCCCGCCACCAAAAGCGGTGTCCGGCCTTCTTCACGAGCCAGATCGCGAGCCTGTCGCTGGAGAACGTCCTCAAGCACAAGCGCTGGATCCCGAACCTGGAGCAACTGATCGTGGACGTGCAGGTCCAGGCCTCGACGGTGTCGACGTTGTTGGAGGAGCACGGCTTGCGGGACGATCTCGTGGTGCTATCAGTGGACGCCGAGGGCCACGACGAGATCATCATCCGATCCGTGGACTTTTCGAAGATCAGACCGTACTTCATCGTCTTCGAGCACATCCACGTCACGCAGCACGCCGCGAAGGCCCTGGGCCGCGTCCTGGAGGGCGGCTACGACTGTCTAATGGAGACCGAGAACCACTTCTGTGTGCGCGATCGGGCGCTTTACGATACATGTCTCCCCGGGGTGGCTGTCGAGGCGGCGGCCGCGGCGCGCACGAAGAAGCGGGCGGCGCACAATGCGCGCAAGGTGCGTGAACGCGAGGCGGCCGCGGCCGCAGAGCCGCCGTCCGTCGCGATCGAGCGCGAGGCGACGGTGGTCGCGGTCGCGGCGCCGGTGGCCGTGGTGGCGGCGCCGGTGGCCGTGGTGGCGGCGCCGGTGGCCGTGGTGGCGGCGCCGGTGGCCGTGGCCGCGGTCGCGACGCCTGTGGACGTGGCCGCAGCGGAGCCCAAACTGGTAGCGATCGAACACGAGTCGGCGACACCCGTGGTGGCGGCGCCGGTGGACCCCCCCCCCGCTCGCGTCGACCCGCATAAGGCGCCACACTCCGCGCGCGTCGTCGCCGCGGTCGTCGTCATCGGCGTCGTCGTGTTGAGCGGTGTGCGGCCGGCGATCGTGTCTTCGTGGCGTCTGCGGCGGTGATTAGTATACCCGGAAGTTCCGCGTAATTAGGTTGTGTTCGTAGGATGTCTAACAACATATGCCCGTCAGAAATGAATATTGGTTTGAAATTCCCGCGGCTGCCCGAAGGCAAAAAATTGGAGTGTGCGACCTTCCCGGGTAGGTAGAATGAAATAAATGAGCTCCCAAATTGAGTTAGTAACATAGTCGGTCAGCGAGACCAACGATTAACTCGAAATGGCCGGGGAACATACCCTCGTGGCTCCCGGAAATTAGTGCCCCGCGGTGACATTCACGGAGTAGTCTTACGGGTTGCCAAAGTACACCAGCGATTAACGCCGCCATCCACCATCCGATTAGTACATTATAAGCACTCCGGCCCAGTTTTCATACATATCCGACGGAACTGGGGCCGATAGCCCGCGCTCGGAGGGCGGGAAAAGAATTCTACTGGACACTTCCCTCCGTTAGATGTGTTTACTTCCCTTCGGTAGTGGTAGAGTCCATCTAGCCCACCAGAACGATTGCTGATGCCTATTATGTACTCAGTATGGTCCGCGCGATTCCGCGACTCCGTGCCCCTGCGTTTATACAAACGCGGGCGCGCGAAGTTGCCGAATCGCGCGGAGCATACGGATCACTTCACATACCTCAGTAATCGTTCTGGTGGGCTGGATTGACTCTACCACTATCAAAGGGATGTAAACACATCTAACAAAGGGAAGTGTCTAGTAGAATTCTTTTCCCGCCCTCTGAGCACGGGCTATCGGCCCCAGTTCCGTCGGATGTGCATGAAAACTGGGATGGAGTACTCATAATGAACTAACTGGATGATAGATGGCGTCGTCAATCGCTGGTGTACTTTGGCAAGCCGTAAGACTCATCGGCGAATGTCCCAAGATTTCCGGGAGCCGCGAGCATATGTGCCTCGGCCGCTACACGTAAACTTTTGATCTCGCTGACCGACTATGGTGCTAACTTAATTTGGGAGCACATATATTTCATTCTACTTACCCGGGAAGATACCAAAGTCCATTTTTGGGCCTTCGGGCAGCCGCGGGAATTTCAAAACAATGTTCAATTCCTACGGGCACGTGTTGTTAGACATCCGACTAAGACAACCTAATTACGCTGACCACCAGGTTGCAAGTATAGCCCATCTTCGGCTGCCCGCGCGCCGCGGGAATTTGGGAGTCATGGCGATGTCGTCTGAGATGGGGTAAAGGCACGACACAGTCGCATTAAGTAGTCACACACACGACACAGCACAAGAGATCATTCGTAATTCTCCACGCCACCGAGCCGATGCCGTCACGAGGGAAACAGTCAATCACAAAAAACCAAACTTACACCTCCAACAATCCGGCATCACGCGCTTCATCGAACGACACCAAGGTCACGCGCGGCAGCACGTCCTCCTCTACCAGCTTCCTAAAAGCCTGCTCCTCCGTCGCCTCGGGGTACAGCGTCACCGCGACCTGCCGCAGGGCTTGCCGGAACGACCGGTAGCCCAGCGCCCCGTCCCGGGCCAAGACAGAGAAAATGAGGTCCGCCTTCAGGACCTTGACGTGCTCGACCTCGAACACGCCGGCCATGGTCAGCAGCGTCGTCCAGTTCGAGGCTGTCATGCGCTTGTCCGCCGCCGAGGCGTAGTTCGCGAAGGCGCGCGGCAACAACGCAGCCTTGCGCCGTGCCGTCATGGTGGCGGGCGGCGTCCGCTCGCGGCCCGGCGAGGGCGCCGCGGGCTCGTCGGTCGCGGTGAGGAATGTCGGGCCCCGCGTTTCTGTCGGAGCCGCCAAATCATCCACCCACGCCGCCACGAGGTCAAGACACGCCTGGGCCTCCGCTAAAACCGCGCCGCCCGCGCCGCGGCCCTCGCCGTACAAAAAAAAGTCGTGCCACATGTCCTCAAACACAACCACGCGGCAGGCGAGGCGGCCGCCGAGTAATAACGAGTCCTCCAGCAGGACCTCGCGCGCGCCCGCGACCAGTAAGGTCGGCGGCAGCTTTGCCAGTAAGGCCGGTGAGGCGAAGAGCGGCGAGCAGCGCCAGTCGCGCAACCTCTTCACCAGCGTCGGCGGCCAGCAGCACCACGACGCATGTAACACGCTCTCGACGTCCTTTTTGCGGCACGCGCCCTCGCGATCGACCTTGCCCAGGTACACGAGGCCGTCGCGGATCGTCGACCGCCGCTCCTCGTCCGGCGCGGCGCTGAACAAGGGATCGACGCCCGCGTCGTACGAGCCCGACGCCGCCGTGAGGTCGAAGAGGCCCGAGAGCGCGATTACGCCGACGACGTCGGCCGGCGCGGACAACGCCACGCTCACCGCGAGGCCGCCGCCCGCCGAATCGCCGCAGATAATCACGCGATGCCCCTGCCGCCGCAGATGGCGCAGCGTCGCGAGCGCGTCCTCGAGCGCCACGGGGAACGGATGCGCCGGCGCCAGGCGATACGCGGGGCTCACGACGACGCGGCGCGTCGCGTGCGCGAGCCGCGACGCGAACGAGGCGTACCACGGGTCCTTGGGCGAGTAGTGCGCGTAGGAGCCGCCGTGCAGGAACAGGAGGACCGCGTCTTCGATCGTACGAGGGGGCGTCGCCCGCGTCGCCACGAGGGTGTCGATGGCTACGTCATCGAAGACGACGCTAGGAACCGCTTCGTGATCTAACAAGTTCTCGCTAAAGTCGTCGAGCGCCTGTGTGGGGGCGGTAAGGGTCAGAGGTGTTGTTCTTCGCCCCCCTGCGTAACAAGGTGGAGCGGGGGCGCTATCGCCGAGGACCGGATGCATCGCTGCATCCAGCTTGCGGCGTCGCAATTCAACTCATCATATATAAAAACCAGGAAGGTTAAAATTACCGCGGGCAGTTTAACGTCGTGCCCGGGACGTGTTGGGGACGCTGGCTTCGCACGGCCTCGTGCCGCCGCAGCGTGGCGGGCGGCGAGGTGCTGTCGACGTGCTCGACGGGCATGGTGGTGGTGGTGTGGTTTGGGCGCCGCAGCACCGCGGCGCTATGGATGAATGGCGATGCAAGTGTCAAAAACAGCTTTAATTCACTCGCTAAAACCCGTCCGAAAAACTGCGCGGGTTTTACAGCCCGTCGGATTAGGCTAAACGTCTACCGGAGCCTTTACGGTCGATCGGTTTCGCCTCTTATGTCCCGCATAATTCACCAATAGAACGTTAGGAATCGTGAGTGACGCGTGCGGAGCGGGTGCGCCTCTGAAAAAACAACGGATAAGGCATGGCGCTACCAAGACGAATAGCTACGCTGTTCGTGCTCATCACTACCACAAACGCCGCGGAGGACATGTCCCTCACGCCAGACTGCGGCGGCTTGCGCGGAGACGGCGCCTGCGCCGCGAAGTCGACGGGCGTCTGCCGCGGCGTCCAGAACTTCGCGAGCGCCGCGGCCCGCATCCGCCGCTGCTCGAAGATCGAGGGCGACCTGCTCATCGACCACGTCGAGTTCGCGAGCCTGCCGTTTTTGACGGAGGTGACCGGTTCGATCTACATCGGCTCGAAGCCCGACTACGACGGCGGCAACTTGCATACGTTACACCGCCAGGAGCCCTGCACGTCGCGGAGCAAGACGCTCGAGGCCGTCGCGATGGGCGCGCTGCTCGTCGTTAGAGGTGGTCTATGGGTACGGTGCAGCGACGCGCTCACGCAACTTTCCTTCGCGGCGCTCGAGGGCGTCGGTGACGCGCTCAAGGTCGAGCACAACGCTCAGCTCAAATCCCTCGGCAAGGCGTTTCCTGCCTTGCGGCGGGCGGGCTTCGCGCCTGGCTACGACGAGTACAACGAGCTCACGATCCGGGACAACGCCGCGCTCGTTGACATCAACGACGCGTTCCCCCTGTTGGAAAGCGTGGCGCAGACGGTGAGGATCGACAACAACCCGGAGTTGACGTCGATTGCCAATGCCTTCGCATCGCTCAAGGCCTGCGGTTCTTTACAACTCACGGACCTGCCGAAATTGCTGACCGTGCCCGCGGACGCGTTTGCTTTGTTGGAGCAGGTCGAAGGTAATCTAGCCGGCCCGAGCGACGTGTGGATCGGCTACGCCGACAAGCTAACGGCGATCGACGCGGGCGCGTTCCCGCAGCTAAAATTCGTGGCCGGCGACGTGTGGTTGCTGTTCAGTCCTGACCTGGCGACCATCGCCGGCAGCTTCCCGGCGTTGGCCCGCGTCGACGGCTTCGTGCACGTGCATGGCTGCGACTCGCTGAAGACGCTCGACGGCGTGATGCCGGCCCTCGAATCCGCGGGCGGAATCCAGCTCTCCGACTCGAGCGCGCTAACAAGCCTAAAGAATGGCTTCCCGCGGCTTGCAAAGGTCTCCGGCCACCTCGCGATCTTCGGCCTGCCGGCCCTCGCGGAGGCAGACGGGTTTGCCGCCCTCGAGGCGGTAGGCGATCTCGACATCTACTCGAACCCCGCACTGACGGACGTCCGCGGCTTCTCGGGCCTGAAGACGGCGAATCTCGTCCGCGTCTACCACAACCCGGTGTTGGCCCGCGTCGACGGCTTCGACACGCTGCAGACGCTTGGAGATGATGATGATACCGAGCCGGCCCTGGTTGTCGTGGAGAACGGCGGCCGTATTACCATGACTGCCTTCGGCGCTCTCGAACAAGGTGGTTGGGCGGCGCTCCAACGCCTCGAGGCGCCGGCGCTCTGCGCCTCGAAGCCCGTCGCGAAAGACGAGACGCCGTGCTACTGCGGCGACGCCGACGACGCCTGCTAGGACCACGCGGACGTCGTCCGGGAGCTGAACAAGTACGTCGATGAAGACGACGACGACGACGACATCGAGGTGATCGCGCCGGCACCAAAGCAGGCGCCGCCGTCGGGCTGGGGGAAGCTGCTTTCTGCCTAACTTGCACACTACAATATTTTGAGAAGCGACTAGATACTTCTAGATACTTACAAACTAAACAATACCACGCACCCCAGCGGGAACAGCAAGTAGGGCAAGTAGATCAGCGCCAGGCGCGTCGACGCGATCTCGCCGAGAATCGGGATCATAGTCGTCGCAGTATGTGCCCCGTACACGATGAACGGTATCCGGAAGGCCGCCTCGTCGCGGTCGCGCAACGCCTTGACAGCGACGAAGAAAAAAGGGAGCTGAAGGCAAAGCTCGACCCACACAACAGACCGAAACCAACGCGGCGGCGCGCCCATGAGGAAATCGCCGTTGACGCGTATGTGCCAGTCTAAAAGAGCCCGCGCGAACTCCGGGAAGCGTCGTTGGTCTAGCGCCGCTTGCGCGTCGATCAGTAGCGTGATCGGAATATGAGAGCCGAAGTAGCCCAGAAACGCGTAGCGCGCGACGGGAGAGAGGACCTCGGGCCTCTCCTCGCTAGGTAACCACGGAACAAGCCGCGACACCCTCCGCTGGTACGCTTCGTACGCGGGGTACTTCTTCGAACTCAGGAGCTCGGTGAGGTCCGCCGACGCGCCCGGCGCCATAAAGAGAATCGTCAGGCACACGGCGCCGGCGCCGGACCAGTTGAGGTCGCCGGTCGCCGCGACGGCGAACCCGTAGAACGCCCACCAGAGCAGCACTTCTCCAAAGTAGTTCGGGTGGCGGCTGTAGGCCCACACGCCGGTGTCGAGGAAGCCCTTCCCGGGCGCGCCGCGGGCGTACTTGTCCGTCTGGAAGCGGAACTGCTGGCGGTCCGCGACCGTCTCCAGCGCGAGGGCGCCGACGAAAAGCAGCGCGGCCACCGCGTCGCCGGCGTTGAGCGGCGTGGGATACTGGGCCGCGGCGATCGCGGGCGCCGCGATGGCGAGCAGTAGCAGCTGTTGGAAGCCGCAGACAAAGACAGCATGGACGACCTCGTAGCGCTATGCCGGATACCAGTGGCGCACGACTTGCCACCGGTAGTCCTCGCCGCCCGCGTAGCCCCCTTTTATGGCGAAGTTGTGCGTCAAGCGCAGGCCCCAGGCCGTCGCGAGGGCCGTCATCAGCACGAGTCGCGGGCTCGTCGGAAAGATGTAGCACGCGTACCAACAGTAGATGACCGGCTGGATCGACCAGAGCCGGTCGACGATGGAGGCGTCCGAGTGCGTGCCGGTCCGCAGTGAGAGCGCCCAGATGGCGGCTGCTACAGTGATGACTCCGACGACGAGCCGACCCCACGGGTCCGAGTCTTCGCTTGTAACACACACCGTCGGCGCCGCGAGGCAAGCCCCGGCGCTCGTCCGGGACCAGACGCCCAGTAAGCCGGCAATTTGCAACGCTGCGCCGCCGACGCAGGCGACGAAGGGCACCGTTGCCGGGATCTCGTCGAGATTGACGGGTGTGGAGCCGGTTTTTGAGGTCATCTTTATTGATTCGTCTTGGTGCGAGCTGTGAGCTGCGCGGCGATACAGCGGCGACTGCGTGGTGCGCAGAGCTGTAGAGAGAGGGGGGGGCTCGATGTGGCGGCGTTCTGCTGCGCCACAGCGATGGAGCAAAGATGCCACCTGGCTGTAGCAATGCGTGCTTACGCGGTGCGCACGATGTTCGCTGGGTTTAGGACCGCTTTGCTTGGTTGGGTGAAAAACCCGTCTCGAAACTTTTTTGAGGCCCACTCGCGGAACGGAACGGCGGAACGGGAACGGAAGAAGACGCGGAAGACGGAAGATATATTACAATTTGCACTTACACAACAGAAACACGCCTACTCGTCCCGCGGCACCGCGTCGGTGTTGAAGAAGATAGGCGTCCAGCGACCTTCATCCGCCATGTTCGTTGAGTCGACGGGTGACCACCCGAGCCTCTCGCCGAGCTTGAGGATGCGCTTACGTTGATTCATCGAGCCGTTGATGCACCCCTTCTTAAAACAAGCAGGGGGTGTAATGCCTTTCGTGATCGCCGCGACGCGGAACGTCGCGACGTCGTCTCGCAGCAACAGCTCGACGACGTCTCCGCCACAACGCGCCAGGGCGTAGCGCGCGCTGTCGTCGATTTCTTCTGCTGTGCACTCGTCTCGTAATAATCGAGCCGCGTCGGCGAACGCCGTGTCGCGCGTCTTTGGCGCGAACGCAAGCGGCGCCTGGAAGTGATTGGGCGCCTCCAGACCGTTCGACGAGATGCAGTCCGACTCGCCTCTGCACGCTTTCAGCGATGGTGGTGCGCTAGGTGGTGCGAGTGCCAAGGCGAGTGAGAGCGCAGCACTGGCAAGCATGCTGACAGCGCTGCAGAGCAGCCGAGTGACCGATAAGTGATTTATACAGTGCTAAGTCCAGAGCTTAAGGTACGCACGCTTCGATGGCCGCTCCCGTGACAAATCATGCGTGCGGGTTTTACGATCAAATCGGGTTTTCATAAAAACGGCGTGGAGTGGCCAAAACACCTGACTCCGACACGCGCATCACTGCTCAGACGTCTCTTGTCGTCAGTGATACCACTGCAGAGACGTATCGCTGCCCAGCGTGCTCGAGCATGGCGAGACGGCGCCTGCTGGCCGCCTACGCCCTCGGCGCGGCCGTGGGCTACGCGCCGCCCAATAGACGGCCGCCACGCCGTACTCCCCATTACGCGGCCCCAACACGAGACACCGACGACGCCGCCGCGAAGGCCGCCGCGACCTTATCCTTCGTCACGGCCGCCTGGGGCACGCAGCACGCCGCCACGAAGGCGGCCCTCGACGCCGTCGGAGACGGCCACGCGCTGGAGCTGACCGCCACTAGGTTCGCGATAGCAGCGGTGGCCCTCTTCCCCTTCCGGCCGAGGGACGCCGCGACCTGGAAGCTGGGCGCGGAGCTCGGCCTGTGGAGCTTCCTGGGCTTCGCCCTGCAGACCGTAGGCTTGGAGACGACGACGGCGACGCGGTCGGCCTTCCTCCTCTACCTCAACGTGAAGTTCGTCCCTTTGTTAGAATTGGCGGACAGCAAGACGTTGCCGCGCGGCACGTGGGCGTCGGCTTTCGCTGCTTTAACCGGGACTTTACTATTAGCGTCGGACAGCGCCGATATTGCGGGGTCCTGGGCGCCGGGCGACTCCTTATCCGTCTTGGCGGCTTTAGCGTCGGCGTGCTTCATCGTGCGCCTGGGCCCGGCCTCCCAGAGCGCCTCGTCGGCCGCGGGCCTCGCGTCGGCCACGGCCGTCGCGACGGCCGGGCTGGCGGCTCTAGCGTTCCTCGCGACGGGCGCCGTCGAAAGTACGCCTCCTCCAGAGATTTTGGTCGCCGCGACGTACCTCGGCCTCGTCCCGTCGGCGCTGTGCGGCTACCTCCAGACAGTCGCGCAGAAGACCGTGCCGCCCTCCGCGGCCGCGGTCGTCTACGCTACCGATCCATTGTGGGCGGCCTTCTTCGCCTATCTCCTGCTCCACGAGCGGCTCGGGCCCGCGGGCCTGTCGGGGGCCGCGTTGATCGCCGCGGCCGCCTTCGGCCAAAATTTGTTGTTATGGAACTGCGACGTGGCGGACGAGCCCTGCGAGATGGACTGAGACGCCACTCGACCTGCGAACGCGTCGATGGCGTGGAAGATATGCACGCCATCGCCGCGCACGCGTCGACAGGGCGTCTATGGCGTCGGCTCCCAATTTAGTAATGTGTTGTGTCTACTACCTCTTCCTCTTTTTAGGCTCGTCGGGCGGGAAAAGCGCGTCCACGAACCGCACGAGCTCGCAGTAGTCTGCGTCGGCGGCGTCGAGCGCGTCGTTCGCTGCCACGGCGCGCGTCACGACGTACCGCGGGTCCTTCTCGCGGATGGAAAACCCCAGGGCCACGTCCGCGGCGTCCATGGAGTACAAAGCGCTCTCGGCCGCGCGGTTGAGAAGCGTCGCGGACGCCGAGTCGACGTTCGCTACCAGGACGCTACTCGCGGCCTGGACGCGCGGCCGGACCAGTAGGAGTTCCTGGCCCACGCTCGTGTAGTCCGTGTTCGAGCGCCATTTCGCTATCGCCTCGCGCTCGTTGCGCAGGTAGCTCGCGGCCTTCTTGCTATTGGAAAAGGACGGCTGCTCGGCCCAGCGGATGCCCGCGGCCTTGGCGTCCTCGCGCGTCACGTCGGTGGACCGCTCCTTGTACACGCCAATGCACTCGACATTCGCGTCGGAGGGGAGGCACGCGGCGACGGCGGCGAGCGGCGCACCCGTCGCGGCGTACGCGAGCGGCAGCATCGTCGCGGCGGCGACGAAGGGGCGACGCCCGAGGGCTGCGGGTGGGAATCGTTGCTGCTGGGTCGTCGAGAGCGCCGCCGCCGTTGGCAGCGTGAATAATCCAATTGTGAAGTATCCCATTGGGAGGATGGTGCTGGGTTTCAGTCTGTGGCAGCACGAGCCGCGCTCCAGAGATCGTGAGCTGCCCACCACGAGTCAATATTAGTGCGTAGGTCCTACACACCAGCCTGTCGATGCACAGCTCAGGTGCGCTGCTCACTGCTCTGCTTTGTCCATCAATGTGTGTTCGGGTTTTTAGCTCTCCGTAAAACCCGCACACTAGGTCGCACGAGCTCAGCTTCACGAGCTCCGGGGCTTCCTTCACGTCACGGAGCTTCAGCGGTGGAGCCAGGCCCGAAAGGACGCAAAGCGATGCGTCTCTCTACGCATTCTCCTTTACTGGCAATAGTCCTCGCCCTGGGATCCGTTGGTGGCTTCACCGCGCTGCGTTTCGCCCCGCTGAGGCCGAATGCAGCGCTGCTCCCACGGCATACTCGCACAACGCTCCCGCGGTCGCGGACCGTCCTGGCTGTTGGCGCCATCGACGCCGCCGCGAACGCGACCCGGGGCCTCGTGGAGGGCGTCATGCGGACGGCGACGGGCAACAACGACTACGCCTTCGGCGATTTGACGAGGGGCGTGGTGCAGGACCTCACGGGCAAGGACGCGGCGGAGTACCACTTCGGGGACATCACGAAGACCGCGGTGACGAACTTCACGGGGAAGGAGGGCTACGAGTTCGGGGATATCTCCCGCAAGGTCATCACGGACGCGGAGAGCTCGCTCGAGGCCCTGCGCGACGCCTATTTTCGCGACCTGCCGAACGAGCTGCAGAAATTGATCCTCGGCGGACTGAGTGGCCGCGATCGCGAGGCGCTCATTGGCGCGATCACGGCCTACGGGTCCATGGCGGTGCTCGTCTGGTCCCTGGTTTCGACGGCGGCGACGGGCGGCCTCGTCTTCGCGGCGTGGACGCGGGCCTGCCTCGCGCCGATCCCTCCTTCGGCGCGTTGGGCGCGCTGCATCGCGACGATCCCGACGCTGCGCCTGCTCGAGCCCGCGCTGCTCCCGATCAAGGCGCTTCTATTGGTCTTGGTGACGCCGCGCTACCAACGAACGGCCCTCTCCCTGCAGCGGCGCCTCCCGAGGCGGTGGTACCCGCACATCGTCTCGGTGGTAGCGGTCTTCCTCGCGGGGGCGGCGTCCGTGGCGCTGACGACGGGCGCGTGTATGCTTGGGGTGGGGGCAATTTTCTAACCACCGCCTGTTTGTTTTAAGTGTCGCTGCGATAGACTATGTTGTGAGCTAAACCGAAGCGCACGGGTTTTTCGTACCAGCGATGAGACTTGCCAAAGGGCTGCTGAATTGACCGCATTGACCGCATCGGTGCATTTAAGCTTAGGCACGGCATCTATTCTACAAGTCCACCAACGCTGTTCGCACGCACCGCTCCGATCAAGCGCTGCTACAGGACCAGGGAGAGCACCCTCAGACAACCATGGCCGCCCAAGCAGCAGCCAAAGCGCTCGCGCAGAAGCTCAAAACGCTGGTGGAGGCCGTCGACGCCGACGCGGCCGCCCAGGTCTACGCGGGCGTCTTCGGCGACATGTCGCTGGGCGACGCGCCGCCACGCGGGCCGGCGCCCCCCAAGTCCTGGGCCGAGGGCGAGAGCGTGAAGACCGCCACAACGGTCTACGCGAGTGTGGCGAAAGCGTTGGAAGTGTTGGCTTCCAAAGCCCCTCTCATCTTGGGGGAAGCGTCCGTCACCCAGGAAGCCGCTCAGTCCATCTGTAAAGAAATTGGACAAACCGCCGACCAGCTGGCCACGGCCACGGCTTTGCTCCAGACGGACACGGCCGGCGCGGGCGCTCCCTTACGCGCCGTGGCCCGCGTGAACGGTAGGCGGCTCCTGGACGCGTGGCGGAGTTTGGCGGACGCCCTTGCTACAGAAAAGGACGTCCCGAAACATGTGGGCGTGGCCTGGGAGGCAAGCAAGCTCTGCGCGACGCTGCCCCAGTCGAACCGGGCGGCCTACAGGCGCGAGTTCCTGGGATGGGCCAAGCAACTCAAAGACGTTGTTGTCGAGTTCGAGGAGTTGTTGGCCCAGGACTACGTGGAGGGCGAGGACAGCTTCGACGACCCTTTTGGTGGTTTAGATGACGCCTACCCACCTTCTGATACGCCCGCGGCGGAGACCTCGGTCGTGCTCTTGAAGCTCGTGGGCCAGCTCTACAAGCAGGCTCTGTTAGCCATCGACGCTTATGGCACTCAGGCGGACTATGCTAAGGTCTCTCAAACCTACGCCGCCGCGGACGCTTTACGCGAGGCCACGGTGGCGCTGGGCGAGGAACTGTACGCGCCGCTGGACGCGGACGCGCTCGGGGCGATCCTTCAGAGCTTGAACGGGAAGGTCGGTCGCTTGTCGCCGCTGGTTCACGGGGCCGCGGACCTGCCGCCGCCACCCCCGGAGGAGCGGTGGCGCGTTTCGTACGCCGCTGCGGTCGAGGCCGTCAAGGGCGTTAAGAACAGTTAGTGCCCCTACTTACATCAACAGGCGTCGCCAACGGCGTTTCGCCCACGAAGCACCGGTAGTTCTCCGCGAAGACGCTCCAGCCCAGGGCGAAGTAGTCCTCCGTGAGGTCCGCGTTGTGCGCTGTGAGGAGCACGCGGTCGCCGAGGGCCCAGAGCGGCGACCTGCGTGTCGAGCGTCGCCGGCGCGCCCCCGCGACGCCGTCGACGCAGAAAATCGAAGGCAGGCGCGGGCGCGAACGTTTGGCTAAGGGGCTCCTCCTTGAACACGTCCAGGGCCGCGCCCCGCAGCTTGCCCGCCTTGAGCGCGTCCGCAAGCGCGTCCTCGTCGACGGCGGCGCCCCGTCCGAGGGACACGAAGACGGCGTTCGGCCTCATGGCGCCGAACTCCGCGGCTCCGCAGAAGTTCAGGGTCGCGCTCGTGCCCGGCAGGAAGCAGATGACGTAATCGCTTTCCGCGAAGAGCTTCAAACGGTCCTCCGGCGCATACGTGACGGTCACGGTGTCGTCGGCGCCGCAGGACCGCCGGCACGCGACCACGCGCATGCCCAGGGCCTTGCAGAGCGCGGCCGTCGCCTGCGCGATGTGGCCGTAGCCCACGAAGCCCACCGTCTTGCCGCGGACGACGTCCATCACGAAGGGCTCCCACGTCTGGGACCGGGCGTTCCCGAGGCACCGGGGCACTTGTTTGGTGAAGTAGAGGATGGCCGTGAGCGCGTACTCGGCCAGGGAAGAAGAAAACGCGCCCCGTCCGTTCGTGACCGGCACGGGCCGCGCCGCCAAGCTGGCCGAGGCCAGGAAGCCGCTCAGGCCGTCCACGCTGGCCGGGAACGAGTGCACCCAGCGCGGCTGGCACGCGTCAAAGGCGGCCGTCACTTCTGACGCGGCGACGCCGGGCACCCAGACCAAGGCATCAAGCGTCTCGGTCTTTTTTTTGAGTTCGTCGGCCGTCGACGCGTGGATGAGCGTGGCGTCGCAGCCGTCCGGCAGCCGGGGTGGCCACGAGGGATGGCCGTCTCTCACCAATACACCTACGCGTGCGGACATGGCTCGCCTGGCAAGCCTGCGCATGCGCAGCTGTCTCGTGGATGTGTGCACCAACGGAAGCGTCCGTAGACTCCGTACACGTCCGCACGATGCACTCCTTACACGTCCGCACAACACGATCAATTCAGTCTGCAAATCGGGTTTCGACAATAGGTATATACGTATAGATGGATTCGCGAGGTCTGAGCGAAGCAGGAGAGCGTTTGCTTTGTATGTAACTTGATGGTGTTGTCCTGGGATCCCTTCTCAGTTATCCGCGCGACTCAAAAACCCGCACTCAGATGACACTCGACATCAAATCACATTTCATATGCGTACAAGAGCCAACCTCTGCATACAATAGCTGCTGATCAAGGTGCACTTGCTACCGCGGCATCGCTTGGCCATCCGCGCATAGGCAGGCACCGGATTCTCGCCGCCGCCGCGCGTTTCGAGGACTTTGGCCAGAGATCGGCGCAGCGCTTGGACCGTGGCGCCGCGGCCATGGAGACCACGCCCATGGAGACCGCGCCGCCGCGCGCCCTGGAGCGGCGCCACGGCAAGTGGACGCAGGCCGAGTGCGACTACGCCATGCTCTTGATCGCGCACTTCACGAGCGGTCGCCTCCCGGGTTTGCTGGGCGGCGAGTCCCTGCGCACGACGCTGAGCGAGTGCCTGGCCTGCACGCCCATGCGCGTCACGAAGAAGCTGAGTTCCACGCACGCCATCGGGAAGTGCTGCTTCAAGCTGCGGGGGGCCCTCTCGCTGGAAGAAAAACAGGCCCTGGACGCGGCGAGAGGAAGCTTCCTGGTGTCGGTGGAACCTAGGCGACGGCCGGGGGGCGAGCCCGCCCCCGCGCCGTCCCACGTGCCGACAGACCGCGTGACAAGGGGCGGCGGCAAGCGAGAACGGCCAAACGAGGATGATTTAGACGTGCTCACGCCGACCTCTCAAACGTTGTTCACGGTGACCCATTTAGCGCCCCACGACCTGGCCGCGCGGCAAGGGGTCGAGACCTCCGTTTTAGCGCGGGTCAACGAACAACGGAGGACAGCGGTGCGTGTTGTGATGCAGGATAGGCCGGGTCTACTGGGCCACATGTCGCGCTTCTTCGCGCGGCGGAACTTGACTATCTTGGCGGCGCGGTGTGAAACGCTCGCCGGCGGCGTCTTGCATGATGAGTTAGAAGTTGTTGACGCCTCGTCGCGAAAGCCCCTGACCGACGCCGCGCAGCTATTGCAGCTCGAGCGCGACGTGCTGGCGTCTTTAAAAAAGACGGAGCGGGACAAGAGCACGACCACCACTCTATCCGTGAGCGTGCCCGACCGGCCCGGTTTGCTCAAACGTATTGTGGCCTCGCTGGATGGGTTATCATTAAACGTCGTGGGCGCCAAGATCTCGACGGTCGTGGGCGGCGCCGCCGGCACGACGCGCACGGCCGTGGACACCTTCGACGTCGTGGACGCGGCGTCGGGCCACGCCATCGTCGACGCCCATCGCCTCCGCCGCATCGAGGCCCAGCTCGCGGCGGACCTGCATGAAGGGTCCTCGCCGCCGCCGCCGCCGCCCGCCGTGACCACGACGTCGCCGGGGCGCGGCGCCCCGGCGTCGCCGCGCCGGGGGCCGCCCGTCCCGGCCATCCAGCCCTGACCGCGCCCCGCCCTGTGGCCCCACCTGTAAATATACCGCTCCGAGCCGGATTTTGGTTGCCGTGTTTTTTTTCCCGGTCCCTATGGCGACGCCCGGTCGTCTTACTCCGCGATAGCGTTGATATGAGTCCGCGTACCAAAACCTGAGCACATTCCTGGGTGCCCGGAACACAAGCTCGACAACTCGTCAAAACCCGAGCGCACCGGGTTATAAGAGTGAAGTTACTGTACTTAAGCTGCCGGACACCTACTGCGCTCGTCTGGATCGTAAAAACCCGTTTTTCCGCTAAAGTTTGAACTCAAATCTCGCGTGTTTTTGACGTGTTGTTGACTAACTTGTGGTGCAATTGATGCAACTACTACATCGTTTGTGTTTACCAGTGCTGTATTGACGCAGCTGTCACGGCCGGTGTAAACTTTCACCCACCAAAACGAATTGTATCAGCATATGGATGCCCCTCTCAGCAGCGCCCGCCACAACCGGCAGGAGGCACAGCCGCAGGAGAAACGGCGCCGTGACAAGGAGCACAAGAGCAGCCGCCGCGACCGCAGCCGCAGCCGTTCGCGTCGGCGCCGCTCGCGGTCTCGCTCGCGCAAGCGCCGCGACCGCAGCCGGTCGCATGAGCGCGAGCGCCGCCGCGACGACGGCGAGAGGCGCCGCGACGACTGCGGCGGCTGCCGCGATGAGCGGCGCCGCGACCAAGGCCCGAGGCCCGCCTGGGGCGGTGACACCGACGTCAATATGCCGCATCTGAAGGACGACCCACGCGAGCAGGGTCCGCTCGGCAAGGCGCAGCGGGCGGCTTTGGGTTTGGGCGTCGCGACCGGCCGCAACACGGAGTCATTCGACCCCAAGTCTACGTTAGTGAGACCCGCGTTCCGGATCCGCGTCTGCTCGGGCACGAAACCAAAGTACGACAAACAGCTTAAGCACGACGACGTCGTTATCGTACCGGAGTTCTTCTGTTCTGAGGACGATTGGTCCTTATACTACAAGCTCATAGACGAGATGCGCGAGTCGCAGCAGCGCGGCAAGCCCCAGGGAAAGCGCGGTGCCGGGCCCGAGTGGCAGTCGTGGCACGAGGGGGCGCACCTCATTTCAAAAGACCCGAGCGGCTCCAAGACCTACCAGGAGGTCCAGAAGAAAATGGGTACGGGCGCAGTGTCAACCTTCACGTTGTGATCGCATCGACGGCGTCAAGCTCCACGCAATCGATTCGAACGGTAGTTTCGCGACGTCTCGACGAACGCAGGCGACTTCTTCGGCCTCGCGCCGCAGAGCAGAGGCACGCGCTTCAACTGGTACAACAACCCGAGCGACTGGAAGCCGTTCCACCACGACAGCGCGGCCTTCAATCCCCAGAGGGCCCGCAACCAGAACTGCACGGTCGGCGTTTCCTTCGGCGACGCTCGGGAATTAGCCTTTGTAGACGCTCAAGACCCCTCGAAGCGATTCTACTTCCCTCAGACGAACGGAGGCCTCTTCTATTTCGGGAGAGACGTAAATATCCGCTTCAAGCACGGCGTCAACTTATTGCCGGAGGCCGAGCGGACTGGCAAAGGGCGCATCTCGATCATCCTCTGGGGCCAAGCCGACGTTCTAGACGAAGCCGGATCGCCGCCAATGCTCACAGACGCGACGCGGCCGACGTTCTCCATGCACGGCGGCAAGGGCGGTGGCCGGGGGCGCGGTGGCGGCAAGGGCGGCCGGGGGCGCGGCGGCGGATGGGACTTCGGGCGCGGCGGCGGACGGGACTTCGGGCGCGGCGGCGGACGTGGTGGCGGGCGTGGTGGCGGCGGGCGCCGCTAGACTTATATTTAACACTTAACTACCCCTCGGCCACCGGCGGCCTGGGCGGCAGAGAGGCATTCTGGGCCCTGAGCCGCTCCGAGGAAGCAGCGACCTCGGCCTTGAGGGCGGCGTCGTCAATGCCTCCGGCGCGCATCGCCGCGACGATGTCGTCCATGTTCTCGTCGAAGGACGGCGCGTCCTTGCCCAACGTCAATCCGGCGACGGGCGCGTCCTTGCACTCGAGCCTGCGCGGACGCATATCGGTGAGCATCAACCATGTAGCTAGATTGACGCCGACGCGTGCGGGTCGGCGCCGTACTCGGCCCGCAGTTGCTGCCTGATTCGTTCGCGGTGCTCGGGCTGGCTCTTCGCCAGGATGTCGTTCATCAGGTAGAGCGACCGCCGGCACCGCTTCCCCGCCTTGCCTCGCAGCATCCTGAACAGCAGCCGGTCCTGCATCGACGCGAACGCGACCGCGCGGTCGTGCGTCCTATCCACCTCGACGACATAATCCGCATGCGGCGTCCCGCGGAGCAACCGGTCCTGGCGCGCGAGCGCGTCCGGCGGCGGCGGTGGTGTTGGAGCGTGCTTCGAAGCATCCGTTGCCCCGACCGCCTTGCAAACCTTCGCGTGGCCGCCCTTCCAGTGCTTCAGTTGGCAGTCCTTGCCGCAGTAGCGGGCCGCCTTGCAGCGGTTGCACTTCAAATGCGCCTCGTTGGGGCAGCCGGGCGCGGCACAGTCGCGCCGGAACCGACGCTCCCGCGCTGGAGCCGGCTCGGTCATTATATATGCTTGGCCAGTTGCTTAGGCAAAGCGCTGCGCCTGCTCACTTCGCAGGCCTCGCAGGCCAAAATTCGTGTGGGGTCGGGCAGCCGTCGAAACGCGAGGAGTGCCAAACGTGCGAGCGAGGAACGTTGTGCGCACGCGAGAGCAGGTGTGCGTTGGCCTTGACGCCGTGGGCAGCCTGAGGCAGCATGCAAAACCCTATTTGCACCCACGCGAGACGGCTGAGAAAGAGCTGGCTGAAGGGGCCCAAAACCATGCGCAACCGCGCCGCCTGACGCGTTGCTAGCACGTCAGCACCCGCGCCACGAGCCGTGCGCGCCGGGGGCTGCCTCATGCGCGCCTGGCTCCTCGGCCTGGCGGCCGCCCAGGCGCAGCGCGTCGTGCGCGTCGGCGGCGCGCCGCCGGCGACAAAGCGCGCCGACTTCAACGCCACGGGCTGCGCGTCCGCCGCGGCGCTATCGAAGGCCGCGGCGCGGTGGCCGGCGCAGGAGGCCACCGCGCCGTTGACGTGGCTGGCCGCGGCGGTCGTCGCCGAGGCGCGCGCGGACGCGAACGCGTCGCCCGACGACCCACCGGCCGGCGCCTGCCGCGCGCGCGCGGAGCTTGCGCTCACCCGCGCGCTGCTCGCGGACGGCCAGCGGGCGAACGCCGCGCGCGCGGCGCGCGGCGCCGCGGCGCGCGGCGCCCGCGACGCGGTCGCGGCGCTCGCGGCGGCGCTCGACGC
>Ga0114994_10001145_pt1 | contig 18894 bp, 16 predicted proteins | sample ArcticOcean_MG_C_9_FD_87043 | JGI IMG/M metagenome (GOLD analysis project Ga0114994, IMG submission 87043) | Marine microbial communities from western Arctic Ocean - ArcticOcean_MG_CB2_152 | ecosystem: Environmental > Aquatic > Marine > Oceanic | place: Arctic Ocean: Canada Basin | collected...
CGAACACCTACGACACGATTTTGGCCGCGACCGCGGTCGCCGGCGCGCCGACGCCGTACCCGACGCGGCTTCCCACGACGCGGCCGACGCGACCACCGACGCCGCGGCCGACGCCCCGGCCGACGCCGCGGCCGACCGCTAAGATGGGCATGGAGGACGAGGACGGCTCTGAGGACCAGGGCGAGGACGCGGGCGAGGACGAGGGCGAGGACGAGAGCGAGGGCGGCGGTACGCACGCGGCCGGCGGCGGCATGGCCATCCTGGCCATCGCGTTCGCCGCGTTCGTCGGCTTCCTGTGCATTGGCGGCCTCGTGCGCTCGAAGCTGTACGCGCGCCAGGACCGCAGCGACCGGTCCTGGGCCGAGGACATGCATGGCGTCAGCAACCCCGCCGGGCAGGACCCCTGGGGCCGGGCGGAGACGCGCGGCGTCGAGATGGCCTCTCCAACCCACGGCCTGCGGTCCTACCACTAGTTTTACCCCTCTAAGTTGCACAGATACAGTTAAACACGCTTCGTGCACGCCGCCGCGCCGATGGACGCGACGCGCCTAGGGGTCGAAGCCGCTCGGCGCGCCGGGGATGGAGGGCCCGGGCTTCCGCGGCGGCGGGAGGTTCCCGGCGGCCTCGGCCTCGTCCCGCACGGTCAAGGTCAGAAAAATGACGCGCATGGACTGGCCGAGGATGGCTTTTTCCACCGCGCTCAGGCCCTCCGCCTCGGTGCCCTGCCGCCGCAGCATCTCCTCCAGCTTGAGCGACTCGAGCGTGAAGCCCCCCCGCTGGGCGTTGACGACGTCATACACGAAGGTCTGGAACTTCTGGCGGATCTCCGCCGGGACGGACGCGCCCACGGCCTCCGGGGCGTCACTCTCGTGCTGCACGTTCGCGAGCGTCAGGTACACGAGACAGACCCACACGCTCCGCAGCTCGACCTCCTCCTGCAGCAGGGGCCGCCCCGCGGTCTGCGTCGGGCACCGCGCGAGCTCCAGGCTGAGGGCGGAGACGGTGAAGCCCCTTTCATAGGCCGTCAGCGCCGTGGCGATGAAGAGCTTGAGCGTGTCCACGTAGCCCGTCGACAGCTGCATGCAGGCCTTGACGAATGTGACCTCTAGAATCTGGGCCACGCCATCGGCCGTCGACGCGTCCGGGAGCCGGGCCGGGTCGATGCCCGGCGGGCGGTTGGGCTTGTCCTCGGGGGGGACGGGGTTCTGGGAGGACCGGAGTGGCCGTGGTCGGCGGTGTGCTATCGGTGGTGCGAAGGCCGCAGCGGTGGTGCACAGGAGCAATAAGCGCATGCTTGTTAGCGGTGTTAATCCGATGCGCTAGGCGACTTGGATCCGCAGAGATTCTTTTAGAGAGCACTCGCCAACAGTGTGGCTGTTGCGAGTAAATGCAAGGAGGGTTTGCGGCTGGAATGAAACCCGTTTGTTCCAGAAACCCGCACGTAAGAGTATCGCGATCGTGAACGCAACGAGTCGCACCACCCCCAACGCCACCGACGCGAAACCTCACACTAAAGTTAATCCCTCCCCTCGAGCCCGCCCCCAATGTCGTACTTCGACCGCCAGTCCCGGTCGCCGCGCGACTGCGGCTGCATCTCGTTCGCCACCCCGAAGGTCTCGTCCTGCTGCGCCATGCGGTCGGCGGACATCGTGGGCGGCGCGCGGCCGGCGGCGAGCGGGTTCGCGGCGCGCTTCCTTTGGGGCGGCGGCGGCGGCGGCGGCGCGGTCGAAGGCGGCGGCCATGTCCACGACGTCTGCTGCGTCTTCGCGTTGTAGTAGTAGACCTTGTCGCTGGAGGCGTCGCGCGCTGGGGCCCAGTCGCCGTAGTCCGGAGCGGCGGCGGGCGCCTGGGCCATCCACGCGGGCAGCGTCGAGCCGCGGCCGCGGCCCGCCGGCGCCGGCGCCGGTAATCCGAAGACCGGCTCCGCGGTCTCGGTGCCGACCGTGCGGTTCCGCACGCGGTTCAGCGCCGCGTCAGCGGCCTCGTGCGCCGTCGCCTGGGCCTGGGCGTCGCGCTCCCGACTTTCCACGACTTCCGGATCCTCGACGATTGGCTCAGGCTCCGCCTCAACTTTCGCCTTCTTCTTAAAACTGTCGCCCGTGCCGTAGTCGCCGCTCTCGATCTTCCCGAGCGGCTCCTTCTTCCGCTCCTGCTTGACGCCGCCTCTTCTCGCGAAGCGGAGGTCCTGGACGCGCTTGCCGCACATGGCGCAGATGCCGTTGTGGTGCGCGCACTCCTGGCAGTAGTTGGCGTCCTGGGCGACCTTGGACTTGCAGATCCGACAGCTCTTGACGCCCGCCTGGAAGCGCTGCGTCGCGCCCCGCACTTGCAAGAGGGAGTTCCGATACGTCGTCGCGCGGCCGCCGTCGTCGCTGATGTTGCGCGCGCCGTCCTTCCAGCTGTCGGGGACAATGACCTTGGAGAGCTTGCCCTCGCAGTCGAGGCAGACCATGTTTGTGGTCGCAGCGGCGGCGTGCGTGCGCAGCCCCTCGAGAGTGTGATCACTGCTGCGCGGTCTCAGCGCGTCGTGCGCAGCGCAGTCCTCGTGAGCGTTATCGCTGCTGCAAGATCTCGAGGTTTGCCGCCGCTGGCGTCGTGTAACTGCGTCGATGCTCGCGCGCGCATTTTTTGCTGGGTTCGGGTTTTGCCAGCCAAAACGGGTTTGACGAGTTGTCGAGCTAGCGTTTCGCTCACTATCTAAAACGGGTTTCGCTCCTGACCGGGGTCCGTACTAGTGGGGCTGCTCGTCGTCACCAAAAGTAGTCAGTTTCACACAACACGAAAAGTATGATAACATTGATTAGTCGATCAACAACCACAGGTGGACCCTCGGGGGCTGCTCGCCGGGCGTCCCACGAATCGGCCGCGGCCCCCAAAGGGAGAGGGACCGCGGCGTCACGGGTGCGGGGCGTCGGGTGAGCAGCCGCCTAGGTCAGGAGCGCGTCGAGCCGCGACGTCAAATCGCGGGGGTGCGCGCCCGCGTGCGCCTCGACCGCGCCATTTCCATCGATAATAAAATAAGCCCCGAAGTTCCATTTGATCGAGCACGGGGCCTTGTCCTTCAGGAAGAGGAAGACCTCGTCGGCTTGGGGTCCGTTCACTTTCACCTTTTTCATCAAATGGAAACCAGGACCGTCGAAGCCGCGGCCCCGCGCGCCCGCGAGGATCGCTTCGTTCGAACCGGACTCCTGGCTGAGAAACTGATTGCAGGGGAAGGCCAGGATCTGTAGACCGCGCGCACCGTAGGCCTGGTTTAGCTTAACCATACCTTTATAGTGCGACGCGGTCTTGCCTCATTCGCTCGCCACGTTGGTCACTACGCAGACCTTGCCCGCAAACGCCTGGAAGCCGACGGGCTTGTCAAGAATGTCCGCGCTGGTTAGCTCTGTGAAAGCGCCCTCGTGTCGGTTCGCCGCGTCCTTGCCGTGCACTAGACCCATCGCTGCGGAGAGGATGCCGACGGAGCGGCGCGGTCCAAGAGTTGTGTGCGCCACGTGTGCTGCGCGGCGCAGGAGCATGCAGTCCGTGTAGCTCTCTTTGCTGTGGCCTGGGAGAGCAGTGAGCGTTTTGCACGCCTCGGAGCTCGCCACGCAGCGACACCTCGTACAGGTTATAATTGCTGCACACTCGTACCCTGCACTGCTCAGAGCGTTCCTCGTTGCGTGGGGTGGTTGCCTCTTGAGCCTGGCCACATGGGACAAGAAACCCGCACGCCAAGTAACGCTCGCTTTTGGTCGCCGATGCGTCCCTTTCGCCCGCACCATACAGCTCACAGAGCCGCAGGAGCCCTCGAGACAAAAAATGGGGCGATGCCGTCTCACAGCGTGTGAGAGGCAGACGGGCGACACAAGCGGCTGTATCAACCACAGACAGCTCAAGCACCCAGCAATAGCACCAGCAGCACGGTCGAGAACGCTAGTTCGACATAGCATCACCAGCGCTTTTTTGGTGCTCCTGCAGCAGCAGCAGTCACAGCGTAACGATGGTCACCTACGACCTCAAGCGCCTCGCGGCCGTGCCCACGGCCACGGAGCTCGTGGACATTGTGCTCATGCGCACGCAGCGCAAGACGCCGACCGTCGTGCACCCCGGCTACAAAATTACGCGCATCCGGAGCTTCTATATGCGCAAGGTCAAGTTCACGCAGCAGACCATTTCGGAACGCCTGGGCGCTATTGTCTCCGACTTCCCGCGCCTGGACGACGTGCACCCCTTCCACGGCGATTTGATGGGCGTCTTATACGATAGAGACCACTACAAATTGGCACTGGGCCAATTGAACACGTGCAAGAAGCTCTGCGAGACCGTGTGCCGAGACTACGTCCGCCTGATCAAGTACGCCGATTCTCTCTATAGATGCAAGGCTCTGAAAGTGGCCGCGCTCGGCCGCATGGCGACTTTATTGAAGCGCCAAAAGGCCACTTTAGCTTACCTGGAGGAGGTGCGCAAGCATCTGGGTAGGTTGCCGGCCCTGGACCCCACCGCGCGCACGCTCTTAGTGTGCGGCTTCCCGAACGTCGGCAAGAGTTCTTTCGTCAACAAGGTTACGCGCGCGGACGTGGAAGTCCAGCCCTGGGCCTTCACCACGAAAGCCCTGTATGTGGGCCACATGGACCACCGCTACCTGCGCTGGCAGGTCATCGACACGCCCGGTAACAATGCGGCGTCCTTTTTTACTTGACGTCCGGAGGATTACAACCATCACGTTCTTCAAGGGAAACCTCGAGACTGAACGCAGAACCCAGGTTTTCTGGGGGACGCGACTTCGTTGATGCACGAAACGAGGCATTTGTATGACGGGCACGGACACACACATTCATGCGCATACTGTCGATACATAGTGTCTCACCTTATTCCCACAGGCATTTTGGACCACGAGTTGGAGAAGCGCAACGTCATCGAGATGCAGGCCGTCACGGCCTTAGCCCACTTACCGTGCGCCGTGCTCTTCTTCGTGGACGTCTCGGAGCAGTGCGGCTACACGCTCGAGCAGCAGAAGTCGCTCTACGACTCCATCCGGCCCCTGTTTGCCGACAAGCAATTGGTCATTGTGGCCAACAAAGTGGACGCCAAGCCGCTCGAGAGTCTGTCGGAGGACCACACGCAGCTCCTGCAGGACATGTGTTCAGCGCACGAGCCCCATGCGGTCCTCGTCCCCATGTCCAACGTGACGGAAGCGGGCGTGCAGGCGGTCAAGGACGCGGCGTGTGATGTTCTCCTTCAAGCGCGGGTCGACCGAAGGCGGGCGGCCCAGGGCGGCGCGCGTTTACGGGACAAGCTGACGCGCCTCGTGGCGACGCCCGCGGACGCCGCGACGCGGCGGCCGGCTTTAGCGACCGCATTACCGGTCGGCGCGTCGGAGGACCGCGGCACGAGCATCCCGGCCTCGGTCTTAGCCGCCCGGAAGGCCAAGAAGCTCGAGAAGAAGGCGCAGCAGGCCGCGCAGGACGCCGACCGGCTGGAGCTGGCCGCCCTGGAGGCCCGGGACGGCGGCCACGGGTCCACGCGGGCCGCCGCCGCCGTGGCGGAGACCGCCGCGAAGGAGGCGCGGCGCATCGCCCAGACCGCCGTCGACGCGGCCGCCGCGACGACCAAGCCCCAGCGGACGACGGAGCGCGAGCGCATGTGGGCCGGCGGCGGCCCCGGCGTCTACTCGGGCGAGACGGCGCGCGAGTACATCGGGCAATTACGCTGCGACGACTTCGCCACGGACATCGCCCCGGAGATCATGGACGGTTCCGGTCAGCGTCTCTTAGAACACCATTCAAGTCCATGACGACATACTCACGGATTCCGATTCTGAATTTTCTTGTAGATACACTCCATTTGTTACACACTCTGAGGCGCCCGTTGATGCATACGCGCCGCCGCGCCCGTTTCCAACGCCTCACCCTTTTTTCTACACAGGCAAGAACGTGCTGGACTTTGTGGACGAGGACATCCTCGAGAAGCTGGCCGCTTTGGACGAGCTCGAGCAGGAGACGGACCTGACGCTGACGGACCTGGACGCCGCATTGACGGACGCGCAGCTGACGCCGCAGGAGGCGGCCATCATCAAGGCGATTAGAGATAGAAAATTATTGGCGCGGGAGCGGTCGAACCGCCAGAGCGCGCGCCGGAACGCGCCCCTGCCGCGCGCCGTGCAGATGCGATCGGAACCGGCGCCGCCGCCGGACACCGTGCGCGGCCGGGCCCGGTCCGCGGCCGAGAAGCGCGGCCGGAGCGTCTCTTGCAAACCCGACGATGCCATGGACACGAGCGTGGAGCGGTCCAAGTCCCGGGCGCTCTTGCCTGCCAAGAAGAAGGCGCGGCGCGACGCGAGCCGCGCGGCGTCGGCGCACCGGAGCTCGTCGCGGCCGGCGCCGCGCACGGAGCAGGGCCTCACGGAGGGGGGCCAGGACCTCGCGCGCACGCTCCTCAAGAAGTCGCAGCGCAAGATGAACCGCATGGCGCGCGCCGGCGAGTCGGACCGCAAGACGGGGCCCAAGCTGATCCGCTGGATGAACGAGGGCAAGCGGAGCAACGGCACGGCGAACCACCGCTAGGTCGCTTCTTCCCCGTCCGTGTGTAACGTTCCTTTCCTCCCTTGTGTGCCATCTTGTGCCTCGCACCTTGCGGTTCTCGGACGCGTGCGCGCCCCGGTCGCGTCTCCCATAAGAGCAGACTTCCGCGTGAGTAGGAGGACTGCCCGCCCGGCCGCGGGGGTGGGGTACGTGGTGATCTCGGAGCATCTCGCACGGGTTTTTGCACACTCCCGAGCCAGCTAGCTTAAATCGTCACACAGATAGCCCACGCGTTGGACTCGGGCGCCATCTCGCGAAGGTGGTCTGCCAGCACGTATATCTATCGACCGAGAGCACCGCTAACCCTACGAAGCGCGCCTGGCAAAAGGCAACAAAGATGATGCAGCGCACGGTCCGCCGCCTCAGCAGCACGGCACGCGGCCAATTCCGCGTCACGCCGGAAGGTCCCATCCGCCGCATCGTCATCGACAATGTATCGAAACGCAACGCGCTGACGCTGGACATGTACCGCGAGCTGCCGCGCATCGCGGCGGAGGCGAATAGCGGCCGCGTCGCCATTCTCGAGGGCGGCGGCGAGCATTTCAGCGCGGGCAGCGACATCTCCGAGTTCGCTGAGAAACGGGCTGACCGGTACCAGGGCGAGGAGTGGGACGCGATTGAAGTAAAAGCCGCGCAGGCGCTGCGGGATCTCGATATACCGCTCATCGCCCTCGTCCGGGGCGACTGCTACGGCTCGGCGCTCAATTTGATGCTGACGGCGAACGTGATCGTGGCCGCCGACGACGCCTCCTTCTGCGTGCCGCCGGCGAAATTGGGCTTGGGCTACCCGCGTCACCTGCTGGAGCCGCTGGTGGACAACGTCGGCCGGAACGCGGCCTCGGAACTCATCATGACCGCCCGGGTCGTCGGCGCGGCGGAGGCGAAGCAGCTGGGCTTGGTGCACCGCGTTGTGCCTGCGGGCGAGGCCGCCGCCGCCGCCCTGGCCGCCGCGGAGGAGGTCGCGTCGCTGGCGCCGCTGGTCCAGCGCGCGGTCAAGGGCATGATGCGCGGGCGCCGCGGCAAGGACGGGCGGTTCCTCGCCGACGCGCGGTACGCCGAATGCTTCGATTCCGAAGACTACGCGGAGGGGCTGAAGGCCTTCGCCGAGGGGCGCACGCCCGTGTTTAATGGTAGGTAGATCACAAGAACCGGTACTCGGTTAGCCGCGCGGCCCGTCGGGACTGCGGTGGGCATATGGCACTCCTAGTGTTGGAAGCGCGAGACAATCCCGCCGACGTCGAGGATGTCCACGTACAGCACCATGACCAGTGCCAGCAGCGCGAAGTACTCGATGTGCAAGGGGGCCATCAACGGATTCTTTGCGAGCGTCGCGAGCTGCTCCTGGGCTTGCGTCGCGCGGACCTCGGCCGTCAGCTTCTCGAGCGGTGGGGCGTCCACCACCTCAAAGTGCTTCGTGAGCTTGAGGCAGTCCTCGATGTTCGAATCGCTCTCGGAGTTGACGATGCACTGGTCCTGCGCGGACATCGACTGGTGAGTGATTGTACGATGGCGTAGAGTGCCGGCCGTCGCGTGCGTGAGGCCCCTCGAAATTCGACGCCGCGGAGACAATGAATTCTTGGTACTCGTCGAACGTGACGCTCGAGAGCTTGTTCTGCCTCGAGGCCTTGATGCGCGCGTTGGGTGCGAGGGCTTGGGTGGTCGCCAGCATTGCTAATTTGAGGACTCTCATAGTTGTTGCGATTTTGGTAGCGTTTGAGCACTGTGTTTTTCGAAGATCTATCTGAGGCTGGCGGAGCTGCTTTCGCACCGTGCGAGGCGTTTAAATTGGTATAAAGCTTACTGCTGCTCGAAGGTGAAGTGATAAGGACGTGCAAAAATCCTTGGTGCTCAGGATGTCTCTAACGCGGTGATATGGCGTGATTCTGTGCGATTGTTCTGCGTCGTGTCAAAAAATACCCGCACCCGGCACGGGTTTTCAAGACTGGTTGGATTTGCGCCGCTAGCGCTGGACAGGCTCTGCGGCGGCCAACTGAGTCGCACGGGTACTCCCTGCAGTTCGTATTGCTGTCTGCTCCATCAGTTTTGCGCTGCAAGTGACAGGAAGACGCCAAAAGTTGCCAGTGCTCCCTGCAGCAGTTTTTGACGCTCGTGCTAGAGGTACCCGCCTCGCAATCGAAATTTTGGATTGCGAGTGAGACGACAAAACACAATGCATCGGTGGTCAGCACTCCTCTACGCCATCGCGGCGACCGCTTGGCAGCCGCCGCTCCGCACGGCAAAAACCCATCGCGCGGCAAAAACGACGCCGCGCATCGTCACCGTGCCCTGGCTCCCGGCGGCAAAACCACGACCGCGGCGGGAGGGCACGCTCGCAGGGAGCGCGACAAAGACCGCGAACCGCATCTTCCTGCCCACGACCATCATTAGTGCGTTAGCGTACGTGAGCTTTGCGCCGATGGCGCATTTGACACATAACCTTCTCGGTCGGAAGACCGCGCTGTTGATCGGTAATTCGGCCCTCGCGAAGACCGTGCCCGGCGTCCTCGGCTTACTCTTTTCAGTGGTTGCCTCGAACACGTTTACCGCACTGTATGAACAGCAGGAAGCCGCGCACTTAGCGGTGTACGCGGAGGTCTCCAATGCTCGATCTTTATTAGAACAAATCGCACTCGTCATGGGCGGCCCGGGTGAGCCGAGGTGTAGGAGCGCGCTCCGGGCGTTTCGGCGCTACGTGAGGGACCTCGAACAGGACGTGGGCGACCCGGGCCGGGGCCCGGCGCGGCGGCTGTCCATGGGCGCGCCGGTCAACGCGTCGCGCGATACTTTTCAGGACCCTCTCGAGGAGCTGCTCTACGCGTCCTCGGTCGGGCTGCCGTCGACGCACGTCTACGAGTGCGTCAAAGACGCGCGGGCCGCGCGCGCGCGCCGGCTGGGCGCGCTGCAGCGCAAGCTCCCGGGCCTGCAGTTCGGGCTGTTATACACGCTGGGCGGGAGCATCCTCGCGTCCTTCGTCCTCGCGGCCGCGGGCTACGCGGCGGGCGTGTCGATGGCATTCGAGGCGCACGGCTTTGGGTTGCTCACGTTCGCGCTCGTGGCGTGCCTGCGCGTGCTCAAGGACATCTGGGCGCCGACGTCGGGCGCATATAGCGTATCCTCGGTGCTCGCGACGATGACGGAGGGTCTCGAGGACGAGCTCGACGCGCTCCTCGCGGGGGCGCCCGCGGCCGAGGGCGAGGCGGCGCTGGCGTACGGGGTGATTTAATCTGGGTTGGCTTTACGATGCTAGATAACTAGTGGCGGTGGAGCCCCGGGCCAGGTTGTTAGGGTGCTAGGACTAGTGGGGGTGTGTGTGTGTGTGACTACTTATTTCGACTAGCCCCACTAGTACGGGGGGACGAAAAAACCCGCCACGTATGGGCTGGGATTGCGGCGAAAAGCACGTCGGCTCGCTCATCAACGCCCGTGTTCACTCCCTGGTCTCTCCAGTCTCTCTCCGTTCCTTCGCAGCGCAGTGAATAATTGTTCTTTATCCGCCGACTCCTCAGTATGTCTCAGCACCAGTCTGCACCTCTTCATGTCTCGCGGCGGCGTATACCTCCCACGCGCGAGGCAGTCAGGTGCGCGCCGTCGCCTGGCAGCGCGCGGTCTGGTAACGCACCGTTAGATTCGGCGCCCCGGGGGGCCCGCGTAAGTGTGACGTCATCGAGGTCCTCCTCGCGACTCACATGTGACCCCGCAGGTACTCTCACAATGAAGGTAATCCTCAGTTTAATGCTCGCCGTGTACGCCAAGGCCCATAATTATGGCTCCAGCTGCGCTGGAACGAAGTTCCAATGCACGATGTCCGCAGACTGCGAAAATTTAAGCATCGCAGACTTCCCCCTGCTGCTCCCTGGAAAAGGCTGGGGCCCTCCCTGGGGCGCTGAAGCTCCGTCTATCGGCCGCAGACTCAGCGAGTCCGAAGATTCCCCGTTGGAAGTCCCGTTCTAGTGTGTGCACGGGCTCGGACTGCTCGAAGATTCATTGGAAGGTGGCCTGTCTATGAGCGGGGATGCGAATACCATGGCCCGCCGCAATCTCCGCTTCGGCCGGACCGAAAGTTCCGGTTGCTGCATGCCCTGTTTGCTCTGCCTTTTAGCAGGCGTTAAAGAACACGGCGGCGTCGGGCTATATTTTCCTGATTGGAAGGGACAAGGGGAATACACGCCTATTTTTCCGAAGGGCCGCTAAAGACCGCACTGGCGCCCGAGAACAAGACCCGCGGGAGATCCCGCGGGCGCCGAAACGGAGGCGCCTCTATAAGTCCAGGGTAACCTACATCGTTACGCAACTCGCGTTCAGAGCTCGCCCCGCGCCCCCCCGCGCGCCGGCCGCCACGCCCACACGGATTCCCAGAAGTCGACCTCGTAGGCCTGGAGCGTCCGGACGTCGTCCTGGAGCAGTTCGCACGCGCCGTTCCGCTGCTCGAACGCGTCGGCGATGAGCGCCAGCGCCATCTCCTCCAGCTTCGGCAGCGGCTCCGCGAAGAACGCGAGGAACGCGAGGCCGGCCTCGTAGTCCGCGAGGCCCCGCTTCGCCAACTCCGCGGCCATCTTCGTGTCTTTGCGCAGGCCCTCGAGGACGCGCTTGCACAGGGCGCCCCAGGCCGGGAAGTTCACGGCCGCTGCCGCCGCCGCCGCCGCGGTCGAGTTGTCCCGGGCCAACAAAGCCCAGTAGGCCCCGTAGGCCTGGGCGCGCGGGTCCGGCGCGAAGAAGGACCCGTCCTCGGACCGGCCCTGGGCGTCGTGGTCCAGGCCCGTCGCGAGGATGAGACGCTGTAGCAGCGGCGCCGCGGCGAGCTCGCCCCCCAGGAGCGTGCCGAAGAGGCCCTTCAAATCTTTGGGCGCCTCGTTGCGCCAGAGGTCCAGCAGGCCCGCCTCCGTCGGCCGCCAGGCGTTCCCCGCGAGCGCCGCGAAGCTCGCCGCGTCGCGCGCCTGGATGTGGCGCTGCTCGCCGGCGAAGCGCTGTAGCGCGAGGAGGGGCAACTTGCCGCGCTCGGCCGCCTTGACAAAGGGGTGGCCCTGCAGCGCCTTCTCGGTCCGCGCGTGCCACGCCGTCGCGCGCAGCGACGCGAGGCAATCCTTGGCCTTGGTCTCAGCATAGGTCCTCGTCACGCCCCACTGCACGCCGTTTTCATCTACGATCTCGGCGGAGGCCGCGGCGAGCAGCAATGCGAGGGCGTGCATGTGGTGAAGCATGGTGGGTGGCCAGCGGTCGATGCGATCGCCTACTGATGCGATCGCCTACTGTACGCGGCAGCGAGTGTGAGCGGATGACGGATGCGATTTGGCAAAAAACCCGTAACTTGAAAACCCGTATTACAAAACAAAGCTTAAAATCTCAACCCAACAACCCGGGCTTCCAGAAGTCCACGGAGAGCACGTACCGCGCCTTGGTCCCGTGGCCGTTCAAGGCCTCGTGGAAGAAGGAGTCGTCGAAGACGAGGAGCCCGTTTTTCGTGTAGTTCCGCCGCTCCCCCCCGACCGCCAGGAACGCCGCCCCGTCACGCGGCGCGGCGAGCACGAGGTGCGCCTTGAGGCGCACGTTCGTCGGCGCCGTGTGGACGTTGACGTGCGCGCCGGGCGCCAACATGAGGACGCTCACGCGGCAGCAGTAGCGCGGCCGCGGGGCGTGCGCGGCGACGCGCACCAGCGACGGTTCGTTTTTCAACAGTCTGCACGTCTCGGGGAACGCCGCGCACAACGAGGCGTCCCAGCCGCTCTTCTCGCCGTCGTACAACACGAGCTCGCGCCACGGCCGCCCAGTTCCCTGGTGCGTGAACTCGGCGCCGTGGCCCTCGGGGGCCAACGTGACTAATTGGTCGAGGTCCGCCGCTTGGAACTCGCTCCGAATGGCACCCGCGCGGTCCCGCAACACCCGCGGGAGGTCGTGCTCTTCGATTGTATGCCACGGTTTCTCTCGTCCGGGCGGCAGCGCGGCGAGCGCGCCGCAGCAGGGCATCTGCCTTGATGAATGCCAGGGGAATGCCGTGGCCTTCGCGCGCGCCGTCTCGAAGAGCGCCTCCGCCTCTTTTCCTCGACCCAGGCGCCAGTAGGCGCGGCACGCGTCGTAGACTAAGTCCAGAAATGAGTACGCCTGGTCGTCCATCAGAAGAGCCGCTTCGAATAAAGCGACGGCGCCCTCGACGCCGCGCCGCCTTGACTCCGCCGTCGGCGCCCCGTCCGCGGCCCGCAGCTGGCTCTGCGCGCGGTGCGCCGCGGCCGCGTGCAGCTGCGGCCAGAACTCGCGTCGCTCCGCGTCGGAACGGAGCGCGGCCGCTTCCCGCCGCAGGTCGAGCGCGACGACCGCCTCGCGCCATCGACCCGCCTCGAAGAGCGCGCGCCCTTTTTTGAGTTGCGTCGCGAGGCGTCGGGCCGGCGCCGACGGCGCGCGCGCCCACAGCGCGGCGGCGGCGGCGGCGAGCAGCGCGTATTTGCGCCAGGCTCCGTTGTTTCCCGAGGCAGGTGGCTGCCGATCGTTGCCAGCGGCCTGGTTGCGCTTGCGCGGCATTGATGAATCCGTGCGCCGGCGTGGTTTGCAAACGTGTCGACTGAAGGCTGTGAACGAGTGTAGAGGCTGTGGACAGTGTGGAGAGGCTCAGTGTGGAGAGGCTTAGCTATGCGATGCGCGACAGGTGCAGCCGCAGCGGTCCGCAGGCGAGCTATGCAGTTATGAGAGACTAGTACAGAGTAATGCGAGCTTCAACGTGCCCAAATGCTGCATGCAAAAGCAAAATCAGCCGGATGAAAACCCGTTTTGAGAGGCAAAAGAAAAAAACACCCGTCTCCGCGGGCGCATCGCTCGTAGGGCCTCCCTGCGTTGTCGCGAGCAGGGAAACGCAGTGCAGCGGGATCAAACCCGTCCGAGGAAAAAATCCATTCCCTCGTGTGCTCGACGCTGCGTAAAGACGCCACACGACTGCACTCAGCCGGTATCGCCAGGCGCTCATCCCACCGCCCCGAGCTGCCCGCCGCCGTGCGAGCTGAGCTTCCAGACCGCCAGGACACAAGGGCTGCTCCCTGGTACGCTGTCGCAGCGCTGGAGAGAAGCGCTCGCGCCGCCAGGACACAAGGGCTGCTCCCTAGAGTAGCACTCGCGTGACGAAGACATAAGCGATGGACGATGCGGACGACAAGGAGCGCGAGGCGTTGCTCACGCGCGGTCTCAATAAACCGCAATTCCACTACGAGGACTGGCGGCGGTGGCTCCAGCTACGGTATCGGCAGCCCCTGGACCCGCGGCGCGACCTCGAGCGCTTCTGGTACCGGACGGACGATAAGCACGCCAATGGCGCGTGGCTCGCGGACTTATTTGCTCTACCGAACTGGTCCTTGCTTTCGCACTACATTAATATCGGTATTTCATTGATGATGGGCGGGACGCCGGTCACCTACTACCTCGTGATGACGCTGAAGGCCTCGGCGGCCACGGTGAACACCTACGCCGCCCTGACCTACCTCCCGTGGTGCCTCAAGTTCTTCTACGGGCTGCAGACGGACCTGGTGCCTTTGTGTGGAGTGCACCGGCGGTCCTACTACTGCCTCGGCTGGCTGATTTATGTCATATGCAACGTGTGGCTGGCTTTGCTGAAGACGCCGGATACCACAGCTATATTATTACTAAGCTTCGGCTACACGGCCGGCTTCATGCTCGCCGATGTGGTAGCGGACGCTTTAATACTAGAGTGCTCGCAGGTGGGCGAGGATTCCATAAATAAGGGGCGCATGCGGACCCACGCGTATTATGTCAGAGCCGTGGGCATGGCTATAGGCGCCTTGGCCGGTGCGGGCTTGTGGAACGGGCCGCCCACATGTAGTGGTGACGGGTGCTGGGCCTGGGGCCTCGACCTGGCAGCATTGTTCTGGGTCCAGGGCGGCCTGATTATACTAACGGTCCTCCCGTTAATGCTCACGATGTACGAATTACCGATTAGGACCACGGGCGTCGCCAGTGACTTAACAACTCTATGGAACGAGACCTTTGAGTTCCTGAAGCACGATGGCGTGTGGATCCCGCTCATGTTCCTGTTTTTCTACAACTTTTTCTTCGTGGCCAATCCCGCCTGGAACAACTTTTTGTTCCTCGGGCTGGGTTTCACGAACTTCGGGTACGGCATGCTCGCCTTCGCCGGGGCCTTGTTGTCCGTAGCCGGGCTGTGGGCCTACGAGAAGTTCTTCTTCCGGTCGAGCTGGCGGCAGTTGTACCTGTGGGTCACATTTATCGTAGTGGTCTTCTCCTTCTTGCAGGTACTCTTGGTCCTGCAAGCCACGTGGCTCTTTTCGCCGTACGCGTTTGCCCTGGGCGACACTGTCGTGGTAGCTTTTGTACAAAATGTCGCGTTCATGCCCATGTGCATCATGTTCTTCCCCATGATCCCCGCGGGCGCCGAGGGCACGGTGTACGCCTTGCTGTCGACGTGGCAGAACGTGGCGACGGAGGCCGGCTACCAGCTCGGGACGTACTTGACCTGCGTGACGGACGTGTCGGATGGTGCGATCGAGGACGGGAAGTGGGCCGGCGTCCTGAAGCTGACCCTTATTTGTTCAGCGGTGCAGATTTTACCGATCTTTCTTATTTATGTGAGGACGCCCGGGGGCATCTGTTTATTACCTGATAGTGTCGATGCGACGAAGGCTCAGTGTGATGGACGGCAGTCCGCGGTGGGCCCCTGGCTCTTCTACGCGCTCTTCTTCGGCGCCGTCGCCTTCAGCCTGGGCCAATCGCTCTGGCTCGCGGTGGACCCCGGCGGGCTCTGCCCGAGTAGATGACGGCGGGGCGTCCTAAGACATACACTTACCCGTGCACGCCGAGGCCCTCGCCGCGGTTCTTGCCCGCGACGGCGTGCTTGATGAGCTTGTTGGACTTGAAGTCCTTCGCCTTGCCGCCGGCCCGGAAGCCCATCGTGCGCATGACCTGCTTGTTCTGGGCGCGCTGGTCCCGCGCCAGCTGCTTGAACACGGTCCGCTTGTTGTACTGGGCGACGATGCCCAGCAGGAAGCCGCGGTCGTGGCCGCCCGCGGGCAGGCCCCCCCGGTTCTCGCGCGCGTAGGCCGCCAGGAGGCGGTCCCGCTGCTCCGCGCGCGCCGCGACCACCGGCGCGCGCTCGTCCTCCAGGCGGTGGTTCTGCCGGTAGTAGCTTTTCAGCCACCGCGCGCCGACGATTTTGCGTTTCCCGCCCTTGGACAGGAGCAGTTCGCCGCTCGCGAGAACCTTGACCTTCGGGGCGCGCTTGACGACGACTTCATCGACGTCGGACGATGACGACGCCGTCTCCCAGCCCGTCTCGTCGTCCTCCTCGTCGTCCTCCACGCCTAGGGCGCGGACAGCGTCGTCGCCCAGCCCGGCGTACGACGCGCTGAAGTCGTAGAAGTCGCTCAATTCATCCACCGCGGCGTCATCAGTGTATGCGACCTTGGCGTGGCTCAGATCGAGCATGTGCTGCTGGCAGGCCCTATAGCTGCGGAACTGGCGGCCGCACCAGAGGCACGTCCGACCCTGCTTTACTTTCGCACAGAGGTAGTGGGCCAGGCCGTCGACGTCCGCAATGTACTGTATTTCAGGTAACACGAAGCCGTACGTGCGGTGCATGTATGCTAACGCCGCCTCCGAAGTGTCGAATTTTTCATTGTCAAAGAACGAGTCGCAGCTCCGCGCCTCGGCCGTCACCTCCTCCATCTCGTCGTTCTCGGTCTCGGCTTCCACCACCTCCGCCTGGCGGGCCGCGGGCCCGTCGCTGACGTTGAGGGCGCTCCGGTAGCCCGGGACCGCGTCTTTAATAGTCGCGCCCTTGAGCTCCCGTCGCTTGCTGCGCTTCTCGCGCTTGTCCTGCTTGACGTGGGCGTCTTGCTTGGAAGGGGGCGCCGCGTCCGCGGCGGCGGCGCGCCGTCGCTCGAACTCGCCCTCGGAGACCATGGCCAAGCTGGCCGTGCGGCGCTTCAAATTGTAGCGGTGCCACTCGCTCCGGTAGTGGGCCGTGAAATCATTCTTGGTCGCGAAGGCGACGCCGGGCGCCGTGAGGCAGTTGAAGCCGCTCATGGTGTGGTTTCAGCTCCGCTGCTCTGTGCTCTCTGCTGAAAACGTAGGCACGTCGCGTCGTTTGCAGTGCGCTACACGCGTGCGGAGGAAGTCTGGAGCGTGTCCGTGTCAACACAGCTTCTTGGTACGACGAATGCGGTGCGAAGACGCAGCAAAGCACTCTGTCGCCCGGCGCAGGGGAGGCTGCGTGCGGGTCTTAGAGCCGTCCAGCCGTCCACCAGCCTACAGCTATCTGGCGGTCGATCTAGAATTGCAGGTCTCTGCCAGCCAAGAACTCCTCCTCGATCAGGACGGGTTTCGATAAAAGTCAAATCGCACAGCGCGGCGTTGTGGATAGCTCACGAGCCGCAGGACGCTGCCCGCACTCCATCGGAGTTCGCACGCGAAAAGGTGCAAGCGCCCGAGCACGCCTGCGACGCGTACGCTCGGCTGGGCAGCCTCTCTTGGCAGCACTGCGAGCCCGCCTGCGACGCGTTGGAAGCCCTCGGTGGTAGACCCGGACACGATGCCGCGCGCCGAGGAGGACAGCGTGGCTGGCAGCAAGCGGTCGAGCCGCGGCTCGTTCCTGAGCTTCGGAAGAGCGTCCCAGGACTCGGTGCGGACCGAAGGAACATACGTGGACCCGGACCTGGGGGCCAAGGGCGCTCTTCCAGACCAACTCATCTATCGGAGCACGGACTTTGACGTATTGCAGACCATCGGCACCGGGCGGTTCTCGCGCGTGAAGTTGGTAAGGAACATTCTGGAGGACAGGATACGATGCGCCAAGATCATCAAGAAGACGGACATCGTGCACCACGGCCTCTTTCGGTACGTGAGCACGGAAGTGAAGTTGTTGAGGACGCTCGATCATCCGTTCATCATCAAGTCCCTGGGCAAGTTCCAGGACGAGGACGCCATGTACGTGATCTTTGACGTGTTGCGGGGCGGTGACTTGCATAGAAAGCTCCAGGACGCGCAGGACCCACAACGTACGTTACACGAGCAGGACCGCGTGGACGCGGGCGGCATGGAGCAGGAGCACGTCAAGTTCTACTGCACGCAGATCGTGACGGCTTTACAGCATTTACATGGACAAAGAATTGTATATAGGGGCATGAAGCCCGAGAATATTTGCATCGACGACGACGGCTACGCGGTCTTGATCGACCTGGGGCTGTGCGGTTTCCTGCCGTATGACGAGAAGGGTAAAGTCGCAAAGACCTACACGATCTGCGGGGATCCCGAGTACACGGCGCCGGAAGTGTTACTCAGGCACGGCTACGGGCGCGAATGCGACACGTGGGCTCTGGGAGTTATGGTCTATGAATTACTGACGGGCTACCCGCCCTTTTACGGGTCGCACGCGCTGGACGTGTATAGGAAGGTGCAGGAGGGCGAGTGTACGTTTCCTAAGAAGGTGACGGGCCAGGACGGTACTGTCTACCCGGGCTTCGGCGGCGGGCGGAAGGCCAGGCACTTCATCCAAAATCTCCTGCAGAAGAAGATCAAGAAGCGCCTGGGCGGCGAGGACGGCGCGGCGACCGGTAAATTACGACGGGACGCGTGGTTTAGTGGCACGGACTGGAAAAGCGTCACGCACCGCACCTTGCAATGTCCCTTCGTGCCATCATTGAAGCGGGGGGACGAGCGCTTGCATTTTGACGAGTTCGTCGAGGATAGTGAAGCGGCGCGCGAGCTGAAGCCGTTGGAAACCGAGGACGCGGAGGAGCTGGACGCGATTGTCAATGATCGGAGCACAGCGCCCGGGACGCCGTTCCACCTCAAGGCGACGCGGATAGATGAAGAGGACGACGCGGCGTCCGGCGTGTCGGACGGCTCCGCGTCGCCGAAACTGCTCCCCGCGGACTCGCCGGAGTCGCCGCAGACGCTCGAGGCGCCGGCGCCCGACGCGCCGCTCGCGACGCAGTCCGTCGGCCCGGACGAGGAGGACGAGTAAATCATGTGTTTGTTTGAGTTTTAAGTAGGCTTTTGTTCATTAAAACCCTACCGAGGAGTAAGACCGACGCGGCGGCGACGCCGCGTGCTGCGTCTTGCGCAGCGCGTACTGGCACGCGGCGGCGAGGTTGAAGCTCACGCCGCCGTCGGAGCTCGGCACCCAGGGCAGCGGCCGGCCGTCGTCGCGCGGCGGCGGCGGGCGCGGCGCCCGGCGCCGCGCCTTGGCGAGCGGCGACCGCGCGCGCGGCGGCGGCGGCACCGACGCGGCCCGCCGCGCCCGGCGCCGCGGTCGCGCGCGCGGCGGCGGCGGCGGCGCCTGCCCCTCGACGAGGAGCTTGTTCATCTGGAGCACGGTCTC
>Ga0114994_10001147_pt1 | contig 18881 bp, 25 predicted proteins | sample ArcticOcean_MG_C_9_FD_87043 | JGI IMG/M metagenome (GOLD analysis project Ga0114994, IMG submission 87043) | Marine microbial communities from western Arctic Ocean - ArcticOcean_MG_CB2_152 | ecosystem: Environmental > Aquatic > Marine > Oceanic | place: Arctic Ocean: Canada Basin | collected...
ACTTCCTTTATGTGTAAAACTGCACAATTACCAGCATCAACGATTGCACCAATTGTAGTACCTTTCAGAGGTAGACAACTACAAATGGCTGGTGATCGTACATTCGAACCTTGGACTGTTACTATCATTAATGATACTGACTTCAATGTTAGAGATGCAATGGAACGTTGGATGAATGGTATTTCTGCTCATACTCAAAACACTGGCTTAGTCAATGTCAATGAGTATGTTGCTGATATGATTGTCGAGCAGCTAAATAAAAACGGTGATACGATTAAGACCTATAACTTTACTGGAGCTTTTCCAACTAATATTTCAGCGATTGATTTGGCATATGATGCTAATGACACAATCGAAGAATTTACAGTTGAATTCCAGATTCAGTATTGGACTAGTAATACTACATCGTAGAACACTGTATAAATAAGAATACGGGAGGGCATTAATTTGCTCTCCTGTATAAACTTAAATATAGTTAGGTAATGTGAAAATGGCAGAAGACAATAGAGGTTTCAATTTCTTTGGATTTGAAATCAAAAGAAATAAAGACGATAAGAAGGATAAGTTACCTTCCATAGTTCCGCCAATTGATGATGACGGTGCAGGCTACGTTACGACTGCAGCCGGTTCCCATTATGGGTCTTATTTAAATATGGACGGCGATGAAACTGCTGATAACCATACACTCATAAACAAATATCGTGGTGTGGCACAACACCCAGAAGTAGATGCTGCTATTGATGACATCATTAATGAAGCAGTTAGTGCAGGCGAAAACAAACATCCAATCGAACTTAATCTTGATAACGTAGAAAAATTATCGTCTGGTATCAAGAAGAAGATGATTGAAGAATTTGATAACATAACATCCATGCTTCAGTTTCATGATAATGCCCATGAAATTTTTAGACGCTGGTATGTTGATGGAAGATTATATCATCACTTAGTTGTAGATGAAGCTAATCTCAAAGAAGGCATTCAAGAAATTCGGCCAATTGATGCAGCTAAGATCCGTAAAGTAAAACAGGTCAAGAAAGAAAAAGATGTAAAAACTGGCGCTCAAATTATTAAGAAAATCGATGAATTTTACATATATCAAGAAAAACCCGGTAGTCAAACCGGTGGTGTAAAATTAAGTGATGACTCAGTTAGTTATATCACTTCTGGCATATTAGACCAGCAACGTAAGAAAATACATAGTCACCTCCAAAAAGCACTGAAGCCTATTAACCAATTAAGAATGATGGAAGATTCTTTGGTTATTTATAGATTAGCTCGTGCTCCTGAACGTAGAATTTTTTATATTGATGTAGGTAACTTACCTCGTGGTAAGTCTGAACAATATCTAAAAGATATTATGGCTCGTTATAGAAATAAATTAGTATATGACGCAGACACAGGGCAATTAAAAGATGACCGAAAGCATATGTCAATGCTTGAGGACTTCTGGTTGCCTAGGCGTGAGGGTGGTAGAGGTACACAAATTGAGACTCTTCCTGGAGGAGAGAACCTAGGACAAATTGATGATATTATTTACTTTCAAAAGAAATTGTATCGATCTCTAAACGTTCCCATCTCACGTCTAGAGCAAGAACAAGCTTTCTCGCTTGGACGAGCAACAGAAATTACTCGTGAAGAATTAAAGTTTCATAAGTTTATTGAAAGATTACGTCGAAAATTTTCAGGTTTATTCTTGGAAATTCTTAAAAAGCAACTAGTTCTAAAAGGTATAATTACTCTAGAAGATTGGGAATTTTGGAAGAATGATATTAATATCAATTTCCTTAGAGACAATCATTTCACTGAATTACGTGATGCCGAGATCTTTAAAGAAAGAGTAGGAACGTTAGATGCTGTTGCCAATTATATTGGTGCAGAAGGTTTCTTCTCTAAAGAATATGTCTATAAGAACGTTCTTCAATTAACAGACGATGAAATCGCAGAAATGAAGAAACAAATAGAAAAAGAAGCGGCAGCTGGCGAAGAAGTTGTTGGTAATGATGAGGACGAGAATGATCCCGAAGTAGAACCTGAGGAGGAAGTGCCAAGTGAAGAAGATGAAGAAGGCGATCAGCCAAAAGATACAGAACAAGAAGAATCTTGAATGGGACTCAGTTAGAAAGCCCTGGCAAAAGATTATATTGAATCTGCAAAACAATGCAAGCATCGCAGATGCAAATTATCAGACGAGTGGAGATGTATTATGGATTCATCAATATCATTCGTATGTTGATCAATTAATTAAACTAAAAGAGTATATAAAAGAAGAAGAACGAAAACTCTTCTTTTAGTACTCTTTTAGAGATCTAAATTTATATAAATAATACAAAAGGTAGTGATATGGAACAAATCGTTAATTTTATTAAGAATGTTAAAGACCAAGACTTCAATGCAGCCAATTCAATCTTTGCTGATTTGATGACAGATAGAGTCAATGGTATAATGGACGCTGAAAAAGTTAAGATTGCAGATCAAGTATTTAATGGTGCTGAGCCAGAGAATGATACTGATGATATCGAAGATGATACTGATGATGTAGAAGAAAATGAAGAAGAAGATGAAGAGGAAGCTGATGAAGAGCTTTAATCAACTTCGAGAAGCTAAAAAAATGCCTCCTGGCGAGCATGTGTATGATACCAAGATCCAGGGTGCTGCAATTATGATCCATAAAGATAAAGGAAAATTTGTTCTTTATATTGATGGAGATAAGTTAGATGACTTTAAGAATTTAAAGACTGCGCAGAAAGCCGGTGTTGAATTTGTTAAAGCGGTAAAGGGATAATATGAAGTTAATCAGCGAATACAGCGAAGCTCAAGGCCTCGAATGTCTCATTGAAAAAAATGAAGACGGTGGAAAGAAGTATTCTATCCAAGGTATTTTTGCTGAGACTGAAAAAAAGAACCGTAACGGAAGAGTCTATCCAAAAGCAATTATGGAAAGGGCTGTTAATAAATACGTTACAGAACAAGTAAAAACTGGAAGAGCAGTAGGCGAACTCAATCATCCTGAGGGACCAACTGTTAATCTAGATAAAGTTTCACATCTCATTACAGATCTCAAATTTGAGGGAAATAATGTGATTGGAAAGGCAACTATACTGCCAACTCCTATGGGTAAGATTGTCGAAGGTCTTCTTTCAGGTGGTGTTCAGTTAGGTGTCTCAACTCGTGGTATGGGTAGTCTCATGCAACAAGGTGGTGTAAACGTCGTCAAAGACGACTTTATTCTAAATACGGTTGACATCGTACAAGATCCAAGTGCTCCCGGAGCGTTTGTTAATGGAATCATGGAAGGCGTAGATTGGATCTGGAATAACGGCATTATTGAAGCAAGAGAAATTGAAAAAATGGAGACAGAAATTCTGAAAGCTCCACGAAAAAACCTTTATGAGGTTCAAACTCGTGAGTTCAAAAATTTCCTCTCGTTACTCAAATCTTAGAAAAAGGAGTACGCAAGTATGTCTGAAGATATTAAACAGGATGCTGAAGTAGAACTCCAGACTGACGAGAGCGAAGTCGTGGAAGAAGCTATGGATCCGAAAAACGCAGAAGCAGCTGCGGTAAGTGCTGTTAAAAAAGCCGAGAACGACGGCCCAGCTAAGGGCACAAGCCCTGGTGGTGGTGGTGGTACCCCGGAAGCAATGCCTAAAACTAAAGCAGGTATTATCAATGCAATGTATGGTAAATTGAATCAGATGAAAAAAACTGAACTTCAACAATCATACGATAAAATGATGGGTAAAGCTGAATCCGTTGATGTAGATGATGAGACTCCTAGTCTTGTTGAATACGACTACAACGGTGAGTTAGACGCATTGGTAGAGTCTGAAGCTACTCTTTCAGAAGAGTTTAAAGCTAAAACTGCAGTTATATTTGAAGCAGCGCTAAAATCTAAACTTACTCAAGAAATTGATAGGTTAGAAGAAAACTATGCAACTGAACTCGAAGAAGCTATTACAGAGCAAAACTCTGCAATGGTCGACAAAGTTGATAGCTACCTTAATTATGTTGTTGAGAACTGGATGGATGAAAACAAGCTTGCAGTTCAAGCTGGTCTTCGTACAGAGATTGCTGAAGGTTTCATGAATAGTTTGAAAGATCTATTTACTGAGTCTTACATCACTGTTCCAGACAGTAAAGTCGATCTAGTTGATGAACAGTCACAAGTCATTGCTGAGCTTGAAGAGAAGCTTAATGACCAAACTGGAAAGTCAATTGCGATGTCAGAAGAAATCGAAACGTTTAAACGCGCACAGATTGTAGTGGAAGCTGCATCTGGTTTAGCTGATACTCAAATCGAAAAACTTTTGGCGTTAACTGACGACGTCACCTTCGAAGACGAAGCATCTTTCACGAAGAAAGTTGCTACCATCAAAGAAACTTACTTTAAATCGAATTCAAGAAAGACAACTGAGTCAATAATCGACGACAGTAATGAAGATATCCATGAGGGTGTTGAAGTTGCTGGTGGCGGTTTAATGGATCAGTATTTATCCGCAATTCGCAAATCTGCTAAATAAGGAGTTCCCATTATGCAGTCATACGATAAACTAGTAGAAAAGTGGGCACCTGTACTGAATGAAGAATCAGCGGGCGCCATTAAAGACTCACATAGAAGATCCGTAACTGCGGCTATTCTAGAAAACCAAGAAAGAGCTCTTACAGAAGAGCGTGCACAACATAACGGATTCTTAACTGAAGCCGCTCCTGTTGGCGCAAATAACGCATCTATCGGTACATGGGATCCAGTATTGATCTCATTAGTAAGACGTTCTATGCCTAACCTTATGGCCTATGACGTAGCTGGTGTTCAGCCAATGACTGGTCCAACTGGACTAATCTTTGCGATGAAGTCACGTTACGATGCTGGTACAACTGGTTCAACAGAAGCTCTGTTTAACGAAGCTGATACATCACATGCTGGTACTCAAACTGGTGCTGGTAATGGTTCATCCGGTGCATCTGGTTTGAACGTTACTAATACAGGTGGTGGTGCTGCTGCTCTTACTATCGATTCAGATAGAGCAACTGCAATTACTGGAACTGGTATGACTACCGATTCCGCAGAAGCACTTGGTACAGACGATGCATTCCAGCAGATGGGTTTCACCATTGAGAAAGCTACTGTGACTGCAAAGTCCAGAGCTCTTAAAGCTGAATATTCATTGGAATTAGCTCAGGATCTTAAAGCCATTCATGGTTTGGATGCTGAAACTGAATTGGCAAATATCTTGTCTTCAGAAATTCTTGCTGAAATTAACCGTGAAGTAATCAGAACGATTAACTCACAAGCTAAGACTGGTGCACTTCAGGCTAACACAGCCATTAACGGTATCTTCAACCTAAGCTCAGATGCTGATGGTAGATGGTCTGTTGAGAAGTTCAAAGGTTTGATCATGCAGATCGAAAGAGAAGCTAACATCATTGCTAAAGAAACACGTAGAGGAAAAGGTAATTTCATTATCACTTCTTCAGACGTAGCTTCAGCTCTTGCTGCTTCTGGTATGCTTGATTACACACCTGCTATCTCTGCAAATCTTAATGTAGATGATACTGGTTCAACTTTTGCTGGTGTACTTAACGGACGTACAAAGGTCTATATTGACCCATATGCTTCTGTTGATTACGTTACTGTTGGTTATAAGGGTACAAACCCATATGACGCAGGTCTATTCTATTGCCCATACGTTCCGCTTACTATGGTACGTGCAATTGGCGAGAATACGTTCCAGCCTAAGATTGGTTTCAAGACTCGTTACGGTATGGCTTCAAACCCATTCGTTGGCGCAGCTCCTGCATCCGGTCTAGCAACTGCTAAATCTAACCAGTATTACAGAATCTTTAGAGTTGACAATATCTTAACTTAATAAGAAACTGCAATATAAAACTAAAAGGGGGCTTCGGCCTCCTTTTTTTATGTTTACTTTTGTTATAAATAGTGTTATAATATACATTAAGGAAGTGTTATGGCAATTACAACTACATCAACTACAGTAGGAGTAGGATCTTCTACTCAAACTACTAATACAAATTATCTTCAACCTAACGGATTTAGAATTTCTATTGATAGGAAATACTTTCCTAATCTACAGTTTTTTGCTCAAAACATTATGCATCCAGCAATGACTGTTAATGCAGTACCAGTTCCGATTCCAAGAATGTCACAGGGTTTAAAAATGACTGGTGACACTATTGATTTTGGTGAATTAAGCATGATGGTTATTATGGATGAAGACTTAGCCGCTTATAAAGAAATTTATAATTGGATGCAAAGTTTTGTTAATCAACAAGACGCTTCACCGATGGATGTAATGAATGGTGCTGGTCCGAGTTTTGCTGATATCACCGTATCTATTACAAATTCACATAATAATGTAATAAAACAAATAATATATAAAAATGCAATACCAACATCGCTTGGAGATATTATGTTCGAAGCAGCAACTGGTGATGTACAATATATAATCATGCCAATTAATTTTGCATTTGATCAATTTGAAATAAAAGACGTTTAATAATGTATTTAATTGTGACGGGTGATTCCTTTGTGGATCGCGATTTATATAATAGAAAATATGGTAAATATCCCCTCTGGCCAGAAATACTCGCTAAAAAACTCGGAAGAAAGTTAATACTTCGTGGAATCTCAGGTATGGGTAATTCTTTTATATACGGTAGTATGATAGATGAGTTATGGAAACTTAGAACTGATGACGTTATAGCTATATGTAGTTGGACAGAATTTGAAAGAGTACATGTAACTGAAAAACATAGAAGTAGAAGAGGTAGAGACGAGGGAGGCGAGAAGAATTATCAAGGTTACGCTGGGTTAAGGGTTATTATGGAAAATTTAGATAACTTAGGTTATTTTAATAGATTAGAATGTGATACAAGAAATGTGAGATATATGAAAGCTTTTGAAATGGTGTGTGAAAAAGCTTATCATCTTCAAGGACCATATCCATATCCAAGAAATGAAAACGGTGGTCATGAAACTTTTTTAACCGAAGAGTTAGAAAGACCTTTCATACCAAGTTTCTATAGATGTTTTCGTAATAACGTATTTGAAAAAAATCAAAAAATATCATACACAATTTCAGATAAAGATGGTCACCCAAACGAACTTGGCCACTGTGAATTAGCAAAGTTAATATATAATACTATAATGATGATGGAGGAATGAATGCAGTTTAAACCTGTAGTATATAATGTAGATATGAAAAATACTGATAACTGGAAAGAATTAGCTTATGGTTTACCAGACGATGTATTACAATATATACCAAATGCTAACTTAGACGAAATACATTTAATGGAAGGTGCTGGTAAAGTTGGAAACATTTATAATCCTAAAAAAGCTGGATACGATGTTTACTTCATGCACAAAGAACACGGTGGAATTGCTAGAGTAACTAATGAAAAAGATAAAGATGGAAAATTTGTAGGACTGTTTCCTGAATCTGATTTAGGCTGGCATAACAATGGTAATTTTAGACATTGGAGACATGTTGTTGAATCTGCGATTGCTTTCTATTGTGTTAAACCCGGAATTGATGTAGTTACTTCGTTTTGTAATAGTAAACAAGCTTATGAAGATTTACCACATGATCTAAAAATAGTAGCAGAAAATTTTGAATATTGGGCAGAGTTTGATAAAGATAATGCAATTTACGAATTTGATGATAAAGCATTAAACAATGGCTTGCACGAAATGTTAGCTATGTTTGATGGCAAGCTTAAACCGACAGGACGAAAGAATAATAATGTAGCAAATCCTCAAAGAGGAAGTTGGAAACCACTTATTGTTGAGCACCCAAGAAGAACAGTTCCTTCATGGTTTAAAGACAGAGGCAAAGCAATTTACACTGGTCATTTTGGTCTTATGCGAAAATGCAGAAGTAAAGAAAATGGTCAAGAGTTTACAATGGAAGAAATGCAACCATTGATTAAAATACTTCACGATCATTTATTTCAAGAGAAGTATATATATAATCACCATTGGAAAAAGGGCGATCTTATACTAAACGATCAGTTTTTCTCATATCATAAACGTAATGCAGTAAAAGGTGATAGGTTGTTGTATAGAACAGCATTCAACTATAAAAACTTGGAGTAATTCAAATGGAAGAAGAAATAGTAGAAGATCTTATACTTGGTACTGAAAAAGCCGAAAGAATGGCCAAAGCTGAAAGAGCTAGATTAAGAAGAAAGACTACTAGAAAAGTTGTATATAATCGTACTGAAAATATGTACGCTAAGGCTAGAAAGTTAAGAAAAAAATAAGGTGAAAAGTATATTATGTTAGATTTGAAAAGTATTTTAGAAAATTGGAAAAATGATTGCCAGATTGAAGGTAATGCATTAGATGAAACTTCTAGACAAACTCCAGCACTACACGCTAAATACTTAGAATTGTTATCAACTACTAAGTTAAATTTAAAACGAGCAGAATTTAGTCAAAAAAGCTTGTTGAAAAATAAGTGGCTATATTATAATGGTAAAATGACTCAGGAAGAAATCGAAGCTACTGGGTGGAAACTAGATCCTTTTAATGGTTTAAAAGTATTAAAAGGTGAGATGGAATACTATTATGATGCAGATCCAGAAATCCAAAAATCAGAAGAGAAAATTCAATACTTAAAAACTATTGTTGATACTTTGCATGAAATCGTCGAGAATATTAAATGGCGTCATCAAACTATTGGTAATATGATAAAGTGGAGGCAATTTGAAAGTGGTTCATGAGTGATGTAATTGATTTTAAGAAAATAGATGAAGCGAATATGTTTCTTGATTGTGATAGCGGTATTGCACAAGAACTAAGTGAATTCTTTTCTTTCTACGTCCCAGGTTATAAGTTTATGCCAGCATATCGTAATAAAGTGTGGGATGGAAAAATTCGATTATTTAATGTGCACACGCGAGAGTTACCTATAGGTCTATTGACTTATGTTACTAACTTTGCACAGAAACGTGGTTATGATGTAAATGTAGATAAAAACTTATTGCAAATTAACAAAATTAGTGATGAGGATTTAACTACGTTTATCGACTCATTGAAATTACCGTTTCCTATAAGAGACTATCAAAAGATTGCTATTCAAAAAGCATTAGCTGTAAGAAGAGTAATTGCTCTATCACCTACAGGATCTGGTAAGTCTTTAATCATATATGTTTTAGCAAGATATATTCTAGAATCAACTCACGAAAAAATATTAGTCATCGTACCGACTACTTCATTAGTAGAACAATTATATACTGATATGGAAGAGTATTCTGCTAAAGACGATTTCTTTAATGTTAATGAAGAAATCCATAGAATTTATTCAGGCAAACCTAAAAACACTTTAACTGAACGTATCGTTATATCTACATGGCAATCAGTTTATAAGCTACCTCGTACTTGGTTTCAACAATTTGGAGCAGTGTTTGGTGATGAAGCTCATGGGTTTAAATCTAAATCATTAACTTCTATTATGAATAAAAGTGATAAAGCAAGTTATCGTATTGGTACCACCGGCACATTAGATGGAACACAAACTCACAAACTAGTTCTAGAAGGATTGTTTGGAAGAGTGTTCAATGTTACTACAACAAAAGAACTCCAAGACAATGATACTCTTGCAAAACTAAAAATTCAAATGCTTGTTCTAAAATATCCAGAAGAAGTAAGAAAAGAAAATAAACGCGATTATCAAGATGAAGTAGACTATATTGTAAGAAATGAAAAACGAAACAAACTGATTAAAAACTTAACACTCGATTTAAAAGGCAATACTTTAGTTTTATTCCAATTTGTTGATAAGCATGGAAAGCCTTTATTTGAGCTTATAAATAACAATGCTGCTGCTAATAGAAAAGTATTTTTTGTTAGTGGTGCTACAGAAACTTCAGATAGAGAAGCAATCCGTAGAATAACGGAAGGACAAAAAGATGGAATTATCGTCGCCTCACTTGGTACTTTTAGTACTGGCATTAATATTAGAAACCTTCATAATATTATATTTGCTACACCGTCTAAATCTCAAATTAAAGTTCTCCAGTCTATTGGACGCGGATTACGTAAATCAGATAATGGTGTACCAACGAGACTCTATGACTTCGCCGACAACCTATCATGGAAATCAAAGAAAAACTATGCAATGGCACACGCAGCCGAAAGATTGAAGATATACAAAAAAGAGCAGTTTGAAGTTTCAGTACATGAAATTGATATATAAATAACAATATGGATAATAAAGGAACCACATTTATGAGTACAATAGAACTCAGACAATTTAAGCTTACGAACCAAGAAGAGATTGTTACCGAAGTTCTTGATTTTGGTGATGAAACAGAAGATGGCGCGTTAGTAGTTAGAAACACTATGAAACTTGTTGACGCAGAACGGTCAGGCCCTGGAATGACAGGAATACGATATTATGCTTTTAGACCTTTTATGTTGTATCAAGGTGATGGGCAACATGTTCAAATTATAAACCCAGGTCATGTCGTCTCCGAATGTACTCCAACTAAGCAATTGATTGAACAGTACCAGAATGCTATCGAAGAGATGATCATGAATGGAAACAAAGATCTTACTGGTTTGGAAGATACAAAGAAAGCTATGCAAGCTTATCATGAAACAATGGCTAAATTGATGAAAGACCGGATTACTGAAGATACTGCTTTGTATGCTGATGATTCTACTCCTAAGACTGCTAACGTAATTAAATTCAGGTCTAAGAAAGATACATTCCATTAGTAAAGAGATTACCCTAGTATACCCCTACCCTCAAGGAACTCTTCTATTATACCATACTTTCCCAACAATGTACACAAAATAATGAGCAAAAGTGAAAATAAATTTAATATCAACATATAGTCATTTAGTTGTGTACTTTTCCAATTACATGTGGTATAATATACATAATGAAAAATTTTAATAGTCGAGGTGAAAGAATGAAATGGTAAAACCTAGAGAGAAACCCCACTACGTAAACAATGCTGAATTCAGCCAAGCAGTGGTGGATTATGTAAAAACTGTAATGGTGGCAAAAGAACAAGAAGTAAAATTGCCTATTGTTACTGATTATCTAGCTGGATGTTTTCTACGCATTTCTGAAGGTTTAAGTCATAAGTCTAACTTTATTCGTTATACGTATCGTGAAGAAATGGTAATGGATGCAGTTGAAAATTGTCTTAAAGCTATAGAAAATTATAATATAGAAGCAGCAACTAGAACTGGTAAGCCTAATGCTTTTGCTTATTTTACACAGATATCTTGGTACGCGTTTTTAAGACGTATTGCAAAAGAAAAAAAACAACAAGATATTAAGTTCAAATACTTATCACAATCTGGCATCGAAGCATTCATGGATGTAGGTGCTCATGGTAACATGGCTGCTACAAATCAAGAACAACATTTTGTTGATATCCTTAAAGGAAGAATTCAAAAAGTTAAAGGTGTTGATAGCCAAGTAAAAGAATTTGTTAAAAAAGAAAAAGTTAAACGTAAAAAGATCGTTGACTCAGATCTACAGGACTTCATGAATTGAAAATTGCCATATTGAACGATACCCATTGCGGAATCAGAAATTCATCTGATATCTTCATTAAGTATCAAGAGACTTTTTATAATGATGTATTTTGGCCATATATTGAAAAGAATGAAATCAAACACATTCTTCATCTAGGCGACTATTACGACCATCGCAAATTTATTAATTTCAAAGCTCTTAACTCTAATCGTAAAGTATTTTTACAAAAGTTAAGAGACAATGGTATTACTATGGATATTATCCCTGGTAATCATGACACATTTTATAAAAACACAAACGACTTAAACTCTTTAAAAGAATTGTTAGGTCACTGGACTGATGAAGTAAACATCATTATGGAACCAACCGTAATGAATTATGGATCTTTAAAAATGGGATTAATCCCTTGGATCTGTGAAGAAAACTATAATACTTGTATGGACTTTATTAATACATGTTCTGCTGATTGGATTGGTGCTCATTTAGAACTATCAGACTTTGAAGTATTAAGAGGTGTTACTCATCATGGTGGAATGAATAGAAGTATATTCAAACGTTTTGAAATGGTTCTTACTGGTCATTTTCACGTAGGTTCTCATCAAGACAATATCAAATATCTTGGATCTCAAATGGAATTCTTTTGGGGTGATGCTCATGATCCAAAATACTTTCATGTTCTCGATACAGAAACTCGCGAAGTTACTCCAGTTAAGAATGAATTGCGATTGTTTGAACGAATTATTTATGATGATTCTAAGACTGATTATACTGATTATGATGTATCAGTATGCGCTAACAAATTCATTAAAGTGGTTGTAAAGAATAAGAGTAACTTGTTTATATTTGATAGATTTATTGATCGTATTCAAAATGAAAATATTCATGAATTAAAAATCCAAGAAAACTTTAGTGAATTCATGGGTGATAATGTAATTGATGGTGAAGTTTCAATAGAAGATACGTCATCGATGCTTGATGAATATATTGATAATACTGAGACTGACTTAGATAAGACATTAATCAAACTCAATATGCGTGAATTGATGAAAGAAGCTCAAGCCGAAGAGATTACATAATGATAAAATTTGAAAAAATACGGTATAGGAATTTCTTATCAACCGGCAATGATTTTACTGAAATCAATTTACTAAAAGCTAAATCTACATTAGTAGTTGGTCATAATGGTTCAGGTAAGTCTACAATACTTGATGCGATATCCTTTGCTTTATTTGGCAAACCACACAGAGCAATTACTAAAAATCAATTAGTAAATTCTATTAATAAAAAGAATACTGAAGTTGAATGTGAATTTTCAATTGGTCGATCTAATTTTAAAATCTTAAGAGGTATTGCACCTAATAAGTTTGAAATTTGGAAAGACGGCATTATGATTAATCAATCATCACATGCAAAAGAATATCAAAAAATACTTGAAACAAATTATCTAAAACTTAATCACAAATCTTTTCACCAGGTTGTAGTATTAGGTAGTAGTAGTTTTGTTCCATTCATGCAATTACCCGGCGGCCACCGTCGAGATGTGATTGAAGATTTACTTGATATAAAAGTATTTTCAAAGATGAATAGTATTCTAAAAGAAAAATCTAGTCTATTAAGAGAACAGCTTAAAGAAAACCATTACAATATGGAAATGGCTAAAGATAGAATTGAAACACAAAAGAAATATATTAAAGATGTTACAGTTCTAACTGAACAAACTAAAAACAATAAAAAAGATAAGATCAAAGAATACCATAGTGACATCATTATATTACAAGAATCGAATAGCGAATTATCCGGTTTGATAGATGGCTCTGAAGATCTTCAAGAAAGCTTGAATAAATTTCATGACAAAAAACAAAATATCATGTCATACTTCCAACAATTTAAAACGCAAATGGGTAATATTACCAAGGACGCTAAATTCTATGAAGAGAATGCTGAATGTCCAACCTGTTCGCAAGAGATTGCTCAGGCAGTCCGTGAGGAGAAACTCCAAGGTGCTAAAAATAAGGCGAAAGAACTTAAATCAGCTATGGACCGTGCTACTGTCGAATCCACCGACATTGTCTCTAATATTGAAAGGCTCAATGATCTTATTAAAGATTTCAGAGAGAAGCAGAAAAATATACACTCTAACAATCAAGAAATCGGTAGACTACAAAGACAAATTACTGATATCGAGAATGAGCTAAATACAAATGTTACTGCTGATCTAAGAGATGCTCAAGAAGATCTTGTAAACTTAAATACGACTCGTGAAGCTTTACTTGAATCTAAGTTTGCAATGAATGAAGCTCAGCAATATAATAATATAATACTTGAAATGCTAAAAGATACAGGCATCAAAACTAAGATTATTAAGCAATATTTGCCTGTTATAAATACACTCATTAATCAATACCTACAAGTCTTAGATTTCTTTGTCCACTTTGATCTTAATGAAAGCTTTCAAGAAACTATCCGGTCAAGACATCGTGATGAATTTACGTATGATAGTTTTAGTGAAGGAGAAAAACAACGTATCGATTTAGCATTATTGTTCACTTGGAGACAAGTAGCAAAAATGAAGAATTCAGTATCAACTAACTTATTGATACTTGATGAAACTTTCGATTCAAGCTTAGATCATGAAGGAGTTGATAATTTAATGAAGATACTATATAGCCTAGACGAAGATACTAATGTGTTCGTCATCTCTCATAAAGGGGAGATCTTAGATGGCAAATTTAACGAAAAGATCGAATTCGTTAAAGATAAAAATTTCAGTAAAATGAAATAAAAGGTGTACTTTACTATGAAAGTATGGTATAATATACTATATCAAATGAGAACAGCCCACAACTTAAGGATTTTATAATGGAACTCAATGAGACTACCCTAGAAGTATTAAAGAACTTCGCATCAATTAACCCCAATTTAGTAGTTACCGCTGGTAATGAAATCAAAACAATCACTGAAGCTAAGAACGTTCTAGCCTCTGCTACGGTTGATATCGCGTTTCCACAAACGTTTGGTGTCTATAACCTACCAGAATTTCTAAGCGTTCTAAGTCTAGTTGATAAACCTAATCTTAAGTTCGAAGAAAACTTCGTAATTATTAGTGATTCAACTGGTAGATCTAAAGTGAAATACTTCTTCTCTGATATTGAAATGCTTACTTGTCCAAGTAAGTCTATTACAATGCCTGAAGCTGATGTAAAATTTACACTTGATAGCTCAACCTTATCTAGACTAAAGCGTGCTGCTTCAGCTCTTGATAATAACAAGTTTGCATTCACTCCTAAAGATGGTGCACTCGAAGTTACTGTAGCTGATCCTGCAAATGCAACATCAAATACTTTCTCCATCACTATTGATGGTGAATATAAAGAAGCAAACTTCTCGTTTGCATTCGACATTAATAACTTAAAAATTATTGATGGAGATTACGACGTGGCTATTTCGTCAAAGCTAATCTCACATTTCGTCAACAAGTCTAATGGTGTCCAATACTGGATCGCCCTTGAAAAATCTTCAACTTTCGGAGTATAATATGTCAGAAGATAAAAAGCCTAAAGAAACCGAAGTAGCTGTTGAGCTTTCAACAGAACCTCATTCGCAAATTTACGATATTTCAAATCGTAGTGCAAGATCAACTATTGCTGTCATTGATGCAATCACTCAACGTGGTGGTTTCAAAGGTGAAGAGTTATCCACTATTGGCCAACTTCGTGATCAATCAATTCAGATCATTCAATTGTGTGAAAACTATCAGCAAGAGCAAGCGTCTAAATAATCCTAAACCCTATTGAACTACTTAACTTTATATTATGAGGATTTAAAATGTCAGACCAGTTTCTCTGGGTGGAAAAGTATCGTCCACGAAAAATAAGTGATACAGTCTTACCTGCAGCTATGAAGGAGGTCTTTGAACAAATCGTTCAAGGCGGTGAGCTCCCTAATATGCTGTTTACCGGCACTGCAGGTTTAGGCAAAACAACTGTGGCCAAAGCTCTTTGTAATGAATTGGGCCTTGACTGGATTCTTATCAATGGTTCCGAAGAAGGTAACATTGATACGCTACGAACTAAAATAAAACAGTTTGCTAGTACTGTCTCGCTTCAAGGTGGCTACAAAGTAGTTATCCTTGACGAGGCAGATTATCTAAACGCACAGTCCTTTCAACCAGCACTTCGTGGATTCATCGAAGAATTCTCGAATAACTGTCGATTCATCTTAACTTGTAATTTTAAGAATCGAATCATTGAACCACTTCATTCTCGTTGTGGGGTTTATGAGTTTAACACCAGTAAAAAAGATATGGCTCCATTGTGCATGTCGTTTATGGATCGTGTTAAAAACATCTTAGCTACAGAAAACGTCACATATGACGAAAAAGTAATTGCTGAATTGATTATGAAATTCGCGCCTGATTGGCGTAGAGTCTTAAATGAATTGCAGCGATATAGTATGTCAGGTACTATTGACTCAGGTATTTTAAGTAAATCATCAGGTCAAAATTATGAAACTCTTATCGGATTTTTAAAACAAAAAGATTTTAAAAAGATGCGTAACTGGGTAGTAAATAATATAGATACAGATGCAAGCGCTATCTTTCGTGGTATTTATGATATCATGAGTGACAAAGTTGCACCACAATCAATACCACAATTAGTTCTTTTACTTGCAGACTATCAATACAAAAACGCGTTTGTTGCTGATCACGAACTAAATGTTGTAGCATGTTTAACGGAGGTTATGGCTAATGTCGAATTTCAATAGTACTAAAGAATGGCAAGAAATGTATGGTGATCTTGTATCAGAAAAGGTGGCTACCAAAGTTACGTTACCCAAGCCTCCAGAGTTTAGCAGAAAATCTGTCTTAGATGATGGATGGGATAATAATTTTGCTGGAACAGAAAACTTCGCGATATATAACAACAAAAAATCTTAAATAGGTTAATATATTATGAATCCTTTTGAATACCTAACAGCTATCAATGATAGCAAAAAAGATATCATGATTGATGATATAGCTGAAAAAGGCTATAACTCATTTATGGTTAACCGTGGCTTAAGTTACTTTAATGACACAGTTGTCATGGCAAATGAAATGAATATAGCTCACCACATCGATAGTCGTTTACAATTCGATTTTCTTATAAATATAGTTAGAAAGAAAAGACGTTTTTCAAAATGGGCTAAGCCTCAAGTTGAGAGTGATATCGAAGTGGTAAAACAGTATTATGGCTATAGTAATGAAAAGGCACGCCAAGCACTTACACTTCTATCACCCGAACAAATTAATGGGTTAAAAAAGAAGGTGTATAAAGGTGGAACAAAATAATTTAGTAGAATGGACTCCAGCCAGTATGTTGGAAGTTACATTAAGTGAACCAGATGATTTTTTAAAAGTGCGAGAAACATTGACACGAATCGGTGTCGCATCTCGAAAAGATAAAAAACTATTTCAATCATGTCATATCTTGCATAAACAAGGTAGATATTTTATTGTGCATTTCAAAGAGCTCTTTTTGCTCGATGGGAAAAAGGCCAATTTAGAAGAATCTGATTTAGCTCGCAGAAATACTATTGCTACGCTAATGGGTGATTGGGGTTTAATAGAGATTCAGGGTAATGCTTCCGAACCTCAAGCTCCATTAAGACAGATAAAGATTATACCATTCAAGGAAAAACAAGAATGGGAGCTTTGTCCAAAGTATAACATAGGAAACAATAAGTAGGGAGACATCATGTCTGCAGAAAATATGGAATTAATTGATGCTGCAATCAAACACGCTGAAGGCGCAAAAGCAGTAGCAATCGCAAACATTAATGTTTATAGGAGAAATCCTGCAGGTATTGGAGAACACTCAGATATTGTAGAAGCTATTCAAAGCGAGCTTGATAAAATCGCAGCAGCTGACGATCGAATCGATGCAGCTACTAAATATTTTTGTCTAACCGGATGGCATCCAGACAAATAATTTATTATATATAGTACTGAGCTGCTGGATAATCCGGAGCTCAAAACCTTAATCTTGCTAATGTTTATAGGAGATATAAAACATGACTGGTAATTTTGCATACCCACGAAACGCGTTCTTAGGTTTCGACCACATCTTTGATCAATTGGAATCAATCCATCTTGGCTCAAAGGATACTTATCCCCCACATAATGTTGTTAAAAACACCGATATGCAATATGAAGTAGAACTCGCAGTAGCGGGCTTTAACGAAGATCATATTGATATCGAGGTGAAAGATCACGTGCTGAAGATTACGGGCAACCGTCCTCAAAGACGTGAACAAGAAATGTACATTCATAAAGGAATAAGTGCTCGAAAATTTAAGAGATCATTTCGACTATCAGAATACACGGAAGTCACCGGAGCCCAAATGAAGGATGGGATTCTAACTGTCACATTAGAAGTAATCCTACCTGAAGAAAAGCGTCCTCGTAAAATTAAAATTAATTCTAACGAGGTAAATAATCATGACAGCACTAGCTCTCAACTACTCAACGAAGGTGTACAGCTTAACGCTTAAGCCTATACTAACATTCTTATGGAGCATCTTAAGAAGCCTAGGATACTCAATTGCAGCCAGCAGACAAATGCAGGCTAACATTGAAGTTGCTAGATACTTACAAAGAACTGAGTATCCAAACGAAGCATACGAAACTGTATTGTGGAACATTAATAAGAAGACACAAGACAGATTAAATAAGGAGTTCTATGGTGATTAAATCCATTTACTCCTGGCTAAAGAAGATGGGAATGTCTGCCGAAGAGAGATTTCTCTGTCAGGCAACAGACCTAGCGGACTTAGAAAATCGCATGTCTCAACTTAGACGTAAAGGATTTCCATACTAATGTGGCCTTATACTGGAGAAGAAGCTGAGTATTATAACTGACGATAAGAAGGGGCCTTTGAAAAAAGGTTCCTTTTTTTTCATTTAATGGTTTACTTTCCCTTCATTCTGTGGTATAATAGTCTTATATAATGAAAAAGGATGCTTATGTCGTTTTACACCTCCGTCTCCCGTTTTGGCAATCAGATACTTTATCGCGGCTTTAATGATAATGCAGTACGCATTGAAAAGAAAATTAAATTTGAACCAACTGTTGTTGGTGATTTAAATCCTACATAGTTTGAACTATCACTATCTCCAAGTCTTATTTCTGCTTGTGCGTTTAGTGTAAGATTGCTGATACCTGTTTCTTTTAGTAACGCAAAACCCCCAGCTGTGCTTGCATCATGTACCCTTATTGTATCTAATGTTGTATCAATACTAAGTTCACCAGCAGTACCAGTAAATGAATTGTTTTGTGTGGTTGTTCCACGTCTAAATTGTAGTACGGTTGGCATCTTGTTCTC
>Ga0114994_10001150_pt1 | contig 18876 bp, 14 predicted proteins | sample ArcticOcean_MG_C_9_FD_87043 | JGI IMG/M metagenome (GOLD analysis project Ga0114994, IMG submission 87043) | Marine microbial communities from western Arctic Ocean - ArcticOcean_MG_CB2_152 | ecosystem: Environmental > Aquatic > Marine > Oceanic | place: Arctic Ocean: Canada Basin | collected...
CAAGAAGAAGAAAAAGAAGGCCAAGCGCGCCGACGACGCGCCGCCGCCGAGCAAGAAGGCGAAAAAAAATGGCAAGACGGACGCCGTCGCCTGGCGCAAGGAGCACGACGTGCGCGTCGAGCCCGACGACAAGTCGTACGCGCCGCAGGCCACCTGGGCCGAGGCCCGCAGCAGCGTCGCGGAGCCGTTGGTAAAACAGTGCGAGGGCAAGGGCTGGGAGCGGCCGACGCCCGTGCAGGCGCAGTGCTGGCCCGTCCTCTCGCAGGGGCGGGACGTCGTGAGCGTGGCGGAGACGGGGAGTGGCAAGACCCTGGCGTTCGGCCTGCCCGCGCTGTCGAAATTTGCCACCGACGACAAGAAGTCGCCTCGAAGCGTAAAACAGCCGGCCATGCTGGTCCTGGCGCCTACTCGTGAATTAGCGTGCCAGTCGTACGAAGTCCTAGATGAATTTTGCAAAATCGTCGGCGCTCGATGCGCCGTGGCTTACGGCGGGACGCCGTATGTATGCAGTGCGAAAATTACATTTGAGAGGCAGATGAAGAATTGTAATTAGATGACGAACTTTAGACTATCCGATGCAGAGAACACCAGGCATAATCCATTCAGTAACTGATGCCCGCATACACACTACGTTAAGAGAGAGCTTTTAGAAGATGTCTTTCACCTTGACCCACGCAGGCGGAGGGAACAACAACAAGCCATCAAGAACTGCGCCGCATTAGTCGCCACACCGGGCCGCTTAAAAGACTTCATCGAGGACGGGTCTATCGACCTTTCAAAAGTCCGCTTCCTCTGCTTCGACGAGGCCGACCGCATGCTGGACATGGGCTTCATCGACGCCGTCCGGAGCATCGCCCAGGCCTGCTCGCTGCCCAACAAGCTCGTGTGCATGTTTAGTGCGACCTGGCCGCCGGACGTAAGAAAGGTTGCCGACGAGTTCCTGTCGCCGGAGCACGTCTTATGCGTGGTCGGCGCGAAGCGCATGGACGCCGCGGGCCCCGAGGCGAACCGGCGGGTGAAGCAGACCGTGCAGGTCTGCGAACAAAGGGCGCGCGACGGGAAACTCATTGAATTGTTGAAGAAGCGCTACCCCCAGGGCGGCTCGTCCGTCCAGTACAACAACTCGAAACTCATTGTCTTCGGGCTGTACAAGAAGGAGTGCGCCCGGTTAGAGTCGGACCTCAATAGAAAAGGCTGGCGCTGCGTGGCCATTCACGGCGACCTGAGCCAACAGCAGCGCACCAAAGCGTTCGAGGACTTTCGGGGCGGCAAGGTGCCGTTACTCGTTGCGACGGACGTCGCTGCAAGAGGTTTGGACATTCCCGACGTCGAGTTGGTCGTGAACTTTTCCTTCCCCCTGACCATCGAGGACTACGTGCACCGCATCGGGCGGACCGGAAGAGCGGGCAAGACGGGCGCGGCCCACACGTTCTTCCATGGTGATGGTCATGAAAAAGCGCTGGCCGGCGCGTTGCAGAACGTGCTGCGGGCGGGCGGCGCTGACGTGCCGAAGGACTTGTTGGCCTTCGGGTCCACGGTCAAGAAGAAGGAGGACAAGAACTACGGGGCCTTCGGCCCGCGCGCGGGCATGGCCGGCAAAAAGGCGACGAAGATCGTGTTCGACTAAGTAGCTTCGCCGGAGTTTAAAATCTTTACGCCCTCCTACGTAAGGCACGACCGATCGAAACGACGCGCGCTTGGTCGCGCGCCGTGAGCGGAACGGGGGAACGAGGCCGACGCGCGTCGCCGCCTGGCCTCGGGGAGCTTGCTCACGGCACACTAGTGCGGCAAGCCCGCCACGTACGTGAAGTTCGCACACGGCCACGCCTGCCCAGCCTATGGTATTGATGGAAGGCATCGGATGATCCATCTCGTAGCACGTCTTGGCCCGGTTGTATATGGACCACTGGAACATTTCCAGAGTGTAGGTACCATTCGCTAACATGCCGAGGTTGTATTGATCAAAGGACTCACGCCCAGCTTCCGCGGTGAACGCATTCGAGGACAAGAAGTACGTCGTGTCCTTGCCCGGGCCGGGAGGGTCGGCCGCGAATTACCCTGTGGATGCGTTCACGTAGATGTGGTACGCCCCGAGCTCCTCCACCTCCTCGATAGAGATGATCTCCTTGGACCCGCCAGGCGTCGTAAACTTGTTGCCGACCGCGACGGTCCCCGCGCCCGCCATTTCTCCGTTCACCATGAGCATGTGGTCAAAAGCGAGCGTCACGCTCCGACAGCCGTGGTGAGCTTCTCGTACTTGACGATCAGGTCATCCGTCTCGTGGATGATGCTGATGACCGTGGTCGGGCCATCCTTTCCCATCACTTCATCGCCGATCTTGAGTTCGTCGATGCGCACCGAGCCCGTCAGCGTCTGGATCAGGGTGGCCGCCGGGTGACACTGCGTGGCACTGCAGGTCCACTCACCGTTAGGCTTGTTTGGGTCCACGAGCTGGGTCCATTGTTTATCGTCCGGACACTTGCATTTTAAGCTGGTAGAATCAAAGCTGGAGAGCAACGGAGACTCCTTGTCGCCCGTACCACATTGTCCCGTCGGCGCGGCGGTCGGTGCAGCCGTCGGCGCGTCGGAGTCGGGCTGGTACCCCATCTTCATGTCGCGGCCGCCGTTGCGGCGCTCGAGGTCTGCCGCCCGCGCGCCCAGGTCTTGGCCGCCGCTGCGGCGCTCGAGGTCCGCCGCCCCCGCGCCCAGGTCTTGGCCGCCGCTGCGGCGCTCGAGGTCCGCCGCCCGTGCGCCGCGCAGGTTCAGCTCGTCGAGAGCGACCGCGACGGTGGACGTGGCTAACAGGAGGCTAATAACGAGGCGCGACGCCATGGTGATGTTGATCCCTGCGCGGGGTGACTCGTGGGACGTGCGTTGGCTGGACGGGGTGGCCGGTGAGCTGGGGTGAGTGATCAACCGTGCCGCCGGTACTACAGAGCGCGCGCTCGCTCTCATGAATTGTTGTGTGTTTCGATCGTGCTTTTCCACGTGATTTTAGGCGGCGCGCGGAGCGCAGCAGGCCTTAAGCTGGCTGTTGAAGTCTCCCAGAGACGCGGGCCGGTGCCTAGTGTCGTCTGCTACAGGCGAAGAGGAGATGTGAGTTCTTTTGCTTGGGTCGGCACTGCACTCTCACTTGCACCTGGGCTGTGAAAACCCGCACTGGCCCAGCGGTTCCCCCCGAACTCCGCCCACGATTGCAACAACAAAGCAAGCTTCGGCCGAGAATACTAGGAATCAAAAATTACAAAATCAGCACGGCGGCGGCGGCTCGTCGTCGTCGTCAAGAGCCGCTAGAGGCGGTGGCGGTGGGTCGTCGGTTTTTTGGCGCGACGCCACGGCGGTCATCGCCTCCGTCCGTTTAGGCGCGTCTCTCATCATCAAATCGGCCATCGACCCCGCCACCGAGGGTTTCCGGTTGTCCAGAGGCTTAGAATGAATCCCGACGCTCTTCGTCTTTTGACAAGGCGCCCCGGCCCCCTCCCGCCGCTCCCCGTTCAACCGCTTCAAGCGCTCCTCCTTCGCCGCCTTCTCCGGCCGCTTCATGAACAACGCCGGGGCTTTTTCATCAATTTTGGGCATCTCCACGACCAAGTGGCCCGTGACCTTGGAGCGTCGTGCGGTCGACGCCGAGGCGTTCACTTCTGAAGGGAGCTTCAACCTCAGCACTTTGGACTTGATCACGACGCTGACGTACGTCGGGTGGATGTCCAGATCTATGAGTGAAGAGTCCAAATGGCGACTCACGTGCAGGTCTAGAATCACGCTACCTTTGATCGACTCCTCGTCGAAGTGGAACTCCCACTTGCCCTCGTTGCACTGCATGATCTTCCCCTCTTCTTCCCTTTCCCGCACTCTCTCAATCTTCTTCTTTTGTTCGCCGGCGTGGTCCCGTTCTCTCGGCTGCCGCCGCAGCTCCCGGTTCTCCTTCTCGGCCTTCTCCTCGGCTAGCTCCTCGTACATCTTCATACGCACTTCAGGTGTATAGGGCGACTTCTCCCCGGTGTCGATGTCCTGCCATCTAACTTTCTCCGCCGCAAGTTTCTCTTCGCGCTTAGTAAGTGCGAGGGACCGTAATTCCACGGCCAGTTTGGGCAATTGTTGATTAGCGACGATCTGCATGGACCTTGTTATGGCTTCACCATCAAGATAAGCCAATTGGGGCAGCCGCGCGATCACGTAGTTCTTGAAGCCCGGCCAGTTCGCTTGGCTGGGGTTGCCCATCATGTACAAATCCCGTAACCGATCCCGTTCCGAGAGGTGGTCCATGCTAGATTCTAACTCGTCCACGTCGACAAAATTGACCGTCAGGTCGAGCTTGTGCAAAAACTCGCACTTGTCCAGGCCTTCGATCTTGCTCACGTTATTTAAGGCCATATTTAAATATTCCAGATCCTTCAGGTGGTGCAGGTGCTGGATCCTGGAAATGATGTTGTTCTGAAGGTAGAGGATTTTGATCTTCCGGCACGTCGTCCCCAGACACGGTTCAATGGCCACGAGCTCCTCCTGGTGCAAGGTGAGCTCTTCTAGTGTTGATATAATACTTTCGTTGTGCTCGGCCCGCTTCCGGATGAGTGCGAGGGTCATGCGATTCACGCCCTTCTTCGGCGGCGGGTACTTGTCCTCGGCGTCGGGGTCCGGGACGAAGACCATGGTTGTGGGGCGGCAGCGTCGAGGCGAACAGCTTTGTGAGTGGGCCGCTGCGGATGGCTGCTCAAGAGCTGCGGCAGCTTTGGAGGCTTTTTTGATGAGGCGGCGGCGCGATGACCGTGCAGGGCGGCGGACGCGCAAAGCTGTGGTTCGGCGGCTGCTGCTCTTGCTGCCAACGCAAGGAATGCCGATGATTGCGGCTGGTTAAGGCGTTTGCCGGATGAAAAATCGAAATCGGCAACGCAAAACGGGTTTCGTTACCAAAAGGGCGCGTGTGCGAGGCATAGGAGTGTAATCTCGGGTCGCAGCTGCGTGCAGAATACCGCCACGTACTCATAGAAGGACTGAGTGCAAGGTTTCGCTGAGAGACGACGTTTTGAGATCGCTGTGGTAGGCTAGCTGGATCAGTGCAGGTAAACGCGTCGCAGCGCTCATCTTGGCAGTGGTACCATGGCCCGCGCGGCCGTCGCGCTTCTCCTCGCGACGTCCACAGCATTCCAACTTCCGAGCGCACGTGCGCGTCGATGCCCCGTACGGCTCCGCCAGAGCGTTGATGGCGTCGACGCACGCGATGCCAGCGGCGAGACGCCGCTCATCAAGGCCGCCGAGGCAGGTGACTGCACCGCCGTGGTCGATCTGCTGCGGCGCGGCGCCGACCCGAACGCCCAGAGTTATACGCAGTGGACGGCCTTGCATGGGGCTGCAGAGAATGGTTGTGTCGACTGCATTCGCGCGCTACTCGACGCCGGCGCGCGGCCAGACGCCAAGGCGAAGAGCGGCCTGACACCGGCGGAGATCGCGCGCAAATACGGCAGGGACGCAGCGGTGGCGGTGCTCTCCCAGACGCCGCTCGAGGCGTTTCCCGTCGCGCTCCCGGAAACCGGCGGAACGATCATCATCACGCCCTGCCCCGGCAAACGAAAACGAGACCTCGGCACCGACCTCGACCACGTCAAACGCATGGGCGCGGAAGCGGTCATCACCATGGTACAGGACCACGAGCTTGACATGCTCGCCGTACGAGATATGGGCGCACAGTGCCAAGCACGGGGGCTCACGTGGCTGCATTGCCCCATCGCGGACTTCGACGGACCGGGCGCCGCCTTCGAAAACGCGTGGGCCGACGGCGCGGGGGCGCGGGCGCGGGACATATTGCGGAGGGGGGGCACGGTCGTGAGCCACTGCCGCGGCGGCATCGGTAGAGCGGGAACGGTCGCGTCTCGGTTACTCATAGAGCTCGGCGCCGCGACGCCCGACGAAGCGTTGCGACGCGTCCGGAAGGCGCGGCCGGGCGCTGTTGAAACGTTGGAACAGGAGAACCATGTGCTCTCGTGTAGCGCTGTTGTAGATTAATCACATGTTAGTACAAGGTGCCGCGTCGATGGCGTCCAGCGTGGGCGGCCCGGCTGCAAGACGCCGCCGCCGCGTCGATGGCGCACGCGGCCTCAGCACGCCACGTCCCACGCCCCGCTCCCCCAGTCCACGGAGTACTCGCACCGCCGGTACGCGTCGTCGTGCCAGGGCTTCGTCGGGTAGCGCGCGCCGCGGTCCCGGTAGATGGCCTCGACCGTCGCCAGGCGTGCGTCGAACGCTTCTGCATCCAGCCACGACGCTTGCGGCGGCGGCGGCGCCGCCCGCACGAGCTCCCGGATGTACGACCACGCGGACGAGCCCTCGGCCGTCGTGTAGTGCAGGTCCTGCTCGCGGCCGGAGGCCTCCACGGTGGCCAGGCGCTGCGCGACCCAGCTGCGCCGGTCATCCAGCGGCGTTAGAGCACCTTCGTCCGTCGCCCAGGCCTCGCCCAGGTAGCGCGCCTGCGCTTCAAAGGTCGGGATGGGGCAGGGCACGGCCAGCTGGATCCCGACAAAGCCTAAAGTTGGCCGCTCAGCGTGCTGCAGGTGCAGGAAGAGCGGCCGGCAGCTCCGCCGCTTCTCAAACTGCAAACCCGTAGTAACTTCGTCGAGGAAGGGGAACGCGTAGACGTAGCCTGTCGCTAAAATAACGCGGTCGACGCTCGGACCCGGCACAATCTCACCGTCGAAGTAGAGGTGGCCGTCGGCGTCAAGTTTTGCACCAACAGGAGCATGCGTGACCCGCCTCTCGGCGTCCGACGCGACCTCCAAACATTTCTTCTCGATGACGTACGTCCATGAGGCAACGCCCTGCAATTCTCTAGCGACGTCGACGCCCGAGCTCCGCCCGCCAACGATGAGCACGGCTCTGCCGGCGTACGGCGCCGGCTCGTCATAAACCATGGAGTGCGCAACGGACCGGTCGCCATTCTTTAACCACTCGCGTTGGCCCGGAATATCCGGGGCGTAGGGCGCCTCGTAGTGGCCGTTGCAGACGACGACGCCGTCGTACTCCTCCGTCGCGCAGCCCTTTGAAGTTTCGTACTCGATGAACCACCGGCCTTCGGGGAGCGGTGTGACCTGTAGCACTCTCGCCCCAAAGGTCGCGTCCACGTTGAATTTCTCCGCGTAGGCCTCAATATAATCTCCCAGGGCTCTGGCGTCGACGTAGGAGGGGAGTGAAGAGGGAAAGTCCAAGTCCGGCGACTGCATCACTTGTTTGGGCAAGTTCGTCCGTAGGTTCTTGTAGACCACGCTGTTCGTCGGTTCACTGGCCCAGACGCCGCCGAACGACGTACCGGTCTCAAAAATATTGGGCCGGTGGCCGGCCTGCTTTAGCATGCGCGCGGCCGTCACGCCGGCGCTCCCGCCTCCCACCACGGCGACGCGCCGCGACACGCGTAGGCCCTCGGCGACCACCGCTGCCATCAGTATAGCTCGCATGCAAAGGTGGTGGATGGATGAGAGCTCTCCTTTTATGGTCGCGTTACGGTCCAGGTCGTTCGTGGAAAACGGCAGGGATCCCACAGCGTCTGCTACAACCTCACCAACCGTTCACGATGCAAGCTGCTACAACCTCACCAACCCGAGATAAAACCCGCGCCATGATAAACCCGCACAATACGCGGCTAGCGCGCGCGCTGGAGCTCGTCCGCGCTCACAGAGATCCCCTCGCGCCAACAGAGCGACCGATCGCATCTATTTTGACCTCTGGGAAGCTGCCGGAGCGACGCGGCTGGCCCGAAGCGCGAGGACCAGCAGCCAGCACGAGCTGAGACAGCAGCTCGCCGCGCGCCGCCGCCGCGGCGCCCCACCAAGCATGCGCTCCCTCAAGGACCGCGGCGCGCCCTGGACGCTACGAGATGTAAGTGAGACCTACGACTACCAGAAGACCGTGGGCGAGGGAGTCTACGGCGAGGTCTTCATGGCCAACGAAAAGAGCACCAAGGACCAGCGGGCCCTCAAAAGGGTCAAAACGGACAACGCGACGGAGCGAGAAGGCTTCCCCATTACGGCATTAAGAGAGGCGAATGTACTAAAGATGCTGGCCCACGAGAACGTTGTTACATTACATGAAGTGCTCATGGACGGCGACGGGGGCGTCATTAGTGCCTTCGAGTTCTGCGCTCATGACTTAGCCGGACTCATTGAAAACCCGAAGATGAACTTGCTCATAAAGAGGCCAGCTAGAGTGCGTTCTCTAGCTAAACAGCTCTTCGCCGGCATCTCGCACGCCCACGCCAACGGTGTTTTACACAGAGACGTCAAAGCGGCCAATTTGCTGGTCACCAAGGCCGGCGTTCTAAAAATAGCGGACTGGGGGCTGGCTCGGACGTACGAGCCCGACTCGAAACTTACGAATAGAGTGGCCACGCTGTGGTACCGGGCTCCCGAGTTACTACTAGGCGCGACGCGCGCGAGCGACGGCTACGGGCCCGCGCTCGACGCGTGGTCCTGCGGGTGTCTGGTGGCGGAATTGCTGCGGGGCGCGCCCATCCTACCAGGCAACACGGAGATCGAGCAGGTGGATTTGATCTTCGCGCTGTGCGGCTCGCCCTCTTCCGAAACGTGGCCCAACGGGCCCTCGCTACCCCTCTGGGAGACGTTCTGCGATGCAACGGACGAGGACCACGTTCTGAAACCGCGGGCGCTGCGGGACCGGTTCTCTTCCTTCGATGTGGAAGCGCTGGATTTGGTGGACGCTATATTAGAATCGGACCCGTCCAAGCGCCTATCCGCGTCGGACGCTCTGAAGCGCGCGTATTGCCGGGACGCTCCTCGACCCTCGGAACTGGAGCCGCTCGACGGCGAGTCTTCTTTAGAACTCGAGGTGCGGAAACGGCGGCGGGAGAAGAAAGCAAGTGGGGACAAGTAATTTTAAAGCACAGTGTTACACAGGGGGCACTTGGGGTCCTTGCCCTTGCCCGCCGACAAGAGGGCCCATCGATCAATACACTCCACGTGGAAGCAGTGGCCGCACTTGGGCAGGACGCGGTACACGTCCTCCGCGGCCCAATGTTCAGAGCAGATCGCGCAGCAGTCCATGCGGTCGTGGAAGGCGCGCTCCAGGTCATTTCGTTCCAGGCACCCGCGCGCTTTCGGGCCGAGTCTTCGTCGCAGCTCGGCCACGCTCAAGCGACTTGGGTCGTCGTACAGCTCCGTGCGCATCTTTCGCACGCGCTCCACAGCTTTTGCGAAGGCGCGGTCGTCGCGCCGCGGGGGGCGCGGCGGCCCCGGCGCCGCGGCCAGCAGGGCCTGCACGAGCATCGGGCCGGCGACGGCCGCCGCCACGAGGCCGCACGTCAACAATGGTACCAAGTGCTCCGGCGCGCCGCGCTGCAGCAGCATCAGGCCCGCGCTCACGGCGACACTGACGAGGGCGCCCCGGGCGCCGCCGACGCCGTGATAGAAGAAGAAGACCATCCACCGCCACGCCCACGTCCTCGAAGCAAGTCGACAGCTCGCGAGTTCGTTGAGGGCTGTGGGTGTCTCGCTCTCGCACGCAGGGCAAAAACGCTCGGCGCTCTGCGTGAAAAACCCGTGCACGAGAACCCGCACCAAAACGTCGATAGCGTCTCCGCACGAGCCGTGCTGTGTGATAGGCACCTTTGAGACCAAGCTGTGACTTCGGCTAGTTTTCATAGACACCACTGCACCTCACACCTGCAGCGGACAGCACTTCGACGCGCAAAAAGCGCCTAACACCAGAGAGAGCAACGATGGGCAAGAAAGCCGGCGGCTTCCAGGGCTTGGGCCTCGATGACCAGCTCCTCAAGGGCGTGCTGGGCATGTACGCCCAGCCGACGCCGGTGCAGCGCGCTAGTTTACCGCCCGCTCTAGAAGGCAGGGACGTGGCCTGCATGGCCCGGACGGGTGCAGGGAAGACCGCGGCCTTCTTGATCCCCCTGCTGCAGCACGTGGTGCGCCACCGGAAGAAGGACGAGCCACCGTCGGCCACGGTGTTGTCGCCCACAAGAGAACTCGCTTTGCAGTCGTACAAATTCAGCACAAAAATGGCAAAATTCTGTAAAGGAGTCGACGGCGAGCCCTTCTCCCAGACGTTGCTTGTGGGTGGGGAAAGCATCGAGGGGCAGTTCAATGCTTTAGCAAAAAGACCGGCTGTTTTACATGCCACGCCGGGGCGCTTGGCGCACCTGTTAGAAGAAGCGCCTCAATCCTTAATTACATTGGGCAGTTGCAAGCTCACGGTCTTTGATGAGGCGGATCGCTTGTTCGAGATGGGCTTTGCACTACAATTGCAGCAACTCTTAAGAGCGATGGCGCCCTCGCGGCAAACTTTACTCTTCTCCGCGACCATGCCTCGCGCGCTGGCGCAGTTCGCCCGGGCCGGCCTCAAGGACGACGTCGCCCTCATTCGCTTGGACCAGGAGACGAAGTTGAGTGATACACTACGCGTCGCGTTCTTTTTGACGCGGCCGCGGGACAAAGTTGCGGCTTTTTGTGCAACTCTCAAACTCACGGTGTCGGACCCGTCCAAGCTCACGATCGTGTTCGTGGCCACGCGGCACCACGCGGAACTCTTATTAGCTTTGTGTAGGGTCGTCTTCCCCGAGCGAAAAGCTCATGCCATCTACGGCACTCTGGACCAACAAGCGCGAACCGATCATTTAAAGTCCTTCCGGAAGGGCGAGACGCCTTTGCTCATCGTGACGGACGTCGCCGCGCGAGGCTTGGACGTGCCGCTCGTTGATGCTGTGATCAACTACGACGCGCCCGCGGCCGCTAGACTCTTCATCCATAGATGTGGGCGCGCCGCGAGACAGGGCCGCCCGGGTTTGGCCGCGACTTTAGTGGAGCCCGATGAATTACCTTACATTGTGGACTTGCACCGGTTCTTAGATCGGGAAGCGACGGACGACTCGCCGCCCTATGCCGTCAAAGACTGGACGCCTTCCCAAGTGCACTACGGCCAGATCCCTCGTGAAGTTTTAGATGGGGAATTAGAGACCATGGAGCGGGCCAAGAAGGAGGACTCGTCGCTCCCGGCACTCGAGAGAGTAGCCTCGAACGCCAGTCAACAATATAAGAGAACGCGCCCGTCGGCGTCCAAAAAAGCCGGGCAAGGTGCTAAATTATTAAGGACCACGGAGGTGCACCCCCTCTTCGCGACGGGCGCCTCGGACTTGTTGAAGAAAGCTATTAGTGGCTATCGACCGCCGCAGTCCATTTTGGAGTTGAAGGCGAAAGATAAAGATTTGGAGACGAACGCCGGCGCGGACTTTAGGGCCAAGATCGAGCGGAAGAAGGCCGCCGATAAAATTAAAAGAGAGAACGCGGCCGCGGCGGCCGAGGCGGCGCTGCCTGCGGAGGAGGAAGCGGAGGAGGAGGAGGAGGTCCAGCCGCAGTTCGCGCCGCAAAGAAAGCGCCTCTCGAAAGCCGAGCGCAAGGCGCTGAAGACCGGCCAGGCGCCAAAGAAGACCGTGAAGCCTGACAAGAAGACGTCCTACAAGGACCCTACTTATATAAGTTACGGCGACGCGCGCCAGGAGGAGATGGACCATTTGCTCAATGATGCGAAACGAGACGATAGCGCGGCCGGCGCCGGGCTGCAGATGTTGGAGGAGGCTCTGTTGGACGTCGCGCCGGACGAAGCTTTGGCTATGTTAAAAAAACGGTCCATGCACAAGTGGGACGCCCGGAAGAAGAAGTACGTCCAGCAAAGTGTTGCGGAGCTCATTGATACCCGAGGCAACAAGAAGCAGAAGAACGAGAGCGGCGCCGTCGTCCGCAAGAAGGAAGCGGCGCGCGGCGAGTTGTACCGGAAGTGGCGCGAGAAGAAGGGTTCGGACCGGGACAAGGTCGACTATCGCACCAAAGGGAAAGGGCGCAAGAAGCCCCGCGGCGGTAGTGGCGGCGGGGACAAGGCCGCTGCAAGGCCCGTCAAGGACGAGGTGCGCAACGCGCAGCAGGTGGCCAAGCACCGGCGGGGCAAGCGCGACCTGGCGCAGAAGAACCTGCCCAAGGCCAAAAGAAGGGCGCTGGAGCAGAAGAAGTAAGGAGTGTTGTACTGATACGTAACTTAGACCAACTGGTGCCCGAGAGAGATCCCGAGAGATCTCGTGAAATCACATAAAGAAGACGTTCGTGTATCTAGCCCTACTAAGCTTATCCGTGTGCTAGCGCCGGCGCCGCCTTTTTGCCTGAAAAGGGAGCGGCTGGCCATCGTCGCCAACGGGGAACCCGCCGTCTAGGCGTTCATAAAAAAAATCGAGCAAGTTCTGATCCTTGAGTCGGTATTTGAGCTGATTCTGGATGCTATGCTCGGATAGAGGCGTGATCTCCCACTCTTCGAGCAAGATAAATTTACTATTGTTTCGAAGCTCATCGTTTATTTCTTGTAGTATATTTAACACTTCAGTTCTATTTCGGATCCCGGGAAAAACCGCTGCAATGCCATTTGTAAATGTAGTACCCCTGGAAACATTTTTTAATTTATCCTTCATGCCTTGAAGGAAGCCGTGGTCAACCTTAGAATTACTCCGCTTGCACTGGACGATAACATTCCGCGTAGGAGCAACTTGTTTGCAAGTTATGTCCTTTCCACCGTCGCGTGGTCGTCCGACCCACATTACTTCACTATAGCTGGAATCAAAAGCGTTGTTCACCCTCTGGGAGCCGTTGCTGCCCGGTGGCGTGTAGATCCATCCAGCGCATAAAAAAGGCCACAATTTTTTCCCAGCGCGCACCCGACTCTCCCTGTCGTCCATGTCTCGGTATTTCTGTCAGCCAATCTACTAAGTCTTCGATCGCTCCTTCAGGCGTCAAAGGGACATCGTCTGGCTCCGCTGGCGCCGGAGCTGGTGCCGGAGCTGGTGCCGCCGGTGCCGGAACTGGTGCCGCAATCGGTGCTGGTGCCTGAGCTCCCTGGATCGGTGTTGGCGGAGGTGGCGGTGGTGATGGTGATGGTGCCGGCGCGCCGCCGGCTTTCCGGCGCTTATGTTGTTTTCGACTACATCCATTTTCACATTTTCCTTGTTTAGTTTCTTTCGACAGTTTTTTGCATTTCAGGCACGTGACATCACAATGATCCCAGTCCCTAGCTTCCCTTGGCTGCTGCTCCATCGAGATGTGGTTGGGATAGTTGTGAGATGGGCGGCGCGACAGCGACAGCCGCAGCCACCACCAAAGGTAAGGCCAGCGAAACTACGATTCGGCGGTATGAGTTGACCAGCCGCCCACCGAGAGAGGAGCCTCGGAGAGGGCAGCCGGGAGCGCGCGCGCAGTGTGCGTGCGGGGTCTTAGCGGGCTAGAGGAAAGGGCTAGCTTGGAAGCGCGCGGGCCAGAGCACCTCGCCACGAGAACATATAAAACAAAACCGAGCGTTACTTCCCCCAAACGCGCCGGTCCTTTGCCGCTTCTTTAACGGCGGAAGCGCGGCGGCGGGTCGCGGTTGCGGCGGTCCGTGCGGCTGCGCGAGCGCACGATGCGCTGGTGCACGGCGGCCTCGATGCAGTAGTACTGCTTGATGTAGATTTTGGGTAAGGCGTACGTCTCGAAGGCCGAGGCGTCGCGGATGTCGCGCATCGACGAGGCGTCGACGATGTTGCGCACGATGAAGCGCTTGATGGCCTTGTCCTTGGGGATGGCCTTGCCCGTGGACGCGCAGCGCACGCGGTTCACGTGGCCGCGGCCCTTCTTGTTGCGCCCGTGGGAGCGGCGCTTGACGGTCATTTTTTTTGTTTTTTTATAACCTGTGTGGCGACGGAGCGGTGAGCGCGCGGCATCTGATGGCATCTCTTGGTTGTGTGTGGACGTCGTCTCGCGAGCACTCCTAGGCGCGGCGGCCGCGGGGCCTCGCTCGCGCTCAGTCTGGAGCCGCCGGCGCCCGAGCCTCGCTCGCGCTCAGTTTATGGATCCGTTGGCGCCCGAGCGTGCCGCAGCTGCTGGCAACAGCGTCTCGCAAGCTCCAACGAGCAGCGCGGCGCCGGCGGCGGCCTCGCTCGCGCGCGCTTTGGGCAAAGCAGCGGTGCTAGCGCAGCGACGGCGTTTGGCGGCCCAGAGGATCGCTAGCCGCTGCGGCTCGCGCAGCTTTGCTCAGTAACGTGTGTGGCCCTCTCCTCAATCCGGCTCGGTCGCAGACGTTGTAATAGGCACGGCGTGGCACGGTTTTTTAGCTTATCTCAAAACTCGCCTCGGCGACGGCGAGCCCCGCACGTTTTTATCCGCCGAGCGAATTGGGGCAAAGAGCCATCCCGCGGCGCCCGCAGCACCCCTCAGACCCCGCCCAAACAGCAGTAGCAAGAAAAATCGTAGTGTGCGGGTTTCGTGGGCCGCATTTGACCGGTGGCGCTGCCTTGACGAGCACGCGGCTGAATAGCACTAAGCAAGGCTCAGATCAATCTAGACACCGCGCTCCGGAGCCCTGCGCCCGGGATTCGTTCGACGCCGTCGGGCAGCCCCTGGTTGGTGCCCAGATTCATACCAAGCTGTGGCACACGGATACAAGCCAGTGAACCATGGCCGACCAGGTCGTGTCCTGGCGCGACGAGGTGGAACTCGACGTGGATGGGAAGATGCTAAGGGAGGACTGGGACTGGGGCCATTTGTTACCCGGCCAGTTCCGCTTCTGTATGGTGCCGCGGGAACCTTTAAGAAAGCCGGGCTACGAGTCCGACGACGTCTCATCGGTCTCTTCTGATGGCATGATGGACCACATGATGGAGAAAGCCGGGAAAGTGGCCGAAGAGGTGGCCCACTTGGTAAGCGAGGGCGCGCACATCGTGGGAGAGGCGGCAGGTAGAGCCGGGCACGTGGCCGCGGTCGAGGCGGGCAAGGTCGGGCGAGAAGTCGCTGACGTCCTGTTCGGCGAGGACGCGAACGAGATGATCGAGAACGTCCAAATAAAAGTGGAGGAGATCGAGCGGGAGGTCGGGTACGCGCTGGAGGCAACAAAGCACGCGGCCCACGACGCACAGCAACTAGGGTCCAAGGCCCTGCACGCCGGCGAGGACCTGGCGTTGAAGGTCGGCGGCGAGGCGTTGCATCAGGTGGAGGATGTGGGAAATAAGGCGTTGCACGTCGTGGACGACGCGGCGCATCTGGCGGCGCAGGAGGCCCTCAAGGGCGCGGGCAAGGTCGGCGCCGCGGGGTTCGGCATGGGCGCCGACGCTATACGATTGGCGAGAGGAGCGTTAGGTGTGGGCGAGGAGCGCAAGGACGAAGAAGACGTCGACGCCAAGCTCGCGCGGGCCAAACATCAAGCAGGCATGGACCGGAGCGAGCACGCCATGAAGACCGGCATTAATGACAACGACTCCATCTCGACCAAGGCGACCCTAGATGCGGGCGTGGAGGAGGCCAAGGACGCGCCGCCGGAGGAGGAGCGCCCGAAGAGCCGAAGTATGTTCTCGCGGTTTTCTTTCGGGTCAAGACCGAGCTCCCGCGGCGCCCCCGAGGAGAAGAACGAGGAGGTCCTGCACGAAGTCAGAGAAGACGAGACCACCTTCACGCGGGACGACGGCTTCACCCTGGACGAGACTACCCTCAACACCGCGGACCAGGACGAACGGTACCGAGAGAGAAAGCGCGCCAAAAAAGCCATCAAGCAAGCCCGGGAAGACGCGAGGGACCCGACGCCTCTGTGGGCTCGTATTACAAATTGGCGCCTCATGCTCAAAGGCCCCCTGAAGGAGCCCCTGGCTTTGCCTTCGAAGAACTCGGCGAACGAGAAGATCATCTACCCGAAACCGATCGAGGCCTTTGAGCGGCAACGGACGCTCATCGAACGCGTCGTTAGTTTTTTGAACCCGCGCAGCATTGGGAGAGCGGTACGATTAGGTAGAAGGTGGGCGGAGGTGGGCTATGATGAGCCGTTATATTACTGTTTGGTGCAGGTCGGTCGGCCTTCGGTAGAAATCGACGCTTTTGATCAGAGGGTCGACGCCGTCGTGCACTGCGGCGAAGCCATATTGGCGTCCGGCGACAAAGGTGTAAGTGCCTTCCACGTGGACACCGGGGAATTCCTAGGAAAAACGGCCATCCGCGACACGACGGCCATTCCCATTCTGTTCGTGACGGGCCATTCCTTGTGGACGTGCTCCAAGAACGGGGCCATCCGCGAGTGGAGCATGCCGCACGACGTGTGTACCGGCGTCCTTTGCGCTAAATATTGCGAGAGACCTTCGTCTGACAGCGTCGCGTCGATGGCGTGGACCTCCCCGCCATCACGCAGACAACAACGTTATTCGCGCAGGTCCGAAATATCGAATTTAGGGCCCAGATGTGGGAGCACAACGCCGAAGTCAACGACCTGACCTGGACCCGGGCCAACCCGCTGTTCGGGGGCGCCACGACGGAGGTGCCGCGCTTGGTCAGTTGTAGCGACGACCGGAGCGTCAGGATCTGGGACGCGCACCACCACCACAGTACCGCTACCTTGAACCCCTTCAGCCACCGCTCGGCGACCATGCGCTCCGTGTATGTGTCGATGGACCACCTGTATGTTGGGGCGTCGGACGGGACAGTGTTCATTTATTCTGTGGATGGGTCGACGAGAAGTTTGAGAAATAGAGAAAAGAAGCGCGTGGGGACGGAGGTCCTGTATCCGCTCGAGACGGAGCTGAAGTGCGGCTCAGATGTGGTCGAGGCCATGGTCATCGCCAACGAGAAAAGTGATCACGCTCGGTTATTCGTGGCGTCGTGGGCGGGCATCGTCTACGTGTGGAGTGTGCCGGCGGAGGATCTGGAGTACGTGCTGCTCCACGAAATCGCGCACCACACGCGGCGCATCAACGCCGTGCTGGTTTCTCGAGCCCATTTCCTGACCTGTAGTGACGACGAGACGATTCGCTACTACGGCCTCTGTCACGGCGACCAGTACGAGCTCGCTTTGGAACGCGTGGTAGATTGCGGCTCTCGGGTGAAGTGCCTCCACCTCACGCCGGGCGACCCGGGCGTCGTGGTGGCCGGTTTGGCGGACGGCCGCGTTTTAGTCTATGAGCTCGGGGCGATCATGTAATATGTTGTTATACCAATCTAGCGGTTGCCCGTCAGGTTCGAGGCGTAGGACACGCGCTCCTTCGTGTCCTGGGCTAAGGCTTTGCCGTAACCGGACGTGAAGCCCGAGGACAGGCCGCCGCCCTCGCCGCCCTCCGCCGGCTTGGGCGCGGAGGGCTTGGCCCACTCGATCTTGAGAATCAGGTGGTCGTAGCCGTGGCCCTGCAGGGCGCCCATGGCCCGCTCCGCGTCCTGGCGGTGCACGAAAGAAACAAAGGCGAACCCTCTGGAAATCATGGTCTCCCGGTCCTTGGCCAGGTAGATGCGGGCGATGCGGCCGTACGGTGCAAAGAGCACCTGGAGGTCCGCCTCCGTCGTCTCCTCGGAGATGTTCGTGACGCGCAAAGACGACTGGTCCCGGTCGTCGTACTGGGGCATGGCCGCCATGCGCGCCAGTGCTGAACCGGCCACGCCGGCGCCGGCCGTGCCGCGCATGGAAGGAGGGACGTACGAAGCCTTCATGCCCGGCACGCGCGTCGGCGCGTCCGAGGACATGCCCTCGGTGGGCATGCTCGACCCGGCCGCCCCCTCGACGCCGTACTTCTGCTGGAGCTTGCGCCACTGCTGCTTCCGGGCGAACTCGTTCATGGAGGCCTTGGCGGCGTTGTTCTGGTTGTCATTTTCTCCACCTTCCTCCTCCAGCGTGATGCGCTCGTCGTTGTGGGCCACGATGGTGGTATTGGTGTTCTCGTCCGTGCCGGCGATGCCGAAGCGGTTGGCGCGGAGTTTCGCGCCGCGCGGGCCGACGGCGAGCGCCTCGCGCGTCTCCACGACCTTCACGAAGATCTCCTTCGTCGTCTTGATGGTCTGCTCGGCGGAATTCTTGTGGTATTCGACCACAGTTTTGAAGCCCTTGTCATTGACCTTGGACTCCGTGCGCGCGGGCAGGGCGTCCTCGTCGTCGTCGCTGTCTCCCCAGGGCATCTTGTGTTTGGCTGCGGCCGGTCGGTTCGGCTCGCTGGATGAGCGAGGGCTGTGACGCGGCGGTGGCGTCGGAGCAGCGGTTTGGGTCGCAGCGGTGCTTACTGAGACGCAAGGCGATGGCTTTTGTTTTTTGACGATGGTCGCCGCGCAAAACCCTGCTTTTTTTTGGACGTGTCCATTTGCCGCAGGGCGGCCGGTAGCACGGACATTCAAGCCTCTGGAGAGATCGCGGGGGGGGGGTCTTGATGTCAATAATAGTACGGGTTTTAGTGTGTAAAAGTGAAAGTGTTGGTCGCAGAATACAGCTGCAGCGACGCGAGCCCATGATGAGGGCATCTAACTGAACGTGCTGCCCGCACAACTGCATATCTGCGCCGCAGCCGCTAGCAGCGATCGGCAGCCGTCGAGCTGGGCAACCAAAAATGCGGCTCTGCTCCCTCGCCTTGCTGGCGGCCGTTGGGGCGGACTGGACGCCCCGGGACTTGGACGACCACACGCTGCGCCTCATTCGGCACGCCGGTCCCTTCCACGAGAACGAGAAGGAAAAACTCGCGTGCCTGCCCGCAAGGTTCGCGCGCTGCGCCACGCAGCTGGCCTACTTCGACGTGTACGATAGTGAAGCTTGTGGAATGAAAAGGGACGCTAGTGGGTGCGACGGGTCTTGGCCTTCTGTGTCCGCAGTACTACCGCATAGAGGCCGGGAGGCGACGACGGCGCGGGCTTTAGCGTCGGTTTTAGCCGCGTTCCGATTATACTGCGGTTCTGGAGAAGTTGTGTTAGCGCGGGACGGCCCCGCTGCTGATGCGACGGCCGCGAAGCGATTGACCCATTTAGTGGAAAGAGTCGCCTCGCACTGGGAGGCTATTGAGGTCGTAGAAACGTCCGCTCGATCAATAGCGGCCGGCTACGGCGACGCCATCGCCACGGGGTGCCGGCG
>Ga0114994_10001152_pt1 | contig 18857 bp, 10 predicted proteins | sample ArcticOcean_MG_C_9_FD_87043 | JGI IMG/M metagenome (GOLD analysis project Ga0114994, IMG submission 87043) | Marine microbial communities from western Arctic Ocean - ArcticOcean_MG_CB2_152 | ecosystem: Environmental > Aquatic > Marine > Oceanic | place: Arctic Ocean: Canada Basin | collected...
TAAACAGGATTTGCGGCAGCCAGTACTGCGCATCTCGCGTTTAACGAGGCATGAATGCCTGCTTTAGCCAGAGTCACAGTCTGTTGTTCCATTACCTCGTGTATTGCCACCCGATCACCTGGAAGTACACATACATTCTAGTTAGAGGTTCTTGCTACACACCTGCCGACATCTTATCAAACTCGTCAATGCACACTAGACCGCGATCAGCAAGAACAACAGCGCCAGCTTCCAAACGTCGATCACCAGTCTCAGGATCCTGAGCAACCGCAGCCGTCAACCCAACTCCCGAAGACCCTCGACCAGTGGTACCTAGCTCAATTACCGATGAATATGGGTGATTACGTTGAAAAGCATGCTCAGCATCCGACTAACAGCTAGTGGTGCCACGCGCATTGAAGCCCGAAGCAACTGGCTCTTTGCCGTTGATGGATCGCCAACCAAAAGTACATTGATATCACCACGAAGACGGGAACCGCTTACGAGGTTCTTTTCGGTCCCCCCAACCTGAAAGCAACGTTTCTTAGAGTTCAATTATCGAGGTCATTAAAATAACGCATCGGATAGCACAAGTTGTAGAATCAGAGCGCGTTTTATTGACTCGTGATCGCATATCGAGGGGGCGAAACCAACTCCAAGCGCGTGGAGCATGCGGCCAAATCCGGATGATACGGCTTCGGACGTGTCTTGGATTGAGCGCTCAACTTCGAATTGCTTGGCCTGAAAAATAACAAGTTATTTTGCGGAGTGCAGCGCAGCGAGTCTTTCTTACAATTTTTCTGATATTTGCTAAATCTCTCGGACTCAAAGATGCCGCAGTATTTCCATGACCATGAAAAGCAAGCGAATTTGCCAAAACAACCGTGCGGAAAACACCGGAAGTAATCGGATTGTTGTGAGTCAATGCACGATAAATTCCAGAACATTTTACACGGTCCCCCGGCTTTACTGTATCCACAAGATCATCATCAAGGAACACTTCCACCTAAAGAGTGAAATATCACCGTGCCTTTGCACTACGCGCTGCGATAAATGACGGAGCGGGGGAGCTGACCTAGCGGAGCACTCTCAGGAGGTTCCTGGATTGTCACGCATTGATGATCTTTATAAATACTTAATCCAAATTCTGTTTCCAGTATATTACCATCTGCATCACTTGAGGGTGAAGACCTAGGGGCTTGCAGCGAGTGAAAACTGGGACTGTCCTTTGATTCAGTTTCAGTATTCGCTACCGCCATAATATTCATGTCAAGCGCTGTCGAATCACGGTATTCACGGGTAATGTGTTGTTGCGTTGATGCACACCAGTGAACAGAACGTACCACTTTGGGCCGCGTGATTGAGCACCTTGTTATGACACCTTCGACGCAAACCATGGTACCTAGCTGGGATGCACGCAGTTCACGCGGAGACACGTGATGCGAACCAAAGGTTCCGACAAAACCAAGATGCGTCCGAGCAGCCAGAGAAATACTCTCACTTGTGTTTTTTTTTCCTGTAGCATGTTGCACACGCTCGGTGACGACTTCTGTCCACGGCGCGAGAAAACGCAAAGGTTGCCGTAGCAACTGTGTTGCTAATTTGGGGTCGAATTGCCGGACGTCATTAACACTCACAAGTAGTCGCTGGGAAGTTCTCCCATCTGCCGCTTTCGCCATCTCTCTGATTTGCTGGTCGTATTCACCCCTATGCTGTGTGTCAAGAAACGCAGTGAATTGACTCTTGTGGTCACTATGAGAGGCAGTATCCATTCGAATTCAATATTATCGCGGAGTTTGGTCAATAGTATTTCAGTAATATTAATTGAGCTATCTAATTAATATATTAAAAATTAAATTTTGCACTTTCCGTTTGCTCAAGCGTGCGGGTTACGAATCTCAATCTCTAGCAGCGATCTATATACCTCCAGTATAGAGTGCAACTGCAACTCGAAATGCAGGTCTCTATAGAGGACTATGAAGTAGCTAACAGGCTTACTCAAGCTACAAGAAGTATCGTGGCGGCTGCCAGTGGAATGTTGACTCGGACTCGGAAGTACCGTGACTGCCAGTGACACTCAGAGGCTAGCACCCCAGTTGGTAGTACTAGTGGAGTCCGCACTTAGATGCCAAGACCGGTCCAGACGGTCAAGAGGAAGTCTACTACCTATACCAGAGGCACCCTGGGCAACCAAAAACTCTAACTGAACTTCAACTTTGCCAGTGCTCGTCTAGGAAATGTCACGGTTCGTCGGGGGAACTTGAAGAGACTCGGAGAGAAGAAAAGAAAAGAGCAACTGCGCATATTGTATGCTTGGCGGCGGGCCACTGCAGTGGAGCCAGTTTGTATCTTCATTCAGGCAACTTGAACAATCGAAACAAGGAGAAAAATTCTGCTCAGGCTTTCCTTCCTCTGCCTTCTCTCAGGCTACCTTTTTTCAACCCGCAAGAGTCGAGTGAAGGAAAAGAACTTCAAGTTGAAGGCAGGGGGCACTAGCTACCGTGGCAGCTCTCCGGGCCCGGGGAAGAGAAGAGTCATCTATCTAGCCTCTGCTGTATTAGCAGGGGCCCCTGCGGGACGGCGGCGGGACCGCGAGACCTCCGACTTCCCCGCGCCGGGCCCGCGGGAAGATCGCTCCGGGTCCGCGCCTTGACCGCGAGGCCAGTTCCGAGTCCGCCGGGCCCGTGGTCGGTTTTCCCCCGCTCGCAGCCCGACCGCGAAATTTAGTCATCCGGCCGCCCGCCGCGACCGGCCCGCCTTGACCACGGCGCCGTCCGCCGCGTCCGCGTAATATTCCGCCTGGGCCCGCGCCGGGCCAGCGTGCAGCCCGTTGTCGGTCTGCGAAAGGCACGGGGCTTGACCGCCGGCTTGACCGCCGCCGACCGCAGGTTGAATTTCAAGTTAAAGTTCAACCTGGCCTTGACGGCCGCGTCCGCCAGCATCCCCCCTGTCTGCAACCCGCCTACCGCCCGTCCGCCAGTCGCCCGCGGCCCGCCAAGTGGCGCCCGCCGCCCGCGGGTTTGTCCGCCACTCGGCCGCCCCGGGTCCTCGAACACCGATCCGCCCCGACCGCCCCGACCGCCAGTTCCGCGACCTGACCGCGGCGGGTCCCCCGGCGGTCCGCCCCGAGTTCTACCCTAGTCGACCGAGAGTTTCACCGCGGCCCCGCCCGCGGCCGTCCGCTGCGCCCGCGCCCTTGACCGGCGGTCTCGCTGTACCGCAGCCCCGGCCCCTATTAGCTCCCCTATGCTCCCCTAGGCGCCCGGTGTGCCAGTGTGTGCCGCAGTGGGCTCTTATTGTGACTAGCTCCACTAGTACGGACCCCGAGCGCGCTCCATTGTGCCTATTTGGATTAGGTGTATGGGGTGGTTGTTCCACCCCGCATCACCCCAAGAACCGAGACAGTATGGTCTGGAACTTCGCTACCGAGTCCCGAGTACAGAGGTCAGTATTTTGCATTGACTTGTCGGATGGGCTATCCGTCTGTCCCCCTCAAGCTAGTTTCGCCCCTCAAAACCCGAATTAGCATACCTGGGTGCCCGAAACGCTAGCTCGACAATTCGTCAATACCTCCCCCGGGGGAGCGTGTATTAAAAAAGCTCTACCACTAGCTTGAGCACACCTGGGTGCCGCAACGCTAGCTCGAAACTCGCAAAAACCCGAATTGACTATAATACTCCTTTTCTCTCGAAGTACGAGCTTGTCTACAGGTGTAGTGAGGCTTACAAGCGCTTCATAGGGCCCGGCTCGTCTAACACTTAGCGTAGCCAGCTGGCCAGCCCGTCTGGTCATGAAGAGCGACGGATCGAGCTACACTCAAAGCGATGAGTTGGCTGTCTTTTGGACACGTGGTGCGGAACTGACAGCGCGCATGGGTCTTCTGATGCACCAACTCCAGCGCGAGCGTGGGTTGATGACGCTGCATGTCGCTGATGCATCATGGGGCGCACAGTGTGCTCAGTGCCAGAATCATGTACGGCTACAATGATTGCTGCAATTAGGTCTCTGGCAAATCAGCATGCGGTGTCTACGGCAGCGTGGGAAGAGACAGTGGCGTGGTTGCGATCATTTCGGATTACTGTCCCAGGGATCAAAGTAGCTCTGGGTCACACTTCACATCCGTTTGGCAAAAAAGTAGGGCAGGCATCTGGTGAGCATTCAAACCCATTGTCGCAGAGGAATTGTACATCACGTTTTGACTCAGCAGAAGCGGCGTGGGTAAATGCAATGATTGAAGTAGAGATGAAATTTGCGACAGTGAAAAAAGATATAGACTCCATTCGACAAGTTGTCCTAGGAGGTCATGTACACCAGCGGCGATATGCTGATGTAGCACGCAGTTATTCTGTAGTCCTGCGACGATTATTAGAGCTCCATGGGGCCGTTGTTCTGCCTCGTAGTAATAGTAAATTGCTAAGTTTTGTTCACATGCTTTTGCGTCTGAAGGAATACGCAGGTCTTCAGCGTGCTCTGACGGCCGGGATGTTAGGTTTTAGGCTGGCAACAATCCCGCATTCTGTGACAGCAAGGTGTGATTCAGAAAGACCAAAGTGCTCTGTCAGTGAGAGTTGTCCTCAGTCATCGACCTTAGAGCTGATCCCAGGACGAGATGAGCTCCGGGCAGCCATTGCCATATTTTCAGAGCTCAGGGATAACTGCAGCGCCATCCGTTGCATGTTTTTTCCAGAGGATGAGCACACAGAAGCTCTAACCCGTCTTACACGCCACGTAAGGGAAATACTAAATGCACGGAATTTTGAGGCAGCAACACGTGCTCCCGATGACATCGTAAGTCTCCACTGCGCCTTGCTCGGAAATACATGGACTATAAGTCCATGGGGAAATGAGAGTAGTAGGAGAGCACACATTGACTATTTACCTGCTGTCCTTGGCCAAAGTGGTTGTGTATTGAACCAAGCTAATGCCGTGCATCTTGACCCAACGAGCCTTTGGCAGCTCATGACAGATTGGATTGACAAGCTTCAGGTTGTAGAAATTGCTGCGCTGCATTACGTTCTTCCTCCTGACATCTACGAAACTCTGTATTCGCCCCAGCTCCGTTCCCATTGTAAACCAACATGGACGAGACGCAGCATGTCCCCTCGTAAGGAAAATAATAGAACTAAGACAGATGTTAAAATTGAAATAAATACGCAAAATTCGACAGCAGAACAACACAATCATATGTTACTAGCACCTCGATCATCTTCGCACTATTCTGCGTTCTCGCCTCTTCCTCGTGAGCACAATATTAGCGCAACTCGAACATGGGCTAGAATAGATGCGCAGCAGGGGCTTATCCAGGTCAGTGTGCATGATATCACCTTTGGTCAAGTCCTCGGAAGCGGTTCAACCGGTTCCACTCATCTTGCACTCTGGCGTGGCCAGCATGTGGCCATTAAGCTTGTACTTGCGAGGCAGATGCCTAATGGCGTACCGTCACAGGCTGCCCAGCAACTTGTACGCGAAATATCAACTCTCGCAACACTTCGTCACCCAAATTGTGTACGAATCCTTGGAATTGCTCGTGCGCCACCTGTCTCTTGTGGTATCCTCCTCGAATTCCTCGCTGGTGGTAGTGTCGCGCAACACTTGCGCTTAAACGCCCGGGTTGGTGAAAATCCAGATATGACGGGCCCACCATTCAAAACTAGATTGGGCATCATGCTCGATGTCAGTAGAGGCATGGCGTATATACATGCCATGGGCCATCTTCATAGGGACCTCAAACCAGATAACATCCTCCTTGATGCGGAGGGGGCTGCAAAGATCTCAGACTTCGGTCTCTCATGCCTCCATACGTCAAAAACATTGAGTGATGAACACACTAGAGGAACCGGTACCCTCAGATGGATGGCGCCAGAGGTCGCTCAGCATAGGCCTTATGCTTATCCAGCAGATGTATTCTCCTTCGCCATTTGTGCTTGGCAGCTTGCCCTCTGGGAGCCGAGGCCTTTCTCTAAGTTCTCACCAGCTAAAGCAATTGCAAGGACAATTGCTGGCGGTCGTCCTTCTCTTGATCTTCTCCGACAAAAAGACCTATCGCTCGCTCAGTTAATTCAGCGATGCTGGTCTGTTACACCTGCAGAACGTTGCACATTTGGATTGATTGTCGCTACACTCGAAGCAATCAGTGCACTGAGATCTGCTGCTCAGACTACTCTACAGGTCTGACCTCCCTCCTACATGCAGTTTATTGTAGAAACTCTACAGCGTAAGGTCCTCCTGAGGAGGCGGCAGTATAAAGATACCGGTATGAACGTACGCACTATAAATATACTATATATCGGTCGAATTGTGTTTTAGACTTCGGTATGCTGACTAATGCTCCGGACTCTGCCTCGACGGCCGACAAGAGTGGATTTTTAGAGGTAGTCAAAAGGATCTGTTTCGATGATAAAGATCAAAAAAAGAACAAAAAACAAGGCTTTCGGAGGTCCGAAAATGAACAAGAGCAAAATGCACTTGCCGTCCGACAATACTGCACGACCTCAACAGTGTCACCTGACATTACTCATGCAACGGAATGCCTTATTACATTCGCATCCACGCATGATATCAGTGTTGTGTGTGCACCCATCGGTTTGTGACATTCCTCTGCCTAGGCGCCTGTTACGTTCTCCAACATGCTCTCCCAAAGCGGGGTTCCAAGACAGGAAACTAGACCGGACATGTGACGTGATTTACGAGATTTGTAGTGCGCAGGGATATAAAAACATGGTCAAGTCGGTTCCGCATGCTGCGCGGGATCTGCAGGCAGTTTATGTTACACTTATAAGTTTAGATGGGTCTTTGTGGACTAAAAAGTGGCGGACGCATTATTTGCTTCTCCTGTGGCTAGGTGTGCTCATGCTGAATCCTTTTGACATAAACTCTATAGTTGACGATGGCACAACGCTTGTTGCCGGAATTGTCCAATGCTGCACTGAGGCTCTGAACGAAGCAGGCCCATCTCGCCAAGCAGCAGCATTCTGCATGTCGACGACTCTAACTCGGCAGGATGTATCGATCCACTTTTTGGTTGACTTAGTTCATCAGACATCTAGTCTGCTTGCAGATCTTGGCAGCTTGGAGAGCCAAGCCCCCTTTGCTGCGATGGGCGCTATTCAGGCACTGGCCGCAATATACAAGCGTGGCGACAGAGCTCTGCTTCGAAATCTCGCCGACAGAGTCTTTGAAGCTGTTCGACCCTGCCTCTTGGATGCCGAATGCAGCACGCATCGAGTTCTGAAACACTTCGTTATCAAGCTCGTGGCACGTCTTGGCATCGCCGTGCTTAAACCAAGAAGTGCTTCCTGGTGCTACACTAGAGGAAGAAGGAATTTGATGATGGATGGCTTTGAAAGCTGTTATGAAGTCTCAGAAGCTGATGAAGAAAGTGGGGACAGGGCAAGCGTTGGGGTCGAAGATAAGAGATTCAAGCACATAGTAGAATCAGCTGTGGGTGTGCTACTACAAGCCACGTGCGACTCCGAGACAAAAATTAGGTGGTCTGCCGCGAAGGGCATTGCACGAATAGCATCTAGACTCCCGCGTGGCCTGGCGGATGACATTGTCAAAAATGTCTTGTCAATATTCACGGATGCTGGGTCCCTTCATAATGACAATGCATGGCATGGATCCTGCCTCGCCCTTGCAGAGCTCGGTCGTCTTGGCATCTTGTTGCCTAGGCGCCTTCCGGAATCACTTTCTGCCCTAGAAATCGCCATAAGATATGAGGTAAGGCATGGAAGCCGTTCTGTTGGGGCTAACGTGCGAGACGCTGCTTGCTACGTAGCCTGGGCCTTCGCACGAGCATATCCCCCGTGTGTACTCGGCCTCTACCTACCCACTCTAATCGAACAAATTCTAATGACAGCGGTCTTTGATCGAGAGGTTCATGTTCGTAGAGCTGCTGGAGCAGCCCTACAAGAAAACGTTGGTAGACAGGGAATTCAGGCTTTTGGTTCCATTGGCATCAAACTGACACAGACGTTGAGCTTTTCTGCCCTTGGTTCATGTGAGCGTGCGTATATTGAACTGGCCCCTGCGATCGCCAAAATGGGCTACTGGGAAGCAGCCTTTGCAAAGCTACTCAGAGAACTCGTTGGGCATTGGGATACCCGAATCCGCATCCTCTCAGCAAAATCCCTCTATGCCCTTGTGAATAGTCTGGATGATCGATCCCTGCTACAGGATGTTGCACGTAGAGCCAGCTTGGTTCTTGCTCCTCTTGCGAGTGGAAGCAGGGACCTGGCCTTCCGCCACGGAGCTCTTCTTGCTCTTGCACATGTAATGCGCGCCCTTCGCACCTTCGATGATAATCATCTTTCCGCACAGCTGAGTACTGTAGTTCCTAGTCTCGAATCAGCACGCCTTTACCGAGGCAGAGATGGTGATTTGGTGCGAATCGCTGCCTGCAGCTTCATTGCGGCCCTGGCTTCGTGCTCTTGCCCGCTAAATGCTCTGACTCAATTGAGGCTGCTGGGCTCCTTGGATGATTCAAGTGGTCATGCCCTTGAGGCTGTGCGCACTGCTGCAGCGGCAGCAGTGCGTGTACTCTCAATCAGCTATTTTGGAGCGGTTACGTGCACAGACGGCGCATTAAATGAGCCAGGTGGGGTGCTATTATCACAGACCGTATTCAAGTACCTGAACATCATGCGCAAAGGGGCAACTGCCAGCACCGCCCGAGGCTCATGTAACTGCCTTGGCGCGTTGCCAGAATGTCTTGTTGTCAGGGATAAATCAACACTTGATGGAGTATTTGAGACCTTAATTGTTCGTGCATGGCGCTTCAACATGGTTGCTGGCGAAAAGGACGCTGAAACAAGGAGCGGTGCTTTAGGTGCACTCAAGGAAATAGTCACCATCATCGATCCAAGACATCTGGTACGGAAGCGAGCCTTGAAACTCCATGCTTCATTTGTGCACAATGCTGCCCGAGACTTTAGCCTTGATAAGCGTGGTGACGTTGGGTCCTGGTGTCGCATTTGCGGACTTCAAGCCGCTGTGTGTCTGGCTTCAGTTCTAAATCCGCAGTGGAATGTTACATCCACCTCTTGCAAATCCCATATTGTACCTTGTCTTCTCAAGCGAGTTGCAAGTATCACTGCCGATTGTGGCCGTGTCAATTTTGTACTAGCCAGGCCGTTCCTAAATGTCGACTCAATTTTCAGTTGGGGAGCAAGGGAGTCACAGGAGCTTTGCTGCGCTCTACTACGGCATCTTAGCGAGAAGCTTGACAGCGTTCGGAAAGTTTCCTTGCAGCTATTACCACTTCTTTTTAAACGCGCCCCTGCTGTCCCAATGCGAAATGAGATCGCAGTCAGGCTGTTTGCTAATAGAAAAAGTACTGAGCTTCCAACCCGTTTATGTCTGTGTCTTCAGCTCGATGGAGTCTATCATAGTGCAATTCTCTCTGGTTTGATTCAGTCCGCTGGCTCCAGAGACTCAAAGATGGGCACCCTGTTTAGGCACGCTTTAGTCCGCCATGCAATGACAGAGGCCAAGAGTCAAGATAATTCAGATACATTTTACATTGCCAAGTCGCTTGTCCTCAAGACACGTAGTCTTGGTTCCAGGGTATCCAAGGCACTCTCTGTCGAAGAGAGAAACAGAATGCATCTACCTCTTCTTAGATGTCTGACTGTCCTGATCGAGGCAGGGGCTCTCAATCCAATTCTTCAAACCACAAGTCGTATACACAATGATCCAAATGCGCTTGGACTTGATCTCGTGAGTTCGCTCACGTTGTTGGCTTCACATAAACATGCGAGTGATGTCAAAAAAATCTGTGCTGCAGTGGATGCTCTCCTGGCCTATCTTTCTGCCGCAGCGGTGTCTGCTCCAGTACTTGCACACCGTTCGCTTGCCACGCTTCTCCAATGCCTGCATTCCCCATACCCGCGCATCCGTGCTTACATTGCAGAACAAGTATATGCTCGGCTAGTTGAACTCTCCATGGTCCGTAATTGCTTTGTGGATATGGGGCCACTGTCTGCTGCCCAAGAACTGCTTTGTGAAATCAACTGGGGTGCTGAAGTAAATATGGAATTTTTCAATGATGTGATCTTTCGATTGTGCCATATCCTCATGATCGAAAAAGGCCACATTCAGTCACAAGAAGCGCCTAAGGTCAATCACCAGGAATGTGATGAACTAGAGTCATATGCATACTTAGTTAGAGTGGCTGGTTATTAGTCCATCTTTGTGCAGTAGCTCAGTGGATTTCCAACGCTGAGTAAATACCAGGGTAGTGTGACTCAAAGTGGCCGTAACATCAATTACGAATGGGGGGGAAGCCAGATGACAGTTCACAGCAAGCATACGTAGCTGTGAGTACGGAATTTTCCTTGCGTCTATTCCCACTTTTTGGCGAAGTAGGGCAAAATGGTTGAGATCTGACGATTTGAGTGCGGAACCAGGCGTTACTCACGCGATGCTTTTGCATCCGACCCACGCTACTAGATCAAAAAAATGACAGGCCAAAACAAATAAGCCTGGTAACTTGAAAATTTTACACTTAACTGCAAGCAGGAATTCAAGTTCAAGTCTTACTAATGTGCCACTAGCGGTAGATTAGTGGAGGAAAAAGTTGCTGCCTTCGAGTCCATAATACCCGCATAAATGGATAATAATGAATGAGATTCAGCTTGGAGAACAGGAGAACTTATAAAACTTTGAATGCTTTGAATCGATCATGATTTTTATAATTAAAACTTGAAGGATTACTGGCAACTTGACCACAACTTAATGATCAAAAGCCCGCGTACCGCCGTGACTTGAGCAAGCTGCCAGTCGGCCTGTCAGTGGGAGAGCAGGTTCTGCTTCGTACAGTGCCCGGGCCCGGGCCAGTCTGACTCAGCCGGGAGTTGGTACTATTGATGACTAGGATAATCGTGACTGACTAACTTGAAACTTTGAATGATTAGTAAGGAGAACCCCCTGACACTAAACGGTACTTATTTGCGTCGTTTTGCATCACCGGGCAAAGACGAGGACGATCTCGAGCGCAACTGGTGCGGGCGTCTCATATCGTGCGTACGAAGCGCGTGTAGTAGATACGCTTTCCTCAGCGGCAGCCCAAACCGCTGAAGCGGTGGGCCCTGCTGTTGATGGCCGCGCCCGATATCACCACGCTGGCATCTAGGCACGTCGCACCACGTGGTATTTCGGTAGATCGCGAGGGTATGCGTAATTGTATAAGTAGGCTCGTCACCGTGACGGTGGTCTAATTCGACGATCCGGCCGAGATAGTGGACTGCCAGTACCGTAGTATAGAGCCGTAGCCTAAGTACTAAAAAGTTGCTTACTATGTTTGAATGTAAGGCGTTCACCGATGAACGCGATGCATTTCTGGCCAGATTATGCTCTATTTGTCCCTACGCACGGCACCTGACCGATGAATGTCGCCTGCGTCTTCTCACATGTGAGAGACGCGCTCAGGCTACCACGCCGGGAGATTGAAAATACGTTGTAGCGCAATTCTATCACTATCTCGACGCTCCGGTTGGGTATCCTGACTGAGCAGAGAGCAGGCTCTTAGGAGAGTCTGCCTTTTATTAGGCCTTCCTTCATTTTTGTTTATTACCCAGGTATTATTATTCTATACATCCGAGTCCATCATGATGTCTGAACTCAAAGTTTCGGGAGGGGCATATTTCAAATTTGGGTCTAATTGGGTTCGAATCAAGTTCATCTGAGTTGACTCGGATGTCAGGCTGCTGTTCCGGGCCATCACTGGCAACTTGAAGGCCCGGCGCTGCATCAAGTAGTATTATTGAGCGCCCGGGCCGCCGGTTAAGAAAGGCACCTGCTTCATCCTGACTCGGAGAAAGCAGCTTAGCTCAACGCAGGACCCTGGTGGGTCCGGGTCCTGGCCACCGGGCTAGTTTTTGCCTGTGACCAGTGGCCACCGGTGCACCGCATGGGCGCCTCTTCCGCCGACCCAGGCAAAAGAGCCGAGACGCCACGGTCATGGCGATCCGAGTCGCCGCCGCGGCCCGACTCGGAGCCGCACTGGCACCTCTAACTAGCCGACGGACGATACGGTACTAAATTTAGCCAAACAAAGCGTCGCAATTGGCAGTCCGCTAACTCGGGTAGATCGACGAGTTAGACAATAAGCCTAATCACAAAGTGGGCCCGAAGCTCTCGGTCTATCGAAGTGCCACGGAGTGTCACGGGCATAGATGCCGTTGCGGCGAGCAGGGGCTGCCAAAGTGTATTATTGACATTCGACAGCCCTTCCTCGCGTCTGCATCGGTTGCTGTGGGGCCTCGCAGCGTTGGATACCCAATTATGAACGCGTCAAACGCCTCAAACGCCGTAGAGATAACCCCATCGCCGCGAAACGCCGAGACGATCAAATCGGCCTCTCGCCACGCTAAGACGGTCACTATGGTACACCAAACTCACCGTAGCTTCCTTCGGCCGTGCCCGGGCAGCAGCTCGTCCAGTGCCCGTTTTTAGTTACCTCGCACCGAGATTTCGTGCTTACGAAGACGAATAACTGCCTGTTTCGTGTTGGGCAGCCACTACGCCCTTATCCTGCCCACTGGATGAGATGCGCGTTCGCGCGGCTACAAAAAGCTCCGAACCGAGCCAGTGGACAGGATAATGGCCCTCAAACCGAGTTATCGTGCGCTTTCAATTCCCCCGCCGAAAGTCTTGGCTATATTTTGAGTCTGAGTCACGGTGACCGTGCGTAAGCAACCCGCACTTACCAAACGTGACGCCGGGAGTTTCAGGACGGTTACTGATACAAGCAGGCCGACCGGACCGATTTTGACACTAAAAAATGCGCTATCTCCATCAGATCGCCGAGTTAAACCACGATCCCATTGACTAAGAGGCTCACCAACTCAATATCTGTCGGCACGCCAGTGGCTGCGCGGCGCGTAGATGGCCTTGCTGCGAGCAAGCTCTTCCCAGGTGGTCGACAGCCATTTGCTGGTGCGATTGCGGCGCTTGAGGGGCCACACAGTGTCAGAGATCGTCGACTACCTTACCCGTCTCACGCTGAAAGAATGAGCTAGTCTGAAGACCTCCAACTGGTCGAGATAGACCCTTTGGCGCGTACCGAACGTCGCGTCTGCGCTGCGCGTCGTTTTCGCACTTGCCACGAGCTGCATAGCGTCGACCATTGACTCCAACCCCATGGCGCAACTGGAGCGGGCGGCCTAGGCGCGAAGGAGGCGCTAGAGATAACGTATGCGAGACTCGCTGCTAATCGCCTCTGTAGCCGCCATGCGGCGGTGTCAGGCAGCTGTTTTTACATCAGAACGTCGTCATTCGGTCACAGCAACAGCGCGTGCCGGTGCCTTTACTTGCAGTGCATCTAAATGCAATTTCGAAGCCAAATGCTTAGGGTTGAGTCGACGGGTAAAATCGTGCTCGCCTAGATACCTGGGTCACCTGGGTCACGTTTGGTAAGATACGGTTCGAAACGTAGCTGGCATCCTAGTTACACTAGCAGCGTCCGTCTATCGGTAAGAGGCCAGTGACTCGGACTTCTTGGAAAATTGGCACGTCCGGGAGTACTTCCCGGCTGCACTACTACTCTGCCTACCTACATCACGGTCTTTTAATTTTTCATGCAGCACTACATCACGGTCTAGTATCCAATTTTCAATTCAACGATATCCGTGTATAGATGTGTATATACGGTACGCGGGTTGGGACTCTGGTCTCCTGCAAAAGAGGCAAAAAACGCTCAAGAAAGCCTTTGATGTTTTTCTTGGTAGCATGATGGCGAAATTAAGCTATAGAGTTGTTGCTTCCTCTGGGTCCGATCCAGAATTCCCAGCCAACGAGTTAAACGTGCATTCACCAGAAACGCGTGGCTGGCAGACCTCGCGATTCTGCGAGTAATTTACTGAGTCCCACTATCTCCCGCTCCCACCGAGCCTTGGGCTGAACAAAGGTACCCGCAAGAGGTCACAATCGAATTAGCTCGGCTGGCGACAATATCTCAGATTCAATTGTTAAGCCATCAGCACAAAATAGTTGTCAGACTGAGTATATGACACTATAGGATTGATTCTCAGGGACTTGTTAGGCAACTCGTGTTGAAATATGCATCGGGCCCCGAGCTGCCAACCTAGACGATGTGCTTTGGACGCGCTTAGGCTATTTATCTCTGGATCCAAATGAACGAAGCCAGTCGCTTTTCAGTGTGCACTTTGTGCCGGTTTCCTTTTGAAAATCATCTAGGTATAAAGCAAGGGAGCTGAAGTCTGTGTACGTGAATGCGCGAGGTCAATACCTCAAACTCATTATGCATCGCTGCCATGTAAACCAAGCCAACCTATTTAATCAGGTTGGCATTATCGCTCTGAATGTATTAGCGCATTGTTGGGCCTGTCCTCGTATAAATGCGTAATTTAGGTTATCGGGCATTTCACAGAGATCAAAAATCTATCTCAAGACACATTTGTTCCCCACGATCACCGTATTGATGACCTTGCATTTGATTTTAATGTGCAAACCAAGCCATACACCCATTTTCTTCTTCTTGATAATTTACAATATAGGTCGACCCACTGACTGCCAGGCAAATACGATCCTTAGTCGCAGCAAAAAGTGTTGCCATTGAGGCGGAGGATTTTGAAGCTGCAAAAAAAATTAAACTAGCAGAGAAGAGAATACAAACACTAGGCACTCAGCTTGCCCAAATTGAAGTCGCTAAACGCCGCGCTGTGCGAGATGAAGACTACGATCGTGCAAAACTTCTGAAGAAGGAGGTTTTTTCTCTGCGAAGATGTGCCAATGAAGCTATGGGGCATTGTGGTATTGACATGCACTTTGAAAAAGAGCAGCTGATGCCTCATTTATCTGCCAAAAATAAAGTTGTTCAAGACCCATTGGGGCACAGCCTATCTAGTGAGGCACCAATGGAAGTTATTTTCCCTGCAAAGTTAGAAGAAGAAAAGGAACTTAGAGTGGACAACAGTCACAGCCACATAGAGAAGCCAGACACCTTTAAGACACAACAGTCGCCATATTACACTCGGGGCAAGGAGCGCGGCCAGTCTACTGATGTTTTTGAGCACATTGAAGTCCACACAAACACTATTACTAATTCACCAACACCAACAGATGCAACGCCGCATTCCCCTGGGGCTCTAAGTGGCTTGCAAAATGTTGCTGAATTACCAGCGCCTAAAGCGTTTGTTACCACAGATATAGTTGCAGATGCAGATTTCAGTGCTATTTCGGTATTCCTTGGCGAATACCGTGCTTGTTGTCTCATGTCAAAAAACTGGGCTTTGCGTGAAGCCGCTTTGGCCAAGACACGTCTTCTTGTGAGCGAAGGCTGCTGGGTCCGATCTGAAGATCTGGCGCATCTTTGCAGCATTGCCCAACTCGGCATTCAGGATAAAGTTGCTCAAGTGTACTTAACTGCCTTGGCGCTCCTTGAAGACGTGATTCACAAGTTTTCGTCTCGAGACTTCAAATGTGCTGATATGCTTACTGCCATGGAACCTGCCTTAGATGCAATTGTGTCGAAGCTGGGCGATAATCAAGCTCGCCTCCGGGAGAAGGCTGTCGATGCTCTTACCTCGCTATCTTATTGCCGGGTTGTTGGTGCTCGTCGAATTGCAGCCAAAGTGATGCACTCCTTGGGCAAGAAACGACCACCTCATAATAAGTGGCGCCCACTTGCAACGCGTCTAGAACTACTCACGCGTCTAGCTCGAGAATTTGGCTTGAACAGAGGGGCAGCTCCTGGAAATGGATTGCATGCTCTTGATCTTGGGTCGGTGATTGGATTTGTTGAAATCCATGGATGTGCCTCTCATACTTTCGAGGAAGTTAGAACTGCAGCTAAAAATCTTATCGTGGAAATGTCCATTACGGCATCTGAATCGGATCGACTTCAAGCACTTGAGCCTTTCCTGCATAAAATCCGACCGAGGCAGGCCGAAGAGTATCGAAATGAGCTGAGTCGGGGATTACAAAATATCGGAAATAGTGAGAACACTCGTGAATATAAACCACGATTTGACGAAACGGTCTCGCCACCCGACGCATCTGCTGACTCTATTTCATCGAAATCGCAGGCTGTCTGCCATTCTCCACGAAGTTCTGTAGATGTAGCCACAGCACCAAGTGAAAACATTCAAGATATACAGCAAACTTCCACGTCCCCGCCCACATATTTTTTTCTTCACAAGATTAACTCGGGGTGCAACACAGGTTATTGCGCAGCGAAGAGGAAGAGGAGCTCTTCCGCGACCAAATCATGAAACAGCTAGAAGAAAGAGCATTTTCAGTAACTTGCATCTGTTCGGAAAAAAAACAGGTGCTACACATATAGATCACTATGACTGTAGGTTCAGGAAGCTTATGCAATCTTAAAACTACATTTTGATAATACGGTAGGGAGTTTAGCAAAGGAAAATGTACTACGTGATTGGGTCAATGAGGTTTGTACCAATACATGGAATTCACAACACTTCAGCCACTTTGCATCACTATAGGTTGGCACGGATATGCATGACAGAGGAGGGGAAACTCGCGACAGAACGTTGTGGGCAGTAGCAACGTGGCTTTTCCAGTAGAGTTGGCGGCATCTAGCTAACAGTCACTATTTTATTCCCGCATAAACTTGAACCCGAAGCATAGACTCGTTTTTCGTGGTTCATACAACCCCCTTTGTGGTTGCGCGCGTGGGGTAATTCGTTTTCAAGCTGCCGCGCCCCCTCCTGTACTAGTAAGTAAAACCTACAGGTCACTGGGCCGCTGTTGCGTGGCTCCGGGCTCAGGGGTAGACTGTCCCGAGACTACCGTGGCTATAAGTACTTAACAAAGGCTTGCTACACGTTGCTCCGCCGTTCTCACTGAATCTCAGGCTCCATCATGATCTCCACGGGCCTCTTTTTCTCTCTCTCTCGGGTGCATAACCGCATGCTTTATCAAAGCGCGTGCCTCGGCCATCAAGCCGACGTAGTCGCACGTCGTACTTAAACGCCGAAGTTTCGGGCTCACACAGCACACTGTCACGGTCACGCCCGGGCCTCAGGAACGCGCTGCACTGGAGCAAGGGTGCTGATCGCCTCGAGCCACAGTGGGTACCAGAGGTACTCCAAAATCCCCCGAGAATTTGAAATCGCCAGTGGCGACTTAAAAATGCAGGACTTTGCCACAACGACCCCCCTCACGTAGCTGGCCTAATTTTGGTACAACCTTTTAACAAGTACCGTTTGATGCCCTCTGGCCCTCAAAACAGGCCCCTAACTCCCGCGTACATCAGCCAAGGTAGCTGCAGAGGCCCCATAAAAAAGAGACGCGCTTGCCGCGCGATATTCGCCCGAAGCGCGTTACGGCCGAGAAACGCGGACGTCGCATAGACCGACATCTGATGGGCCACTGCTGCGGTAAAGTATCTCATATCGTCGGCGGCCACACAAACGACGATATCCGACGCTGCGGTGGCCTGATCGGCTCGAAACGGCGTCAAATAAGACGATCGCGTCGAACTTTTCATGGTCTGCTCATTTTCTCGGCTCGACGCAGCTCATTCGCTGCCGCGTTTTTTGCATAGCGTCGTCCGGCTGCCGGCGCCCACGAAAATGACTGGGCTGCATGCTCCGAGTTTACGACCGAACTTCGAACTTCAAGTTGAAGTTCAACCTGGCCTTGACCGCAGCCGACCGCCGCCCGCGAGTTTATCCGCTCCGCCCGCCGCCTGTGCGCCGGCCGCCCGCCAAGTGGCGCCCGCCGCCCGCGGGTTTGTCCGCACTCAGCCGCCCTGGTCCGCGAACACCAGACCGTGACCGCCCCTACCGCGCCGACCGCCGGTTCCGCGACCTGACCGCGGCGGGTCCCCGGCGGTCCACGCCAAGTTCTACCCTAGTCCGCCTGGAGTTTACCCCGCCCGCCGGGCCCCGCCCGCGGCTGCCCGCCGCGCCCGCGCCCTTGACCGGCGGTCCCGCCGTACTGCAGGGGCCCCTTTTATAATCTATAGTCCATAGTTTATATTCTATATAGTCTATAGTCAGGCACCATATAGGTCAAATGCCTGGGTAATTGAATCATCCCCTGGAGGTCGAGATGCCATGATGGGGGATATAGGGGGCCACTCAGGCTGCCAGTGATGCCCGACGCGTGGCCGCTTCAAGTTGTTGGCATCAGTAACCCCCGGGCCCCTTACCTGGATCCTGCCCAATAAACGATATGGCAACCTTAAAACTTGAAGGTGTCGAAAAAACGTTGTCGCATCCGCAGCCCTAAACCCCATCCGACTCAGGCTGCTCAGGCTGACTCTGAGTCCTGAGTCCGCCCGGGCCGACTTGGAGTCTGAGTGTCACCGTGGCGGTGTCGCCAGCCCGGCGGCGCTTGGGATCCCGGTGGTGCCGGGCGAAGATCGCTAAGCGGCGAGATGTGAACCTTCGTGTCTCTCCGTCCTCGATTTACAATTTTCCAAGCCCACCTGCGAAGCGTAGCGAGCCGGTGGGCGCGTCCTTTGACAGACCGCCCACTGCTTAGCGCTGTACACGAATTGATTGAAGCCGCTGGGGCGCCATTTGTGCAGCGCGCGCGCAGAGCTCTTCCTTGTAGCCCAAAGCTGTGTGGGACATTGTCCTTTTTTGAAACGCGGACGTATGCGACGCGCTATAAACGGCTGACGGACCAAAACGGGTTGCGATCGGTCATATCTCGCCGCGTGCGGACCGTTCGCAGCCATGCATCGTTTCCCTAGCGCGCCCAAAGGTTTCAAACGCTCTGGGACCGCGCCAGTGCAATTTGCGCATGCATCCGCGAAACACGGACGCCGTATTTTGCCGCGCCGCGCAACCGACCGCAAAAAATGTGCCCAGATAGCGGGAATTGCGCGCGAGCGAGTACGTGAGCTGCCTGGCGCGGGAAACGAGTTCTACTGCCTTGAAGCA
>Ga0114994_10001153_pt1 | contig 18852 bp, 15 predicted proteins | sample ArcticOcean_MG_C_9_FD_87043 | JGI IMG/M metagenome (GOLD analysis project Ga0114994, IMG submission 87043) | Marine microbial communities from western Arctic Ocean - ArcticOcean_MG_CB2_152 | ecosystem: Environmental > Aquatic > Marine > Oceanic | place: Arctic Ocean: Canada Basin | collected...
CATTGGTTATGGAGCGTAATCGCCGTAAAACTTTGCAAGCTCCTGTGACGGCTATCCTTGGTTTTGACTATGATTTTTATCAACACTTTATAACATTGACGCCGCATTGTCCGACGGAGGTCAAGAAGCGTATGGAGCAAAATCCTGAATTAGTGTCCTGGTGGGCAAATATGAACGGGGCGTTGCAAGGAGCTTATTTTATAATGTCTGTTCGTGCGGTTGGTCTTGATGTTGGCCCTATGCAAGGCATCGATAAGTCAGGCTGCGATGCTCTATATTGGGCTGGTACCAAAGTCAAAACGGCATTCATAGTTAGCCTTGGGCGTGGCGATGAAAGTACGATCTATAAAAAGCTTCCACGTTTTGCATTCGAAGAGGTTTGCGAGTTACTTTAACAAAATTATTTTACTTAAGAATGATAGCTAAGCGGCACCCATTTTTTGGTAAAACACTTGTAAATTTGGCGAATTCAGTTAAAACCGGCGCGGTGTGGGTAGCTCTGCATGGCCCAGTCTAAATAAGCTCCTTATCTTTAATTATTTTTTTGAAAAATTATAACATGACAAATTCTGACCTCCATCCGTTTCGCACTCATACCTGTGGTGAGCTTCGTAGCAATAATACCGGCAAGACAGTTCGTCTCTCTGGTTGGATCCACCGCAAGCGTGACCATGGGAATTTGCTATTTGTGGATCTTCGCGATCACTATGGTATAACCCAATTAGTCATTGAGAATACGGGTGTAATATTTGAAACACTTGAAAAAGCTCGGGCCGAAAGTGTTATCACTGTAACGGGTACTCTGGAAAGGCGTTCTGACGAGACGATCAATTCAGATTTGCCAACGGGTGAGATAGAATTAAGGATTGAAGAACTTAAGGTTGAAAGCCCTGCAGAAGAGTTGCCGCTTCAGGTCTTTGGCGATTCAGAATTCCCAGAGGATATTCGCCTGAGTTATCGTTTTCTCGATCTTCGTCGGGAAAGCGTGCACAAAAATATTGTACTCCGTAGCAACGTGATTTCCTCAATTCGTCGCCGTATGACAGATAGTGGCTTTATGGAGATGCAGACACCAATTTTGACCACAACGTCGCCAGAAGGAGCCCGCGACTATCTGGTGCCAAGTCGCATTCACCCAGGTAAATTTTATGCGCTGCCACAAGCCCCTCAAATTTTTAAGCAAATGCTGATGGTGTCCGGCTTTGATAAATACTTCCAAATCGCACCTTGCTTTCGCGATGAAGATGCCCGCGCAGATCGCTCGCCAGGTGAGTTTTATCAACTTGATATTGAGATGTCTTACGTTACTCAAGACGATGTTTTTAACGCGATTGAGCCAGTTCTGCACGGAGTTTTTGAGGAGTTTTCTGAAAATCGTAAAGTTTCTGCGTTGCCATTTCAGCGGCTCTCTTATGCGGATTCTGTCCGCTGGTATGGTTCGGATAAGCCTGATTTACGCAACCCTTTGAAGATGAGCAATGCGACGCATATTTTTGCAGGATCCGGCTTTAAGATTTTTGCCAGTATGATTGAAAACGATCCAAATGTTGAAGTTTGGGCAATTCCTGCACCTACGGGTGGCAGTCGTGCTTTCTGCGATCGCATGAATTCGTGGGCGCAAGGTGAGGGGCAGCCTGGTTTAGGTTATATTTTCTTCCGTGATGGTGAAGGAGCTGGACCGCTCGCTAAGAATATTGGTGAAGACCGCACTTCACAACTCCGGGATGAACTCAAACTGGTTGACGGTGATGCCGTGTTCTTTGTGGCTGGATTGCCAAAAACCTTTGGATCATTCGCAGGGGCTGCTCGCATGCGGGTTGGTATGGAGTTGGATCTTTGTGAAAAAGACTGCTTTGAGTTTTGCTGGATCAACGATTATCCGATGTACGACATGGATGATGAAACGGGCGAGCTAGAATTTAGCCATAATCCGTTTTCCATGCCGCAGGGTGGCATGGATGCTCTTAACTCAACATCTCCTTTAGAAATTCTTGCCTATCAATATGATATTGTGTGTAATGGTGTTGAGCTTTCCTCAGGTGCGATCCGAAACCATCGACCTGATATTATGTATAAAGCTTTTGAGATAGCTGGTTATTCCAGAAAGGATGTTGAGGAGCAGTTTGGTGGCTTGTTGAATGCTTTTAAATTTGGAGCGCCGCCTCATGGTGGCTCTGCGCCGGGTATCGATAGGATGGTTATGTTGTTAGCAGATGAGCCAAATATTAGAGAAGTAATAGCCTTCCCAATGAACCAACAGGCTGAAGATCTGCTAATGAAAGCTCCTATAGAAATTAGCCCAGAGCGCTACAAAGAGCTTCATATCAAAGCCGATTTGCCCAAGGTCACTAAGAAAGAAGGCCGCCGTGAGGATGAAAGTATGCGAGATTTAGAAAGCTAAACCGTCCACTTAACTCTTGCTTAGTCTAGCCGCAACATTAACCTCTGGGTATAATGTGGGTTCCTTTTATTTAGAAATGTTTTAGCGTTGAATGCTGTGCTCTTGAGGGCTTTTTTGTATGATGTAACAAATAAGTCACTTGCTGGGAACGTAGTTCTATTTATTCTTGGTCAAGACTTTACGCTACACCGGATCGTGACAGAAACAAGTTTATACGGTGCTTGTCAGTACAGTATAGGTCCAAGGTTAACGGTATGAAGACTTCTGATCCGTTGGAAGTTATACACAAACGTATCTTAAAGAATGATGTTGATGAAATGCTCTTTGGTTCTAATTTGATCGTTTTCTCTGCTAACGCTTTGGTTTCTCGATAGCACGATCTTGTCTAAAAAATTTACCACCGTCAGTTTTTTTCCTCTTGACCTCATTATTGTACAGGTAACCCTAACAAAGATATGATTTTTAGATCTAAGCGAGCAACGGCCTTTTATATGGCGTATGGTGAATTGATGATCTAGGATAGCGGTTGTAAATTTTGAGTAGCTGGAGAGGTATATGCGTTTTTCACTCGTTCTAGGGTTAACAAGTAGCCTTCTTTTGGGCAGTTATACGGTAGCATCAAATGCTGCCGGTTTGACCAAGCAATTAGTCTCACATCGTGCAGTTTACGCTATGAACCTCTCTAAATCAGGCGGCGACGGTGGTTTAACCGGTGCGCGCGGCGTGATGTCTTATGAGTTTAAAGATCAATGCGATTCCTGGACGGTTGAGAGTAAAATATATTTACGCCTCATGTATGGCAATCAGTCTGAGGTTGAGAATATTCGTTCTATGGTAACTTCGGAGGCTAAAGATGGATTAAGCTTTCGTTTTAGGCTTAATGAAGTGACCAATGGAAAAATAACCGAAGAGATTAAAGGGGTTGCTACGCTGGATGGCCTTGGTGGCATTGCTGAGTTTACCAAGCCCTCTTCTCAAAAAATGACCCTACCGAAAGGTACTCTCTTTCCAACTGCTCATATCCAGACGCTTATCGAGTACTCTTTAGCGGGTGGGAAGCATCTGACTAAATTAGTTTTTGATGGTGCAACGCTAGATAATCCTTATGAAGTAAGCGCGGTTATCGGCGCCGGGACGGGTAAAAAGAATCTCTCATCAAAGCTCACAAAAATATTGAGTGATAAGGTGAATTGGAAAATGGGCATGGCTTATTTTCCAATGAATGATAGAAATCCGACTCCTGAAATTGAACTCAGCGTTGAAATGCGTTCCGATGGCATTGTAAAACTGATTATTCAGGACTTCGGAAAGTACGCTCTAGAGGCGCGTCTAGATCAAGTAGTCTTTCTCAAAGACAGCGGTTGCTAGATAATATTCATTTCTAATAAGGCGCTCCTAATGATCAAACCCGTGTTGGCGGGATTCCAGATTAAGAGGAGTTACACTGTTTATTCTTTCAATAAAGCACGGCCTTTCTGAATAGCCGGTCCGCCAAACTTTATTCGCACGGCATCAATTGCATTTTCGATTCTGGCGATGTCTTCCGTGTTACTGTCCAGGAGGTCTGACTGGTCGGCATCTCCTGGGGCAGCGAACTGACTGGTATTAACGCCGATTAGGCGAAACGAAGTTCCGTTCACTTCGGGTTGCAATAGAATTTTTGCTTCTTGGTAAATAACTTCGGCGAGTTGGGTGGGTTGTAAAAGTGTCCGCGACCGTGTCAGGCTTTTAAAGCCAGTGGTTTTAAGTTTTATAGTAATCGTGCGGGTAGCGATTTTTTTGTCTTTAAGCTGACTGGCTACTTTCTCGCAAAGTGGCCAAAGACGATAAAGCAGCCCTTTAAGATCTTTGATGTTTTCTTGAAACGTGGTCTCTGTGGAGAGGCTTTTGGCTTTGCTGCCAGGCTCAACGATGCGCGTGTCGTATCCATGCGATAAACTTGATAGGCGTTTTCCAATAACACCATAGCGTTTAATTAGATCGCTTTCGGACATATTTCGAAGCTGACTGATTGTCATTAATCCATCTCGTTCAAGCTTCGCTTTCAGGGATTTTCCGACACCCCATATTGAGCCAACAGGCCGGGGGCCTAAAAAATCTAGTGCTTTAGCCTTCCCAACAATTGCAAATCCGCGAGGCTTATCGAGATCAGAGGCGGTTTTTGAAAGGAATTTATTGTAACTTAAGCCGACTGAGGCAGTGAGGCCAATCTGGTTTTCGATGCGGTGGATTAATTTAATTAATGTTGCGGCTGGGCTGCAACCGTGTAGCTTTTCTGTACCACTTAGATCAAGAAAAGCTTCGTCGATGGAGAGGGATTCTACCAGAGGCGTTGTTTCGCGCATTAGCATTTTAACTTTTTTGCTGACCTTGCTGTATTTTTCACGGTCTGGCCGCACAACTACTGCATCTGGACAGGATTTGAGAGCTAAATACATTGGCATTGCTGAATGGACGCCTTTAATTCTGGCGATATAACAGCAGGCTGCGACAACGCCGCGCTTACCGCCGCCGACAATTACTGGTTTGTTTCTCAACTCTGGATTGTCGCGCTTCTCAACACTGGCATAAAATGCATCGCAGTCTATGTGTGCAATTGAAAGGCTGTTTAATTCGTCATGGGTTAAGAGGCGTGGCGAGCCACAATTGGGGCATCTAGACCCTTGGGGAGGCTGTTCAAAACTAGTCGCGCATTCGCGGCATAAGCACGGCATTTACTGGGCCTCAGCTTCTATTGGCCAGAGCCATGCTGCACCGCGAACGCCACTAGAATCCCCATGTTTGTTTTTAACCAACTTGGTGGTGACCCCATCTGAGAACACCCAATTCTGCCATAATGAAGGGATCCATTCATAAAGCCGTTCAATGTTGGAAAGACCACCACCTAGGACAATGACTTCTGGATCAAAAATATTGATTAGGGATGCGAGGGCACGGGCGAGGCGTTCAGCATAATCTTCAAGCACGTTGAGGGCGATGACGTGGTCATTATCAGCGAGATTAGCAATCTCCTTGGCAGTTAAAGTCGCTGTACGATAAGTCTTCTCTGAAAATATACTTACAAGCCCGGCACCATTTATAAAGGTTTCAATACAGCCAGCTTTGCCGCAGTAGCAATGGCTGCCGGGCGCTTCACTTTCCGTCATCCAGGGTAAGGGGTTGTGGCCCCATTCACCCGCAATTGAACTTAGCCCAGTAATGATTTCCCCGTTGATGACTATACCGCCACCGACACCGGTACCTAAAATTACGCCAAACACGCTTGCTGCTCCCTTAGCAGCCCCATCGGTAGACTCAGACAAGGCAAAACAATTAGCATCGTTGGCAAGCCTCACCGGGCGCCCTAAAGCGGTGGATAAGTCTTTGCCGAGGGGGCGACCAATCAGCCAAGTCGAATTGGCGTTCTTAACCAATCTCGTTATCGGGGAGATTGTTCCCGGAATGCCAATGCCGATTGAACCAGTTTGGCCAGTTGAGTTCTCTACATCCAAAATGAGATCTATAATAGTTTGAATGGTTGCTGCGTAATCACCTCGCGGGGAAGCCACCCGCTGACGTGAGATTTCATTTCCATCGGCCTTTAGGCAAACAGCTTCAATTTTAGTACCGCCAAGATCGATTCCAATCCGCATGGTGTGTTCTCGTTGTGGCCAGTATATATTGTTACTGGGAATGAGCTAAAATACAAGGAAGGTTGACTTACTAGTCACTGCTGTGAGGGGAAATAATTTTGCAAACTACTCTTAATGGGCTATTTCAAAAGTAACCAGTCCAAAGTTGGCTGCACATTCCAAGCAATCTCTACTAAGCTAAAGGATGCCTATAATTGATATAAAAAGTCGGCCATCTTTGTTTAAAAACTTGGCACCAGAGGAATTGCGTAAAAATATAAAATTTTGGTATTAAAGTTACGAGGAAGAATAGATGCTACCTTTTGGTCAGCAGATTGCATCCTACTACCATACTTTTTTCTCAATCTTGATCTAATGATTTTCGAAAAGGACCCCCATAAAACTAAAAGTGAACTCAACAGTTTAGCTAATTGGTTGAAATTCGCCATTTATAAAACGGGCACCCGGAAATTCTGTTTCTGATTCTGGTGGGGTTAATTCCATTACTTTATAAATCCGACTATTTGTGAATTGTATTTCCGCGACGCGGTGGGCTATTGCGCTGTTCGGGGCGGAGACCATCCCAATGCGGGTCTCATGTGGTGTTTCGTGATCGGCGTAATAGATAGTGTACATGATTACGTACTCCCTTTGATTTAGCGGCTTAATACAGCGTCTATTTAACATTACCGGGTTGGTGTTTGATTTTTGACACCTAATATATTTTGCTCCTCAATCCTCCGTAACTCCTAAGAGTTTGAAGATGTTGATAGATTCTGAAGTCATTAAGCTTTGAACTTTAAATATTCAAAATGCGGTAATTTGTCAATGGGCTGACCACTTCATTTGGGGGGGCGTACACTATCTTGTGGCAAAGTTACTATGTAAAGGCATAGATAGTAATTTTAAGAAAACTATTTAGAGCAAAAGAAAATATAATGGAACTTAAAATAAGTGATTCTTTTCAAACGTTTATTTTCTGAAATTACCTTTCAAATTATTTTCGTGTATGTCTAAGTTTCTTTAATAATTAAGATGATTAAAAATAAATGAGAAGATTAAGTTTTTTTATATTTTTTCAAATCCATTAGTTTTCTAGCTGAAAGAACACTTTAAAAGTTGAAAAATTGATTTGGTTCGCAAACTAACTTTCTAATACTCGAAGTTTAGGACGTACTATTTAAGGATAATGAGAAAGCCAATTCGATTTGATCTACTGTTTAACCAAGTGAACAACAAATCTAAACACTTTTGAAATACTTTTAGCTCATAAGAGAGCCTATATAATAAAGGCTCAAAAAGAGCAATGTAGCGAAAGTGGTAGAGTTTTAGCCCTGACCAAAATGTCGGGAAACTCAAAAGGGCGAATTTAATGACGAATGAATATTTCTCCGGTGCACCAGTGTTTAGTGAAGACACCTTGAAAAGCGATAATCAAAATAATTTAGGATTCAGCTATGAGGGGTTAAAACTTGCTCTTGATTTAAAGAAAAAATATCAAAGTCATCAACAACTTTTCGTGCCCGATGATGATCGTAAATTATTGATGCCTGAACATTTATTAAACATTGATATAGATCTACAAGCGCTGGAAGACCCGTTACCATTAGCCATGGTTGCGACGCGTGATCCAGACTCTCCAATGTCCGTTGCCGCTGCTGTTCGTATGAGTGCAATGCCTAAACGTACACCGCTTGTGACCGAGGTCTTTAGTATGTTGGGTGAAACCACTAAGCATCAGGTGGTTAAACAATGCGTCAAAATGGTAACTGAGAGTGCTTTTAGTCCGAAGGTTGTTGGTAAAGTTCGCCAGAATGCCAAACAATTTGTCGCGCTCAGTCGGAAACGTTACACTGAAGCGCTTAAAGAGAATTTACGCCAACTCATTGATGGAAGTCTCAATCCGCGCACTTTCGTTGCTGAGTTTTTTGAGCTTTCAGAGGCCGGAAACCTTCGGGTTGATATTCGCAAAAGGCTAATTCTAGGCTTGCTGAGTTCAGATACAATTCGCCCATCGATTAAATTTTTGTTCCTTGAGAATTTAGAATGTTTACCTGCCGGTATTCGAATGGAAATAATTAACGAAGTTATGAATGCACCAGATAAGCCGGGCTTAGACGTCATAAAACAAGAACTCGCCTGGATTCGCCTCGACTTGCCAGCGCAAATGTTGAATTAGCCTCTAGCTTGCTATTTCAAGGTCCTCTCTATAATTTTAGTTTGAATGTTAGCAGACAGATCAAAGGTCCCGAATTTATCAATATACTAATAGGCGTATAGCTTTCTATGGCACAACAAATTGAATTTTTTACGGAATATATTCCAGAGCCGGGTGAGGTTTACGAAATTTCCCCTGGTATTCTGTGGATACGAATGCCTTTACCCTTCAAATTAAATCACATCAATCTTTGGTTATTAGAAGACGATGACGGTTGGGCTATGGTTGATACTGGGATTAATGACGATCGAACTAAGGATCTGTGGAGAAGCATTCTCGGCCGTGTTCTTAAAGGAAAGCCCCTCTCCAAATTAGTCTGCACTCATGCGCATCCAGACCATATTGGCCTTGGTGGTTGGGTATGTGATGAATATGGTGCTGAGTTGTTTATTACTCGGGAAGAATGGGCCTTTGGCCGTGTCATTTCTACTGGTGTTCTCAAAGATAAAAAAACCTATGATGATTTTTTTCTGCGACTTGGCTGCGATAAAGCGCATTTGAACGAATACGGTGAACACGTCATGACTGCCGAACAACTCTATTGCAGTGTGCCGCATAGGTACCAGCGTCTGAGGGAAGGCTCAACAATCCAAATGGGAGGGAAAAGCTGGGAGGTTATTGTTGGGTTAGGCCATTCGAACGAACATGCATGTCTCTATTGTGCTGATTTGAATGTACTGATCGCAGGCGATCAGGTATTGCCAAAAATTACGCCGACGATAATGGTGCAAGCTAATGAGCCTGAAGCGAATCCGCTATTAGATTTTTTAGAGAGTAACGAAAAGCTTCGATATTTGCCCGAATCTGTAACTATATTGCCGAGTCATAATCGCCCATTTAGGGGGCTTCAGGCCAGATTGGATCAATATAGTGCCCATCATTCGGAGCGACTTGATGTTGTTTTGGGAGCATGTGATGAGCCGCGCTCTGGTCTTGAAATTACAAATATTTTATTTCCTCAAGACTTAGATTTTCACGGGATGTATTTTGCCACGGGTGAGGCTATAGCCCATATCCGTTATCTTGAAAATGAAAGAAAACTTAGCCGAACTAATGATGTTGATGGTATCGAGCGCTATTGTGCGATTAAGTTATAGTGATCTCAATCTCAGTGTTTAGTTTTTTTTGTGAGGCTTTCCTATAGGTCCACTCACATTGATCCAAGCATCTATTCCACCACTCAAGTGACAAATGTTTGTAAATTCACTTGATCGTAATTCCTTGAGTGCCATAGCGGATCTTTCGCCAAATGCACAATAGAGCATAAGCTGTTGTTCTGATTGATGGGAGAGGGCATGGAGAAGTCCCCCGGGCCTGATAAAACTAGCTAGGCTTTTATAGGGCATGTGGATTGAATTTGGGATGATTCCATTTTTATCTCGTTCTAGATTCTCCCGCAGATCGATGAAGAGGGTACTTTTATTTTTAAATTGAGATAGAGCATTATAGGCTGAAACGGTACGCTGGTTGATTTCAGGCTCTCCCTGAGCCATGCCAATTTTTTGATTCTCTGGAACCACGACGTCCATCATTTTAGGATTGGGCAAGACGAGGTTGTCCATTATTTCGGCGTAAGATTCAGCACAATCAACTTGTAGGCGAGGATTGAATGCCATCTCCTCTGCAATTGTGCTTGAGCAGTCGCCTTTATAATCATGGCCAGGGTAAACTAAAGTATCTCCAGGTAGCTTTAATAGTTTGTTGAATAGTGAGTCGTAAGCATCTAATGAACTGCCTGCTTGGAAGTCCGTTCTCCCTGTGCCTCTGATAAAAAGTGTATCACCAGTGAACACCATGCCTGGCATATAAAAGCAATAGGAATCATCTGTATGGCCAGGTGTGTACATAACATCCAGACACAATCCTTCGATTTCAATTTTATCGCCATCTTCAACTCGCATAGATACAACGTCTGCGCTACTTTGTTTGCCCATGACAGTAATGCAATTTGTCTTGTCGCGTAATATACCAAGGGCTGTCAAGTGATCGGCATGGATATGGGTATCAATTGATTTGACAAGTTTTAGGCCAAGCTCTTCAAGGAGTTTTAGATAGCGATCTGTTTTTTCATAAACTGGATCAATGATCAAAGCCTCACGTCCTTGCGCGCCAGCTAATAAATAAGTGAACGAACAAGTATCACTGTCAAATAACTGACGGAAAAGCATTTAATCGATCTCCGATGATTGTCCATACCCTCTTATATGAAGATATCATTTCGGAGCATAAAATCTACTTAAAACTTTTTCTAATAGTAGAATATCCCAAAAGGACATATAAAATTATTACGTGCTTGATTCTGTAGAACCTGTTTGAGCAAAAATACTGTGCATTGTTTCTAATATTTTACGCGCGTGGTTATCCGGTAGACGATAAAAAATCGTCTGTGCGGCACGTCTTGTTCTAACCAATCCATCTTTTCGTAATCTGGCAAGGTGTTGGGATAGAGCAGATTGGCTCAGACCTACAATCTCTTCTAACTCACCTGCGGAACATTCTCTGCCTTTAAGGGTATATAAAATGAGGAGACGGTGCCGGTTTGCCATTGATTTTAAAATTATAGATCCAGCAGAAGCACACAACTCCTCTGATGTAACTTCATCATACATAGTAAAATTCATTTTATTCCTGTGATTTTATTCGGTGGGCAACGTAATCATATGTGAAGGGGCTTTAATAACATTTGGTTTTAATGAAAATGAAAATAAACTGAGTAGGGGTGGAATTATTAGTAATGTTAAAATAGCAGATAATGAAAGTCCACCAATAACTACAGATCCTAAGCCACTATAGAGTTCAGAGCCTGCACCTGGGAAAATTGCCAGTGGCAACATACCGAAAACACTAGTTAGAGTTGACATAAAAATTGGTCTTATACGGTTCCGAGTAGCTTCCATAATTGCATCTGCCGCTACCATCCCTTCTTCACGTACATGTACCAGCGTCTGATGGACAAGGAGAATAGCGTTGTTAACCACTATACCAATAAGGATAACGAAACCAAGCAAAGTAAGCATATCTAATGCCTGAAATCGGAAGGCATTTAGGATGGTAAGGCCTGCTACACCGCCAGCTGTCGCCAAGGGTACTGAGAACATAATGATAAATGGATATACAAAACTCTCGAACAATATAGCCATTACAAGGTAGACAATGACTAAAGCAAGAAGCAAATTTAAAACCATGCTGTCGAAGGTTTTCGTCAGTGAATCCGCTGTTCCACCCATTTTTAATGATACGCCAGGGGGTAGTCCGTCAGCTCTCATTTTGGCCATTATACTATTTGTCACCAGCGCCATCGCATCTTCTAGTGGAACGTCGCGCGACGGCCTTATTCCAATAGTGATGGTTTTAATTCGCTCCAAATGACGAATTTGATCCGGGCTAGACGTTACCATAATATTTGCTAATGAGCCTACTGGAAGAACAAGACCCGTGCGCGTGACAACGGGCAGATTACCAATACTTTCAGTTTTTTTGACGTGTTTGTCTGGCCCCATTAAGGTTAAATCCATGCGATTGCCGCCTACAGTTACTTCAGCAACGCGAAGGCCATCATTGAAGGCATCGATTGTTTGCCCAAGTTCTTTGGCAGTCATACCATTATCTGATAAAGCTCGAGGGTCTGGGGTGAGCCGGATTTCTGGCGAGGCGTTTTGTAAGCCAGGGTTAGCCCTAATTTGATTGCCGTTACTTCGAGGGAATATTCGTGAGGCCATTTGGTTTGCACGCCCAGCAACCTCCAAAACTTCATTTAGGTTTGGGCCTGAAATATCCAGGTTAATATTTCGACCGCCGCCAAAACCACGACCAAACAAAGATGTCTGAAAAACAAAACCCCGGCTACCTGGTTCTTGGAATATTGCGCGGCGGATTATGGGAATAAGTTCTTTGGCGCGTGCTGGGTCAACCGCAGCGCCAGCTGCAATGGTGAAACCACGCCGGATAACGAACCAAAAGCGGCTCATTTTTACCGGACCATTCGCATCAGACGCTTCAACTTTTGAGCCATGTACTTTTGCGAGGTTAGGTTTTAGACGCTCGAACGTATTAGCTGCAATTTTACGTACTGCATCCAGGCTGTAGCCAGGTGGCGTTGCGATGCGAGCGATTATCAGATTGCGGTTACCTTCTGGAAGGTACTCAAGCTTTGGAAGAAAAGCCCATGTTGCTGTAGCTGTAAAACCGCAAACTATAAGAATTGTAGCAATGGAAAATTTTTTGCTAGCAATAACTCGATGAACATAGGTAAGGATGATGCGATTGAAAAGTGCTGCGAAATGGTCGATGCCAGGCAATTTAATAGCATCGGAGATGTTTTTTATTGGCCCGGATAGCATTCGATTTGATAGCGTTGGAATAACAGTTATTGATATAATCAGTGACAACAAAACGGCGACTGAAATAGCAACTGCAATATCACGGAATAACTGCCCAACTTCTAGGTTCATTACTAAAATCGGAACAAAGACCATGACTGTCGTGAGGGCGGAAACAAAAACGGCTCCCCACACTTGTTTTGCCCCATTTAGAGCGGCCTGAAAGGGCGGTTGCCCCTGTTGTCTTAAACGAAAAATGTTTTCCAACACTACAATGGCGGCATCAACAACCATACCAACTGCAAACGCAATACCCGCAAGTGAGATTACATTGATAGAGCGACCTAACGCAGCCATCGCAACAAATGAGCCAATAATAGAAACCGGAATGGCTAATGAAATAATAACAGTTGCCCGCACTGATCGTAGAAACAGTAACAATATAAGAGCTGCTAAAATTCCGCCAACTACAATATTTTGCTGCACCAAGCTAATTGCTGAGTTAATATAAATCGTATCATCATGAACTTGCCTGAGAGAGAGTCCCGCCTGTTTTAATGACCCCTCGTTTAGTTCCTTTACAGCCGCGCGGACATCTCTCATAACCTTGATGACGTTAACGCCTGTATCGCGAACGACATTGGCTACAATAGCTTTAGCTCCATCCGATAGAATATAAGTTGTTGCTTTTTTAAAATTAAAATCAACATTTGCAATGTCGGAAATACGTACCCGAGCAATACGACCTGAGCTTTGATCCACCTGGGTGCGGATAATTAAATTTTTAATACGATCTTCGTTAATTAGTTCATTATCGGTACGGACAATATAGCGGCGCTTACCCTCTTCGACGACACCCGCTGAAACTGATGCATTAGCATTGCGCAAGGCACTAATGACGTTAGGGATGGTCAGACCAAATTGTGCTAGTTTCTGTGGGTCAACAATAACTTGGATTTCTTGACGTTTGCCACCGTAGATGTTGGCAAGGGCGACACCCGGAATACGTTCTAGACGATCGGCTAGAAAGTCTTCTAGAAAAGCACCATAAGTTTGGATGTCTCTCTGATTTCCTGGAAGTTTGTTAATGACAAACCAAGCTATTGGATTATCTTCTGAATCTCGTGTTCGGATACGTGGCTGTTTTGCTTCATCTGGAATACCCGAGATGTTGGTTAATGCATTCCCAATAAGCATTAGCGCCTTATCCATATTGGTTTCAATGGAGAACTCAAGGCGTATAGACGCGCGCCCATCACGGCTTTTGCTGGAAATTTCTTCTAGACCATCGAGGCCCGTTAAAGCGTCTTCCTGGCGCGTGGTGATTTCGCGCTCGACTTCTGTTGGCGAGGCACCAGGCCACGATGTATAGATTGAGACAACAGGTTTGCGTAGGTCAGGTGTTAATTGAATGGGAATCAGTTGTAGAGCAACAAAGCCCATCATTACGATCATTAGGACGATAGATAAGACAGCGATAGGGCGCTTAATAGCTAGTTCAATTAATGGCATTAGGATGCGCCTTTAGTTTTACCACGGCGGCGCCCACCAGATTCAGATCCCGACTTATTGACACGTACCCGTTGACCAGGACGGAGAAGTTCGTTGCCTTTGACAACAACTTTTTGGCCAGGTTGTACACCCGATAAGACTTCAAACTTTCCTGAAAATGATTCTCCAATCTCTACTCGAGCAAGCAAGACCTTTCCTTTTTTGAAGATATAGACAATTTTACCAGACGGGCGATTTACGATAGCATCTTTGGGGATTGTTATAACTTCTCTGGATTTTCCTTGTGGAACTAGCAAGACTACACTTTGGTTTGCAATAAGTTTTATTCGACTATCCGAAATAATGGGGTCAAGACGAACTGCTCTGGTGTGTGCTAGAGGATTTTCATCCGGGATTACTGCTCTAACGGCGGCTTTGATTATAGTATTGTTGTCCAGTTGGATGTCAATAACGCGGCCTTCTGGAACACCCCGTAAACGGCTAGAAGGTACGTCAGCTTCAATCTCCATGGATTCGTCATTCATGAGTGTGACGATAGGTGAACCGGCGTTTATATAGGCGCCAGGAGAGACGTGCCGGACAAGGATAGCTCCGGGATATGGCGCCCGGATCGTAGCATCTTTCAAATCTATGCGGGCGAGATCACGTTGCGCTCGGGCACGCTTTACTGATGCAGTAGATTCGTTCACCGTAGAGCTAGCTTTGACAACTTCTTGTTTTTTATCTTCAAAGCGGGCTTGGCTAAAAGCTGCAGATTTACGAAGTCGCTGTAGGCGTTTGAGTTCTTGATTTAGAAAATCGACCTGGGCTTGAGAGGATTTCCATTTAGCTTTGGCTTGCAAGACATCGGCACTGCGCAGATCTAACTCTAATTTTAAACGATCGACGTCCAATTCTGCAAGAATTTGGCCGGCCTTTACCCTGTCGCCAACTTCAACGAGAATTTTCCTGACGCTACCTTTAACACGCGCAGCGATGGGCCCCTTTTGACTTGCTATGAGGCGCCCAGTAATTGGAAAAGTTTTAATGAGAGGTTGGCGAACGACGTTTCCAAGTTCAACTAAGGTTGGCGGTCGACCGCTCCTTTTCTTGCTTCCAGGATTAATTTTAGCCGCATTGCTAGCAGGTACTGTAATATTAGGTGCTCCAGCCAATCCGTTACTATTCTGTGATTTAGTTTGGAAGAATTTTTGTTTCTCTTCTTGGCTCAAACCAAAAAAATCCTGACGTTCTTTTTCGGAAAGACCTTGAATTATTGCGCGACGTTGATCCGTGTCCAGTTCTTGGGCTCGTCCGGGAGAAATCGTTGTGAGGTTCAAAACAAAAAACGCAGCAAACCCTATAATGCTGATAGCTCTTATAGATATTTTATTATTAGCGTGCATTCTTTCATAGTCTCCCCGCATCATTGAATATTATCTTCTTAGGGGTAGATTGCATTAAGCAGTGTTTTATTAAAAATGTATAATCCAATGTCTGGATTGTAACGTTTGTAATTCTATTTTCTGTTGGTTCTTTTAAATAGTTTCAAATATAGGAATTCATTTTTTTACACGTTTACCTCGGGTAAGTATTCCGGAATATGCGTCCCTTTTTCTAAAATATGCAACCATTAAATAGGAAATAAACAAAGATTATATTTCTACGTTTTTAGACTTAATATTACACAATAGCAGCGTTATATATCTACCCCTTTAGACTTCGCATCTTTAACTTTAAGCTCAATCTTATGGGCTGCTGATCTCAAGGCACCCAGGTGTCGATCTGCGATTTCTTCGGCTGTTACTGCGGATGAAATGAAGGTTATAGCTAACGTCGCCGCCACCCTAGGTCCATTCATAATCGGCATGGCGATGCTGGATGTTTTGCGTTTCCAATGTAGCCCGTCATCTCGAATGCCGTAACCGCGTTTCCGCGTTGTCGTTAACATATTTTGAACGTATTTATGATCATGAACAAGTTTGTCGAATTGATCATCAGAACGCCGCAGACTTTCTAATATTTCAAGTCGTTCTGGCTCGGGGCAAAAGCTCAGATAAGCCCGCCCGACAGAAGTTACCAACATTGGTAAACGCTCCCCAACCGATACCCAGTCGATGGTAAATGGACTATAGGCGCGGGTCGTCTCTCTTATATACATGGCATCATTTAAGAACGTGATGAGATCAACCGGCCAAGTGATCTCTTCAACCGCTTCTTGCAGAATGGGTGAGGCGATGCTCTGAACCCAGTCCTCTTCGCCAAAACCATCACTTAAGCGCCGTACCAGGTGTGTTAAATAAAAGCAGTCATCGGATTTTTGCTGACGCACATAACCGAAGGACTCGAGCACATTTAGCAACCGGTAGACCGCCGGGCGAGAGAACCCAGTGGTTTTTGCTAGTTCCGCAACCTTTGCGCCTTTTAGGTGATTTAATATTTCAATAAGTATCAGGAGACGCTCGGCGCTTTTTACACCTTTGTATCTGGCGTGATGTTCAGTCAATATCCAAGCCTTCAGTTATTTGATTTATGAAGCTTTAGTGTAAAGCCTGAATGTGTTACGTACAATTATGAAGGAGCCCTCATTGTGACAACACATTTTTATCAGCATCCCATCTGTATTACCCATGAACCAGGTCCTTATCATCCGGAATCACCTGATAGGTTGAAATCTGTTATGGCCGCACTGTCCACCGCGGAGTTTAAAGAGCTCGCGCACTTTGAGGCTCCAAAGGCAACGATAGAGGCGATTGTCTTGATGCATGACCCAGCTTACGTCGAGTATATTTTGAAATCCGTGCCAGAAAGTGAATATGCTCAGCTTGATGCTGATACCATTCTTTCTCCAGGTTCAGGTGAAGCTATTCTACGAGCTGTTGGAGGTGTCTGCGCGGCTGTTGATGATGTTTTAAAAGGCGTTGCTAACAATGCCTTTTGCGCTATGCGTCCCCCGGGACATCATGCCGAACATGCTCAAGCTATGGGGTTTTGCATTTTCAATAATATTGCTATTGCTGCTAAATATGCTCAAGAAAGTCACGGTGTTGAGAAGGTTGCTGTGATTGATTTTGATGTACATCACGGTAATGGCACCCAGCACATGTTTGAGCGTGACGGAAGTTTGTTCTATGGCTCAAGTCATCAATTCCCAGCTTACCCAGGGACAGGCGCAGCATCTGAAACGGGCGTCGGGAATATTGTAAACGTGCCAATCAGCCCGGGAAGCGGATCAGAACTATTTCGCGCGGCATACAGTGATATAATTTTGCCAGAACTTCACAAATTTAATCCAGATTTGCTTTTAATATCAGCAGGCTTTGATGCGCATATACAGGATCCACTTTGTCAGCTTAATGTAACTACAGAAGATTTTTTCTGGATTACTGAAGAGCTTATGGTAGTTGCTGATGAATGCTGCGACGGGCGCATAGTTTCAAGTCTCGAAGGTGGCTATGATTTAGAAGCATTAGCAGAAAGCGTTAGTGTCCATGTTGGTGCACTTATGGATTGTTAATGAACTATAAATTTATCCCACTTTGCAGCAAATTTGTGTTTGCTGGACTCAGAATCAGAAGCGTACAATGGAATTAAATTAAGGACTAGGACTAGGCATATGGTTGGGGACGGGGCTGGAGAAAAAATTCCGGCAGAGATCAAAAAAATGAGCTTTGAAGATGCGTTGGTTGAACTCGAAGAGATTGTTGGTGATCTTGAGCAGGGGGCGAACAAGCTGGATGAGGCTATAGGAGCTTATGAGCGTGGTACATTTCTTAAAAAGCACTGTGAATCTAAATTGCGTGAAGCCAAAGTGCGTATTGAGAAAATAACAGTCGGTCCCGGGGGGGACGTGACAGCGTTGGCCATGGATGTTTCATAAGTAGTGAAGGGCCAAATTTTGACTGAATTTTCGGACGCTTTAGCTGACGTTTCTGCTGCCACTGAGACAGCCTTATTGAAGCTTATTCCCGCTGGTGATGGGCCTGAGGCACAAGTCGTCGATGCGATGCGTTATTCAGTGATGGCGGGCGGCAAGCGCTTGCGGCCTTTTTTGGTTATAGCAACTGCTGATTTATTTAATGTGTCGCGGGCTTGCTCAGAGCGCGTAGCGGCGGCGCTTGAAATGATCCACACGTATTCGCTTATTCACGACGATTTGCCAGCAATGGATAATGATAATATGCGTCGTGGCAAGCCGACATGCCATGTTCAATATGACGAAGCGACAGCGATACTCGCAGGTGATGCCTTGCTCACCTTGGCCTTTGAAGTTCTAGCCCATCACGATACCCATGATTCAGAAAAAATCCGTTGTGATCTGGTGATTGAAGTCTCGCGTGCAGTTGGTGCGCACGGTATGGTAGGCGGACAGATGCTCGACCTCGTTGCCGAGAATCATGAGCTTGGCGTAGCTGAAATCACCCGTTTACAACGCATGAAGACAGGCGCACTGATTAGTTGTTCTTGCCAAGCCGGTGCTATTCTCGGTAAAGCCAGCAAGACCCAGCGCCATTTGTTAAACGCCTACGCCCACGATGTTGGCCTAGCATTTCAAATTTCCGATGATCTATTAGATATCGAAGGAGACCCAAAAAAGCTTGGTAAAGCGACAAATAAGGATGACAAAGCGGGTAAAGCAACCTTTGTTTCTTTGCTCGGTGTTGAGCGCGCAAGAGATCAGGCAAAAGCTTTGACCGACCAAGCAATAAAATATCTTGAGGTTTTTGGTAAAAAAGGCGATCTTCTGAGTGATCTCGCTCAATTTGTGATAGAACGTAGAAATTAATACTAAGAAACATCTAAGGAAGAGAG